>Ga0310342_100001458_pt1 | contig 14696 bp, 9 predicted proteins | sample S15DNA20500_MG_FD_206155 | JGI IMG/M metagenome (GOLD analysis project Ga0310342, IMG submission 206155) | Marine microbial communities from station ALOHA, North Pacific Subtropical Gyre - S1503-DNA-20-500_MG | ecosystem: Environmental > Aquatic > Marine > Oceanic | place: Pacific Ocean: North... | reverse complement strand
GACCTGGTTCTGGCCGCCGATGGGATTGGCCGAGCCGTGCAGGATGTTCGAGGAGGTGACCCCGCCGGCGAGCTGCCGGTAGATGTTGATGTCGTCGCAGTTGATGAAGTCGCCGATTCTGACCTCGGCCGATACGGCCTGGGCGCTCTCGTTGATGCCACCATCGGTGGCGATGTGTGAGTGGCAGTCGATGATGCCGGGTGTGACGTGCCTGCTCTTGCCGTCGATGACGAGGGCCTTGTCGGGAGCCGGGATGTTCGGTCCGACCTGGAGGATCTTTCCCCCGCCGAAGAGAACATCCGCCTCCTGGAGAACGCCGCGCTTGCCGCAGGTCCACACCGTCGCCTTGCGAATGAGCACGAGGGCGGGCTGGGGGGGCTCGGCCTCACGCCCGAAGGCGCCGAGGGGGTAATTCACCGCGTAGCTGGCGCCTGGTTCAGGACCTTTCTCCTTCTTGTCATCCTTCTTTTTATCCGGGGCCTTCTTCCCGCCGGGTTCTTTTTCCGGCGCGCGGACGCCCCTGAAGGAGCTGCGCTTCCCATCGGGCCAGGTCACGTCGCCCAGGAGGCTGGTGGAGCCGTCTTTTTCCAGCTGCAGCACGGCGGAGAGCTGGGCGATCCCCTCGCGGCCGAAGGTCCCGGCGGAGAAGACGCAGCTGAAGCGCGCGTCACGCAGCCCGAGGTGGGCGAGCTTGCTCTTCTCGGCCGACTCGGCGGCATCCTTCGAGGCTCCCTTCTTTTTTTTCTTCTTCCTGCCCTTCTTTTCTTCGGGCTGGTCTTTCTTTTTCCCGGGGAGCTCGAAGTTGCCGCTGAGGTTTTCCGGGGCGCCTGCGATTTCCATGATGAGCCTGCCGGGGCTGGCAGATGAAATCCGGATGTCCCAGCGTCCACGCAGATCTTCCAGCGGGGGCAGGACGACGCGGTAGCGCTCCCCGGCGATCCATGTCTCTGTGACCTTCGTGTCATCGGCGAAGATGTCTCCCGAGGAAACGAAGAAGGTCGCGATCTTTCCCTTCTCGATGGTGCCGAGCTCGTCGGCCACTCCGAAGAGCCCGGCGGGGGTGACGGTCAGGGCCGCGAGGGCGTCCTTTCTCGAGAGCCCCCTTGTGACGGCCTTTCGCACCGCGCCGAGAAAACCTCCCCTGCCCTCCAGTCCGTTGGTGGTGAAAGCGATGGGCACCCCTGCGCGGGCGAGCCGGGCGGGGTTCTCCGGGGCCATATCCCAGTGCATCAGCTCGCGCAGGGACGCCTCGAGGGCGACCTCGGCTGTTCCGACGTTCGGCGGCATGGGGAAGTTCAGCGGCAGGATGAACGAGCGGCCCGTGGCGCGCACCTCATCGAGACGGCGGTACTCCTGGCCGGAGCCGAGGAGGGCCAGCCTGAGGTTGAACTCGCGCGCGAAGCGGTCGGCTCGCAGGCTGTAGAGCTCGTTGATGCCGTCGGCGATAACGAGCCTGCCGCTGCCGGGGTAGCTTTCCAGTTTTTCGAGGGCGTGGTTCTTCTCCGGCCTCGGCAGGCCGGGGTCGGCCTTGTAGGCATCCCAGGCCTCGGCGTACCAGGCGGCGTCATAGAATGCCTGGCGGGCGAGGGCTACGGAGCCCATGGGGGAGTTGGGATAGCTTCCGCGGCCTCCTCCCGGGGGGGGCGTCAGCCGCAGGTGCTGGCTGGCCTCGGAGCGCAGGATGGTCAGCGCCGGATCCTTATCGGCGGTGCTCAGCAATACACCTGCTCCCTGGAGGATCGCGCCCCGCGGCGCCAGCAGGCGGGCGGTGATCCCCTGCGCGCGCAGCTTGGAGTTGAGCCCGTCATCACGCGAGAGATGGTCCGCCGCTCTCAGCTGTGGCCTGATGGCCGTATTCCAGTAGGCGGCGCCCTTCTTCCCTTCATCCCTGGCGATATCGAGGGGCTCATAGGCATCGAAGAAGCCCGGGTAGAGCGTGCTGCCTGAGAGGTCGATCTTCGCGGCGTGGGCTGGTATTTCGATTCCGGCCCCGACCGCGAGGATCTTGCCGGCTTCGACCAGGACGGTGCCTTTGTCGATCACCCGCCCCGGGGAGACCTGGATCCTGGCGCCGGTGAGCGCCCAGGAGGTGGATGGCTTCGAACGGATACCCTGCGGCTGGTCGGTCCGTTGGGCCATCAGGCCCGGGTGCAGACCTGCAGGCAGGAATACGCAAAATGCCAGTATGAAAAGTCCACGCGCTGCGCTGAGCGCGGGATGACAGGTTGAAGCCATTTTCTTCCTCGTTTTCGACCCGTGGGGGTTCCCGCGATTATACCCGCTGGAGGCGGTACAGTGGAGTGCGGCTCCGGGGAGGATTCTTGCAGGAAGACCCCGGGAGGGGATAGGTTAGTGGTTTACACGGTGCCCGTTCCGGGCCTGGTTACTGAAAAACGCGAGGATTGACATGATTCGACAGGCTGCACTTGCCCTGGTTTGTTTGCTCGGTTTCACGGTCTTTTGTTCAACGGCTTTCGCCGAGCCGGCCGCGAAGCCCAATTTTCTCTTCATCTTCGCCGACGACCAGTGCTACGACACCGTCCACGCCTTCGGCAACGATGAGATCCAGACGCCGAACCTCGACCGCATCGTCGGCGCGGGGACGAGCTTCACCCACGCCTACAATATGGGCTCCTGGAGTGGCGCGGTCTGCGTCGCCAGCCGGACGATGATCAACACCGGGCGTTTCGTCTGGAAGGCCCACAAGATCTACAGGTCCAGCGAGCAGGAGCGCGAGGCCGGACGCTTCTGGTCCGAGCATCTCAAGAAGGCCGGTTACCGCACCTACATGACCGGCAAGTGGCACGTACGCGCCAGGGCCGAGAAGGCCTTCGACGTCACCGGTCATGTCAGAGGCGGAATGCCGAACCAGACCAGCCAGGGCTACAACCGTCCGCACGAGGGCAAGCCCGATCCGTGGAAGCCCTGGGACAAGAGCTTCGAAGGGTTCTGGAAGGGCGGCAAGCACTGGAGCGAGGTGGTCGCCGACGATGCGCTCGGTTTTCTCGCGGATGCCGAAAAACGCGACAACCCCTTCTTCATGTACATCGCCTTCAACGCGCCGCACGATCCGCGCCAGTCGCCGAAGGAATACGTCGACCGCTATCCGCTCGACAAGGTGAAGGTGCCGGAGAACTACCTGCCCGAGTATCCCCATAACGTCGGTATGGGCTGTGGCCGTGGGCTGCGCGACGAGAAGCTCGCGCCGTTTCCCCGCACCCACTACGCCGTCAAGGTGAACCGCCAGGAGTACTACGCGATCATCACCCACATGGACGCGCAGATCGGCCGCATCCTCGACGCTCTCGACAAGTCCGGCAAGAAGGACAATACCTACGTCTTCTACGGCGCCGACCATGGTCTCGGCGTCGGGCAGCACGGGCTCATGGGTAAGCAGAACATGTACGACCACAGCCTGCGGGTGCCGATGATGGTCATCGGACCCGGCATCGAGAAGGGCAAGCGGCTCAATACCGCGGTCTATCTGCAGGACATCATGGCGACGACGCTGGACCTTGCCGGCATCGAGAAACCCGACTATGTCCAGTTCAACAGCCTGATGCCGATCCTGAAGGGCGAGAGCAAGGGCTTCTACGATGCAATCTACGGCGGCTACCTCGGCAAGCAGCGCGCCGTGATCTTCAAGGGCCACAAGCTCATCCTCTACCCGACCATCGGTGTCCAGCGACTCTACAATCTCCAGGATGACCCACAGGAGATGAAGGACATCATCAAGGAGAAGGGTTCCGGTAAGCTGGCCAGGAAACTCTTCGCCAGGCTGCTCGAGCTGCAGGTCGAAACCGGCGACACCCTCGACCTCAGGAAGGCCTATCCGAAGCTCGCCGCGGGGAGTTGAGACTGTTCACTCTATGCGAATGAAAATAAAAACAAGCGGCTGCCGCAGCTTCAGGGGGATGCTCCTGGTCGTCGCGTTTCTGTGTTGCGGAAACGGCCTGCGGCCGGTTCCTGCCCGGGCAGATGAAGCAGGACAGAAGAAGCTGGCGATCCCCCGGCCGGCTATCTTCATGTGGGGCTACAGTGATCCGGTTGAACCCGGCGGGGGAGGGATCGTATCTGCCGAGACGATTACGATCGGTCCGGAAGGTAAAAAGACGGTGCGGCATGAGCCGGGGGGGCTCTGGAAGAAGACGCTTCGCACGGTGAACGTGGTCGAGGGGTTGACCTCCGATGCGAAGCTGGTCAGCGGGCTCCGCAAGGAGGGCAAGGTCTTTGCCTGGCACGTGGTCAACAAGATCGAGGAGGGCGACTCGGTCGATTCGATCGTCGAGAAGTGGTCGGAGCCCTTCCGCAATACCCTCGATGAAAAGCTGCCGGGCGGCTTCGATGCGATCTCGATCGACGAGCTGCATCCCTGGCCCGATGGGGACGAGCGTTCCAAATTGGCCATCGGGGCGCTCGCAGAGCTGAAGCGGCGCTATCCCGGTAAGCTCGTTATCGCCGCGGTGCGCTGGCAGCTCGCCGCCAGCGGCCAGAAGAGTGTCAAGGGAGAGGTCTACGACAGGCAGCTGCGGGCGATACGGGACAATGTCGACCTGGTCTTTCTCGAGTGCTATCTCAACGAGGTTAATCCCCAGTTCCACCTGTTCTCGGAGTTGGCGGCAAATATTGAGCGCCGCGCCCCGGGGATCATCGACAAGACCATCTACGGGCTGGGGATCCCCCAGAACAAGCCGTTTCCCTACGGCGACTCGAGCCCCTACGTCGAGTTCGGCGACTACCTTGACAAGCAGATTCACACCATCCGCAACGATCCTCTCGCCGCGAAGATGCCCGGCATCGGCTATTGGGTGTTCTACAGGGCCCGCTCAAGCACGGTACAACACGTTCTGAACCTGTCCCGGCACTACTACATCGACGGGAAGAAGAGCTTCTACGGAGATGGCGATTACGCTTCGATGGTCAAGTCTCCAAGCTTCGAGAAGGGCCTCGCCGGCTGGAAGGTCGAGGGCAAGGGAGCCGAGGTTATCTCCTATAAGGATGTTCCTCACATTCCCCCCTGGCACTCAGCGAAGTTCGCCTCTCACGGAAAACGCCTCCTCAAGACCATCGCGAGTGAAAAAGAAGACTGCGAAGTCAGCCAGGAAATCGCTGTAGAGCCCGAGACGACCTACATCCTGACCGGCTGGGTGGCGGCCCCGCTGGGTACCCATGTGCGCTTGTCTTATTCCATCAGGATGCCGCTGGGCGGCGGGGCGGGTGGAAGTGCCGGGTCCATAAGCTGCGGAATATCATCCAAGGGTGATCCGAAATACCATTGGAGCCGCCTCTCTGCGGTTATCACAACGGGGGCCGGTCCCACCAGCCTGACCATCCGCCTTCACGGCCGCACCGGCAAGCCCATCTACTACGACTTCATAGAGCTCGAACGCGGCTACCCCGATCTTCGCTGATTTGAGGTGCGGTGGCAGAGGGCTTCTGCAAGAGGCGCAGGGGTTTCATTAGAGGATTGAATTGCAGGGTGCGCCCCATCTCAGGCGACGGCGGCTTTGTCCTGGGGGGACGCGCCGGCATCTTCGGCGACCTCGTACTCGATGACCGCGAGGACGTGCTTGGCGCGGGAGGCGGCGACGTAGAGAATCTTCGGGTCGAAGCGTTCGCTGCTTCGGTCGATGTCGCAGACGATGGCGATGTCGGATTCAAGTCCCTTGAACCGGTGGAGGGTTTCGATCAGGACTGAATTAGGCTTCTTTTTGTTGCCGAGCCGGACGAGCTCGTGGTTGCCGAGCTTGCCGGCCTGGTAGACCGGGCTTCGCTTGAGGGACCTCCCGGTGAGGATCACGATTCGCTCCGGCGAGATGCCCTCCTCGTTGATATAGTGATGAAGCAGCTTCCTCACCGCTTCGACCATCTGGTCACCGCCTGTTACCCTCTCCTCCTTCACTGGAATACCCGGCGGAGCTTCCGCCTTGGTGACGGCATCCTGCTCGAGTAGATCTGAGCAATATTCAGCTATCCGTACAGTGTTTCGACAGTTCCAGGTCAAATTGATGCGGGTCAGGCCCAGGTCGCTGGAGAGCTCTCCGTCGTAGATGTCCTGGTTCGGATCGTGAAAGACATAGAGGTGGCTGGAATCCTTGTCCGCGAGCAGCTCCTCGACCGCAGCCCACCAGTGCAGCTTGAAGTCCTGTCCCTCATCGATGATTACCGCGTCGTATCGTTTCTCTTGCTTCAGCTCAAGCCCCTTCAGGAGCAGCTCGGGGGCCTCGTCAGCCCAGAAAGCCTGTTCTTTGTCCTTGTCTTTGGGGACATCCCAGTCGAGCCCGGCCTCGGCAGCCATCTCCTCGCAGAGCCTGTGGAAGTGCATGGCGGTAAATCCCTCGGCGGCTTCGCGCAGTGAATCAGCCAGCGGTATGTTGAAGCAAAGAAACAGCACGCTCTTTCCTTCCTCCACCAGGCGCCGTGCCTTCTCCATGGCAAGGATGGTCTTGCCCGTACCCGCCCCGCCCTGTACCGCGACACGCCTGTTTTCCTGGCAATAATCGAGCGCGTTTTTCTGCTCTTCCGTCAGCCTGACCAGCTCTGCGGCCTCCTCGTCAAGCCGCTCCCTGAGCAGGGGGACCAGGCTGAAGGTGGGGGCGAGCGCGGAGACAAAAGCTTCCTTTACGTTCCGGGGAATTTCTTTCACCGGAGCATCGTAGGTGTCCAGCAGGCCCTCAATCTGCTGGGCAACGCTTCCCATGTCGTTGCGATCGACGATGATGCCCCGGGGCAGGGCCGGTCCGAGGTCGCTCTCGACGGTAATGTCAGGGAAGACAACTCCCCAGGAGTAGTGCAGCGGAGGGCCTTGAATGCGGCCGCGAAGGTAGTTGCCGATGCTCCTGCAGGCATTTTGGGCCTGGCGTCCTGGATCCTTGATCGAGTGTCGCTTCCCATGGCGGTCGGTTGAGTACCAGGCCTTGTTTTCGTCGCGTTCGATCCGGCCGCCTTTCACCTCCAGGCAGACGTAGCCACGCTTTGGATGGAGCACGATGAAGTCGATCTCTCCTTCCTTTACCGAATGAACATCTGTTGCGGGGAGAACGAACCGTCTCGCATGGATGCAGACCCAGTCATCGGGAAGCTCGCGCTCAAGGGCCTTGAAGACTCTCTTTTCAGAATCAGGTGAGTCCGGATCCGGCCTGGTGGGAAGCATTCTCGGCATGAAGGCAACCTCGAGAAAAGAAGAGTGAATACGGCGACCCGGTGTCAGGAAGGCGTCTCGGGATTGTAACGAGCCAGGGAGAAAAAATGGTGGGCGTTACTGGACTTGAACCAGTGACCCCCAGCTTGTCGAGCTGGTGCTCTAGCCAACTGAGCTAAACGCCCACATGTGTTCTTCAGGTGGGAAGGGCGAAATTACAGGCAGCACGGCGGGTTGTCAAGAGCCCCGGGGGCTCCCGCAGGCCGCTTTTGGCAGTCTCCTGCGCGGCTTCAAATGACCGGTGCTGTTGTCAGGCCCCCTGATCGGCGTTATACTTAATTGCAGTCGTAAGTCTTTGTATCGGATACTTTTCCGAGACCATTTACATGGGGGCAGCAAAGTTCGACTAAAACGGATATCGAGAGCTTCTCCATTACCAAGAAAGTAATCGTTTAGAGACAATGACGAAGAGTGTCCGGGCTGACAGGTTCTGGGACAAGCGCTCCCCCGAGGAGTATCGCGGCAACCAGTTGCGGCTTCTCAAGCGCTACCTGCGGGAGCAGGTTCTCCCGTTCAGCCCCTATTACAGGAAACTCTTCGACGAAGCCGGCCTCCACGCCGACTCCTTCAAGAGCCACTCGGATCTCGAGAAGCTTCCCCTGACCTGCAAGGCGGACATCGCTCCGACCGCCGAGGAACCCCGCAAGCCGCGCAACATCGTTCTGCAGCCCAACGCCGAGCTCATCCGGGAGCACTGGCCGCTTCGTAAGAAGCTGCCGCTTCTCTGGAAGAAGCTGACCCGCGGGCCAGAGGCGGTCAAGGATTCCCTGGCCGAGGAGTACCGGCCGGTCTCGGTATTCTTCACGACCGGGCGCAGCGCTCTGCCCACGGCCTTCACCCTGTCGCAATACGATCTCGGCATTCTCGAGGAGTCCGGTCGCCGCATCGCCGAGGTGGCGGATATCGACCGCAACGAGGACAAGGTCGTCAGCCTCTTCCCCTACGCTCCACACCTCGCCTTCTGGCAGGTGTTCTACGTCGGCATCGGCGGCAATATCTTCACGCTCAATACCGGCGGCGGCAAGGTCATGGGGACGGAGGGGATCCTGCAGGCCATCCAGAAGATACAGCCGGCCGTCCTGGCCGGCATTCCCGGCTATGTCTACCACCTGCTGCGCGAGGCGCACTCCCAGGGGCTCGATCTCGGCTACATCAAGGGCCTGGCGCTCGGAGGCGACGCGGTGACCCCCGGCTATCGTGAGCGAGTCAAGGAACTGCTGCGAGGCCTGGGCTCAACCGATCCCTCCGTCCAGAGCGTGCTCGGTTTCACCGAGGCCCGCAAGTGCTGGATCGAGTGCCGGGCGGAGGCCGAGGCGGGCTTCCATCTCTATCCCGACATGGAGATTGTCGAGATCGTAGACCCCGACACCGGCAAGCAGCTCGGTGAGGGCGAGACCGGGGAGCTGATCTACACCTGCCTTGACGGGCGCGGCAGCACCATCCTGCGCTACCGCACCGGCGACATCATCGTCGGCGGCATGACCTGGGAGAAATGCCCGGGCTGCGGACGCACGGTGCAGCGCATGTCGAGCCATCTTGAGCGGGTGTCCAATATGAAGGACTTCCAACTCTCGAAGCTCAAGGGGACCCTGGTGAACCTCAACCTCTTCAAGGAAGAGCTCGACAACGATGAGCGCGTCGAGGAGTGGCAGCTGGTGATCCGCAAGAAAGACGACGATCCCTACGGCGTCGATGAGATCAACCTGAACCTGGCGCTCGCCTCGCAGTGCCCCGGGGAGGAGCACGGCAGGATCTCCGAGTCGATCGGCAACAGGCTTCGCCAGGTTACCGAGGTGAGCCTGAGCGACATCAACATCATTCCCCTGGAGCGGATCCTCGAGCTCCTGGGCATGGAGACCCAGCTCAAGGAGAAGAGGATCGTGGACCTGAGAGCGAGCGGCAAGGTAGGAGAAGAGGCGGTCAAAGGATAGCCCATGGCGCGACGTTGCAAGATATGCCTGGTGCTCGGCGCCGGGGGAGTTAGGGGCCTCTCCCACCTCGGCGTATTGCAGGTGCTCGAGCGCGAGGGGATCCCGATCGACTACCTCGTCGGCACCAGCGCCGGCTCGATCGTCGGCGCCGCCTACGCCCTCGAGCCCGATGCCATGGAGATTACCCGCCGGGCGCTCGAGTATTTCGGCGGCGAGGAATTCGAGAGGAGCAGCTTCAGCGCGCTCATTCCGGGTTCGAGGGGGCCGCAACCCGGTCTCGTGCAGAATGTCATCAACGGTGTTCGAAAGGGCTACGTCTTCAGCAATCTCCTGCGCAAGCAGTCGATACTTCCGGGCGAAAAGATGTCGGTAATGATAGACAGTCTTCTGCCCGACCTGGATTTCAAAGATACGAAGATCCCCTTCGCGATCCCCGCCCTGGACCTGAAGACGGGTGACGATGTGCTCATCACCAGGAAATCGATTCGGCAGGCGGTCATCGCCGGGTGCGCGATCCCCGGATTTTTCCCGCCGGTTGAATACAATGATCGGCTCCTGACCGACAGCGGGATCGTCTGCCCGGTACCGGTGAGCGCCGCCTTGAAAGAATTCAAGCCGGACGTCCTGATCGCGGTCGATATCATGAACCGGATCGAGAAGAAGGAGGATTTCCCCCACGGCCTCGATGTTCTTCTCAGGTCCGAGTCGATCGCCTGCTCACGCCTCAACGCGCAGGAAATTTCCAAGGCCGACATTGTCATCCGGCCGGAAGTAGGGCAGATTTACTGGTCCGACTTCAATGAGTTGGATTCGTTGGTGAGCGAGGGCGCGGCCGCCGCGCAGGGCCAGGTCAGCGAGATTCGGAAGATCATCCGGCGCAAACGGAGGATCTTCAAATTTCCAAGGCTCGATCCCCGCTCGATCTTCAAGGCCGCCGAGTAGAACGCCCCGGGCGCGCTCGGGGGCCAGGTGATCCGGGAGGTCAGTATGTTTCTCGCCTTTGAGGGCGCAGATGGAGCGGGGAAGTCGACGCAGGTCAAGCTGCTGGCCGAACACTTCGAGCGCCAGGGGCGCGAGGTGGTGATCTGTCGCGAGCCCGGCGGGACCGAGCTCGGCGAGAAGCTTCGCGGAATACTGCTCGATCCCGGCAGCGGCGACATGGGCCCCGAGGCCGAGGTGCTGCTCTTCATGGCGGCGCGGGCGCAGCTCTGCTCCAGGGTCATTCGGCCGGCGCTCGAGTCCGGCAAGGTGGTGATCTCCGACCGCTTCCTGTGGTCGAGCGTCGTCTACCAGGGGATCGTAGGCGGGCTGGGGATCGAGGAGGTTCTCTCTATCGGGCGCGTCGCGACCGGGGGGCTGCTGCCGGAGCTCACCTTCCTGATCGATCTCGATCCCGCGGCCGCTCACTCCAGTCTCGATGAGGGCGATCGCATGGAGAGCCGCGGTCTCGATTTCCAGCGCGCGGTTCGCGAGGGTTTCGTCGGGCTGGCCACCGATTTTTCCGACAGCTTCGCCTTGATCGACGGCAGCGGTTCGGTAGAACAGGTACACGAGCAGGTCATCAAGGCCCTGCCGCAGAAGCAGTCCTGAGGGGCGCAGCCAGCGCGAGATGATTTCTCAACCACTTCCCAGTCACGACCAGGCCCACGAGTATCTCCGCAAGGCCCGGGAGAGCGGGCGCCTGTCGCATGCCTACCTGCTGGTGGGGGCGCCGGGAATCGGCAAGGCCCGCTTCTGTCTCGATTTCGCCAGGACCCTGTTCTGTGAAAACGACGCCCGTGGCGGCTGCGACTGCCGACAGTGTCGGAGCATCGAGCACGGCAATCACCCGGGGGTTACGGAATACGGGCCGCCCGAGGGAAAGAAGATCATCGACATCGACACCATCCGCGAGGTTTCAGAGCGCAGCCACTACCGCCGGGACCATACGTTCATCGCGATCATCGAGGGGGCCGAGCGCATGAGCAATCCCGCGATGAACGCCATCCTCAAGACTCTCGAGGAGCCGGCGGGGGATTTCATCATCATGCTCACGGCCGCCTCCACCGGGAATCTTCTTCCCACCATCGTTTCGCGCTGCCACAGGCTCTACCTCGGCTCGGGCTGCGAAGCCGGCCTAGCGGAAGACGAGGCGGGGCCGCTCCTGGAAAAGCTGATTCTCGAGGGCTGGGGGACCGGGGATCCCTCGGGGATCATCTCCGAGATGATCCCTGAAGCGGAGAACGACCGTGAGCGGGTGCAGAGGATTCTCGACTTGCTGCTTGATTGGTCCCGCTCGGGGATGGAGGAGGCCGAGGTGTCCGTCCTGGACACCCTCAGCGCCTTCCAGGAGGACATCCTGGAGCTGCGCAGGGCGCTCGATGGCAACGTCCAAGCCGATCTCATCATGGAGCAGGCCCTGAAGCGGGCGCGGCCGGTGGGGGGACTCCTCAGCTCCTCTAACATCCGTTAATCAGCAGTCTCGATGATTACCGGAAACATCTTCTCCTCCCGGGGGAGTGCCTTCCTGCCCATCTGGGGATTTACCCCTTAATTTCTGCTCTCAGGCGGCCGAAATCATGAATACGGTCCCGGATCCGCGTGGCTCCGGCAAGTATCAGTCAGCCCGGAGCATCGATGACAGCTGCCGAGAAGTTCAGAACATTGCTGCGCAACGACAGGAGATTCGATGCGGAAGCTTATAACTTCATCTACGAGGCGCTGGACTTCACCCTCAAGAACGTTGTCAGCCAGGGCTCCGGTTGCAGCCAGCACGTCAAGGGGCAGGAGCTCCTGGAGGGAGTGAAGCGCTACAGCATCGACCAGTTCGGCTGCCTCGCGCAGACCGTGCTGGAGACCTGGGGCGTGAAGAATACCGGCGATTTCGGACGGATGGTCTTTAACCTCGTCGAGTACGACCTGATGGGCAAGCAGGATGGCGACCGGCTGGAGGATTTCGAGGATCTCTACGATTTCGAGGAGGCCTTCGACATAGCCCCGGTTTTCTGCTATTCGCGCGAGAAGAACCAGTGGCGTGTATCCTACGTACCCCGCAGCGAGCTGAAGCCCTCGAACAGGATTCCCACGAAGTGAGGTGCGGCCGGCCGGCCGACTCTACTTCTCCTCTTTCTTTCCTGGAGCCGGCAGCGGCTTGATCCAGGAGTACTCCGCGATCTCAGCGGGCTTTTTGCTCATCGACTCGAGGAGGTTCAGGATCCCCTGCTGGAGCTGGATGTCCTCCTGGAGATCGTAGGCGAACTGCCGGCCTCGCTCATCTTCGAGCTTTCGTCGGAGGATGCCGCGGATTACCTGGCGGACATCGGCCTCGGTTCCCTTGGTGTTGAGCGAGGAGATGGTCTTTTCCAACTCGGGGTAGCGCGATGCGTCGCCCCGGTCACCGAGGACCGCGATCGGCCGCAGCGTCTCGAGATGATTCTCGGTATATTCGAGGAGGGCCTCGCTGTCCCTCAGCGCCCGCCTCTCTTCCAGCCTCCACAGGGGCAGCAACTCCTGCTTGACCTCGATGTCCGGCTCGACGCCGCCTTTTTTCCTGACCAGGCCTTTCTTGTCCCGGATCGTGTTGATGCAGCGCCCAAGCGGGAGGTACCAGTACTGAACCGTGATCTTCAACGTGGAGCCCTTCTCGCTGTCGACCCCGATAAGTCTCTGTACGCTTCCCTTGCCGTAGGTGCGCCGGCCGACGAGGGTCGCCCGCGCGTAGTCCTGCAGGCACCCGCTCACGACCTCCGAGGCGCTGGCGCTGTACTCGTTTACCAGGCAGACGATGGGATAGCCTGTGCGCGCCTTCTCGGTGGGGTAGGTTGAGCGTTCCGGGTCCCCGTCTTCTTTGAGACCCTTCTGGGTGACGATGGGTAGCTTGCCCCGTACGAAGAGGTCGGCGATTTTCTCCGCTACGGGGAGATAGCCGCCGGGATTGTTGCGGAAGTCGATGATGAGGCCTTCGAGGCCCTTCTTCTCGAGCTCGTCGAGTGCCTCGGTGAATTCCTCGGTGCTCGAGCCGCCGAATTGGTGGAGCCTGATGTAGCCGATCTTGCCGGGTAGGGCGTCGTAGAGTACCGAGGAGATCTTGATGGTCGCCCGCCTGAACTGGAAGACCTTCGCCTCGCTCCAGCCCCTACGCAGGATCTTGAGCTTGACCTCGGTTCCCTCGGGGCCGCGCAGCAGGTCCTTGACGGAGTCCATCTCGAGCTTGGCGGTGGGCTGGTCTCCGACCTCGATGATGAGGTCGCCGGAGAGGATGCCCGCCTTGTAGGCCGGGCCGCCGTAGATCGGTCGCAGCACCTCGAGCGGACCGCCCGCCGGCTTGGTAATCTGTGCCCCGATTCCCGGGTAGCGGCCCTTGATTCCTTCGTCAAAGCTCTTGGAGTCCTCGGCCTCCATGAAGATGGAGTGGTCATCGAGGGAGCTGACCATGCCCTTGACCGCGGCTCGGATGAGGCGCTCCCGGGTGGTCTTGTCCTTGTCGACATAGAGCTTCTGGACCTTGGCGATGATCTCCTCGAGGAGCTTGTCGCCACGGGCCTGGGTGCCCGCTCCGGGGCCGGCAATCCCCAGCTTTTCAAGCCGCGTCTCGAGGTCGCTGATCCGCGCCTCTTTTTTCTCCAGCAGCTTCTTCATGTCGGTTCCCGCCGGTACGGCGGAACCCTTGAACAGCTTCTCGTCGAGTTGCGTCTCGAGCTTCATGACCCGGTAGAGCAGATTGGCCCGGCGCCCGCGCGGGGTCGGCTCGTTGCGAAGTCGCCGGAGGGTGTTCTTGACGCGGCCGTCATCGTAGTTGCCGGATTCGGCCAGGGCGAGCGCGGCTTCCTGGCTGACGGTCGGATCCCTGGAGCCCAGGAGATCGAGGAGCTTGTCTCGGGCGGCGGAGAGATTGTCTACCTCCCATAGACAGACGGCCAACGAGATCAGGATCGATGGATCGGTCTCGGAGGCGAGCTGGCCTTCGAGGCGGCCAATGATCTCGTCCGGGTCCGCGACCTGGCCGTATACGCCGATGGCGTCGATCTTCACGCTCTTCTCGATTGATTTTTCGGCGAGGTCGCCAAGCACCACGAGGGCCTCTTTGCGTGCAGCGGAATCACCGAGGCCCAGCAGCGCCTTGGCGCAGCCGAGCCGGGTTTTTCCGCTCTCTGCCGCCAGCCTGGCCTTGAGGGCGGGGATCGCCGGCTTGCCGATCTCCTCGATTCTCGAAACCAGCGACCAGAAGCTGTCTCCCTGGCGCGCCTGGAGCATCGAGACCATGCGGGCGACCCTGGTCGAGGCGCCCTTGTCGTCCTCGGCCGTGAGGAAGGTGCAGGGCGACTGGATAAGCAGGAAGAGGCCGATGGCGGCGGCCAGGCGGTAAGTTCTTGCTGTCCGATCGATCATTTGAAGAGGAGGTCCATCAACTGCGTTCTCAGTCGCTCCCGCGGCCTGGCCCGAGCCGCCTATGCGCAATATCTCATCCTAACACCACCGTCTTTCGTCGATGTTGGATAATCCGGCTTTCTTTCGGTCTTTCTGACCGCAGAATACCATCGCTGCCAGGCTGCCACCGTGAGTAATCCCTCCAGTTTGTGCACCGG
>Ga0310342_100001457_pt1 | contig 14705 bp, 13 predicted proteins | sample S15DNA20500_MG_FD_206155 | JGI IMG/M metagenome (GOLD analysis project Ga0310342, IMG submission 206155) | Marine microbial communities from station ALOHA, North Pacific Subtropical Gyre - S1503-DNA-20-500_MG | ecosystem: Environmental > Aquatic > Marine > Oceanic | place: Pacific Ocean: North... | reverse complement strand
AATCCTGGAGTTGTGGCAATTGGAGAAACAGGCCTGGATTTCTATTACGAAAATTCGCTCAAGGAATTACAGGAAAAATGGTTTCGGGAACATCTAAAGTTGTCTAGAGATTTGGATTTACCAACAGTGGTCCACAGCCGTAACGCAGAAGATGACACGATAAGGATCATCGGAGAATTTCAGAACTCTGTTGATTTCGTCTTACATTGCTTTACAGGAAAAGTGGATTTCCTTAATGCCGGGATTGATCTGGGAGGTTACGTCTCATTTTCTGGGTTGATAACTTTCTCTAATGTCGAGATGGATGAAGTTATACGGTGCGTTCCGGAAGACCGAATTTTAGTTGAAACAGATTCTCCGTATTTAGCTCCGGTACCTTACCGGGGCAAAAGAAATGAACCTGCGTATGTCCAAAAAATCATAGAGGAGTTAGCCCGAATAAGAAATCAGGAATGGGAAGATATCGTGGAGATAACCACTGCAAATGCGAAACGTTTTTACGGTATTGAAATGTAATGTCAGGAACCATCCAAATTCTTCCAGATGTAGTCGCCAATCAAATTGCAGCTGGAGAAGTGGTTGAGCGTCCGGCGTCTGTAGTAAAAGAGCTTGTAGAGAATGCACTGGATGCTAAGGCAACAAGAATCAGAGTTGAAATCCGGAGTGGGGGCAAGGGATTTATCAGTGTAACAGACAATGGATCTGGCATGGTCAGAGAGGATTCTCTGTTGTGCATCGACAGACATGCTACCAGTAAGATTAGACTTGCAGATGATTTGAGATCTATTTCGACATTTGGATTTAGAGGGGAAGCCCTTTCGTCGATAGTGGCAATTTCAAGAGTTAAAATTTGGACTAAAGCAAATGTCGGAGAGACGGGCACTTTGATTAAGGTGGCAGGAGGGGTAATAACAGGCCTGGAGGATATTGCCAGGCAACGTGGTACGACAGTTGAAATTTCTAATTTATTCTATAACGCTCCGGCTCGGAAAAAATTTCTGAAATCTGCTTCTGCCGAAACCAGGGCAGTTAGTGAGATAGTCCACATGTACGCCTTGGCAAATCCATCAGTTGCTTTTTCACTTAGATCTAACAATCGGATCTTGTTGGATATTTCTCCAGTGAGAGATTTGTCTTCCAGAATCACTTCACTTTGGGGATCGTCTGCTGCGGGTGAATTGATTCCAGTTTACTCAACATCGGGAGAGGTTGAAGTTCAAGGACTTATCCAAAGGCCTGACTATGTGAAGAAAGGTTTTCGCCGTGCTTACTTGTTTGTTAACGGAAGGCCGTTTCGTAGTTCCCAATTGCACTCCGCTGTTGATAGGGGTTATCGCACCACAATAGCGGAGGCGATCAAAGGGTGGTTTTTTATCTACTTGAATTTGCCATCTCACCTTGTAGATCCCAATGTGCACCCTACCAAGGCAGAGATTCGATTCGATGAATCGTGTAAGGTCGAGGAATTGGTTGAAAACGGAGTCAGAGGTGCTCTCAGCTCCAAAGAGAGTGCTGCATCATTCCAAAATCAAATAGCAACACCAGCAATCGGGCTTAAACACACAACTTTAGTCAATGAGCAAGAATCTCATTCAGAAGAAACTCAGACTGCTCTGTTTGTCTCATCCAGAAGTCATTGGACCGAATCGGAAAAAAGAGATTTAGAAGCTGATAATGTTTCGATTAAGAAAATGAGCAGATCTACTGTGGTGGGCCAACCGAATCCTGGATTATTGCAAGTACTTAACACCTACATCTTAGCAGAGACGCAAGAAGGATTGATCATCATCGATCAGCACTCCGCACATGAGAGAATTTTGTTTGAGAAGATTCTGCAAACAATGGAAAGCGAATCAAAAACTGGACAGAGGCTTCTTTTCCCACTGACCATTCGACTGTCCAGATCTGAGTATGAAGAGACTCTAGAGTTAAGTGGGGTTTTCAAGAGTCTTGGATTTGAAATTGAAGGTTTCGGTGGTGACACCGTAATAGTGTACTCCGTTCCCAATCCACATCCCTATTTCGATCCTGAACGTTGTTTTAGAGAAATGCTTCAAGAGTTGATGGAAGGATCTGATTTGACCAGATCTGCTAAGAATCAACACGAAAAGATAGCCATGGTCTTCTCTTGTAAAAGTGCTATCAAGGCAGGTCAGGAATTAGCAGAGGAAGAGATGCAAGGACTGTTCGATCGATTGTTTGCTACGGCACTTCCTTATCATGACGTACACGGGCGTCCTACCATCATTAGATTGGGTAAGGGAGAATTAAAGTCCAAGTTCGGCCGGTGAGAGATTTCCTGGCGATAGTGGGAGCAACCGGAACCGGGAAAACCGGGCTGTCGATTGCAATAGCCAAACATCTTGAAGTAGAGATTATTTGCATGGACTCAAGGCAGAGTTATATCGGTATGGACATTGGTACCGACAAAATTTCCAAGGAAGTACGCAAAATTGTCCCACATCATGGTTTCGACATTAGGTCTCCCGATGAAAGCTATAGTGCCGGGCAATTTGCTAGGGATGCCGCCAGTTGGATCAAGGAGATCAAAGGCAGGAAATGCGTTCCTATGTTAGTGGGTGGGACGGGACTCTTTTTGCGTGCGATCACCCATCCTATTTTCAGAGAGCCAGAAGTGGAAGAGTCACGTAGGAGGTCTATTCGAGAGCTCCTGACTGATTTTCCAAGAGCTAAACTGGAACATTGGGTCAGATTGCTGGATCCTGATCGTGCAGAAATTGCAATTCAGGGAGGTCCTCAAAGATTGAGCCGGACCATTGAGGTGGCCCTTCTGACAGGAAGAAGTCTTTCTTGGTGGCACAAAATAGGTGCATCGGATCAGAAACCATTAAGTGGTATGGTTGTAGTTCTAGAGGTGCCTAGAGGAGTGTTAGATGCTCGAATTAATAATCGAGTTAACAAAATGGCAGAAGAGGGGTTGATCATTGAGGTTCAAGGATTACTTGATGCTGGGTTCAAGGCAGGAGATCCAGGAATGACGGGTACAGGATATCGGGAAATAGCCAGTTATGTGGAAGGTCTATGTAGTCTGGACCAAGCCCTTGAAATAATGAAGATGCGCACTAGGAAATACGCTCGCAGACAAGTTACTTGGTTCAAAAATCAACACGAGGCTGGTACTTTACGCGTAGATGGAACAGAATCTCTAGAGATTCAATGTTCAAAAATTCTCACAGAATGGACTAGGACAGATGGAATGTAATCGGGTCTGTGGAGGCTTTTCACTATGAAGATTGGCATTACTTGCTATCCGACCTATGGAGGTTCTGGGGCAGTGGCTACGGCGTTAGGTGGTCAGTTGGCTTCGAGGGGGCATGAGGTCCATTTTATTTCTTATGCTCAACCATTCCGATTGGGGGGTTTTAATGAACGTATTTTCTTCCACGAAGTAGAGATAGAGCATTATCCGCTTTTCGAATATCCCCCATATGCTCTTGCTCTGGCTGTTACGATATACGACGTAGTTCGCACCCACGATTTGGATTTGGTTCACGTACACTATGCTATACCTCACGCCACTTCGGCTTGGATTGCCCAGGAGATGCTGGGTGAAGAAGGGCCTCCGGTGGTAACCACTCTACATGGCACTGACATAACCTTGGTTGGCGTCCATCCTTCGTTCCAACCGATCACTCAGTTTTCGATCCATAAGTCGGATGGGATAACCGCCGTCTCAGATTTCCTAAGAAATGAAACTATACGTGATTTCGATGTACCCCCAGAACGTGTCAAGGTTATACCAAATTTCGTGGGTTCTGCTGCTGGAAGATCGTCCGAGCGTGGTCGTTATCGGTATACTCTGGCTGAGAAAGGTGAGAAAATAGTGATGCATGTATCAAATTTTCGGCCGGTCAAGCGAGTTTCGGATGTAATTGACACTTTTGCTGGTATAGTAGAAAAGATGCCGTCAAGACTGGTGATGGTTGGAGATGGTCCCGAGCGATCTGCTGCAGTGGATCAGGTCAATGCACTAGGGCTTTCAGACAAAGTCAGCTTCTTGGGAAAACACTCTTATGTTGATGAACTGTTATCTAGTGCTGATCTATTCCTGCTGCCCAGTTCTTCAGAGTCGTTTGGTTTGGCAGCTCTGGAGGCAATGGCTGCTGGCACTCCAGTGGTAGCAGCTAATGTTGGAGGTCTAAGGGAAGTGGTTGCCGATGGGAAGACTGGGTTTCTCTGCAAAACTGGAGACATCAAAGCAATGACAGATCACAGCCTCCATCTTTTATCTGACCCCGTGCTTTGGAAATCCTTCAGTAAAATGGGTCTCAGTGTTGTGGAAGATCAGTTTTCAGCAGCAGAAGTAGTACCTCGGTACGAGGAATTTTATGCTGAAGTCTTAGGTTCTAAGTGACTGTTTGGGAGAGTGTTATCCTAGGAGCTCTCCAGGGGATCACAGAATTTCTGCCAGTTTCTAGCTCTGGACATTTGGCAGTAGTCAGAAACCTTCTGGATATTGAACTCCCTGGGGTACAGTTCGAAGTAGCTTTACACCTGGCAACATTAGTTTCGGTATTGACGGTCTATCGGACTCCTATAAAGGGTCTTTGTTTTGGCTTCGTGCAGAGAGATCGCACTACTTTGGCATATCTCTCGATGTTAGTAGTGGCATCTATTCCTGCGGCTTTCATAGGTTTATGGAGCAACCAGATGTTGGAAGCTCTATTCTTGAATCCATGGGTTCCAGTTGTAGGCTTCTCGGTGACTGGTCTGATACTATCGAGTATTAATTTGAAACCGACTGGAGAGAGTAAAGGAAGTATTACTGTATTCACTGCTATGGTAGTAGGCTTGGCTCAGGCGTGTGCGTTAGTTCCTGGGATTTCCCGATCTGGAGTTACTGTTGCAACAGCTCTTTGGTTGGGGATCGATGACGAAGAAGCTTTAAAGTTTTCATTTCTGGCTTCGATCCCAATCATACTCGGAGCGACCTTTCTCCAGGTCGTAGGATTACCATATCAAGAACTCGATCTGAATAAAATTAATTTATTTATAGGAATGGCTATTGCGAGCGTCACTGGAATCTTAGCAATAAAATATTTTCTGGTGGTACTGCAGAGAAAAATCATACATAGGTTTGCAATCTATTGTTGGAGTTTGAGCATTATTTTGGCCTTTTATTTGATATTCTCGGGTTGACTGGAGGATGCAACCAACTTGGGAGGGAAAATCTGTGGCAGACTGGCAGGCCAATTGGGAGGTGCCTTTACTAGAGATACATGAGACTCTCACATCCACCAATTCACGTGCTAGAGATCTCCTCAGAGAAGGTGGCTCATCTTTCAGTACCGTTATTGCCCAAACTCAAACAGAGGGTAGAGGTCGCAATGGCAACTATTGGCATTCACCAAAAGATATGGGATTGTGGATGTCTTTCCTCTTACGTCACTCTATCCAAGATCCTCCCAATTTGGTTTCCACTCTTACTGGTCTCGCCGTAGTTGATGCGATTGATTCGGTTTCCGATACGTCGCGACTTGGAATTAAGTGGCCGAACGATATAGAGATTAACGGAAAGAAAGTTGGAGGTATTTTATGTGAGACATGTGGCAGGGAATCAGTAGTGGTAGGAATCGGTTTGAATGTTATACAGGAGCAGGATGATTTCCCTGCTTTCTTAACAGAGAAAGTCACCTCCATAGGTATGGCTTCCGGTAAAGCAGTGAGTCTCGCTGAACTTGCAGGCTCAATCCTTTTGCATTGTAAGATTTTGCTTGATCCTTTACCCACTGTTTTGCCTGTGGGATTGATTGAAAAATTAGAGAGAAGGTCAACTTTGATTGGTATGACGGTATCTTTATCGGATGGTCAAGAAGGTTCAGTGCTAGGGTTTTCACCCCTTGGTGCTATGCTTGTTATGGCGGAAGGGAGCTTACGTCATATAAATTCTACCAGTGCCGTTCGATCATACACAGAGATTCCAAAATAATGACTGACCTGAAAATGAGAAAATTAAGATGGATTTGGTAGTCGATATTGGGAATAGTGAAACCGTTTTTGGATTGGTCCAGGATGAAGGTTTGGAAGTGGTTGATCATTGGAGGGTTAAGACGAGCAAGGATAGGACCACCGATGAATACGAGAGTCTGCTGAACTCCATGATGAAAACTAGGGGAGTTCCCCTAGATGAGTTAAGGAAAACGGTCGTTGGTTCGGTAGTTCCGGCTCACACGCCTGTTGTAGTCAAAGGACTGGAAGGGCTTCTAAAACAGACTTGTGTAATAGTGAACTCTGAGAGTTCTCTTCCTATAACTCTAGAGGTGGAAGAACCTTTGACCGTTGGAATTGACAGGATAGTGAACACTTTAGCCGCCAAGGTGCTTTACGACAGAGATGTCTTAGTGGTTGATTTTGGCACGGCTACATCATTCGATTGTATCACTGCTGATGGGGTCTTCATCGGGGGAGTGATCGCTCAAGGATTAGAAGCAGGAGTCGATTGGCTGACCCATCGGACTGCCAAGCTCCCGTCAGTTGAACTAATGGCTCCAAAGAGGGTAATCGGGAAGAGAACAGAGGAATGTATTCAAAGTGGTATCTTTTATTCCTCAGTGGATGCGGTCGATGGAATAGTTCGGCGAATTCAGCGAGAGTGGGGCATTTCAGATCTGACAGTGATTGTAACAGGAGGGTATGGTGAACTTGTTAGGCCACATTTAAATACAGCAAATTACTTTGAACCCTTTCTAACCTTATATGGACTTGCACTAGCAGGACGCTTCATAATGAACGGGTCTGTTACAATCAGCTAGGATAGGGCCTTTCCTTTTCCCCCGTTGACAGTTCGGTTTGTCACATTAGTTTTCGTTCCCTACTGCCGTGCTCCTTTTTTGCACGTCGGACAGGGTTTCACGTTTTGATGAAGCGATAATTTAACCAGCAGGCAGGAGGCATTTCGGATGTCGACGAAGGATGCAGCGAGCATTAAGCCACTTGCGGATCGTGTGGTTGTTCTTCCAGTTGAAGAAGATGAGCAGATGCGGGGAGGACTTTACATACCAGATACCGCAAAAGAGAAGCCCCAATCGGGGCAGGTTGTGGCTGTAGGAGAAGGGAAGCTGTCTGATGAAGGTGTCCGGATAAGTCCTGATGTCTCTGTTGGACAGGTGGTTTTGTATGGGAAGTATAGTGGTACGGAGGTGAATGTGGGTGGAGAAGATTACCTCATTCTCCGGGAATCAGATATTCTAGCTGTCATTGGCTAGGAGTGGACTTCCTTCATGGAAGTAAGTTTAAGACAGATTTAATTCTAAGAATTATACTCAGGAGTAATTAAGAAATGGCTGCGAAAGAGCTTGGTTTCGACGTTGATGCTCGTGCTCGCCTCAAAGCTGGGGTCGATCAGTTGGCTCAGGCTGTGAAGGTCACACTGGGCCCAAAAGGGCGAAATGTTGTGTTGGATCGGAAATTCGGGTCTCCTACTGTCACAAAAGATGGAGTGTCTGTGGCTAAAGAGATAGAACTGGAAGATCCAGTGGAAAATATGGGTGCTCAAATGGTCAAGGAAGTGGCGACAAAAACGTCTGATGTTGCCGGTGATGGAACTACTACAGCAACGATTCTTGCCCAAGCTATTTATGGCGAAGGTCTTAAGAACGTCACTGCTGGTACAAATCCGATGGGGATAAGGCGTGGAATTGACCAGGCCGTTGATAACGTGGTGGAGGTTTTACATGACCTTTCTACTGACACACAGGGAAAGAATGAAATCGCTCAAGTTGGAGCCATTTCTGCAAATAATAACGCGGAAATTGGTGATTTGATTGCTGACGCTATGGAAAAAGTAGGAAAAGATGGAGTGATTACAGTGGAAGAAGCGAAAGGACTTGCGACCACTTTGGAGACTGTGGAAGGTATGCAGTTCGATCGTGGTTACTTGTCGCCATATTTCGTGACTGACACTGAGCGCATGGAGGCAGTAGTTGAAGATCCTATGATTCTTATCCATGATAAGAAAGTTTCTTCTATGAAGGATTTACTTCCGATACTTGAGAAAGTTGCTCAGATGGGGAAACCTCTTTTGATCATAGCAGAGGATGTCGAGGGAGAAGCCTTGGCGACTTTGGTCGTTAACAGGTTGAGAGGGACACTGAAGGTTTGTGCTGTCAAAGCTCCAGGTTTTGGTGACAGGCGTAAGCAGATGCTTGAAGATATAGCATGTCTCACTGGTGGCCAGGTAATTTCCGAAGATGTTGGATTCAAGCTAGAAAATACGGTGACTAGCGATTTGGGATCCGCTAAGCGTGTAGTGATAGACAAAGACAATACGACTATTGTCGATGGAGCTGGAGAGAGAAAAAAAATCCAAGGCCGAATCGAAGAGATTAAAGCGGCAGTGAATAAGTCGACGTCAGACTATGATACCGAGAAACTCCAAGAGCGCTTGGCTAAACTTTCCGGTGGTGTCGCAGTAATTAATGTTGGAGCGGCTACAGAGACTGAGATGAAGGAAAAAAAGGCTCTGGTTGAGGACGCTCTGCATGCTACTCGAGCAGCTGTAGAGGAAGGGATAGTTCCAGGTGGTGGAGTCGCCCTGGTTCGAGCACAAAGTAGCTTGGAGGATTTCACTGTAGATGGGCACGATGAGCAGGTTGGAGTGGATATTTTAAGAAGAGCACTCGAAGCTCCAATTCGCCAGATTGCTATCAATGCTGGGAAAGAAGGATCCATCGTTGTAGCGAAAGTTAGAGAGGGAGAGGGTGCCTTTGGGTATAATGCTCAGACGGAGGAATATCAGGACTTAGTACAAGCTGGAGTTATAGATCCCACTAAGGTGGTACGTACTGCCCTGCAGAATGCCGCTTCTATTGCCGGATTACTTCTGACCACGGAAGCAGTGATAGTTGACAAACCTGAAGCTGATGCGCCCGCCATGCCTGCTATGCCTGGCGGCGGCGGAATGGACGGAATGTACTAAAAGTCCTAAGTCGCTACTCCAAGGCTTAGAGATATTGGGCTCATGTCTCCCCCGCGCCTTTCTTTCGAAGGGTGTCGGAGGCATGGGCTCTTTCTCATATTGGGTTGGTAGCGGTCTCGATGCTGATTCTGATTTTTCGGGTTTACTATTTTAAATAAATCTGGTTCAGTGTTCTTCAAGGACGAGTTGATGTCGGATCGAGTGGCCCATGCACTGGCCTGCTCGGCGAGAGACGAAGAGGAGTTCACAAGATGTCAGAAGTTAGAGTTAAATTGCCTGACGGATTAGTCCTAGAGATGTCAGAAGGATGTACAGTACACGATGTAGCCCTAGCTATAGGTCCTGGATTGGCCAAGGCCGCAGTGGCTGGGGAAGTAGACGGACAAACTCTCGAGTTGTCGTCAGTTGTCTCTGATGGTTCCTCAGTAAAGATTCTCACAGATAGAGATTCAGAATCCTTGAATGTATTACGCCATTCAGCGGCCCATGTGTTGGCAACTGCAGTTCGGGAGGTCAGACCAGATGCATCTATTGGGTTTGGTCCAGCGATAGAGGACGGATTTTACTACGATTTTGGTGTTTCTGAACCATTTACTCCTGAGGACCTGGAACTGTTTGAGCAAAAGATGAATCAAGTAGTAAAGGAAGACTACAGATTTGTCCGTCAGGTTGTGACTAAAGAAGAGGCAAGAGAGTTGTTCTCTGATGATGATCTCAAATTGGAAAGATTGGAAGAATTTACTGGTGAGGAAGTGATAACCGTCTACTCTAACGGTCCTTTCCTCGATCTCTGTAAAGGTCCTCATATCAGTTCTACTGGGATACTAAAACATTTCAAACTATTGTCGGCGGCCGGTGCTTATTGGAGAGGGGACGAAAACCGGCCGATGCTGCAGCGAATATACGGGACTGCCTTTTTTTCCAAGAACCAGCTAAGAGCACACCTCGATAATTTAGAGGAGGCCAAGAAACGGGACCACCGAATCCTCGGCAGGGAATTGGGTCTGTTTTCTACCGATAGCCGTGTTGGTGCGGGTTTGATTCTCTGGCACCCAAAGGGAGCCATTGTGAGGAATGAAATAGAAAGATTTGAGCAAGATTTGTTGACTAAACATGGTTATGAGCAGGTGTTCACTCCACACGTCATGAACGAGAGAATATTCGAGATTTCAGGGCATTTAGAGAATTTTAAGGAGGGTATGTTTGGGCCAATAGAAGTAGAAGGTAGCTACTATCGTCCTAAACCTATGAATTGTCCAGGGCACATAGCGATATACCAGTCCAAGCAACGCTCATACAGAGATTTGCCCATCAGGATGGCTGAGTTTGGTACTTGCTATCGTTATGAGCGCAGTGGAGTTCTGCATGGGATGTTACGGGTTCGTGGTTTCACCCAAGACGATGCACATATATTCTGCACACCGGAACAGGTAGAGCAAGAGATAATAGGTCTTCTGGATTTGGTAGACGAAATGTTGGAAGCATTTGGCTATCCGTACAATATCGAAGTGGCAACAAAACCGGAAGATAAAGCATTGGGATCCGATGCAGACTGGGATGCGGCACTTGGGGTGCTTACGCGCACACTGAAGAATAGGGGTGTGCATTTTGAGTACGATCACGGTGGGGGAGCCTTTTACGGCCCTAAATTGGATTTTAAACTCATCGATGCAATTGGTCGAAAATGGCAGGGTCCCACTGTTCAGCTAGATTTTAATCTTCCTGAGAGGTTCGATCTGGAATATGTGGGTGAAGACAACGAGAAGCATCGACCTGTTATGCTACATCGAGTTTTAGTTGGTTCTATGGAAAGATTCGTCGGAGGTCTAATTGAGCATTATGCTGGTGCATTTCCGTTGTGGTTGGCACCTGAGCATATTCGTGTTTTACCTATTTCAAACAAACTGATAGGACCAGCTGAAGAGTTACAGAAAGAATTGATGGAGAGTGGAGTGAGGGCGACTGTGAGAGAGAGAGAGACTCTCGGTTACCGAATCCGCGATGCTGAAATGTCAAAGATCCCCTACATGGCAGTGATCGGTAAAGAAGAAGAAAAGAACGGAACGGTTGCTCTCCGGAAGAGGGGCCTGGCGAATAAACAGGAAGTCATGACAAATAGAGAAGTAGTGGAAAGGCTGAAGGAAGAGATAGGAAGGAGGTCATTGCCTTGACGAGCACCTTTGTCTAGATGATCTTCTAGCACAATGTTTTTTAAATATTATTAAGTGAGTCTAGTGATGTAGTGGCTCCACCTTTTGGTCCTTATGGGAAATTAAGCGATCACTGGGTCGAAAAATCTTGGTAAAAAGGAAGGAGGAGAGTCTTTCCTGATTACACAAGAAATTTTTGGCCCGATTAATTCGGGCCTTTTGCATGTTATTAACGATCCCGCCATCAACTCAAATTTATAGACAAGGAGATCAAGATCAGCGAACAGAAAGTTCTTGTTAACGAGCAGATAAAAACCAGTCCGGTACGTTTAATCGATGAGGAGGGAGGTCAAGTCGGTATAGTTCCAGTGGGGCAAGCCCAGGAACTTGCTCAGGAAAGGAACTTAGATTTAGTGGAGATCGCACCAGACAGTCAGCCCCCAGTCTGTAAATTGATGAATTACGGGAAATATAGGTACGAGCTTCAGAGGGCTGCTCGGGAAAATAAAAAGAAGCAACACAATGTCCAAGTGAAAGAAGTGAAATTCAGGCCAGGGATTGCAGAACACGATTACGATTTCAAGACTCGTCATGCACGGAGATTTCTTACAGAAGGGAACAAAGTGAAGTTAACGATGATGTTTCGAGGGAGACAGAATGCTTATCCCGAGTTGGGACGAGAGGTTTTGGACAGGGTGGCGGAGGATCTTAAAGACGTTGGCAAGGCGGAAGCTTATCCTCGTTTGGAAGGCAGGGTGATGTCGACAATCTTGGCACCCCTCAAGTGAAATTTTCAGATAGTTTCGTTGTCTAGGAGTTTAAATAAATATGCCTAAAATGAAGACTAACCGGGGTGCAGCAAAAAGACTACATCGAACCGGTAGCGGTAAACTTAAGAGGATGCGAGCAAACAAGAGTCACATTCTGACGAAGAAGTCGGTAAAACGGAAGAGACGTTTGCGATCGTCAACTTTAGTTAGTGCAGCAGACTTAAAACGAATGAAGAGACTTTTACCAGGATCCTAGTGGAATAAAGGAGGCAAAGATGCCGAGGACAACATCAGCTCCCGCTAGGAACAAGCGGAAGAAGAAGATTTTTAAAGAGGCCAAGGGGTATTTTGGAGGAAGAAAAAACCTCTTTCGAACAGCAAAAGATGCAGTTGAAAAAGGTTGGGAACATGCATACCGTGACCGCAAAAACAAAAAGAGAACTTTTCGAAGGCTGTGGATCACACGTATAAATGCAGCGGCGAGACAGAACCAACTATCGTATTCCCATTTTATGAATGGTTTAAAGAAGTCTGGTGTCGCTCTAAATAGAAAAGCTTTAGCTGATCTAGCAGTACGTAATCCAGAGGCATTCAGTGCTTTAGCAAACCGTGCGAAGGAACAGTTGGAGAAATCCTAGTCGAATCTTGGCCTAGAGAAATTTATTGATCCTATTGTTGCTGGGAAAAACCTGGTGAATTAAAGAATCTGCTTCAAACAATCACCAGTGGTTTTCAAGTTGATGGTGTAAATAGTAGCTTTCACTTTATTGACGGGCAGTTCCGAATGAGTCCTAAAATTGACCTTTTAAATAGCCTTTCTGAGATTGAGCAGTCAGCTTTAATTAGGATCTCAGAAGCTGTCAGCCCGGAAGATCTGGAAGCCTTAAAGATTTCATTACTGGGCAGAAAAGAAGGTCAGCTGTCTCAGATTCTAAAGAGAATAGGCGTAGTTAAATCATCAGAAAGAAAGATAGTAGGGGCAGAAGCGAATAGGATAAAGAAAGTTCTGACGGTAGCCCTTGGGACTGCACAAACGAATTTAGAAACTGCTAATAAGGATATGTCCAGCTTTTTTGATGTCACTCTTCCTGGAAGAGAACAATGGAAAGGTTCCGAACATCCGATTAACCAAGTGATCGACGAAGTCTGGCAAATTTTCCGATCTATGGGTTTCACTAGAGTCCGAGGCCCTGAGATAGATTCCGAATGGTATAATTTTGAAGCCTTGAATACCCCACTCGATCATCCAGCAGCTGACGAACAAGATACTCTATATCTAAAAAATTCTGGACTCTTAAGGAGTCATACTTCTCCAGTACAAATCAGAACTCTCGAAAAGTATTCACCACCGATTCGTGTTCTTGCCCCAGGGATGGTATATAGGCGAGATACATATGACGCGACCCATACACCTGCTTTCCATCAAATAGAAGGCTTGGTAGTCGATGAAGGCATTACCTTCGTCGACTTCAAAGCGACCCTGTCTGAATTTTCCAAAAGATTTTGGGGATCAGGTACAAAGGTACGGTTTCGGCCATCATTTTTCCCTTTTACCGAACCAAGTGCTGAAGTAGATGTCAAACGTATTGTCATTAGAGACGGCCAAAAAATTGAGACTGACTGGATTGAAGTAATGGGAGCCGGAATGGTGGATCCTAATGTCCTAGAAAACGTAGGGTATGATCCAGAACGCTATACCGGGTTTGCCTTTGGTATGGGCCCAGGTCGAATGGCTCTTCTGAAATATGGCATACCAGATCTTCGGATGTTTTTTCAGAATGATGTTCGATTCTTGTCACAATTGCTACATGGACAAATTCGATGAATATCTCCTATTCTTGGCTGAAAGAAATCGTTCCAGACATGAAAATGGAACCCGAAGGAGTGGCGGAGCATCTCGCTTCTCGCGGTGCACCGGTAGATATCAAAGGAGGCGGCGGGGTTGGGTTAGGAAGTGTAGTAGTGGGGAGAGTGAAATCAGTTAAGAAACATCCCAATGCGGATAGACTTTCCATTTGTGAGGTTGATAATGGAAAAGAGATTCTCCAAGTAATCTGTGGTGCTCCTGTCATTAAGGAGGGAGGGCATTATCCGTTCGCAGGTGTTGGTTCGGAGCTTCCAAATGGTATGAAACTGAGAAAAGCTAAAATAAGAGGCGAATTTTCCAACGGGATGCTTTGCTCTGAAATGGAATTAGATCTAGGGATAGATCAGAGTGGAATAATGCTGTTACCCGAGTCTGTCTCTCCGGGGGAACCGTTGATAGAAGTATTGTCTTTGGGAGAAGTTATTCTTGAAGTTGAAGTTACTCCGAATAGGGGTGATTGGTTATCACATATGGGGCTAGCCAGGGAAGTTATTTCTACTGGTCTCGAAAATTTACAACTTCCTGCGATTCCCGGGTCAGTAGATCTGGCAGTCGAAACTAAAACGTGTCAGCAAGAAATCAGTGATAATGGAGTGAGTATACGCATTGATTCACCAGATTTATGCCACCGCTTCCTGGGCGTAGTGATTAACGGCGTGGTCGTCCGACCTTCACCGGATTGGTTAGTAAAGAGGCTTGCTGCGGTTGGCCAACAATCGATCAACAATGTCGTGGATGCTACCAATTATGTGATGTTGGAATTGGGCAATCCGATGCATGCCTATGATTTAGATAAGATGGAAGGCGGACGAATTATAGTGCGAAATGCAAGTGTGGGAGAAAAAATAGAGGCTCTAGATGGTATAGAGTACAATCTTACTAGTGATATGTTACTGGTGTGTGACCAGTCTTCCCCTCAGAATATTGCTGGTGTGATTGGAGGCATGCATTCTTCAGTGACTGAAGATACTGTGAATATT
>Ga0310342_100001456_pt1 | contig 14705 bp, 8 predicted proteins | sample S15DNA20500_MG_FD_206155 | JGI IMG/M metagenome (GOLD analysis project Ga0310342, IMG submission 206155) | Marine microbial communities from station ALOHA, North Pacific Subtropical Gyre - S1503-DNA-20-500_MG | ecosystem: Environmental > Aquatic > Marine > Oceanic | place: Pacific Ocean: North... | reverse complement strand
TCGTTTATCGATGCCAAATTTTTCAGGCAGCCAATAAGCTTCATAAAATTTTGTAAATCTCGATTCAAAGTGCTTTTGCGGATACGTTTGCCAACCAAATTGTTCGCTCAATAATTTGACGGCTTCACTCTTAATGTAAGGAACATAATCCAGGGGTTTGACGACCCGGATCCCTTTCAGGTATCTGTAATAAATTTTGTGCTTCAGAATGTTGGTCAACGGAAATTGCTTCAAAGGTCGACGACCGAATTTCTTGTGAATATCTTTCAGTTGCACCAGATCGCTGGCATGATAATGCCATTCCAATGGATTTTTTACACATTCAGTGGAAAAATTCGCACCCGTAAGAATGTATTTGATCCGATGCTGAAACGCGAAGTTGTACATTGTCGCAAAGAAAGCATGATCTTGTGGCGTATCGATATGAGCCACACCTGACTTGAAAAATGCTAATTGTAAGTCCCGCATTTCCTCCCAATTAATGACCTCGGTATATAAATCAAGATCCAGAGCATCGACCAGTTTTTCAATATTGTTGACCGCCTCCTGGGAATTCCAGCCCGCGTCTACATGAAACACAAGTGGTCGCAAACCAAGTTTTTCCTTGGCAACATAGGTCAGATAGGAACTGTCGATACCACCACTCATTCCCATGATACAATCAAACTCTTTGCCTTCGCCTTCCTTTTTGATATTTCGAACAATGGCTTGAAGGTCGTTCCATCCTCGTTCGTCAGTGTGCCAATTCGGAAGAATGTTTTTGTAAAATCCACTGCAATGATCACAAATGCCTTTCTCGTCAAAGGTGATCATGAAGTCGGTAGTGTCCATGACACAGTTATTACAAATCTGGTAGTCTCTCGACATGTCGCAGTTATTTCGTGTCAGCGTATTGTGTTAATGATTATTTTGAACTTGTTAAGAATCCCCTGTCAAAATCATTTCGACGGTTGTGAGATCTTCCGATCTTTAAAATCTCCTACTATTGATCCCACTCGTGTCTGGAATTTTCAGCTTCCGCAAAACGGAATAACCTGATCGAAAACTACCTCAACAAGTCATCGTGTTTTATCTTCTACCTCAATCTGGCAATCGCCAAGATCTTTTCAGAGTCGGGTTTCCAGTTTTTTCCTGGAGATCCTTCTCGATCAGCCGGTTTTTACAGTCTGGCAACGTTCCCCCCTGGTAACCCCGTATCCTGGCTACCGTCAGAACTAGCACATTTATGTCAATCAACATCAAAATTCATTTCCCAGTTACTGAGACACCCAACAACACAACAGAGACATCTAACAACAGGCGACATTCTGAGGACGTTTTTTGCCCAGTAAGTTCCTCTGACAAAAGGCTAGCTTTTTTGCGCAATGCTGCCAAAGATATATGTAGTCTAATATGGTCAAGGTGTTACTGCCGTTCAAAATCCTGCTCACCGATGCGATTTTTGGAGCAACGGCAGCCATATCAAAGATCATAAGGTGACCAATCCTCCCGCACAAACTTGACAAACGTCGACATCCAACTCGACTTCGACCCTTGGCATCAATACATCCGCTGTAGTTGTTACATCCGTTGTATTACCTGTGATTTGACTCCTGGTAGACAGACGGCCTGAATTCTCTAAATCGACTCTCTGTCAAAGAACACAAATCGTAACACAGTGTTATACTAGTTAAGATCACCGTAGGCCCAGGTTCATTGCGGGCTTACGTTTTAATTTAACGGATGGGACCGACATGGATCCTCTTCTTTCAGCCATTCTCGTCGCACTCATCATTTTTGCCCTGGCAACAATGTGGCGACCTCCGATTGCAATCGCGGCTATCTGTTGCATCTACGGCTTTGAGCAATGGGCACAAGCTCAAAGCGGATTTTTTGGTCAATATTCGGCCTTCTTGAATTACACCTCAGCTGCCTTGGTTGGAATTGGTTTGGCTTCGGCCTATGCGAGAGGTAAAAATCCACTGCAAAACATCCCGGCCATCACTTGGGTTTTTACGGTGTTATTTGGATACGCCGCACTCTCAACACTTTGGTCTGTCAATTCGGACATAACGTGGACGGTGTATATCAACTCAATACCGTATCACATCGTGTTTGTCGGTTTCACTCCACTTTTATTAATTGAAGAAAGAGACACTCGAACTGCTTTTATTGCGACACTCTTCGCTGGAGGCGTTGTTTGTCTTTTGCTGTTCCTGGGAACACAAGTGGGTTTTCGCGAAATCCAATTTGACACTTTAGTGGTGGATGCTCGAACGGGCGGTTATCATCAGGCCGGCAGCCCATTGTCGATTGCGACTCTGGGAGGAACAACCGTTTTGATCGCGGTCCTCATGAATTTTTCTGGAATTGGACACATCTGGAGTGTTCTGCGCTGGGGAGTTGTTTTGCTGGGACTCGCCGTAACGATTCAGTCCGGATCACGTGGACAGTTGTTAGCTGCTTTGCTTTTGTTGACAATCTTAATCGGAATCAGTAAAGGTGGGATTCACGTTCGTACGATGGTTTTTGGTTCGACAGCACTGATAGTTACTGGATACGCGGCTGTATCTTTCATAACTTATTTCGGATTTGCTGACCGTTTTGACGTGACAACATTTGGCGAAGCCTATGGAGATACACGCGGTGAGCTCGTTTCTGGGGTCTTTGAATATTGGAGTGCCGCCGATCCAATCGCCTGGTTTTTCGGATTGGGAAGTTCTGCTTCCTGGCATTTAATCAATATGTATCCCCATGTGATCCCTATCGAGATTCTATTCGAATTGGGATTGTTCGGGTTCGTAGTCTATCTTGTGGCGATCATTTTGACGACCCGATCGCTGATTCGACTTTATCGATACATGCGAATGAACATGATTGAGCGCGGCGTTTTTGCAACGATGGTGGCAATGGTCATGTTTCAATTCTTGTTGACGTTGAAACAAGGATCACTCATGCGGGAAACCTACTTTTTTATGTTTGCCGTGATGGTGTGCCGATACGAACTGATTGTGTCGGCTTTGTTACCGGCCCGCCTCGCAAAAATACAGTCGTATCATTCATGGCAACAGTGGTTGTGGTATCAACAGACGACTGCCAATTCGACTGCCAATTCGACTGCCGATCTACGTTGACAAGACTTGTCAAGTCTTTGGCTTTCAGCGATCTTTTTATGTACGATTTGGCTGCCGCATGCTTTTTAAAAAAAGTCACTGGTTCTACCAGTGACACACAATTGATTTAAGCGCTTTGTGGCAAACCACTCTGCTGAACGCCAGCGAGCTCAACCCGAACCAATCAACTGGGTAAATCCGTCCTTGGCAATTGGATGCAAGGGATGTTTCAACTTTACCCAATTAGCACAATTGGAGTACCTGACACGAACTATTACCAACTCTCGCGTTTTAGAGACCCGTTGGACCTGCGGGCAATCCGGTGAAAATGGCAAAAAGCACAGCCCGAAAAAGAACAACAGACCCTTTTTCGACGTAAAAAGGTAAAACTCGGTAGCTTCTTAACTTTGTGGCCCTTCCATCCATTTTTATCGGTAAGATCTGCCTTTCTATTAGCCACCGGCTTGGGTTAATCAGAACCTCTGACCTACAATTACAATAAGGCCAACCATTCCTGCTCGCCGAATTCCGATCCGACCCGTGAAACAACTTCTCCAGAATATCCGTACCGGTGAGCGGAAAATCGCAACCATTCCTGCGCCGATGGTTCAACCTCAGCAGGTTTTGATCGCTAATCATACCTCACTTGTCTCAGCTGGCACCGAGAAGATGATAATGGAGCTGGCCAAGAAAACTTTACTTGGCAAGGCCCGCGAACGACCTGATCATGTTCGTCGCGTATTGGAAAAGGTTCGCAATGAAGGATTGCTGCCCACGATTCGCCAAGTCCGTAAAAAATTAGACGAGCCGATGTCGATGGGTTACAGTTCCGCAGGTATTGTACTGGCATGCGGTGAAGGTATTCAAAATTTTAAGCCTGGCGATCGCGTGGCATCCAACGGATGCCACGCCGAGATTGTCAGTGTTCCAGCAAATCTGTGTGCCAATGTCCCTGACTCTGTCAGTTTCGAGCAGGCATGTTTTGCCATAGTTGGATCCATCGCCTTACAAGGAGTTCGTCTTTCTAAATCAGCATTGGGAGAAACGGTTTTAGTGATTGGCCTGGGGTTGGTTGGTCAGCTCACGGTGGGCCTATTAAAGCGGGCAGGCTGTCACGTGATCGGTACGGATCTCGACGCCCTAAAATGCGAGATTGCCCTAAAATCGGGAGCAGACGTTGCTAAAGCCGGGATCCGTCCTGAAGAAGTGTTAAAGCTGACACGAGGTTTGGGTGCCGATGCCGTGATCATTGCTGCATCTACCAAATCCAATGGCCCGATTGATCTGGCAGCCCAGGCCGTGCGACAACGGGGGCGTGTTGTGCTGGTTGGTGTTGTTGGCCTGGAATTAGATCGACGTCCCTTCTATTTCAAAGAGGCTGAATTCGTTGTTTCCTGTTCGTACGGACCCGGCAGGTACGATGAACATTATGAGGAGCAGGGTCACGACTATCCAGCAGCCTATGTTCGCTGGACCGAACAGCGAAATATCCAAGCCGTTTTAGATCTCATGGGACGTGGTCAACTCGATGTCTCTCAGTTTATCACCCATCGCATTCCCATCGAGTCGGCAGAAACCGCTTACCAAATCATTGAGGCGGGTGATCAACCTTATTTAGGAATCGTGCTTCAATATTGCTCTGAAGATCCCGCCGCTATCACACGAAGAGTTACTTTTCAAGGGCTAAGAGGTAAAGAGAAACAACATAAGATCGGTGTGCTCGGTGCAGGTAATTTTGCTCGGATGGTATTACTGCCTGCACTTGAACGTTGTCCTCAATTAGATTTCGGAACCATTTGTTCAGCACGTGGTGTATCCGCGGCGCATGTTGCCGCATCTTCGAGGTTTGAAACTGCCACAAGTGATGACAATGACATATTCAACGATTCCGAAATTGACACCGTGTTTTCTTTCACACGACACGATCTTCATGCAGGACATGTCGTACGGGCCATCACTGCCGGAAAAAATATTTTTGTAGAAAAACCACTTTGCCTGACGCGCCAGGAACTTGAAGACATTGAAGCTTGTTTATCTAAAACAGAACAACCACTCCAACTGATGGTCGGTTTCAATCGAAGATTCTCACCAACGGCACAGCAGGTTCGCAGCTTCCTATCACAAGTGTCCGCTCCATTGGCAGTCAGCATAAGGTTCAACGCCGGAACGATCCCGTCTGGTCATTGGACCCAGTCGGACAAGGAAGGCGGAGGGCGAATCATTGGGGAAGCATGTCATGCGATCGACCTGGCAACCTATTTAACAGGATCTGTTCCTGTACGTGTTTACGCAGAATCCATTGGTGGTGAGACGGCGCCTGAAATCACTGACGATCAATGTATCATCACGCTTCGGCATGCCAATGGCAGTATCTCGACGGTTGCTTATCTGGCCGGTGGTGATAAGGCATTTCCAAAAGAAAGAGTAGAAGTGTTCGGTGGAGGACATGTAGCGATCATCGATGATTTTCACACGGTGACAACATGTGTGACGGGAAAGTTGCGTACAAAAAAGGGGAAAATGGATAAAGGTCATCACGCCGAGATCGAAGCATTTGCCAAATCTCTGACTCAAGGCGGCAAAGGCCCCATATCGTGGGAAGAATTGCGGACCACAACACTTGCTTCCCTATTGGCAGTACAAAGCCTAAGGGAAGGCGCACCTTTCGATATTCCTTGATCGTTCGCACAATAGGTCGATTGGTATGCAAATCCTGTTTCTTAGTCATTATTTTCCGCCAGAGGTTAACGCACCTGCAACACGTACTTTTGAGCATTGTGTGCGCTGGGTGGCCGCCGGACATGAAGTAATCGTTGTTACCTGCAATCCAAATTGTCCTGATGGCGTGTTGTTCCCTGGACATCGTAACCGCTGGCGGCGTCAGACTGACGAGGTCCATGGCATTCGTCTTCTTCGTGTGTGGACTTACCTGGCCCCTAACGCCGGATTTGTGCGGCGAATTTTAAATTATATCAGCTACATGATTGCGGCGACCTGGACCTGTCTCTGGATAAAACGACCCGACGTCGTTGTGGCGACCTCTCCCCAATTCTTCTGTGGCTGGACCGGAGTGCTCGTCTCCAAGCTCAGACGAACTCCCCTGGTACTGGAAATCCGTGATATCTGGCCCGAATCGATTGTTGCCGTAGGGGCCATGCGCAAGGGAATTCTACTGCGCCTGTTGGAAACATTGGAAAAATGGATGTATCGCGCTGCCGACCACGTCGTGGCTGTAGGAAATGGTTATCGTGATAACATCATGCAAAAAGTAGACCTTGGTGATCGTTGCACCGTCATTACCAACGGAGTGGATGTTGGTTCCTTCCAAGCTGTCGAAACGGAGGAATCGCTTGATGAACAGTGGAATCTTTTTGGGCGGTTCACTTGTTTCTACATCGGCACTATTGGCATGGCGCACGGCCTACAAGTTGTGATTCGAGCTGCCAAATTACTGCAAGCCAAGGGTCGCCAGGATATTTGTTTTTGCGTTGTAGGGGATGGAGCCCAACGAATGACGCTCGAACAAGAGACAATCCAAGCCGGTATGCAGGATGTCGTTATTTTTACCGGACGCGTTCCCAATGACCGTATTCCGTCGTTGCTTCGGCGAGCGGACGCATGTCTTGTCCATCTGCGCAAAACGGATCTATTTTCGACCGTGATCCCATCCAAAATATTCGAAACAATGGCCATGCAATGTCCGATCATCATGGGTGTCGAAGGCGAGGCATTACGTATTGTAACCGAGGCGCAGGCGGCGATCCCGATGACGCCAGAATCAGCCGAGGAGCTTACTTTTGCAGTTGAACGGCTTGCTGATGAGGCGCAACTTCAGCAACAACTCGGCGAAAATGGTCGTCGTTATGTTGCTGAACATTTCGACCGTAATCGTTTGGCTGCGAAATACCTTGAGTTGCTCGAGGAAGTTTCTGGTAAACCAGGATCGATTAAAGAATAACTTGCCCTGTCAAACAACTTCGTGGATGATGACTTTACCACGCCCGTATTATTTATTCCGCTATCATCGGCTTCGCCAAATCGCGATGCGCCTGAGAAAACTAATACGCACGCGGAGACTGCGACGAAAGGGTGCGGCCCGTTACGCCAAACCCGATGGTGCGCCCCATGTACTCCGAGAATGTTCCGTATTTTCTGAGTTGTTGCAATGGAAACTCGACGAGCGGCTTCAACGAGGCGCACAGAAAAAAGCTCGTGAGATCACCAACGGAAATTTTAATTTTCTCGGACAGTCGCTAAATTTTTCCGCTAGCATTGACTGGCGAATGAAAAATCACCCGGAATTCGATGCTCTGTGGTGTTTTCACTTACATTATCATGAGTACCTGCTCGATTTAGCAGCTATTCAAATTCCGCGCTCCTGCGCAACAAAAGATCATGCTCATTTTGCAGATGCGTGGCGAATTGTTGACGATTGGATTCAATGGAACCAACCTCACGATGGCAAGGTGTTTAAAGATGCCTGGCATCCGTTCTGCATATCCCGAAGACTTCCAGTTTGGATGTTGCTTTGGGCAGCCGGTCAGCCTGAAGAATCAAATCAAGCAACTATTCTAGAATCCATGGTGAGTCAAACAAATTTCCTGGCTGATCACCTGGAATTCGATCTGGGAGGAAATCACTTACTGGAGAACTTACGCGCACTGGGTATGGCCAGTTGTTTTTTTAGCGGATCCAATGTCAAGCGCTGGATGGCAATCGTAAAACAACTGCTCCCCAACGAGCTCGACCAGCAAATCACACGGCATGGCGAGCATTTCGAGCGATCACCAATGTATCACGGCTTCATGCTTGAAGCCGTCCTTGATTTACGAGACGTTATGCAAGTTATTGATACCAAGCTGGCCGATCTTTGTGGTGACGTAGCAATAGCAATGGCGAACTTTCTTTGCAAAATTTTACACCCTGACAACGAGCTGCCCCTGTTGAGCGACACGGCCCTGGACCAGTGTCCTCCTTCCCTGATCCTTCTCAAGCGAACGGGAATTGGCTCCGCCCAAATCTGTCAGCCAACCACTACCCAACCGCAAGCCGACAACTTCGGAGGATATTGGACTTTTCGAGACAACAAGCATTTCCTGATCTATGATGCTGGACCTGCCTGCGCAGATCATCTTCCCGCACACGCACACGCTGATTTACTCACCATCGAAGTATCATTAGGGGGACAACGGGTAATCGTTGATAGTGGCGTCTATGGCTATGCGGACGATCCGATGCGTCAATATTGCCGTAGTACGCCGGCTCACAATGTATTACAAGTCGACCAAACGGAACAATTCGATATGTGGTCTCGATTTCGAGTTGGGTATCGGGGCTGGCCTCAACCAATACAAATGGGAGAAACTGGCGATTTTTCTTGGGCCCGAGCCTCACACAATGCTTATCGACGATGTGGCGTGCCAGTCGTTGGTCGTTGGTTGGCTTGTCGAAATGACGGACCATGGATTGGTGTCGACTGGGCCAACGGACGGGGTGAACATCAAATGGTGCAACATTTCCATTTGAGTCCTGAATTAAATATATCGCAACTTGACGATCGGTCATTCCGTTTAGAAATTGAATCGCAGGTTTTTCAATTCCAGGTATTGGATCCATCGATTGCTACGCTCGAAGAGGGTTGGTATTGCCCACGATTTGGTACTCGGCTACGGGCGCCTGTCATTAAGATTCAGAGTCGATTTCAGCTACCTCGTGCCATGGGCTGGGTCCTCACATGGCCCGATCAATCGGGCACGGCAACCTTGAACAATCCGACCGATACGGCCGTAAAACTTATTTGGAAAGACGAACAAGGCTGCACGCAATTCCAACCGTGTAACGAAATGTGAAAGGGTTTGTTTCCGCTATTAAGTCTGATCCCCGACCAATGCAGTAACTAATTTGTTTTGATGTATGATAGATAGAGTGTCGCCGGTACGATTGATTTCTTTAAAGTACCTACTGCGCGAAGGTGTGCCTTCACTATGGCTCAAAAACTTTTAGAGAAGAACATTTGTGTAGTTGGACTGGGCTACATTGGCTTACCGACAGCGGCTATTCTCGCTTCAAGAGGCTATGATGTCCATGGATTCGAAGTCAATCCAACCGTCGTGGAAACGATCAACGCTGGAAAGGCACATGTCATCGAACCGGATTTGGATATCCTCGTACGTGCGGCAGTTCAAACCGGCAAGTTGAAAGCGGCCTCCCAGCCAACTGCGGCCGATGTTTTCATGCTCTGTGTGCCCACACCTTTCAAGGATGGGTATGCACCCGATTTGTCGTACGTTGAAAAGGCAACACAAACAATCGCCAGTTTTATCAAAAAGGGTGATCTCATCATCTTGGAAAGTACAAGTCCCCCTGGAACCACCGAGCTGGTGGCTGACTTGGTGACCAAAGAGACGGGCCTGTCGTTGCATGATGTCTATTTTGCCCATGCGCCAGAACGCGTGCTGCCAGGTAAAATTCTGCGTGAAGTTGTCGAGAACGATCGCATCGTAGGGGGAATTAACGACGCTTCAACAGAAGCATGTGCTGAATTCTATCGCACTTTCGTTTCCGGAGAAATTCATCTGACTAATGCGAGAACAGCTGAAACAGCCAAACTGGTGGAAAATGCTTTTCGAGATGTCAACATTGCTTTTGCTAATGAATTATCACTTTTGGCAGACGAGCTGGATCTGGATGTGTGGCGGCTAATCGAACTGGCAAACAAACATCCTCGGGTTAACATTTTATCACCTGGTCCTGGCGTTGGCGGACATTGTATCGCTGTGGATCCCTGGTTTTTGGTCCAGGCTTGTCCACAAAAAACACCGTTGATTCGCCAGGCACGGGAGGTCAACGAGCGAAAACCTCAACATGTGGTTGAACGTGTTGTGCAACGGGCCAAGCGTTTCAAGCGCCCGACGATCGCCTGTCTGGGCCTAGCCTACAAGGCAGATATTGACGATCTCCGGGAATCCCCAGCAGTCGAAATTGTCAATGAACTCATCCAACGCAATGTGGGTAAAATCCAGGTGGTCGAACCTAACATTGACGAGCACAAGACTTTTGAGTTGTTGCAATTGGAACACGTTTTGACAACTGCAGATATCATTGTCGTCTTAGTGGCACACCGTTCCTTCAAGAAAATTCCACCGCATCTGCTCGCTGAAAAAACGGTGATCGACGTATGCGGAGCCTTACGTGGATAGCGAGGTGAACATGCACCGTATTGCCGTATTCATGGGTACTCGCCCTGAGGCTATCAAAATGGCACCTGTTGTCGAAGCTCTAGAACATGCCGATGACATGGAGGCGGTTGTCGTTTCAAGCGGGCAACATCGTGAGATGCTAGCACAGGTTGTGGACCGGTTCGGAATCCACGTTGACCACGATTTAGAAGTCATGCAGCCGAATCAGACGTTGGCCTCACTCAGTGCCAGACTGATGACCTCGATCGATGATTTTTTGACGTCTGATCAACCGGACATGGCTCTAGTGCAAGGCGACACGACCACCGTTTTGATTGCAGCATTGGCCTGTTTCTATCAACGCATTCCAGTAGGTCACGTGGAAGCGGGGCTCCGTACTGGAAATATCTGGTCCCCCTTTCCTGAAGAGGCCAACCGCAAGCTTGCCAGCTCGATCATGACGCTGTATTTTCCACCTACTGATCTCAGTCGAGAAAATCTGCTGCGAGAAAATGCGCCTGCCAACCGGATTTTCATAACGGGCAATACAGTCATTGATGCTCTTCATTCCGAAGTACGGCGTCAGCAATCGTCGGAAAACAAACAATTGATTGACGAGCAATTGAATTCCGTACTTGGCAATAGCTGGAAACAGCACCCGATGGTTCTTATCACTGGACATCGTCGAGAAAATTTCGGTGGAGGTTTTGATCAAATTTGTGCCGCCATTCATACACTGGCAACGCAGTTTGCAGATCATTGGTTTGTCTATCCAGTACATTTGAATCCCAATGTTCAGGCACCCGTATTTGATCATTTGGGCGATATTCAAAATGTCAAGCTTATTGCTCCCCAAGACTATCACTATTTTGTTGCCTTGATGAATGCCTGTCGAATCATATTGACTGATTCGGGCGGAGTGCAGGAAGAAGCCCCTTCACTTGGCAAGCCTGTGCTTGTGATGCGCGACACGACCGAACGACCTGAAGGGGTGGATGCGGGTACCGTCAAACTTGTGGGTACCGATACAGAGTCTATCGTGAAAAACGCAAGCACCCTGTTATCCAACGAAGACGCCTACCAGGCGATGTCGGCAGCAGCCAACCCTTATGGCGATGGCAAGGCAGCACCTCGTATCGTTAAGGCCATCAGGGAATTTTTGGCCAAGTAGCGATTTAGAAAAAGGTAATGGCGATAAGAATCATTGTGCTTGTTTAGGATTTCGTTGTCTGTCCAATGTCTCGTCTTTGCATGACTCTGGCGTTATTCGACTGCAGATTGATAGCAATAGCTGAAAAGAATTTGCCACTCTCGGCGCGCAATGTGGCGCGCCAACTGTTCCGATTCCGTACCCGTACCCAACACCTTTTCACAAAAGTCGATAAAATGAAAAGGGTCCCAGGTCTCCTGGGTCACCAGGAATTGACCGGCCAGATCGACATCCGCTGCGCTGGCGATTTGTTTTGCGGCATCACTAAGCATTGGAAAAATCGGGTGATCATCCACTCGTCGAAACCAATATTTTGAATTAGGGAAATCGGGTTCTCGACGGTGCATGATACCATGCCAATAACTTCCACTTGAAGTATCGACAGCCTGACTCAGGTTGTGCGACAACTCGAGAAAATCGTGCCACAACCAAAGGCCAGAAAGACAACAATTGGCCATATCTGGATCAGCAACGACTTGGTCACCAAACAGGTGAATTTGATCCAATTTCTCGAGTGCCATCTGTGCCGATTGATTCGGATTTACGGGAACGAGAGTGTTCAGTCGATCTCCATCAATCAAGGCGGCCACGGCAGGCCCATAGTCCTGGCTGTGAAATGGTTGCATAGCGTATACCTTTATAGTGGATTGATAAGATTTAAACTTGGTCGGTACTGGTTTCAAACCGTTGGGATTCCCGGAATCTCGACCCGAGAGGCGAAAACTGTCTACCGACAGTTCCTTAGGCATGTTACATTTGAGTTTGCGGAGATTGCAAGACTCTTAAGGTGTGAAGTCATGAGTTTAGACCCCGATCCGGCGCCCGAACGAGAAGTGTCACCATCCGACTCTGCTGACCACTCCGCAGATGCTGAGTCACCACGGACTCCTGAGGACAAATCTCGCATATTAATCGGATCACAACGGGATGTGGATCAGGCCCCCTCAAAAGCAGAGCAGTCCAATCTTGCTGAGGACCCGATTTTAAAACCAACCGTTGCCGAATCCGATAGTGATTCATCGGCCAACGCAACAACTCCCACGATCGACCAACAAAAAAATAAGAACGAACCTACAACCGACTCGGCGCCACCCAGCGCCGATGAAGCCCAAGCAGCCTCATTTCCTCCCCCACGTACGGCGCGCGTCTCGGCTGAGTTACAAGCCGAAATTGACGAGGCACTGGGAAACGTTTCCTTAGATGAACTCATGGCCAGTCAGTCTTCGGCCAGCACCGCAGCATCATTGGAGATCGATTCCCGACACCAGGCTACGGTCGTCAAGATTCATCGTGACAATGTCTTTTGTTCCATGGGAGGCCGAAACGAAGGAGTCGTATCGATCAAACAGTTCAAAGAGCCACCCCAGCCAGGCACTTCACTGGAGGTCATTGTCGTCAACTTCAACGTCGATGAAGGGCTTTATGAACTGACCATTCCTGGCGTCTCTATCAGTGTGGGCGATTGGTCCGATCTTAGCGAAGGTGTATTGATCGAAGTACTTGTCACCGGCCATAACAAGGGTGGTTTAGAATGTGAAGTGAATCACATTCGAGGCTTCATACCTGCCAGTCAGGTCGCGATGTATCGCGTCGAAGATTTTGAGCAGTTTGTCAACCAGAAACTGCTATGCATCGTCACCGAGACCAATCCTGATCGTCGCAACTTGGTTTTGAGCCGCCGGGCCGTTCTGGAAAGGGAAAATGCAGAAGCGCGTGAAAAACTAATCAACGAATTGGATGTAGGACAAACACACGAGGGTGTCGTACGTAAAATTCAACCCTTTGGAGCCTTTGTTGATTTGGGAGGTGTCGATGGTCTCGTGCACATCAGCAAGCTTAGCTGGGATCGAGTGAATCATCCGAGCGACGTCCTCCAAGAAGGAGAAACGATCAGCGTCAAGATCGACAAAATCGACAAGCCGACGGGCAAAATCAGCCTCTCCTATCGTGACACGATGGCTCACCCTTGGGAAGGAATTGAAACGCGTTACTCGACTGGTTCAACCGCCACGGGAGTTATCTCTCGGATAGCCGTTTTTGGCGCATTTGTTCGATTGGAGTCTGGCGTCGAAGGACTTATTCATATTTCTGAATTGGCTCACCACCGAGTTCTGAGAGTGACCAACGTCGTCGAAGAAGGACAGGAGGTCGAGGTAAAAATACTGTCGGTCGACCCTGAATCGCAGCGAATGAGTCTTTCACTTAAAGCTCTTCATGATGCGCCTGTAAAGTCCGGTGCCAAGCACGCAACAGAAAACGAGGTAGAAGAAGAAATTTCTCCACCGATCATTCCCAAACATCAGGGTCCACTCAAGGGTGGAGTTAACCGACCCAGCGGTGGTGAAGAATTCGGATTGAAGTGGTAGCTCGGTGACCATCACACACTCAGTGACGAATCGGGAAGTAGATTTTAATGCTTTTGACGGTTGGGCAGTGGGTTTCTAAAAAGTGGCTGGAATATCCTATCTCCTTATTTGTCAACATCTTACATCTTTGTTTCAAAAAAAGTTCTGAAAATTTGTGACCGACAGGTGGGTCGCCGGCAACCCATTCTCAATGTCACATTTCAGCAGGATTAAAACCCGGCAATACAACGTTGAGCACCAGGTTAGACATTCCCGACCTGACCGACGAACAGCTAGCTGCGCTTGCGGCTCGCGAGGGGTCAGACGGCCCCGCCTTTGTAGCTCTTGTTCAACGTTATCAAGAAAGAGTTTGGCGAATCTGCTACAAGCTGTTGGGCGAGGCGCACGAAGCACGCGACGCGGCCCAAGAGGTATTTGTACGAATGTTTTTGCACCGGGCCCGGTTCGAAGGCCGCAGCAAATATTCAACATGGGTTCATGGGATCGCTGTGCGAACCTGCCTCATGGTACGGCGAGGACGGGGACGACAGCGAAAGCGGGAGGCGGCGCTAGCCGCCCAAATGGAGTCCTCCCACCGTGCCGAGTCGTCATCGACAGATCTTTCACTGGATCTGATGAAAATGCTCGACACGCTCGACGAAGAAGACCGTGCCATGTTGATCTTGAAATATGCCGAGGAACAGACCTTCGAGGATTTAGCCGAGGCATTCGGTCTATCGTTGAGTGCCTGCAAAATGCGAGTTCGACGTGCTTGCGAAAAACTCAAACAACGTTTTCCAGATCATCGATTTGGAGATTCCAAACCAACCGACAGCGGCCCCTAAATTACCCATTCGTGGGATTCAAGCATTCCACAACT
>Ga0310342_100001454_pt1 | contig 14712 bp, 11 predicted proteins | sample S15DNA20500_MG_FD_206155 | JGI IMG/M metagenome (GOLD analysis project Ga0310342, IMG submission 206155) | Marine microbial communities from station ALOHA, North Pacific Subtropical Gyre - S1503-DNA-20-500_MG | ecosystem: Environmental > Aquatic > Marine > Oceanic | place: Pacific Ocean: North... | reverse complement strand
CCATGAAACGGAAGATTTCACAAGCAAACTCGGACTGGGGATAAAAGGCATAACAATCGGAGTTCCTCAAGAATACTTTTACGAAACCACTTCACCTGAGGTAAAAGAAGCTTTAAACTCTGCAGAGAAAGTATTTGAGTCCCTCGGCGCAAAAGTCATTCCTATATCCATACCTGTGTTAGAGCATAGCCTGGCTATATCTGGAACCATTATGTTGACCGAGGCGGCATCAGTACATGAGAGCAATTTAAAGGACAGACCTTTTGACATTGGGGATGATGTGAGACTACGCCTAACTCAAGGATCTCTATATAGTGCGGTAGACTATTTGAAGGCACAAAGAGGCAGACACGAGTTCAATAATCAAATCGATAAAGCTATGGAAACGGTGGACATACTCCTCGCTCCTACTGTAGGGATCGGCGCCCCCAAAATCGACGATAAAACTGTAGTGCTTAACGGTGTTGAATATCCTGCACTGGCTTTAATGCCTAGACTCACCAGGCCACATAACATTTGCGGTCTGCCTACCATCAGCATCCCCTGTGGTTTCACCAGCTCCGGGTTGCCAATAGGTATGCAATTAGCAGGAAGAGCTTTTGAGGACTCGGTTGTGATACAAACCGCTAATGCCTACGAAAATGCGACTGACTGGACAAAGCAAAGCCCCGTTATTTAAGTTAAGTAAAAATAATTTGACTGTGAAATACACGATATAGGAACACAAGAAGGGGTTAATGACTGAAGAAGCGCAATCGAAAGTTTTAAGCCTGCACCAAGCTGCCAGAGAAGTAGGTGTTTCTTTCTCACACGAGTGGGTGCCAAAGAGCAAATTTGTCAGAGCAAACAGTATGAAGTTTCACTATCTAGAATGGGGGGACACATCTAATCCCGTAATTTTGATGCTTCATGGATTTGCTCAACAGGCCCATTCATGGGATTTCGTGGCTCTAGCATTTGCAGATAGGTATCGGATTCTAGCGATCGACCAAAGAGGTCACGGAGATAGCGATTGGGCAACAGATGGAGATTATAGTCCTGAAACGCAACAAATCGATTTAGAGGGAATTGTAGCGGAACTAGAATTGGACGAATTCATCTTGATGGGACTATCAATGGGTGGACGAAATGCATTCACATACGCGGCAAATAACCCTGAAAAAGTGAACGCTCTAGTCATTGTGGACGCTGGGCCAGAAAACGTGAGAGCTGGAACTCAAAATATCCAAAATTTCGTTGAGCAGGAAGATGAATTGGACTCAATCGATGCTTTTGTAGATAGGGTGATTAAGTACAACCCAAGGCGAGACCCCATACAAATTAGAGGAAGCATCGTAAACAATCTCAGACAACTCCCAAGCGGAAAATGGACATGGAAATACGATAAGCTTTTGCGTTCTGCAGGAAGGATGGGCAAAAAACAAGACCCTGAAATTACTGAGCGACTTTGGAAATATGTCGAAAGTCTTTCATGCCCCACTTTGGTGGTCAAAGGTGATCGAAGCGATGTTATTGCGGCTGGAACTGCCGACCAAATGCACAAGAGAATCCCAGGAGGAAAAATAGCGATCGTTGAAAATGCTGGTCACCTTGTCATGGGAGATAACCCCCCGGGCTTCGAGAAAGCTGTGACAACATTCATCCAGCAAATATAGAAGATATCAAAACGCACTTTCCTGACCTACGACATTTTCGACATTTTAAATTAGCTAAGGGCAAATTGCGGTACTAAAATCCTAATGTTACAATTTTTAGGTTAAACAAAAAATCTATAAGTAAGAGAGAGGAATCCAGGAGAACGGATTGGATAAGGCTGACAAGCAGGCCGTAATAGAAGAGTACCGCACTCATGAAAAAGACACGGGCTCAACTGAGTCTCAAGTCGCGGTATTAACGACACGCATCATAGAACTTACGCAACATTTGCGTGAGCACAAGCATGATGAGTCCACCCGGCGTGGACTTTTGAAGCTTGTTGGGCGAAGGCGTAGGCTACTAAGGTATCTAAATTCACAAGATGTGAGCCGGTACCGAGCACTGATCGCAAAGCTAGGGCTACGCAGTTAGCCACACGAACCCCGTATTCGGGCATATTCGTAATTCAAGCTCTCGGTTTCCCCCTCAGGAGGAAGGACCATTACAGTATCAACAATTAGCCGTGAAATCGGCACACACACCCTAGAATTTGAGACAGGGCGCCTAGCTCAGAAAGCAAGTGGAGCAGTTATTGTTCGGCAAGGCGATAATGTTGCTTTAGTCACAGTTACGATGAGTGAACCAAGAGAAGGAATAGATTTTTTCCCACTCACCGTAGATTTGGAAGAAAGGCATTATGCCATAGGACAAATCCCTGGTAGTTTTTTCAGGCGGGAGGGTCGACCCACTACGCATGCAGTTTTGACTGACAGACTTATAGACCGACCTATTCGACCCCTTTTCCCCAAGGGTTTTAAAAATGAAGTTCAGGTAATCGTTACTACTCTGTCCAGTGATCAAGAAACTCCTTTCGACATTATTGCCTTAAACGGAGTTTCCGCAGCATTATCAATATCTAACATACCCTTCAATGGGCCACTAGCTGCCACAAGAATGGGCTACTTAGAGGGAGAATTCATAGTCAACCCTACATATGAGCAGATTCAAAGCAGTGATTTAGACATAGTTGTGGCAGGAACAAGAGACGGAGTGTCAATGATGGAGGCCGGAGCCAGTATCGTTGACGAAGACACAGTTTATGAGGCAATCCAAATAGCTCAGAATGTGAATCTGGAAATGCTATCCCTTCAAGAAGATTTCGTTGAAGAGGCTGGTCAACCAAAATCTGACTTTGTTCCACGAGGACATGACCCTGCTGCGGTAGAAAAAGCCAGGAATATCCTAGGCAATAAAATCTACGAAGCGATGAGAGATTCATCAGACCAAGATGACATGCAGGCTATGTTGAGTTCTTTAGAAGATGAGCTGACGGAGTCATTGGCTCCGGAGTTTGAATCGGCAGTATCCGCTGGTGCCTTTGAGGAACTTCTCGACGAGCAATTCAGGGTAAGAATACTTAAAGACGGAGTAAGGCCTGACGGTCGAGGTCTCAGAGAGATACGGGAGCTTTCGGCAGAGGTATCTTTGCTACCAAGAACCCACGGCTCTGGCTTATTCAATAGAGGAGAAACCCAAATTCTTGGAGTAGCCACCTTAGGATCCGCTGGAGATGCTCAAAGGATTGATGACCTTAGTCCTGAAGAATCAAAACGATTCATGCTTCATTACAATTTTCCTCCCTATTCTGTCGGTGAAGCCCGACGAGTAGGATCGCCAGGAAGAAGAGAGATAGGACATGGCGCCTTGGCAGAAAAAGCTTTGAGTGCGGTCCTACCAAGCGAAGAAGATTTTCCTTATACCTTAAGAATCGTCTGCGAAGCCCTTAGCTCCAATGGAAGCACTTCTATGGGTAGCGTCTGTGCCGGAACACTTTCATTGATGGATGCAGGAGTTCCTATAAGTGCCCCGGTTGCTGGTATATCAGTTGGATTAGTAACTGGAGAAGATGGCGAATACGTCACTCTCACAGATATTCAAGGTCTTGAGGACCATGTTGGAGATATGGACTTTAAGGTAGCAGGCACTGCTGACGGCATAACGGCTATACAGCTCGACATCAAAGTAAACAGCATTAGTTTTGATGTGATACGGGAAGCCCTGAGTCAGGCCAAAGAGGCCAGGTTACAGGTTTTGGATGTTATCAAACAAGCCATACCGGAAGTTCGCGCCGACGTAAGTCCATATGCGCCAAGAATTGAAAAGATTAAGGTTCCTGTAGACAAGATAGGAGCAGTAATAGGCCCTGGGGGCAAAACTATTCGCGGTATAGTTGAAGCAACTAAGGCAACCGTGGACATCGAGGATGACGGGACTGTACTCATTGGATCGTCAGATGCAGAGGCTTCTGCAAAGGCTATTCAAATGATCAAGGATTTAACACGGGAGATAGAAGTTGGTGAAGTTTTCACAGGAAAAGTTGCCAAAATTGCCAGTTTCGGAGCCTTTGTGGAGATACTCCCCGGAACAGACGGAATGGTGCACATCAGCGAACTGGATACTCACCGTGTAGCGAGTGTTGATGATGTTGTGAGTGTAGGTGATGAAGTCACTGTAAAAGTAATAAGCAAAGACAACGCTGGCAGAATAAAATTATCAAGAAAAGCAATGCTGGCCGGAAATGAAGAAACTTATGATGAACCAGAACTAGACGTGGAAATCGGAGACATCATCACAGGAAAAGTAGTAAACATTGCCAGCTTCGGAGCTTTCGTAGAGGTCGTACCTGGAACAGATGGTATGGTCCACATTAGTGAATTAGAAAACCACCGTGTGGCAACCGTAGAAGACGTTGTCAGTGTCGGGGATGAGATTACTGTAAAAATAATTGATATTGACGACAGGGGACGAATTAAACTCTCCAGAAAAGCCTTACTTTCTGATTAGTCATTGAATGTAGTACCTGAAACCCGGCACATTTTTAAAAAAGTCGGCTAGAGTTGCTGTTTTACTTATAATTTAGTAGTTCGAATTGGTGTGAATCAAAGGTCAAAGTGGGAGGAAGGTATGGCTGACTTAAAAATTGTAGTTCACGGAGCTCTTGGCAAAATGGGGCAGGAAGTCCTCAACGCCGTGAACAACACCGATGGCCTAGTGGCAGTCGGAGGCGCGGACTTTGCCGCCTCAGAGAACACTGTAGCGATTCCAAACAGTAACTCCGAGGTTCCCCTCACTAATGACTTATCCCAAATAATAGGTCATGCAGATGTAGTAGTTGATTTTACGAACGCCGAAGGGGCGAAAAATGTAATGGCGGTATCTGCTCCAGCAGGGGTCCATTGCGTCATTGGATCGACCGGTATGTCAGAAAAAGATTTATCACTCGCACAAACTCTTGCTACAGATAACGGAACAAGCATAATTATCGCCCCAAATTTTGCCATGGGAGCCGTCCTAATGACACATTTGGTACGTCTGGCATCAAAGTTCTTTGATTACGCAGATCTTACAGAAGTCCATCATGAAGCGAAAATAGACGCCCCTTCTGGGACTGCCATATCAATTGCTCAGGCAGCAGCAGATGGGAAAAAGAGCCCATTCGAAGCGCCAACAGCTGAAAAGGAACTCATCAACAACACAAGAGGTGGGGACCATGCAGGCGTCGTAATTCATAGTGGAAGAATGCCGGGGCGTGTCGCACATCATGAAATGGTTTTTGGGGCTTTAGGACAAACGCTGACTATACGCCATGATTCAATAAATAGAGAAAGTTTCATGCCTGGAGTCATAATGGCGATAAAAGAGTCAGTAACCAGTAAAGGCCTTACGGTCGGTCTAGATAAAATCATGGGCCTGTAGTAGTACCTACGGAGAGAAAATTGGATTCTTGTAAAGTTGCGGTAATAGGGGCAACCGGTGCGGTGGGACGAGTATTCTTGCAAATAGCCGAGGAACGAAATTTCCCCATAGAAGAAATAAGACTCTGTGCCTCAGAAAGGTCTGTTGGCAAAAAACTAAATTTCCGTGGGAAAGATATAGAAGTAGAGCTATGTACTCCCACACTACTGGATGAAGTTGATTTTTCTTTCATATCAGCCAATGGCGATGTGAGTAGGAAAATAGCTCCCTTGTCAGCAAAACACGGTGCGGTTGCAATCGATGATAGTTCAGCCTTCCGCATGAGTGACACTGTACCTCTCGTCGTTCCCGAAGTTAATGCGGATGATTTAAATAACCACCAGGGAATAGTAGCGATACCAAATTGTTCAACAACTCCTCTCGTCATGGTCCTCAAACCGCTATCAAGTCAAGCCAAAATTAGAAGAGTGGTAGTGGACACGTTTCAGTCTGTAACCGGAACTGGTTCGGCTGCTCTCGAGGAAATGAAAACCCAAAGTTCTGAAGTATTGAAAGGGAGGAGAGCCAATGCTAAAGAATATCCTCATCAAATAGCTTTCAACGTTCTACCGCACATAGAACCATTCCAAGAGAACGGATATACCAACGAAGAAATGAAGATGCTCCACGAAACTCGGAAAATTCTTCATGATCCAGAAGTGATGGTTTCAGCAACCTGCGTGAGAGTTCCGGTGGCCGTAAGTCACAGCGAAGCTATTCATATAGAATTTGATAAACCTGTTGACCCTAAAACAGTCAGAGCTATTTTAAGTGACCAGCCCGGAATTAGGATTGTAGACGACCCTTTTTCCAATGTGTATCCTATGCCCATAGAAGCGGCTGGATCTGACGAAGTGTTAGTTGGCAGAATACGTCGAGATATTTCCAACCCAAACGGAATAGCTTTATGGGTAGTTTGCGATAACCTTCGTAAAGGTGCAGCATTAAATGCAATCCAAATAGCTGAGGAAATGATGCGAAGAAATTTGGTCTCACAGTCCTCTTGGAGGTAAATTGAATGGCAACGTTTGGAAGATTACTAACCGCGATGATCACGCCATTTGACGAGGAAGGAAATATTAATTTTCCTCAAGCTAGAAAACTGGCAAAAAGGCTTACCGAGTCAGGCACTGATGGTCTGGTAATAGGTGGTACAACTGGGGAAGCTCCTTCTATGTCTGATGACGAAAAAATACAATTATATGCAGAGGTCAAGGAAGAAGTAGGTGATACGGCTTCGGTCATAGCGGGCACCACTGATAATAACCACCGTAAATCTATAGAGCTGTCTCAGGAAGCAGAAAAAGTGGGAGCCGATGGACTTCTACTCACAGTACCTGCGTATAACAAACCTTCCCAGGAAGGTCTATACCAAAATTTTAAGGCTATTTCAGAGGCTACTTCTCTCCCAGGATTGCTCTACAACGTTCCATCAAGAACTTCTCTTAATATGGACGTAGAGACGACCTTAAGGCTTGCCGAAATTGACAGCATCGTTGGTGTAAAGGAAGCCTCAAGCGATTATGGTCAAATTACCCGAATAATCGATGGAGCACCCGATGGATTTGATGTTTGGTCAGGTAATGACGACGAGACATTTCCAATAATGTGCGTTGGGGGTTATGGGATAGTCAGTGTTGCATCAAACCTATATGGGAACCAGATTAAAAATATGATGGGACAAATTCTTGAAGGCAATATTGAAGCAGCAGCAAAGGCACATAAAAGGTTGCTTCCAATATTTAACGCCTTATTTTGGGTAACAAACCCTGTACCTATTAAGTACGCCGTTAATCGAGCTGGATTCGACGCTGGCAAGAACAGGCTCCCTCTTTGTGATCCTGACCAAGCATTCACCAGTAAATTCGATGAGGTAATGGATAGATACGACGTAGACCTACCAATCGATTAACTAAAATAAAACAGGGCTACAAATTAAATCCCAGTCTAATAGGTCTTTTTAAATCACTGGTCTCGGCATTATAGTCTGGTCTCTATGAGGACCAGTTGATATTATGTCCACTTTGCAATTGATCAGATCTTCCAGTCGGTCAACATAAATTTTTGCGTTGGTCGGCAATTTATTTATATCGGACAGTCCCGCTGTAGGTTCGTCCCATCCATTCAATGTCTCATAGACAGGCTTGCATCTTTCCAGTGCCGCGGCACCTCCAGGGGGTTCATCCAGGACATCACCGTCAAGCTGATAAGAAGTACAAACATCAAGCGACTCAAACCCATCAAGAACATCCAGACGAGTTATCACAGCAGACGTATATCCATTTATCCGCGTGCTATAACGAGCCGCAACGCCGTCAAACCATCCTACCCTTCTAGGTCTCCCTGTAGTAGTTCCAAATTCCTTGGCAAGAGTTCGGATTTCTTCTCCTATCTCATTGAATAATTCAGTCGGAAATGGTCCTGCTCCCACTCGTGTGTTATATGCCTTAAATACTCCCAAAACCGTCGTTATATTTTGAGGCTGTATTGCTAATCCAGTGCTTGCCCCTCCAATAGTTGGATTAGAAGACGTAACATAGGGATAGGTACCATGGTCAAGGTCTAACAAAATACCTTGGGCCCCCTCCAGTACAACGTTTCCTCCTCGATCCAATGTGTCATTAACATACCTTCCTGCAGGACCTATAAATGGCTTCAGCCTCTCAGCCCAAACCTTGCATTTATCAAACAATGCATCTGAAGATACAGGCTCTGATTCATACACTTTCGTTATGACCTTGTTGGTAAAAGTCAAAACATCTTCAAGCCTCTCATGAAGAGTGTCCAAATCTAATAAATCGGCCGCTCGGATGCCGGTTCTGGAGGTCTTATCACTATACGCAGGGCCAATCCCCTTACCTGTTGTCCCTATCGCCGAAATACCACGAGCCGATTCAGCTAAGGTATCCAATATTATGTGATAAGGCATTATCAAGTGGGCACGTTCGCTAATGATAAGTCGGCCGTCAACGCTTATGCCTGCTTGAGATAAAGATTCGATTTCCTCTATCAAAACGTCGGGGTCAACTACGGTTCCATTCCCAATAACATTCATCACATCTTCTCTAAAAACTCCGCAAGGAATAATGTGAAGGCTGAAGTCACCCAAATCGTTTATTACGGTGTGACCGGCATTGTTCCCACCTGAAAAGCGAGCAACAACGTCCGCATCACTTGACAGGAAATCGATTATTTTCCCTTTACCTTCGTCGCCCCATTGGGCTCCTAGAACCGCATAAGCAGGCATACTATGCCCTCCTGTTCACTGCGCATAAATAGCCCGTTCGCCACACCCCATCATAGTTACAGGGTTAGCGCCGGGCAAAAAAATTTCTCCTCAAAAACAGTGCGCGACCATTGCCGCGAACCCAGAATTGGGAGATTCACCATGAGTATATCAGAATCCTCAAAGTCGACCACAGACCAGATGTCAAATTTACACGAGTTTCTTAAGGAGTCTTATCGCCTCTTTCCGATACCAGATTAGCTCTTCAGCAGTTAGTTCTACATCTCTAATGTTCTCCGTATAGTCATATCCACCTAGCGATGAAGGACCAGAAACAATATCAATAGCTAATTCCTGAATGACTCCTGAAGGTGTAACGACTAAACATCCCCGATCAGGGGAATCAGGCATGGGTTCTAATTCTATGGCATGTATGGTGTCCATCCCCATAAATCCTGGAAACACATCTATGAGGCCTATGATTTTTTCTATCAGGAATAAAAGTTCGTCAGAATTCAAAGAATCAATAGATTGTATTTGCTGCAGCATGTCATCAGGCGTGTTTCCGTGACTAGACATAATTGACACTCCTGTAATACGGATACTATTATTTAACTCCTAAGAGACTAGCACGGCAACGTAGCTCAGGGGTTAGAGCGGGCGCTTCATAAGCGCTAGGTCGCTGGTTCAAATCCAGCCGTTGCCAGGGATCTCCAGCGTCCCTGTTACTCACAGCTGAATTACAGCAGCTAAGGGCGGTTAGCTCAGTTGGTTAGAGCGCCTGCCTCACACGCAGGAGGTCAGAGGTTCGAGTCCTCTATCGCCCACCACGCTGCCGGTTACCGTGTGGTGGATGAGTAAAATGCTGACGAAAAATGCCGAAGTGGCGGAATGGCAGACGCGCTACGTTCAGGACGTAGTATCCGTAAGGGTGTGTGGGTTCAAATCCCTCCTTCGGCACCAACCTCCTAAATTCGTCCTATTTTGTTCCTAAAGTTCAATGTTTTCATGGCATAAACCCACATTTTGCCGACATGCCCCAATACTAGACAGAAAATGTGGGGCATACAGATCTTTATTGGCGTACTTTTAGTCACGAAATCTGTAAGTACAACTTAAAATCTGCTTCTCGTAAGAGAGTGGGGGGTTGAGTCCCTTCATGGGCACCATTATTTCCTCCCCTGCCCTAGTGTTTGTGCGTCCTTTTTGAGACTAACCTCCAAGGGTCCTCATTCGTTTGTTTTGAACCTTTTTTACGCATGTCAGGAGCCACTCGACTATAGATGTTCATAGTAGTTGAATAATTAGAGTGGCCAAGCACTTCTTGCATTACCTTTCCTGCTATACACTCATGTAAATCCAGACTTGCTGCAGTGTGACGGAGATCATGTACGCGAATGTGGTGTTTGATCCCAGCAGCATGCAAACTCTTTTTCAGGGCTCAGTTTACGCGTGTAGGCTCTAAGGGTTTGCCCCATTCATTCATTTCGGGCGACATAGACGGTGTTGGCCTCATCCCGGCGCTGTATGGGGTTGGAAAAGGTAACGACATGGGTCTCATAGTAGGCGAACACCTCCGACAGCGCGACCTGGAACTGCTCGTCCGGTGGGTCGTTGGACCACAGGCCAAAGACTCCGCCGGGCAGGAGGTGGGACGTAAGACGGCGTAGACCATCGGCCTCGTAGAACGACCCGTGGCTGAGGTGCAACACGTTTCGGGGGGAGTGGTCCACGTCCAGCAGTATGGCGTGATACCTCCGACCACGATTCTCGGGGTCGAACCCTCTAGCCCTCGAGGCGGACATGGCAAAGAAGTCACCCTGTACAAATCTACATCTGGGATCGGATGTCAGCTGCTCGCCTAGGGGAAGGAGGCCCTGTTGGTGCCACTCGATTACCTCCCCCAAAGTGTCTACAATCAAAAGCTCTCGCACCTTCGAGTGTTCCAAGACCGCTCTGGCCGTGTAGCCTAACCCTAGCCCCCCGACGACCACGTCCACTTCAGGCTCCGAGAGTTCCGCCAGACCCAGATTTGCCAAGGCGACCTCGGCCACAGTGAACAGGCTGGACATCAGGAAGCCTTCGTCCAGCTTTATCTCGTATATGTCTATACCGAGGGTGATCTCCTTGCGTCGGCGCAGGGTCAGCAACCCCATTGGTGTTTGACGGTAATCAAGCTCTTGAAAGTTAACGCTGGCCTCCCTTGACGCTCTCTGTTAATAAATCAACATAGAAATACATTCGCTTTCTCGGGTTTAGCTACCGCATCAACATGCAGGATTTGCGAGAACCGACGGAGCTACCTTTCGAGCAAGCCAATGGCCATCTGTGGGACTTCCTTTTAGTTCTCCATTTTCGACGATGATTTTGCCTCGAAGGATAGTCGTCACTGGATAGCCTTGGCATTCGAACCCTTCCCAAATGGAGTAGTCGGAATCTGCGTGCAGTCCATCAAGGGTGATTGTCTTTTTCATGTCTGGGTCGAATAACACGATGTCAGCGTCGCTTCCTGCCGCAATAGCTCCCTTTTGGGGATACATGCCGAGAATTTTGGCGGCATTTGTAGAGGTGATGTCTGCGAAATGTTCAATTGAGATTCGGCTAGTTGAGACAAATTTCGTGTAAATGACGGGCAATCTGGTTTCGATTCCGTTGTGTCCCCCGCAAACTGTCTCAATGGTGTTGCCCGAAAGCTTCACATCCTTATAGGTGGTGTATTCGTCTGTGGCGGTAGTGCTCAGAGTCCCGTTAATCAGAGCCTCTTGGAGCTCGTCTCGGTCCGAAGCGTGCTTGATGGCCGGGTAGGTATGGACGGCAGTTCCCTCAGGTTCTCGATAATGTTCATGGGTGAAATGCAGGTAATTGTGAAGTGTCTCGCCGTAGACAGGCAATTGTTTTTTGCGGGCGTCTGCTATAGCGTAGGCCCCCTCCTTTGCCGTAGTGTGGACGAAGTAAATACCCGTCTCGGTGTGCTCGGAGAGACGTATGATCTTTCGAAACGAAATGTCCTCGGAGATGTTGTTGTGTGCTAGATGCAAGTTGTATCCTTGGTCTAATCCCTCCCGAATAAGTTTGGCTTCCATATACTTGACCATGTCGTCGTCTTCGGCGTGAACGGCCATGATTCCTCCATTGGCGCCCACAGCTTCGAAAATCGCCCAGAGGTGTCCATATGGGACTTTGGATCCGAAAGTCGTGAAAATTTTGAAGCTGGCGACTCCAGATTCGATAGCTTCTCTGATCTCTTCAACTGTACTCGTTGGGACCTCCCCTGCGAGTGTGAAATGAAAAGCGAAGTCGGTGTACGAGTGACCGGCAAATACATTACGCCGGGCATCTAACCTCGTCATAATTGAGTTGTCCGATTGGTCACCGTCTTCAGTTCCTTCCATCCCCCCTGCGAAATCTATATATGTTGTGACACCTCCGTGAGCTGCAGCCCGACTTGCGGCTTCTGGAGACTGGGTCATGACCCCTCGACGCCCTGCCCAAGCTTCGGAGACGCGGGTTGCGATATGAGTGTGTGGTTCAATCCCACCGGGAAAGACATACTTACCGGTAGCGTCTATGGACGTCTGGGACTCATCCAAAATTGCATCTCGAGCAGCAACCAACACGATTTTCTCATCCTTAATCCCAATATCAAACTGGCCAACTCCGCTGGGAGTGACGACCGTTCCGCCATGTATTACCAGATCCAACATGACTCTTCCTCCTTAAATTTTTTGAACCCTAATTCTGTCGAATTCGTTTGGTAAACCTCTCATAAGATCCTCTACACAGCATAAGTATTTTCAATTCCGCAATCCTTTCGTGGTTGTGAGGTTTTACAGATTCTAGTCCTAAATAATTACCTTAGCCTTTTTGAGTTCATGAATATCTGCTTGAGATAGTCCTCCGAGAGTCGAGAAAATTTCGTCGGAGTGTTCACTGTATAACGGAGCTCGAGTGACCTGGACGGAAGAAGCAGACAGACGCACAGGGCATCCGATCATTGGATAGGTATCACGGGTCGGGTGCTTAATTTCGGTTATCGTCTCACGTTCTCTCAGGTGGGCGTCCGCCATAACTTCTGATGTGTCGTAGACAGCTCCACAAGGAACTCCTGCTGCCGCGAAGGAAGACATGACAATCTGTTTATCTCTCTGGGCGGTCCACTTCTCTATAATTTCCCCTAATTCCTCGGCATTGGCAGTCCGAGATTCTTGAGTTGCGAACCGTTTATCCTCAATGAGGTCTGAGCGACCCATAGCGCCCATCGCCAACGGAAACATGCCCGGGTTGTCTGGCGGTAACATTAAGTAGACATAATCGTTTGGCCCTCCTGGAGCACATACGAAAAGACCCCCAACGGAACCAGGCCTACGTCCCTCGTGGCTGGTCTGCCTTGGTTCTGGGGAGCCATCTGTCAGTGTTCCAGTAAACCGGACACGAGTTAGATTCAAAACAGCCTCTTGCATAGCCACTTCAACCAATTGGCCTTCATCAGACACGTTGCGTTGCACCAGGGCAGCAAGAATACCTATGACCGCGTGCATTCCAGTACCTGAATCTCCCACATTGGCTCCAAGCATCGCCGGAGGCCGATCATCGAACCCGGTACAACTCAGTGCCCCACTAGTGGCCTGCGCTACAGGTTCAAAACATTTGTAGTCAGAATAAGGTCCGTAGGATCCAAAACCCTTTACCGCAGCGTAAATTAGTCTAGGATTGATTTTCTTAAGATCCTCATACCCTAGACCAAGTCTATCCATCGCCCCTGGGCCGCGATTCTCCGCCATGATGTCCGCGTCCTTAATCAGCGTCTTGAACAATTCTTTCCCTTTAGGGTCTCGAAGATTAAGGGTTGTACTTTTCTTGTTATTGTTTAAAAGCAGAAAAAAATAACTGTCTAGATTTGGGTCGTCACGCCTCAGCCACCTTGCGCGATCCCCTATGCCGTCCGCCATCTCAACCTTGATTACCTCTGCACCTAGCCATGCAAGCATCTGGGTACAGGAAGGTCCGGCTTGATCGTGAGTCATATCTATTACTCTGATACCTTCAAGAGCTTTTCCCATTATTTTCCTCCTTCATTGATTGTCGTTCGAAAGAATGAGATTCTCGGCCTCGTGAAGCTTCTGTTAATTAAGCATATTCGAAACATAGAATTTCTTCGTAATTGTGGACGATAGTATCTTTTTTTCGAACCCATAACAGCCGTCGATAGGAAAAGAACCTAATACTGGGAGGAAATTTACCGGTTCAAGCAAAGGGTGATTTGATGGAGGCGACAGGCGGATTAGGGCCCCCGAATAGAACTTTCCTACCTCATCCCTTACTCAACTTGGCAATCTTGAAAGCTGGTCGACTATATCCATACCCACCCTTTCACTCCATGCTGCAAGCAACTGGTTGGTGACTGGGCCAGGCACGTCTGGGCCGATTTGTCGCCCATCAACATGCCCTACCGGCAGTATGCAGTAGGGGGTGCTGCACAGCAACGCTTCATCGGCATTGTAAACATCGTAAGGTTGTATGTTCCCTTCTTCCACTGGTATTCCCAGCGATTCAGCTATCTCCACAATCGTTAATCTAGAAACACCTTGCAATGTACTTTCTGTTCTCGGGACTATGAGTCTTCCGGCTTGGACAATAAAGAAGTTAGCCCCTATGCTTTCACTTACATTTCCCTCTAGGTCCAACAATAAAGGAATAGCGTTCGGGTCGAAGTCGGTTGCTTCCAATTCAGCCAGGACAAAATTTAGCCTACTGTAGTGTTTGACTTTGGGGTCAAGGCTTTGGGACGAATAACTTCTGGTTTTACTAATTACGACGTTGGCACCTTTCTTGTATGCAGGAGCCCAACGAGGACTTCCTAGAGGATCAACAACTATCGCTATCGTAGGGTCACCTCCCCTTGGGCCAATACCACCAGAAACGATCTGACTTATCATGTAATCGTCATGCCTCTGGTGTCGGAGATCCTCATTTTTAGCGACAACTTCTAAGGTTTTGGCCTCCATTTCATCTATAGACATATGAGGATCGATTCTCACGTATTTCAAAGACCTATA
>Ga0310342_100001453_pt1 | contig 14712 bp, 8 predicted proteins | sample S15DNA20500_MG_FD_206155 | JGI IMG/M metagenome (GOLD analysis project Ga0310342, IMG submission 206155) | Marine microbial communities from station ALOHA, North Pacific Subtropical Gyre - S1503-DNA-20-500_MG | ecosystem: Environmental > Aquatic > Marine > Oceanic | place: Pacific Ocean: North... | reverse complement strand
CAGTATCTTCATTCCGAGGTCCAGACCATCGAGCGGGTGGAGATCCTCCAGGACCTGCGCAGGGGGCATCATGACGTGGTGGTCGGCGTCAACCTGTTGCGGGAGGGGATCGATCTTCCGGAGGTCTCCCTGGTGGCGATTCTCGATGCCGACAAGGAGGGCTTCCTGCGGTCTGAAACCGCTCTCGTGCAGACCATAGGGCGCGCGGCAAGACACGAGGAGGCCCGGGTCATCCTCTACGCCGACAAGGTGACCAGGTCGATGCGGAGGGCCATGGACGAGACCGCCCGGCGGCGGAAGCAGCAGAAAGAGTTCAATTCGAAGCACGGCATCACGCCCCGCAGTATCCGCAAGGAGATCCTGCCGGGAATCGAGGAGGAGATCAGGGCGCATAAAATTGTCAGACGGGTGGTGGGGGATGACACGAAGACATTCCAGAAGCGTGAAAATGTTCTCCTGCTCGAGAAGAAGATGCTGGAGGCTGCCGAGAATCTCGAATTTGAGCGCGCCGCCGAACTCCGTGACTCGATCGACAAGCTGCAGGCCGCGATTGCCTCTGGCGCGAAGATGAGCGCTCCCGGGGAAGAGCTTCCCCGTGGCGGCGACCGGATCGCAAAGCCGGGCCCGGGGACCTGATGCTTGTGAACGGCTTTTTTCCCTTCATGCTATAATCGTATTCTGGGGTTTTCTGAATCTGACCGCGCCCGTGGTTGAAGGACCTTCGCTTTGTACGAATCATTCAAGAGTTACCTCGGTGGGGTTCCCCTCAGGCTCATCGCCACCGTAATGGTCGCGATCCTGATCCCCAGCGTTCTGGTGACCGCGCTGGGGCTGGTGACGGTTTTCGAGGCCGATCATTTCGTCAAGGACTTCGTCCGCGAGGGCTATCGCAGAGATCTCGAAGACGTCGGCGGCGCCCTCGAGCGGGAGTGGAGCGAGACCCTGGAATATTATGACGCGCTGCTGGGCGATGCGAATGAGCGGGGGGCCTACCTGGCCGCTCTCCGCCAGGATCCTTTCGTCCTCGATGTACTTTATTCACGGCGGGGTAAGCTCGCCCGCGTGGATGCCGGCATTCCCTATCCGGAGCTTCTTTCCAATAGGGAAGATCCCGCCCTGCTCCAGGCCATCAGGATGGAGGGAGTCGAGGGAAACAATACCGATGCTCTCGAGCTGTATCGCCCGCTGCTTGGTCACCAGGATCCCGCCGTGGTCCTGGAGGCGTTGCTGGGCGCGGCCCGGACCAGCAGGGACCTCGAGGACCCTGCCGATTCCATCCGTTACATCGACATGGCCCTGGCCCGTTTCGGCTCCACGGTCGATGGCAGCGGGATGACGCGTAAGTTTCCCCTGCTGTACCAGAAATTCAGATTGTTGAAGGACCGGGCCCTGCCCGGGGTGGCTGAGGCGGCCAGGGAGTTGCTTCGAGCTCTGAAGGAAGAAGGCTTCCGCGTCTCGGCGGAGGTGGCGACCGGTTACAGGGAAGCGCTTGCGGAGTACGCTTCGGCGATCGTCGAGGCTTCCGAGCCCGCGCAGGAGCCGGCGTCCGCCATTGAACCGGCGCTGCTGGAGAGCCTGACGGAACCCCTGGCGCAGGCAGCGAGCCTCGTCACCTCAGGGCATATGGTGGGCCATCTACGAATAGGGCAGCGGGAGCTTCTTTTTCAGAGCGTACCGACGGAGGATGCCGCCTTTGTCGTTCACCTGCTGCTCGATCCGGCCCGCTTTCTCGCGCAGCTGGAGACCGTCAAGGCTCAGCTCCATCTCCGGGAATCTCTTCTGCTGCCGGCCTATCCCGGGGGAGCTTTCCTGGACCCTGCCCAGGATGCCGGCTCGGAAGAAGCGCTCGCCGTCCTGTCGCTGCCGTCTCCCCTGGATCACCTGGAGCTTCGCTACCATCCGCAGCCCGGGAGTCTTCCGGTGGGTTTTCGCTCCTTCGAGGTGCTGACCCTGGCCACCTTCACCTGGGCGGTCATTCTCCTGGTGCTGATGATCATGGTGGGGGTCTTTTATACTCTTCGATATGTCCTTCGGGAGACCAGGACGGCGCGGCTGAAGTCGGATTTCGTCAGCTTTATCAGCCACGAGCTGAAAACGCCGCTGGCGGCGATCAAGATGTTCACCGAGACCCTGCGGGAGGGCCGGGTCAGCGGGGAGGAGGAACAGCAGGAGTGCCTCGAGCTCATCGAACGCGAGAGCGACCGTCTCTCGAGCCTGATTGACAAGGTGCTGGCCTATTCCAAGGTGGAGAGTGAACAAAAGGCCTTCCAATTCAGCAGCTGCAATATGGCCGAGGTAGTCGATGAAGCCATCAGGCTCTTCCATGCCCATACCACCGACCGCCCGAGAGAGCTCAAGCTCTTCAGCGTACAGGACATCTCCAACATCCAGATGGACCGGGCGTCGATGATCGAGGTGGTGCTCAACCTGCTCTCAAACGCCGACAAGTACTCGCCCCGGGACACGGAAATTGTCGTCAATATCCGGGAGACGGTGGACGACATCACGGTCGAGGTGGTCGACAAGGGGGTCGGCATTCCCAAGCGGGATCATCGGCGTATCTTCGAGAAATTTTTTCGTTCCGACGACCTGTTGACCAGGGAGGTGGAGGGTACGGGTTTAGGTCTGGCTTTTTCACGCTACATCGCCAAAGTACATAACGGTGATATCCGGGTGTCCAGCCAGCCTGAATCCGGCAGCGTTTTCACCCTGCAGCTGAAGAAAACACACGTTCTTGCCGAGTGAGAGAGACCGTGCCGTCCGAAAACAGCCGTGGCAGTAGAGGTAATAAAGCGCGAGTGCTCATCGTGGAGGATGACACATCGCTGCTTTTCGGATTGAAGAAGAACCTGCAGTTCGAAGGCTACGAGGTTCTCACGGCTTCGGACGGAGAGGCCGGTCTCGGCCTGGCCGTGGATGGGAGACCCGATCTCATCATTCTCGACGTCATGCTGCCCCGCATGAACGGTTTCGAGGTCTGCGAGGTCCTGCGCAGCAATAAGATCGAGACTCCCGTGATCTTCCTGACCGCGAAATCCCTCGAGACCGACAAGATCACCGGGCTCACCCTCGGCGGTGATGATTATATGACGAAACCCTTCAGCGTCGCGGAACTGCTCGCGCGGATGCAGACCGTGCTGCGCCGGGTGCATGGCGCGGAGGGAGAAATGCTCGTCATCGGCACCCTGGAGATTGATCTGTCCGGGCGCTCCGTGCAGCTCGATGGCGAGGTGGTCAACCTGACGGGGAAGGAGTTCGAGCTCCTCTGCTTCATGGCCCGCAATAGCGGCAAGGTCCTGCCGCGCGAAAATATCCTTCAGAAAGTATGGGGCTACAATTACTACGGCACCGCCCGGACCATCGATAATTTCATCAATCGGTTGAGACAGAAGATAGAAGAGAACCCTCTCAAGCCCCGCTTCCTGCTCACGGTCAGGGGGATCGGCTACAAGTTCTGTCCACCAGAGGTTTGAAGGAGAGCGCAAACCTTTTCTATCAGAAGGTTTGCGGTGTTTTCTTCGGGTTCTGTTTTTCTTCCCCAGCGGTGACAGTCCCGTGACACGAGTTCCGCTAAGATGGGGATGTAGCGACCCGGGTCGTGAATACCGTTTCGATGGAATTCAGAGTAAATCCTCTCTTCTTTTCTCTCTTTTAGTTTCCGGGATTGTCCCGGGCCGCTCTATCTTTCTCCTCCTTTCCTTCGTGGTTTGATCATGTCTCTCTCCTCCCAGAAATCCGGGTTTTTCTCGAGGTTGATACCGGTCGCGGCCGTTGCATTTTTCGCGGCTCTGCCCGCGGCGGTCGGCTCGGGAATATCCTCCGCCCTGAGGCCGGGTACGGCTTTCACCAGGGCCTGGGAGAAAGAAAACCTCGAAGGTGATTTCTCGGAGGCGGCGGAAGAATACGAGCGTCTCTATCGAGGTTCCGGCCTGCCCGCCTCGGCGGGTGTTTCGCCCCATGTCGGCTCGAGGCAATTGGACAGGCTCCGGGCCGCCTACAGGGCCGGGCTCTGTTTCGAGGCGGTCGGAACTCTCCAGCGGGCACGTTTCGCTTACCAGTGGCTCGAACGCAACCACTCGCAGATCGGGACTGACCTGTTTCTGAAATATCGTGGCGACAGGGGGCTGCGGGACACGCTTTCCATTCTCAAGGAACGCAGCGCGCTGCGCTTTCGAAGCCTGAAAGAGGCCGAGGCCGAGGCCGAGATCGAGCGTATCGCCATCGTGGAGGTCCTCGAGGAGTTCAGGGAATACAACCGCAAGGATACGCAGAATCTCGAGAGCTGCCGCCAGCAGATCCTGGAACAACGCTGGCGGGTAGGGGCGGCCGATGAGCTGGCGGAGGAGCTGGGTCGGGCGGGAGTCAAGGGCATCTTTTCCGACCGGCTTGAGAGCTCAGGACCCGAGGCCGAAGAGCTGCGTTCGCTGCTGGAAGCTCTGCAGAAGCACGATGCTTTACAGGGCGGCGATCAGCAGCTGGATCTGCGAAGCTATCTGCGCAGTTGTTTTTTTCAGCGCGCGCTCGATGCGCTTGCAGTGAAAGAAATCGACAGGGCCGGCAGGGAACTCTCCGTGGCCCTGGCGATCGATCCCGACTATTCATACGCGAAGAGCCTGCAGGCTTCATTGGAGCGCGGCGGTTCCGCCACGTTCTTTGCCTCCGCCGGCTTGCTCAGGCGGAACCGGCAGCAGATGCTCCGCGCGGGGGAGATCAGGATCCTGGCCCGGTACCTGGTTTCCGAGGCGGAGAAGCTGCAGGCGCAGCCTCTCCCCCGCCGTGACCGTGTTCTACGGGAGCTGCTTCGCGCCAACAGGATCTGCTGCAGCGAATCGACTGCTGTATTGGCTGACGAAGAGCTCGTCCGGCTCACATCGAGGATTCGCCTGGGCTGTATTGATCGGGCCGGTCCTGCGAGACAGGGGGATGTCGAGGCCGTGCTGGACATAGTTCGCGAGCAACTGGGCTCGACCTTGAGCCTCTCTGAGGAGTTGGTCAGATTGTTCAGCCGCCGCCTGTTTCAGAAAAACTATCTGCGTAATGAAGGGATGTCCGGCGCGGCGCTGACCGCTGCTGTCCTGGGTGTGACCCAGGCGATTAAAAACGAGACCCGTGATGGCCGTATCCGCGCCGATAAGCTTCGCCTTGAGAAGCTCGAGTTCAAGCTGGAGCTCCTGGAGGGTTGGTTTCCCGAGTTGAAGGAGTTCATAGGAGCCCCCTGAGGCCTCCAGCCAGGGCAAAAACGAAAAAATACAAGTCCCGCTGAGCCAATGCCACCCCGGCTAGGCGGGTATCATTGAGGGTAAGAGTGCCACCGGCAGAACGGCCGCGAGCTTTTACCCTCTTTTTTTTGCTAGGTGCTTCGAGCAGGCATTACTTGAAAGCGGGTAAAGAACCTAGTTATGATGCCTTCGGTAGCAAGCTCGGCCATCGACAGCACCATTGGATATTATTTCATGCGTTCTTTGCCTATTTTCTTCCTGCTCCTGGTCTTGAGTCACTCGGCCGGCCTTGGTGAAGAAAAAGCCATGGAGTGGCCCTTCGCCCCCGTCAAATCGGTTCAGCCCCCCGAGGTTAAAACACCGGATTGGGCAAGCAACGAGATCGACAGGTTCATTCTCTCGAGGCTCGAAGCTGACGGACTGTCTCCCGCGGGGGAAACCTCCCAGCGCGTGCTTATCCGTCGGCTCTACTTTGATCTTCTCGGTCTGCCTCCAACACCCGAGGCGGTTGAGGCTTTTGTCGGTGATAAGGATCCGAAGGCCTACAGCAAGCTGGTTGACGGATTGCTCAAAGACAAACGCTACGGGGAGCGCTGGGCCCGGCTCTGGCTCGATCTCGCCCGCTATGCGGACACCGCCGGCTACGAGGGGGACCCGGATCTTCCGCATGCCTGGCGGTACAGGGACTACGTCATCGATGCCTTCAACTCCGACAAGCCCTACAACCAGTTCATCAGGGAACAGCTTGCTGGCGATGAATTCTCCGACATCATGGGAGCCGGAGATCTTCCGGGCACCAAGCCTGAGCATGTCGTCGCCTTGACCTTTCTTCGCCTTGCTCCGTTTACCGAGCCGCGCGGAGATGAGACCCGCCACGAACTGTTGAGCGAGATGACCTCGACGGTGTCTTCGGTCTTTCTTGGCCTCACCGTTGGCTGTGCCAAGTGCCATGATCACAAGTATGATGGAATCCCCACCAGGGACTTCTACAGGATGAAGGCCTTCTTCTCCACGGTTCAGATCCCTCGGCCCGAGCCCGGCGATGGTTTCCAGATCGGCGGTCCCCTGCCGGCTGATTTCTACCGGCCGGGTGAAAAGAAATGGGCAGAGAGCCTGCGCGCAAAGCTCGACAGTGATCTGAAAAATTCGAAGAACCTGCTGGCTGAATTTCTCAAGACCATGAAGCCGCGGCTTGGAGACGCGGGCTCCGGCTCGGCGATCCAGGCAGGGGGAGGGCCCCTGGGGAACAACTATGCGTTTGAAAACCGCGCGGTCGCCGATGGCGAGCCGCACCTCACCGTGCTCAACAGTGATGGAAGCCGGTGGTCCTTCTTTACCGATGGAAAAGAGGCCGGGGCCGCGGGGACCCTGAGCGGCTCCAACAACGGAAACTGGTTCGGCGACATTCCCGGACCGAGCTTCATCAGCATGGGGAAGCACACCCAGGGCTCCGGAAATCCCGGCGGGAATCCGTACAGGGGTGCCTACGGGGAGCTCCTGGTCTACGACCATCCTCTCGCCAGGGCTGAGCGCGTCGCCTTGCAGGATTACTTTGACCGCAAGTACGCGGGCAAGGCGGCTGGGCCCCTGGAACCTCCGCGGGCGGGCCTTCGGTTCTGGCTTGACGCCTCGGATATTGACGCGGATCCGGAATCTCCCAATCCGTCCGCCCAGGTGCCGGTGTCAGCCTGGAAGGACAGGATCTCAGGCCTGGAGCTTGTCCAGGCAGATGGCGGGCTCCAGCCGAAGCTCTCGACGATCGGGAAAGGGGCTCCGGCTGTCGACTTTGATGATGATTTCATGGTCGGTGCTGCGAAGGGAGCCTCTTTCCTCAAGGACCAGGCTGGGGCGATCGTTTCCATCTACAGCTCCCGGTTGTCATCTGAAGGCTACGGTTTCGAGGTGGGCGGCGGCGGCTGCTATATAACGACGGCGGTCAATCCCTCCGCCTCCGGTTCCCGCTCGATCGAAAATCTCATCAAGGATTTTTCAAACGGACTGTTCACGCCAGAGGAGCGCTATCGCTACCGCTATCTCCGCACCCGGGACAAGTTCGTCAAGCAGCACCTCAAGAGGCTGAAGCCGGTGGCGATGTCGCTGCGGCATTCCTACGGGCCACCCTATGAACCAGGTGTGCCGACCACCCGTGTCATGATCCGAGGAGAATATGACAATCCCGGAGATGTGGTGAAGCCCGGCTTCCTCAGCTGCGTAACGGGACATGACAAGCCGGCGAAGATTCGTCTCGATCCCTTCAAGCGTTGGCCGACGCGGAGCCGGCGGATGGCCCTGGCCAACTGGATCGCCAGTTCCTCGAACCCGTTGACCTCCAGGGTGATGGTGAACAGGCTCTGGCACTGGCACTTCGGCCGGGGGATCGTCTCGACTCCCAGCGACTTCGGCAAACTCAGCGGCGGAGCCGTCAATCCTGAGCTGCTTGACTGGCTCGCAGAACGATTCGTCAGGTCGAAGTGGAGCATCAAGTCAATCCACAGGCTGATCTGCAACTCGAGCACCTACCGCCAGTCTTCGGTTAACTCCGACGCCAGGGCTGCCCTGGTCGATCCGGAAAACAGGCTGATGTGGCGCTTCAACCGCCGCCGCCTCGAGGCCGAGGCTGTACGTGACAGTGTTCTCACCGTGAGCGGAAGGCTGAACCCCGAGCAGTTCGGGCTGCCGATCTTTCCACCGCTCCCCGGCTCCATCGAGGAGACCGTCAAGTGGGACAACAGCAAGTGGGATACGCAGGGGGGCGAGGAGGGGAGAAAGCGCAGCATCTATATCTACCAGCAGCGCACCCTGAACATGCCCTTTCTGCAGTCGTTTGATTCAACGGTCTGTGATACCTCTCGGGATCAGCGACGCAGCTCGATAACGCCCCTTCAGTCTCTGGCCATGTACAACGGCGATTTCGTCTCAGAGGAGGCGAAGTTTTTCGCAGCGAGGGTAAGGAAATCCGCCGGCGAAGATCCCGCCGCCCAGGTTGAATACGCCTTCCAGCTTGCCCTTGGGCGCTCTGCGGGGCCCGAGGAAGCCGAGAAGATGATTGAGCTCCTGCGTTCGAGTGCTGGGCCCGGTAAAGATTCTCTGGCCGCGCTGTGCAGGGTATTATTCAATACCAGCGAGTTTATCTATATCGATTGAGCCCATCATGAAAGCAAGCACCCCTAGCCAGTCTTCTTACGGAACCTCGCGCAGGGATTTCCTTTCGAAATCCTTCAACGGGTTCGGTGCTCTCGCTCTCGGCGGGGCGCTCACCGCCGATTTGAGGGCCGACGTGAGGGTGAACCCGCTCGAGGTCAGGCTGCCGCATCTTCGGCGCAAGGCCAAGCACTGCATCTTCATGTTCTTCGGCGGGGGGGTCAGCCAGATGGACTCCTTCGAGTACAAGCCGGTGCTCAACAAGCTGCACGGCAAGCCCCTGTCGAGAATTCCAGAAATCTCCGGAGAGCTCCAGGGTCGCCTGTCCTTTCCCCATGCGACGGTTGGGAGCCCGTTCAAGTTTCAGCGCTACGGCGAGTCCGGAAAGCACATCTCCGATCGATTTCCCCATATCGCGAAGCATGTCGATGACATCGCCTTTATCCACGGAATCAAGACCGACAATCAGAACCATGGACCATCGACGCTTCACGTGACCACGGGAGACCAGTTTCCCGGCAGCCCGTCCGTCGGCTCCTGGATTAGCTACGGTCTCGGCAGTCCGAACCAGGACATGCCCAGCTATGTCGTCATCCAGGATCCCCGGGGCGCCCCGACCAACGGGGCGGCCGTCTGGAGTAACGGCTATCTTCCCGCGGCCTACCAGGGAACTCTCCTGAGACCCAAGGGAACTCCGATCCTCAATCTTGACCGGCCTGCAGGGGTGAATTCCACGCAGCAGAGAAGAGAGTTTGATGCCCTGAAGTGGCTCAACAACATGCATCTCAACGGCAGGCTGGGAGATACCGAGCTCGAGGCGAGGATCAACGCCTATGAGCTGGCCTTCCGGATGCAGATGGAGGCGCCTGAAATCGTCGATATCTCCAGGGAGAAAGAATCAACGCGCGAACTCTACGGGCTGGACCAGGGACATACGGCCGGCTTCGGTCGACAGTGCCTGCTGGCCCGGAGGCTGGTTGAGAGGGGCGTTCGCTACAGCCTTCTCGTCCATGGTGTCCAGATCGGCGGCTACAGTTGGGATGATCACGGCGATGTGAAGGGCGGCATGATTCGCCATAGCCGCGAGGTCGACAAGCCGGTCTCCGGTCTTCTTACCGACCTCAAGCAGCGTGGACTTCTCGAGGAGACCCTGGTGGTCTGGGCCTCGGAGATGGGACGAACTCCTTTCCGAAATGGGGGCCTTGGCAGCAAGCCGGGCCGGGAGCACAACTCCTACGCTCTCTGCATGTGGATGGCCGGCGGCGACGTCAAGGGCGGCTCGAAGGCGGGCGAGACCGATGAGTTCAGCCTGCGGTCGGTCGGTGAGCCGATCCATATGCGCGATGTCCACGCCACGATTCTCAATCTCATGGGGCTCGAGGATGAACGCCTGACCTACCTCTACGCCGGCCGCAACCGGCGCCTGACCGACATTGGCGGAAAAACGCTCGAAGAGATTATCAGCTGAAGATCTTCTCGTTGACCTCGACGCCGAGTCCGGGGCGCGCCTCGACGATGACCCTGCCGTTTTCAGGCTGCGGTTCGCCGTGAAAAATCGGCTCGATCTCGGCATCGGGCAGCGAATCCCAGCACGGCAGCGGGAAATACTCGATCATCGGTATGTTCTTGTTCGCCAGGGCAAAGTGCAGGTGGGTGATCCCGTAGGCGTGGGGGATCAGGGTGGTTCCGCTCTCGGCCGCCAGCGCCGCGATTTTCTGTCCCTCGGTGAAGCCACCGCATCTCCTGAGATCGGGCTGGATGATGTCCATGGCCTCTTTCTCGATGATGTCGCGGAAGCCGAACCACGTGTATTCGTGTTCACCTCCTGAGATCGGGATGGAGGTCTCCTTGCGCAGGCTGGCATAGCCATCGAGGTCGTCGGGAATCAGCGGCTCCTCGACCCAGGCCAGGCCGTAGGGCTCGAGCCGTCCGCACATTTCTACCGCGTAGCTGAGGTTCCAGCCCATGTAGGCATCCGCCATCAGGTCAATGTCGGGACCAACGGCCTCGCGTGCGTTGGCGATGTGGGCCTCGTTTTCTTCCATTCCCTTTTCGCCATCGCCGGGTCCGTAGGGGAAGCGCATCTTCATGGCCTCGTAGCCCTCGGTGACGTAGGCCCTGGCTTCATCCCGCACCTTGTCGTGTCCGACCGGATGCAGCGCTGAGGCGTAGACCGGCACAGAGTCGGCGACCGGTCCCCCGAGGAGCTCGTAGACGGGCTTGCCCGCGGCGATTCCCTGGAGATCCCAGAGCGCGATGTCGATGGCGCTGATGACCTGGAGGACAGCTCCCTTTCTTCCGTAGGGCAGGGTGGCGCGGAAGAGACGGTCCCAGAGGCTCTCGATATCGAGGGGGTCCTGGTCGATGAGCAGCCTGGAGAGGTGGTTCTCTACGATCGGGCGCACCGCGTCACAGCCGTCCTCGCACCAGCCGGTGCCGACGATTCCATCATTGGTTTCGATCTGGATGGCCGCCAGGCCGGAGTCCCAGAACCAGGAGCCCCTGGTCTCCTTGAAGTCGGTATAGATATCCAGCGGCGTTACCAGCGGCAGGGTTTTTTCCCGCTCGGCCAGGTGGCCCCAGATGGAGCGGTTGGCGTGGCGAACGCGGATTTCCTTGATCTGCATGGTTGAGTCGGCCTGTACGCGTTATTCGGGAGTCGTAGATCGATCCCGGACGCCTGCCCGGGAAAAACGCCGAGGTATGGTATCACGCCTTTCGACGGAAAGACGGTGGTTATGATCCGCTTCATCCAGCTATTATTTAGGTCGGTTTGTCGAGGAAGACACCCTATCAACAGCCAACAAATCCGGAGTCGTCTGAAATGAGAAAAGCTCACATGGATCTAAATTCGCAACCGCGTCCCGCAACCGGTCACGGAATGTTTTTCGCCGCTGTTTTACTTGTCCTCGTGTTTCCCGCGCCCGAGTCCGTTCGCGCCCAGGAGATTGATTTCTCCAAGGAGGTGTTGCCGGTGCTCGAGTCCAAGTGTTTCAAATGCCATGGAGAAAAGAAGGCCAAGGCCAAGCTGCGTCTCCATACTCTCGCCGATGCCCTGAAGGGTGGTAAGAGCGGCAAGGCCATCGAGCCCGGCAAATCGTCCGAGAGTCTCGTCATCAAGCGCGTCTCTCTTCCGGCCGATGATGATGACATCATGCCGAATGAGGGCGACCCCCTCACCAAGGCCCAGATCGGAGCTCTTACGCGCTGGATCGACCAGGGAGCGAAATGGGCAGCCGTGTCCGGCTCCGGCGACAAGGCCGAGGAAAAAGTAAAGGTCGACGAGCTGCCGGCAGCCGTGATCGCCGCCATCAACAAGGCGGGTGGGAGGGTCATGCGACTCGCGCAGGATACCAACCTGGTGACCGTCAGCTTCCGGGCGGTTGCAGGCAAGACCGGAGATGAACAGATAGCTTCTCTGAAGGGCGCTGCCGCCGTGGCCGAGCTCAACCTGGCGGGATCGAAGATAACCGATGCCGGCCTCGCGAATCTCTCGGGCCTGGAGAATCTCAGCCGTCTCCACCTCGAGCTCACCGGGATCGATGGCAGCGGCCTGGTCCACCTCGCGAAGCTTCAGAATCTTCACTACCTCAATCTCTACGGGACGAAAACCGATGACAAGGGGGCGCAGAATCTCTCGAAATTGAAGGGACTCAAGCGCCTCTATCTCTGGCAGACCGCGGTTACCGATGCCGGCGCCGAGTCGCTCGAGAAGGCTCTGCCCGCTCTCGAGATCAACCGCGGCCTGGTCGCGGCGGTAAAGGTTGAGCCTGTGGTCGCCGCGAAACCGGCCGCGAAGCCCGCCGCGAAGCCGGCGCCGAAGCCGCCCGCGAAGCCGAAACCCGCGGCCGTGATCGCCCAGTCGAGCGCGGGCTGGAAATACGCAGCCGCCACCGGCGTCAAGGGGGAGGATTGGATCAAGGCGGCTTTCGATGATGGAAAGTGGACCGCGGGAAAGACTCCTGTTGGCTACGGGGAGGCCGCCATCGCCCAGAAGAAGGGGACGACTATCGATCTGAAGGGACAGCCGCTTCTCTTTCGAAGGAAGTTCTCGGTCGATAAGAAGGCGATCGATTCCAAGAGCAAGTTCCGGATGCTGGTCGCCTCCGATGATTCCGCGACGGTCTGGATCAACGGCAAGCAGGTCGATAAAGAAGAGGAGAACCACGAGGCCAAGTACTGGAACCGCACGGTAGAGGTCGCGGCCGGGCTCCTCAAGAAAGATGGGAACGTCATCTCGGTGCTCGTGTCCAATGCGGAGGGCTCCAGCGACGTCTTCTTCGATCTGCAGATCGAGGCGATCGGGCCCTGAGAGCCGGTCCCGGAAAGCCCCGGTCGTGTCTGGGGCGGGGCGGCTTCAGGCGCGGATTTTGTCCACCGCCCGTGTTTCGCGCCTGGCGGGGCCGAGCCGGCCGGGGACCTTCATCCCGGCGAGGAGAGTATTGTAGACATCGATGCCCTCGGCTCCAACGTCCATGATCTGCCCGGTCTTGAAGCGGCCGTTGGCGGAGGTGATGGCGTGGAAGACGCCCGAGAGCTCGCGCCTGGAGTCGGAGTGCCGCCCATCGCCGGATTCCGTGCTGATGGTGATGAGGCTGTTTTCCAGGATGCTCCGGCCGTTGGCCTCCATCGAGTCGGCGCCGTCGAGCTTCCGGAGGAAATAGGCCACCTCTCGCATCTTCATATGCGCGTGCGCCCTCAGTTGCTCGTTTTTCTTTTTCGGGCTGAACTTGTGCCACCACTCGTGGCTGCAGCCCTGGGACCCGGTGGCATTGTGCTGCCTCGCATCATCGAATTCGAACAGCTTCCGTCCTCCGTATTCGTAGTCGCCTGTGAGGCGGATGCGCTCACCGGCCGCGAGGAAGGTCACGGATCCGAAGCGCACCCGGTCGCATTGGATGGCGAGCGCGTAGAGATCCGCCATCAGGTGCCACTCGCTGGTGAGCTCCTCGAGGGTGATGTCGATTCCTTCACCACCGGGATCGGCCCGGCCCCCATGCTTCAAGCGCGAGCGGGAGGGCAGGTCGGGCGCCCGTGGGTCGGAGGCTTTCATGCTGTAGGCGCGCTGCTCGTATTCCCTGATCCGGTCGAGGTGATCGGCTATCCGCGCCCGGGACGTCGCCCCGAGGGGCGATCTGTCACCGGTGAAGTACCTGTACTGGCCAACGATCGAGTCGAGGACGCTGCGCTTGAGATGCAGGCGCCGGGTGTCGGTTTCCTTCGCGGCCGTGATGGTGCCGAAGACCCTCTCGAAGAGGTCGCGCGGTTTTTCCTGGATCGTTGCCGCGACGGAGCCATCGGGATTGTAGCTGTGGACATAGCGGCCCACCCGGCTGCGACGGAAGAACGTGCCGCCGATGAGGGTGGGGATCATGCCGGGGGGCAGCCCCCCGGGGTAGTGGGCCCTGCGGATCATCTGGTCGATGGAGGGGCCGCCCGAGCGCGCCTCACCATCAGGCGGCTCGGCGGTAAACGCTCCCGAGGCACCATCGAAGTGGGCGTTGATCCCCTTCTCATCACAGCGGACCTGGTCGATGTTTCGCATGATGAGCAGCTTGCGGCTCAGCGTCTCCAGGGGCTCGAGCACGCCCTTGAAGCCCTCGGCCTGCAGCGGGGCCGGGATCCCGAGTCCAAAGAAGACGTTGAAAGCCCTGCTCGGGACCTCGCCCTGCAGGGCGAAGGCCGTGGTGGGCCTGAGCATCTCTTCAAGGAGCGGAAGGCCGATGGCGACACTGCCGAGGCCCTTGAGAATCGTACGGCGGCTGAGGTGTCGTTTTTTCATCAATCCGTCTCCGTCCTGGTGGATGTTACCAGATCGCTGAGAACGATGGCAGCCATCATGTCCTGGTAGGTTCCCCCGGCTTTGCGGGCCGAGGCGTAGATCCCGGCGATGGCGTCCCTGTCAGAGCCGAAAAGCGGCCTGCCCAGGGCGAATTGGGCCAGCTTCCAGACCAGGGTCTCTCGCACGCGCTCGTTGCCGGCGAGGAGATCCATGAGCTCCGCGGCCGTGCGGTAGTGAATCGTCTTCCCTGTTCCCGGCAGGGAGATGTTCCCGTCCTCGCGCAGCCTGTTGCCATGTTCATCTTTTTCGTGGCGGGCTCCGAGGCCATCGTATTTTTCGAGTCCGAAGGCGAGTGGCTCGAATTTTGAATGACAGCCGCCGCACGATGCATCGGCTACCCTCTTCTCGGCGACAGCTCGATTCGTGAGTCCCGGCCCGGTCGAAACCGGCGTCGTATCGGTGCCGGGCGGGGGGTCCTTGACGCTGCTGCGCAGGAGGTCGGTGAGGATGAAGAGCCCGCGCGTGACCATCGATGCGTCGTCGCCGCCGATCGTCAGGAGGCTGCCCTGG
>Ga0310342_100001450_pt1 | contig 14749 bp, 11 predicted proteins | sample S15DNA20500_MG_FD_206155 | JGI IMG/M metagenome (GOLD analysis project Ga0310342, IMG submission 206155) | Marine microbial communities from station ALOHA, North Pacific Subtropical Gyre - S1503-DNA-20-500_MG | ecosystem: Environmental > Aquatic > Marine > Oceanic | place: Pacific Ocean: North... | reverse complement strand
ACGGTTTTGCTGGAGGTGATCCGGGTGTTGCGGATGTAGACATAGGGCGGAAAGTCGAGCGAGGCGGGGATGACCAGGGATTCGACAAAACCTCGCCGGTTGGGACCGTCGAGAATCGGCTTGGTAAAGTCCAACCGAGGAGATGCCGCACGCCGCCGCTTTTGTTTCTTCTTCGTTTTCTGGTTGTCGGCCTGGCCGGTTGACTGCGTGGCAGGTGACGTCTTGTCCGTGCGAGGCAGGCGGGTGAAGTCGAGACCAAGATGCCACTTGCCGACGATACCGGTGTGGTAACCGTGTGCCTTGAGGAACGAGGCGATCGTGGGCCGATCCGATTCGATCAACGGAGTCCCGTAGCCGTTGAGGACTCCCGACTTCAGTCGGCTCCGCCAGCAATAGCGACCGGTCAGCAGACCGTATCGGGTGGGGGTGCAGACGGCCGAGGGTGTGTGGGCGTCGGTGAAGGTGACACCCTGGTCGGCCAGGCGGTTGAGGTTCGGAGTGGGGATCTTCGAAACGCGGTTGATCGCCTGCACGTCGCCGTAGCCCATGTCGTCAGCCAGGATAACGACGATATTGGGAGGTGGTGCGGCCGGCAGGGCCCGGGACATCAGCGTCGCCTGTGCGATCAGCAACGAGGCGACGAGCGAGGCGATCGAGGGGAGACGGCGCATGAGGTTGTCCCGGTAATGAACTGTCAGGATTGCCGTGCCTTGTCGGAAATGTCCTTGCGGCACCAGGCGCCCTCCCAGCGAATGCACTTGACGGCTTCGTAGGCACGCTGTTTGGCGGCAGCCAGGTTGTCGCCCAGTGCGGTGATCCCCAAGACGCGACCACCGTTGGTGAGGATCTGACCGTTGTTCTCAGAGGTGCCGGCATGAAAGATCTGGACGTCATCGAACGAGTTGGCTTCGTCGAGCCCGCGAATCTCATGTCCTTTGTCATATGAGCCGGGGTAACCGTGGGAGGCCATGACGACACAGACCGACGGCCGCGGATCCCAATCGAGCGGACCGAAATCCGACAACTGGCCATCGGCAGCGGCCTTCAGCACCAGCCCGAGATCGGACCGCAATCTCATCAGCACGGGCTGCGCTTCGGGGTCGCCGAAACGGACATTGAATTCCAGAACCTTGGGGCCTTGCTTGGTGATCATCAGGCCGGCATAAAGCAGACCGGAAAACGGTGTGCCGGCAAGTTTCATGGTGTGAACGGTGGGGATGAGGACCCGTTCCTCGATTTCAGCCAGCAAGTCGGGGGTGACCAGCGGAGTGGGCGAGTAGGCCCCCATACCCCCGGTGTTGGGCCCGGTGTCTCCGTCAACGGCCCGCTTGTGGTCCTGTGAGGCTTCGAGCGAAAGGATCGTGTTGCCGTCGACCAGCGCCAGAATACTGGCCTCCTGTCCGACCAGGGTCTGCTCGATGACGATCTTCCGTCCGGCATCGCCGAAAGACGACTGGACGAGCATCTGGTCGACGGCGACCAACGCCTCGCCGCGATTGGCGCACATCAGAACGCCCTTGCCGGCGGCCAATCCGTCTGCCTTGATCACCCAGGCCTGGTCCTCGCGATCGTCAAGAAAGTGCCGGGCGTCAACGACGTTGTCAAACACCGCATAGTCCGCGGTGGGCACGTTGCCGCGTCGCATGATCTCCTTGGCGAAGGCCTTGCTTCCCTCCAGGGCGGCCGCGGATGCGGTGGGGCCGAAGGCACTCAGGCCGGCGGCCTGGAAGGCGTCAACAATTCCGTCGACCAGGGGTACCTCCGGACCGATCACCGCGAGATCGATGGCAGAGGATTGGGCGAAGTCCACCAGAGCGGGAATGTCGCCGACATCGAGGTCAACACAGTTCGCGTCGGCCGCGATACCGGCGTTTCCCGGAACGCAGAAGACCTCGCTGACCGATTCGGAATGGGCCAGTTTCCAGGCGAGTGCGTGCTCGCGGCCTCCCTGGCCGACGACAAGAACCTTCATCACGGCGATCCATCTTTGGGTGCAGGTCTTGATGACAAACCGGTCGGAGTATATCACCGGGTCAAGGGAGTCGACAGGTAGCCGTTATCGACCCGGTTGGCCGGTAATGGTTCCCGGGTTGCCAATGTGTGGCGGAGGGTAAGGCAGGATGTTCGACACGGTTGCGGTCATCGGTGCCACAGGCAACGTGGGCCGGATCATGCTGCAGTTGCTCGAGGAACGGGCATTCGAAGCCAACAGGTTTCGTCTTCTGGCCTCGGCCAGGAGTGCCGGCACCTCGGTTCCGTTTCGTGGTGAGCAGTTGGTGATCGAGGAGTTGACTCACGATTGCTTTGACGGTGTGGACCTGGTGCTCTCGAGTACACCCGACGACGTGGCAGCCGAGTATCTGCCCTCGGCGGTCTCAGCCGGGGCGACTGTGATTGACGAATCCGGGTACTGGCGAATGAAATCGGGGGTCGCGTTGGTGGTGCCGGAGATCAATCCGCAGGCGGCAGTGGCCGCCGAGGGGATCATCGCCAGCCCGAACTGCTCGACCACGCAGATGGTCGTTGCCCTGAAGCCTCTGCACGACGCGTCGCCTCTGACTCGAGTGATCGTCAGTACCTACCAGGCGACCAGCGGGGCGGGGGCGCAAGGGACCGAGGACCTGATTGAGGGGACGCGGGCTGAACTGGACGGCGAGGCCTACCAGTACCGGGCGTTCTCCCATCCGATCGCCTTCAATGCGATTCCACAGATCGGCAGCGTCCAGGAAGAGGCCTACACCAGTGAAGAACTGAAAATGGTGTACGAAACCCGAAAGATTCTGGGCATCGAGGATTTGCCGATCAACGCCACCTGTGTGCGGATCCCCGTGGCCAATTGCCACAGCGAAACGATCACAGTGGAGACAGAGCGGGCGATTTCGCCGGAAGAGGCCAAGGAGTTGTTTGCCGCGTTTCCCGGAATCAGCGTGCTCGACGACACGGCGGCCGGCCGTTATCCGTTGCCCAACCAGTGCAGCGGCAAGGACGACGTGTTCATCGGCCGGATTCGACGCGATCTGTCGCATCCCAGCGGGTTGTCGTTCTGGTGCGTTTCGGACAACCTGCGGAAGGGAGCCGCGACCAACGCCGTGCAAATCGCCGAGTTGCTGGGGCGCCACCGCGGAAGCCGGGCGGCGGGCGGCGGTGGTCAGCCGGCCTGAGGGTTTCTCTCAGGAACCCTTGTCCGACTTGACCTTGGCCTTCGGTTCCACCTTGGCGTCTGGGGTGGGTAGACCCCTCTTCGTGTCGTCGTTCTCGACAGCTGCCGGCTTGGGTTTCTCGGACCTTTCCTTCAGTCGAGCCTTGGTCTTCTTGTGGGCTTCCCGAGAAGTCCGCAATGCCGCTTTGGTCTCGGCCAACAACTTCGTGGTCGTCTGCAGCGTCTGGGTGGTGGTTTCCAGAATGGTCTGCGTCGAGTTGAGGGCCTTGGCCCTGGCGGCCAAGGTGGCCTTGGTTGCCGACAACGTCTTCACCGTGGCGGACAGCGAGGTCTTGGCGGCGACGAGTTGGATGTTGGTGGCGCCCAGTGATTTCTGGGTGTCAGCGAGCGATTTGGTGGAGTCGCCGAGTTTGTTCTCGGTGGCAACCAGCGATCTCTTGGTGCTGACAAGTTGACCCTGGGTGTCGGCCAGGGTCTTCTTGGTCCCGGTGAGCGTCTTGATGGATTTGGACAGGGTCTTCTTGGTTTCAGTGACCGCTTTGTTGGAGTCGCCAAGTTTGTTCTCAGTGGCAACCAGTGATTTCTTGGTGCTGACAAGTTGACCCTGAGTGTCGGCCAGGGACTTCCTGGTATCGGTGAGCGTCTTGTCGGAGTCAGCCTGTTTCTTGTTCGAGCTGGCCAGCTTCTTGTTCGAGTCGGCTAGCTTGGTCGCGGTGTCGACGAGGCGTTTCTGGGTCGTGTTCAGCTTGGTCTCGGTGTTGATCAGGAGTTTCTCGGTGTCGGAGAGTTTCGTCCGGGAAGCGATGAGCAACTTGTTGTTGTCGGCCAGTGACTTGGTGGTGTTGGCCAATGTCTTGGTGGTGTCGGCCAGTGACTTGCTGGTGTCGGCCAGCGACTTGGTGTTGGCGGCCAGTGTCTTGTTGGTGTCGGTCAACGACCCCTTGGTTTCGGCCAGCGACTTCTTGGTGTCGGAAAGTTGTTGACCGGTCGACTTCAGCTCTCCGTCGAGCTTGGTGTTGGCAACAGTCAGGTTCGCCACCTCTTTGCGTGACGCATCGCGTTCGGCAGCCGTCTTGGCGATAGAGAGGTGTGCTCGGCCCAGGTCGGTTGTCAGGTGAGTGGCACGGGCCTGGGATTGCTGGACCGAGGTGACCAACGAGGTGACCCGGGTTCTCAGCCGGGACCGCTCGGCCGTCAGGAGGGTCGCCCTTGTGGTCTGGGCCGTCAGCGACGTGGTTGTCGACGTGAGTGTCGCGATCGTATCGGCCAGGTTGGCCTGATTGTCCTTCAGGCGGTTGTCGAGTCGAGTGAGTTGGGTGGCCCGTGTTGCAGCCAGGGCTTCACCTGTCTCGGCGCGTCGAGTCTGCTGAGCCAGGTCCCGCCGGGTTTGGTTGAGTGTGGCGACGAGTTGGGCAATTCGTGTGTCGAGCTGGGCGATGTGCGCTTCGGCTTTGTCAGCATCGTCGGCACGGTGAAGCGCGTCGACATACGAGAGGACCTTCTCGGGGTGAACTCTGCCGTTGGCGTCTATATAGCCGGGAATCAATGTCCGGCGGTTCGCCGATTTCTCACCGGCGATCGCCGGCGAAAACAGTCCCACCGTCAGAAGGGCACACAGGACTGTTCGAATGTCAGGTCGCATACTCATGTCTTTCTCCAATCCTCGCGGAGGCGGGAGGGGCGTGATGGTTGGTCGAATCAACGCTATCTGATTATCACTTCTCGAGGCATCGTTTGCACGATCTGTCTCTACCCTTTGTGGATTACCCAGTCTGCCAGGGCGTGAGGATGGGCAGGTCAGTGCGGCTGTTGATTGGGTTGTCCCGGTGAAAAGTCGAAGGGAAGTTCATTGTCCTGTCGATTGGCCATGCCACTCTTGAAGTGCTTGCGGCAGACCGCCTGGTAGGTTTCGTTGCCGCCGATTTTGATTTGTGCTCCCCGTTTGACGACTTGACCTCGTTCGTCGAGTCGGAGCACCATGGTGGCCTTGCGCCCACAGTGGCAGATCGTCTTGATCTCGACCAGGTTGTCGGCCCAGGCCAGCAGATGTTGGCTCCCTTCGAAGAGTAGTCCCTGGAAGTCGGTTCGAAGGCCGTAACAAAGGACGGGAATGCCGAGTTCATCGGCGACATCCCCGAGTTGGTGAACCTGGTCGCGGGAAAGGAACTGGGCCTCGTCAATGAGCAGGCAGTGCAGTGGCCGCTCGTGGTGAGCGTCTTTGACGAGGGAGAACAGATTGTCGGCCGTCGAAAACGTGGTGGCGTCAGCCGAGAGCCCAATTCTGGAGGAAACAACAGAACCACCGTACCGGGTATCAAGTTCGGGGGTCAAGACAATCGTGTTCATACCGCGTTCGCGGTAGTTGTAACTGGATTGCAACAGGTTCGTCGACTTTCCGGCGTTCATCGACGAGTAGTAGAAGTACAGCTTGGCCATGGCGGATGTCCCCGGCGCCACGAGGGTCAGCTTGAAGTGGATGCGACCAGTTCGGCGAGCCGTCCATGCTCAAGAGTGGCGAAATAGTCTCCCACAGTTTCGGCACGACGGATGACCCTCAACTGGCCGTCTTGCTGCAGCAACAGTTCGGCGGATCTCAGCTTGGCGTTGTACTGAAAACCCATTGCGTGGCCGTGGGCTCCGGCATCGTGGATCACCAGCAGGTCACCGGGAGTGATCGCGGGCAGGCTGCGATCCACGGCGAACTTGTCGTTGTTCTCACACAACGAGCCAACGACATCGACGACGGTGTCGTGGGAGGCGGTTTCTTTGCCCAGCACGGTGATGTGGTGGTAGGCGCCATACATGCCCGGTCTCATCAGGTTGGCCATGCAGGCATCGACGCCGACATAATTCTTGTAGATGGTCTTGTGGTGGATCGCCGTGGTGACCAGATACCCATAGGGGCCGGTGATCACCCGGCCGTTCTCCATCAGGACGCCAAGGGGGTCGAGTCCCGCGGGAATCACCAGTTCGTCGTAGGCGTCGTGGACACCCTGCCCAATCGATTCGAGATCGACCGGCTGGTCGTCAGGGCTGTAGGGGATCCCGATACCTCCGCCGAGGTTCACCCACTCGAGCCGGATGTCGAGCGTCGCGGCCAGTTCCGCGGCCAGGGTAAACAGCATCCGTGCGGTCGCGATGAACGAGGCGGCGTTGAGTTCGTTGGAGACGACCATCGTGTGGAGTCCAAACCGGGAGACTCCACGGTCCTTCAGCTGGCGATATCCGTCGAAGAGTTGGTCGCGGGTCAGGCCGTACTTGGCTTCTTCGGGATTGCCGATGATCGCGTTTCCGGTTTCTTGTCGATGCGGGCCGGGGTTGTAACGAAAGCTGACCAGTTCGGGCAGTCCCGCGTGTCGGTCGACGAACTCGATGTGAGAAATGTCGTCGAGATTGAGGACGGCACCGACCCTCTTGGCATGGATGAACTCGTTGGCAGGCGTGTCGTTGGAGGTGAACATGATGCGATCGCCGGAAATCCCGGCAGCCTCCGATAACAGCATCTCCGGAAGGCTGGAACAGTCGCTCCCGAAACCCTCCTCCGCCAGGACTTCCAGCAGGTACGGGTTGGGCGTGGCCTTGACGGCGAAGTGGTTCCGAAACGACGGGCACCAGGCAAATGCGTCGAGTAGACGGCGGGCATTGCTGCGGATCGCCGCTTCATCGTAGACATAGAACGGTGTCGGAATCTCGCGTGTCCATTCGCGAACGCGAGCCTCGTCAAACGGAAGCGGAAGAGTCGGCATGGTGAAGGTGAGACTGGGAGTCGATCGGTGGAGTGCCCGGGTTGACCGATCAAGGGGGACCCGAGTGCCTCGATTCTAGAACTCCCATTCGAGTGGCGGAAGCTCGACGACGGGATGGGGGCGTTCGGGGATGACGGTTGTGCGGGTTTCGCAGCCCTCATGGTCGGAAACTTCGGTACGATTGCCCCAGGCCGTGGCCACTCGGCCCCGAGGCCAGCGGTGAGCGTTTCCCTGAGTCAGTGGGGGCACGAGGCGGGTCGATAGGGACAGAAGACGATGTGACGGTCCGTGGTGGGGCGGGTTCTTCAGGACTGTCTCGGGTCGTCGATTTCACGCGGAGCTGACAGATCATGGTTTGCGATCCCAGCGTTTTGTGCTCTCACGACGGACGGAATTCCGTCCGGACGATATTGTTGTTGCTGATCGTGATGTGGCTTCCCATTGCGCGACCTGCGATGGCACAACCCGCCGCGCAGCCGGGTCCGCAAGCAGCGGGAAACCAAGCAGCAGACGACCAGCCGGCTGATCAGGCGTCGCCGTTATTGAGCGAACCCACTTCACCAGGGGCGTTGTTTGACGCAGTTGTCCTGATGACCGATTTGGCGCGTCCGGCATTGGCCCGAAGTTATCTCGAGAAGCTGCTTGAATTGAATCCGGACGACGCCACCTTGTTGGCGATGCGTGACAAACACGGTCCGGCGGTCTTTCTGAGACTGGGAAATATCGTGTCGCTGCAACCCGGGTCGGTGACGTTGCTCGACCGGATGAATGCTGCCTTCGGGCGTTTTGCGGCAGACACTACTCGAATTGATCGATTGATCGGCGAATTGGGTGCCCCCCCCTCGGTTCGTGATGCGGCGATCCTGCAACTGCGTTCTGGTGGTGCTCAGGTGGTGCCCAGACTTGTGGAGCGTATCGGAAATGTGAAGGACGACACGACCCGCGAATTGTTGATCTACACGTTGACGAGACTGGGGGCCGACGTGGTGCCGCCAGTACTTGCAGTGTTGGAAAGCAGTGACGACAACCTGAAAACGGCGGCGTTGGAAGTGTTGGGACGGGTCGGAACTCGGGACACCGCAGTGCACATGTGGTATTTCGCTGTGGACGCTGCCCAGCCCCCGGGTGTCCGGGTGGCCGCTGCCGAGGCCGTTGCGAGGTTGACCCTTGGTCACGCACGACACGCGGCGGCGTTGGGTCGAACAATGGCCTTGAAATCCCTTGAGCAAGGTGCCCGTCTGCGTCTGGCCGGTGGCGGCCGAGCGGTGACCGGGGCAGATGGCAAGGTGAGAGCATGGCATTTTGACCAGGCTGCCGGACGCGTTCAGAGCACGGACGCCGACCCCGATGATGTGGCCTTGCACGTGGGGAGTCGTATGGCTCAACAGGCATTGGCGATCTCTCCGGAAAATCGCCGGTTGCAGGCCCTTGTGGTCTCGTTGTTTCTGACACGGGCGCGGACTCGAACTCCCTGGACACAGGCGCTGCCGCGGGGAGCAGGGACTGCCTACGACGCGGCATTACTGACCGGCGGTGCCGTGGTGATGCAGTCGCTGAACGATTCTCTTGGAAGTGGAAATGCCACGGCGGCGGTGGCGTCCCTGGAGGTGCTGCGGAACCTGGCCAACCGGCACGATCTGCAGTCGCGCGGTCGAGGACTGGCTCCATTGGTCGGTGCCCTGAACTATCCCGATCCCCGCGTACAGTTCACCGCAGCGATGGTGGTCGTGGAAACGGATCCGGGGAAGTCGTTTCGGGGTGCATCGCGGGTGGTCGGAATCCTGTCGCGGGCACTCAACTCCACCGACAGTCCCCGTGCCGTCGTGGCCGGTCCAAAGCCCGATAAGGTCAACGCGTTGGCCGGACTGGTGGACCAGAACGGTTTTCAAGCCGTGATTGTCTCGGGGGGACGCGATGCTTTCCGGGAAGCCGCCGGTCGCGGAGATGTGCAACTGGTGATTCTCGATGCGAACGTGATCCAATGGAGTCTTACTCAAACGGTGGCCAACCTGCGAGCTGATGCGCGAACGGCGTGGATACCGATCGTGGTCGTCGGAGAACCGATGCGGATTGCCTCGGTCGAGCGAATGATCTCGAGGGATCCACTGATGGGCTACATCCAACGGCCCGCCAACGTCAAGGGACTGGGGAATCAGCTTGGCTCGTTCCTGGCCAGGCTGACCAGCACACCGCTGTCCGCGATCGAACGTGGTGAACGGGCCAGGGCGGCCGTGGATCTGCTGGGGTTCCTCGCCGATGGCCGTCGTTCGAGTGTCTTTGATCTGCGTCCGGCGGAATCCAGTCTGCACATGGCCATCCAGGTCCCCGAACTCGCCGAGGGAGCCGTGTACGCCTTGGCGGCAATCGGAACCACGTCGGCTCAGGTCCGGCTTGCGACCACCGCTTTGCAGCCGGACCTGTCATCGGCGATTCGCGAACGGGCGGCTGCGCACCTTGCGTTCCACATACAGAAGCACGGCGTGTTGTTGAAACGGACCAGGATTGAGGAGTTGCGGGTCGCGCACGGTGAAGAGCCTGAGGCGGGCGTCAAATCGTCCCTGGCGGTTGTTCTGGGGACACTGAATCCCAGCGCCGCGCAAGTCGGGCAGCGTCTTCGTGCGATTCCGCTGCCGACACCGAAGTAGCGGCCGGTCGCTGAGGGTCAGTCAAGTTCGCCGCGAGTTTCGTCGGCGAATCCGGCGAGCAGTTCGTGGGCCACCAGACGTGGTGGTTCGCGAACAGCGAGTTCGAGGTCGATCTGTTGTCGTTCGGCAAGGTGTTCGGCCATTTCCTGGGGGCATTGTCGTTGGAGTTGACGAGCGAGTGCCTGAAAGTCGTCGCTCTTCTGCGCCGCGGCGAAACTGTCGAAGCGACCGATGATGTGCCGCGGGTTTGCCGAAAGAACGAGTTCCCGACAGGTTTCGGCTTCCCCCACCCAGTTGGCGTCCGAGGCATGACGTGCCGCCAGCAGCAACAGGCGGTCGCGTGTAGCGACCGGTCCGCGACCACGGCATGCCGAGGCGAGCTGCAGATACAGAACTGCCAGACGCTCGCTGCGTGGTCGTGCGTCGGGGGTGCTCACGTCGAGTTCCCCAGAGGAATTCTGAGCCCGTCCCACGCCAGTTCCACGTGGTCGGGGAGTTGGGCAGAGGTGGTGGCGTGGTCGAGATGGTGAGAGATGTGAGTGAAGTAGGCCTGGCGAGGTTTCAGCTTTTCGATGACTGCGAGGCTCTGTTGGACGGAGAAGTGCGTCGGGTGCGGTTTTTCACGGAGTGCATCAATCACCAACACATCCAGCCCCTCAAGTGCATCCCAACTCTCGTCGGGAATCTCGCTGACGTCGGTGCAATAGGCGACATTGTCGAAACGGAACCCGAGGACAGGAAGGCGGCCGTGGTTGAGGCGGATCGGCGTGACGGTGGTGCCCAACAACGAAAACGGAACGGTTGAAATCCGCTCGAAGTGAAACCGTGGGGTGGCTCCACGGTGGTTATTGGCCGGTGGTTCGCTGAAGGCATAGTGATAAGCGCGGCGTATCTGTTTCTCGACAGCTTCTTCGCAGTACAGGGGAATCGAGCCGTCCAGGTATTGCCCGAAAATCCTCAGGTCGTCGAGCCCGAAGATGTGGTCGGCGTGGTTGTGAGTGAAGACGGCTGCGTGTACCAGATCGATCCGTTCGCGAACAAGTTGAAGTCTCAGTTCCGGTGGCGTGTCGATAAGGAAGACCCCGTCGGGGGCTTCGACAGCGACGCCGCAGCGATCCCGTTGGTTGCGGGGATCGTCGGAGTCGCAGACCGGGCAGTGACATCCGATCATCGGCACGCCGACACTGGTGCCGGTGCCCAGCAGCACCAGCTGCCGCGAGGTGGTGTCCCCCATACCTCATTCGCCTTCGTCGGAATCCGTCACGGGATCATCGTCGGCGTCGGGATTGGTGCCGGGTTCGTGGTCCTCACCTGCGTCGTCGTCGCGGTCCGTATCAGCGGCGGCCGGTTCTGTTTCGAGTCGGGACGATTGTTGAACCTGGACGAAGGCCATTCGCAGTTCATGCAGTGACTGGTCAATGGCCTGTTGATCAATGGCGTCGAGACGGTCGCCGGTCTTCTCGTTGAGCAACGCGAGTAGATCAATGAAGTGCCGGGCCAGGGGCAAATCGAGCGAGGGCTGGTCCTGGCCGGGCGTGGGCAGAATTCCCAATCCAACCAGGGCTGGCGACGTGCACATGGTGACGAGCTCGCCGACAGAAGCCTCCGGCCACTCGTCGGGGAGATTCGATTGGGGCGACGAATCAAAATCGGACATGTCGGGCGAAGTTGTGCATGGGCAAGGGGCAAGCGATGGGGGCAGGATACGGCGGCCTCCGGCGAACGGTCAAGGCGGGCGATTGCCGGGTGGACGGGGCAGAGCCGCCGGTGACGTCCGTCGCTGACGATGTGGCCCGGTGGTGGTTAGGATAGTCCGGATTCGAAAATGGCAGGCGGGGGCGGTTTGTGGTGGGAAGCGAAGACGGCCCCAGGGTCCTGAGTTTCGAAAGCCGACGTCAGCGGGAGATGTCGGCTTTGATTCGCCGTCACGGTGGTCGGGCGACGGTGGTTGCATCGATGCAGGAGACGCCGCTGTCGGACAATCACAAGGCCCTGTGGTTTGTCGATGAACTCCGAAATGGGAAAATTGACACGGTGGTGTTTCTGACCGGTGTCGGGGCGACGACGTTGGCCGAGTCGGTCGCCGGGGAATGTTCCAAGGACGAGTTGGTGAAACTGCTGGAACGCTGCACGATCGTGGTCCGTGGTCCGAAGCCGGCCACGGTGCTCGTCGACTGGGGAGTTCGCATCGACGGGCGCGCGGCGGAACCCAACACCTGGCAGGAACTGATGCCGGAACTGGAACGGCTCGAGGCAGTGGCGGGCCGAAGCGTGGCTGTTCAGGAATACGGAGTTCCGAACCCGTTGTTCTATGAGGCCATTTCGAATCGAGGCGGCCGGGTGGTGCCGGTGCCGGTCTATCGGTGGAGCCTGCCTGAGGACACGGGACCCTTGGAGCAGGGTATTCGCGATACCGTCTCCGGCGGGTTTGACGTGTTGTTGTTCACAAGTGCCCACCAATTGACAAACGTGTTGGCCGTGGCCGAGCGACTTGGTTTGGGGCAGGCGTGGAGGCAGGCCGCGGCCGCCTGTCTGGTCGGATCGGTCGGGCCAACCGCATCGGCTGCCTTGAAGTCATCGGGCGTGCGGGTCGATGTCGAACCGGCCCACCCGAAAATGGGACCGCTGGTTCGCGAAACGCTGATGGAGTCTATCTCGCGTACTCGACCACCTTCGTCTCACGGAGCACCGTGACACGGATCTCGCCCGGGTACGTCATTGTCTCCTCGATCGCCGTGGCCACTTCCTTGCTCATAACGACGGCTTCGCGGTCGTTGACCTTGCCGGAATCAACGATCACCCGCACCTCACGCCCGGCCTGAACGGCGTAGGCCTGGCGGACGCCAGGGAATCCGCAGGCGAGTGCTTCGAGTTCCTCGAGTCGCCGGACGTAACGTTCCAGTGATTCGCGTCGGGCACCGGGTCTCCCTGCCGAAACCGCATCGGCGGCGGCTACCAGAACGGTGTAGATGTAGTCGACACGGATGTCGTCGTGATGGCCGGCGGCGGCGTGCACGACCTCGTCTCCTTCGCCGTACCGTTTCAACAGTTCGGCTCCCACCGCGGGGTGGCCGCCCTCCATCTCGTGGTCGGCTGCCTTGCCGATGTCGTGAAGAAATCCGCAACGGCGAGCGAGCTGTGCATCGAGGCCGAATTGTTCGGCGATCAGTCCGGTGATCACGGAAACCTCGAGCGAGTGCTTCAGGACGTTCTGGCTGTAACTGGTCCGGAAGTGCAACCGACCCATCAGGTGCACCAATCGCTCGTGGAGGTCATTGACGCCGATCTCCTGGCAGGCCTCCTGACCGAGTTTCTTGATGTGAGCGTCCATCTCCTTTTCGGTTTCCGCGACCACCTCGTCAATGCGGGTCGGGTGAATGCGACCATCCTGGATGAGTTTGATCATCGCCAGACGTGCTGTTTCCCGTCGCACCTTGTCAAAGGCACTGACGACAATGACGCCCGGGGTGTCGTCGACAATCACATCGACGCCGGTCGTCTTCTCGAAGGCCCGGATGTTGCGTCCTTCTCGGCCGATGATCCGCCCTTTCATCTCGTCGTTGGGAATGTCGACCGTCGAGACGGTCATCTCGGAGGTGTGTGTCGATGCACAACGTTGGGCGGCCATGCCCACGATCTCGCGGGCCATTTCCTCCTGCTTCTCCTTGAGGTGGGCTTCGTGTTTGAGAAGCAGGGCTCCGGTATCCTGCTTGAGTGTCCGCTCGAGCCGATCAAGCAGCATGTCCTTGGCGGCGTCGGGTTCCAGGCCGCTGATCTTGTAGAGCTGCTCTTGTTCGTCCTGCAGCACGCGTTCGAGTTCCGTCTCGCGAGAATCAATGACCTTCTGGCGGTCGGCCAGGTTCTGCTGTGTACCTTCCAGCATCTTCTCCCGCTTCTTGAACCCGTCCTGTTGTTCGGTGAGCGAGTGTTCGCGGCGATCCAGGTCGGCAACACGCTGGTTCTGGTCTTCGCGGAGGCGACTGTTTTCGGCGTCGAGTTCAGTCCGCCTGGTCAGCAGTTCTTCACGGGCCGCCAACTCGGCCGCCTTCTTGACGGTCTCCGCCTCGCGTTCGGCGTCACGGATAATGTCCTCACGCCGTTGATTGGCTGCTGCTTTGCGAGTGCGTTCAAGAAACCAGTATCCGGTGGCTCCAATTACCAACGAACCCAGTGCAATGGCGGCGGCGGCGAGGTCTCCAACTTGGGCCAAGTGCATATCGAACTCCCACATGCGGTCGGCAAGGGGAACCCGTCAGGAGCACAGCAATCGTCTGTTGCGATCATCGGCGTGGAAGCCGATGTTCACCGCCAGTGAACCTCCACCGTTGCCAGCCGTTCGCGAACCCGTCGGTGGACGGAATGCGGAGTCGGGTGGCCAGGAACGCGGTGGGTCCACTTGGGCGCCGAGATGAGCACCGTCTCGGGGTGGGCGTGCCACCATGGACGGTCCGTGATGAGGCGTGCAACGACGGCATGGCCGGCGATCCAGAGGGACAGCAGGCTCAAGGCCATGGTGGCGAGCACCCAACCCGGAATCTCAACTGAAAAGGGCGTCATGAAGAAAGCCCAAGGGGAGCGGTGTGAAACGACGAATCGACAGTGTCCTGTGGGGTACCAGTCTTTGACCGGACCGCTATCTTGTTCAAATTGATTGTTGCGGTCATCCTACCACAGGCCGACGTCCGGTCAACGGTTCGGACGGAACGCCTGAACAGGCGGTCGAACCGTTCAGCTTGCAGAGTGCTCTGATCATGTCGGGTTGCGAGGCATCCGATCGAAGGCTGTCGGAGCATGTTGCCGGCTGGTGGCGAGCACACGCGGTGGATTGTTCCACGGTGCTTGTCGGGGTCTCCGGTGGCGCTGACAGCGTGGCTTTGCTCAGGGCTATGGTGGCCGCAGACGGAATTCCGGAGGTCAGGATCGTCGTCGGCCATGTGAACCATGGGCTCCGGGGCGGGGAATCGGAGGCAGATGGCAAGTGGGTGGGGTCGTTGGCCAACACGTTGGGACTGGTGCACGAGGTTGTGCGGGTGGACCTGGATGGGTCCGTTTCCGAGGAAGTGGCACGCCAGCATCGCTACGAGGCTTTGGCCGAGATGGCTGGGCGACATGACTGTCGGGTGATCGCCGTGGCACACACACGGGACGATCAGGTCGAGACGGTTCTGCATCACCTGTTGAGAGGCACCGGTCTCAAG
>Ga0310342_100001449_pt1 | contig 14750 bp, 27 predicted proteins | sample S15DNA20500_MG_FD_206155 | JGI IMG/M metagenome (GOLD analysis project Ga0310342, IMG submission 206155) | Marine microbial communities from station ALOHA, North Pacific Subtropical Gyre - S1503-DNA-20-500_MG | ecosystem: Environmental > Aquatic > Marine > Oceanic | place: Pacific Ocean: North... | reverse complement strand
AGTCGCACGTTATTGGCATCCACAATATAGATCAGTTCATAGTGGAGTTCGTAAGAAGTTAGAAAAAGAATTGGGTAGGAAACTTTATAATACCTATTATTATGATAGATATTATTTTCCGGGACAAGCATTAACTAAACATGCTGATAGAGATGCATGTGAAATTTCTGTTACTATGCATATTAGTACTAATCTTCCTGATGATTTAAAGGATTGGGTAATTAAGATTAAAACTCCTGATAAGTATACCGATAAAAAGAAAACTGCTGTATTAGTTCCTGGTGAAGAACGTACTTGTGTCTTAAATCCTGGTGATGGTATGATTTATAAAGGATGTGAACGTCCTCATTGGAGAGATCCAATGCCTGGCACTCCATTAGGTAAGAAAAATAAGAAACTATTTGGAAAGAAAATAACCCAAGAACAATATTATCATCAAATATTCTTCCATTATGTTTTACAGGATGGTGAAAGAGCTCACTGTGCATGGGATAAAGCACGATGAAAGCACCACTTTTTGAATTTCCTTCTTACCAATATGAGGTAAAGGATTGGGAGTTTAAAAAGAAAGGACTCCTGAGTAGAATTAATAAGAGTAAGTTTTTAAGAACCGCATTACAGAACTTTGAGACTGATAGACAAACTTGTGAGAAATCATATGTTCGTTATCTTGAACAGTTTTTACAACCTGAATTATCTGAGTTTTGTCAAGAGGCACAGGTTACTTGTAGTGTGAGTGATGCATGGGCAGTTAAATATCAAAAAGGAGATCAGCAGACAGTTCATAATCATAGAGGATGGGGATTCTCTGGAATATTATATGTGGAGTATGATCCAAAAGTTCATACTCCTACTTGTTTTGTAGCACCTTGGCAAGAACCAAGAAGTGATACAACTTCATTAGCATACCCTCGTAATGTAAAAGAGGGAACAGTTTTTATTGCTCCTTCATGGGCATTACATTTTGTTAATCCTAATCAAACAAGAAAGCAGCGAACTGTTGTGGTGTTTGATTTATTACCTGAATTGCCAAGTCATCAGTCAATAAATAAAGAATGATAAATAACTAAAAAGAATGTAGAGTAATGTCAAGAGTTCGTGCAGACAAACTGACTGACAGAGCAGCCACAGGTGCTCCGCAGCTGACTTATGGTGTAGAAGTTCCTGTTGGGTATGGAATAACTGGTGCAGGTGGTATAAATGTTTCGGGATTTGCTACCGTTGGAGGGGTAGGAGAAATAGCAGGTTCGGCCGTCATAGGAGGGATTACAACTATTAGTAATACCACTGAATCTACTTCGGCTACTACTGGTGCATTAATAATAAGTGGTGGTGTAGGGATAGCAAAGAGTCTTAATGTTACCGGGAACGTTACAGTCGGTGGAACTCTAACTTATGAAGATGTAACTAATCAAGACGTTATAGGATTAGCAACATTCAGATCTGGTGTTCAATTTGGTGCTGCTGGTGTAGGTGGAACCATAACAGCAGTTGGTAATGCAAATTTAGCAGGTATTGTAACTTGCGATAGAGTAACGGCTCAAGGGGGAGTTGAATTTGGTGCTGCTGGTGTAGGTGGAACGATAACACAAGTTGGTAATGCTGAATTTGCTGGTATAGCAACTGCCACTCAGTTTGTTGGTATTCTTACTGGTGGAACTTCTAGTGGTGCAACTGTTGGTGTAGGTACTACTGGTACGATTTTTAACGTAGTTGATGGAGCAACACAAAATAGATTTAGTGGTGTATTAGTAGAGAAGGTAGCAATTCAAGATACTAGTATTACTACAGCAGGTGCTCATGTTGATCCAGCAAATGGTAATGTTCATTATTTCACAACAAATGGATCAGGAGCATCCGTTATTGATGTAGTTTATAAGGGAGGAAATAATTTAAGTTCCTTTATGAAGGTAGGGGAGAATATTTCTTTTAGTGTAATTAGTAAACCAAATAACTCAGAATATGTTAATGCAGTAACGATTGATGGTTCTAATGTAACAGAATATTGGTCAGGAGGTACACCTTCATCCGCTAGTGGAGCAGCAAGTACTTTTACTATCACAACAGTAAATATTACTAGAATCGCTGCTACTGGAACTCCAGATAATGATTATTTGGTATTATGTCAGGCTACTAACTATGAGACTTAAGGAGAATTGATTAATGAGTAATTCTTGGTTTAAAAAAGAAAAACCCCTTATGGGTTTATTAGGTACTGGTGGTGGTGCTGCTGTTTCTGCTGCTGCTGCTGGTGGCGGTCTATCAGGTATAGATGCAACTGGTGGTACTATTACTGAGATTAGCTCACCTGATGGAAATACTTATAAGGTTCATACATTTACTGGTACTTCTAGCTTTGTCGTAAATTCTGTAAATGCTCCACCAGATGCACCAGGACCATTTAATGGGAAGATTGAGTATTTGGTAGTTGGTGGTGGTGGAAGTGGACCTCACCAAAACGGTGGTGGTGCTGGAGGTGGTGGTGCTGGAGGATATCGTGCTAATGTGGGACAAATAAGTCCAATACCCGAACCTTCTGGCGGTGAAGGTTCAGCTGAACCTTCATTCCCTGTATCAGCTGGTTCATATACTATTACTGTGGGTGGAGGTGCTGCTGCGTCAACTGCTACTTATGGTAATACAGGTAGTGATTCATCATTGGGACCGACCATAGTATCTGAGGGAGGGGGTTATGGAAATTGCTCTGATCCTGGTGGCGGTGGTCCTGGTGGATCTGGTGGTGGCGGTGGAGAGTTTGCCGGTCCTCAGGCCGCTGCAGGAACTGGAGCTACAAATCAAGGATTTAATGGCGGTACAGGAACTTCCTCAGGAACCAATGCTGGAGCTGGCGGCGGTGGAGCCGGAGCTGTGGGTGGAAATGGAGATAGCGTAAATGGTTCAACTGCAGCAAGAGCTGGTGGTAATGGAAGAGAGAGTATTATTGATGGAAGTGCTACTTATCGTGCAGGTGGCGGCGGTGCTTCTGGTAATTCTCGTGCTGGTGGTAATGGCGGTCTTGGTGGCGGCGGTGGTGCTGGAGCAGGTTCTGCTGGATCTGATTCGCCTAACGGATATGCTGCGGGAGAGGCAAACACCGGTGGGGGCGGTGGTGGTAGGTATGTATCACCAACAGAGGCTTTTGGCGGTGGTTCCGGAGTTGTTATTATTAGATATGCTATTGCTTGATAAATAAAATTACGAACTAGAATACAAACATGGCTCATTTTGCAAAACTAGATGCTAACAACATTGTTGAGCAAGTCATCGTTGTGAATAATGATGACATTAAAGATCCAATGACTGGTGAGGAAACTGAATCTATTGGTGTTAGTTTCTGTCAGCGATTATTTGGTAACGATACTAAGTGGAAACAAACTTCTTATAATGGTAATTTCCGAGGTAATTATGCTGGTATTGGGATGACCTATGCCGAAAATATAGCGACTTTGGGTGTTGCATCTACTGATGTTTTTTTGCATCCTTTACCCTATCCCTCATGGTCAATTGGAATTAATACTGCACTATGGTATTCTCCACTTGGTCTAGAACCTGTATTAACTGATTCAGAGAAAGCAGCAGGAAAATATTATACTTGGGATGAAGATGCCTATCAAGCAGATACGGCAGATCCAAAAACAGTTGGATGGGCTTTAACCGTAACATAAGTTTAAAAGAAAATGTCAGCAGCACGATCATTAGGAAATTTAGGTAATCAAAGTGCCTTAACGGTAGATGCCAGTAATTTAAAGGTTGGTATTGTATCTACTAGTCCGGTTGGAGAGTTATCAGTGGGTGCTGCTATTACGATGGGCAGTTCTAGTGGTATTATTAGTGCTACTAAATTCGTTGGTGATGGATCAGAACTGGATGGAGTTGCAAGTGCAGGATTAGGAACTGCATTAAGTGATACTAGTACTAGTCCTTTAAATAAGATTTATTATACTAATACGCAATTGGGTATCAATGAAGATGCTACCATAACAGTTCCTAGTGGAACTAATATTGCTTACACTCAATATCAGGATATTGTTGTGGGTGATTCTTATGATTTAACTATTGCTGATGGTGGTAGTTTTATTCCTGATATTTTGGATTTAGATGAGGTATAATTATCTCCTGAGATAATTTTTCTAAATAAACATTAGTTATTATTTGAATATGGCTTATTTTGCACGATTAGATGCTAACAACATTGTAAGGCAAGTTATTGTTGTTAGTGATGAAGATATTAAAGACCGTAATGGTGTTGAAGTAGAAAGTATTGGTGTTGCATTTTGTCAGAAACTTCTAGGGGCTGAGACGAATTGGAAGCAAACCTCTTATAATGCTACTTCGAGAGGTAATTATGCTGGTGTTGGGATGACCTATATGTCTAATGTTTCAACATTAGGTGTTGCATCTACCGATGTCTTTATTGGACAGCAACCATTCCCTTCTTGGTCAATTGGAATTAATACTGCACGATGGTATCCACCTGATGATGCTGGTATTCCTCCTGAAAGAACAGCAGCACAAATTGCAGCACGTAAAGATTATAGATGGAATGAGGCGGATTATAATAAGGATCCATCAACAGCATGGAATCTTATCACACCATAAGATACAGGGAGGTCTAACCTCCCTTTTTTATTATCATAAATACTTAGAAACTATATGGTATAATGGCGATTACCAATGCATCTAGATTAGCGGACTTTGGTTCTGGTATAGGAACCGCAGGTGCTGTCTTACAAGTTGATAATACTAATAAGAGAGTTGGTATTGGAACTACGAATCCCGTTACTACTTTAAATGTTGCAGGTATCGTTAGTGCTACTTCATATTTTGGAGATGGTTCTAATTTAGAAGGTGTAACTGGTGGTGGTGGTTTAGGTACTGCTCTTAGTGATACATCAACTGAATTACTCAGTCAAATATTCACTACTCCTAGAAATGATATAGTTGCTGCTGGCACTTCAGTCACAGTAGAAAGTGGTGTAGGTGGAGGGCGTATAGCTTTCACTAAACTAAATAGGATTGATGTAGGAACTGGGGCTACTTTTCATGTAGGAGCTGGCACTACTCTTATTATGAATGTACTTAGTGTATTTTGATAAATAAAGTATAGAAAGGAACTTAGGATCTCATGTCTGAAATTAGAGTAGACAATATTATAGGTGAGGACGGCGGAACTCCGGTAGGTTTTTCCAAGGGAATTAACATTTCCTCAGGCGTTGTCACTGCTACTACCTTTAAAGGTGCTCTTACTGGTAATGTTACTGGTGATGTTACTGGTAATGCTGATACAGCAACTAGTGCTACCAGTGCCACCAGTGCCACCAGTGCTACTACTGCTACTACTGCCACTAATGTTAGCGGTGGTACTGTATCCGCTACGACTGGATCATTTAGTTCGGATCTAACAGGAACTAATTTAGAATTGAGTGGGAATCTGACAGTTAGGGGAACCCAGACTATTATTAATACTGAAACCTTGGATGTGCAGGATTCAACAGTAGGTATTGCATCTACATCTACTGCGTCTAATGTTACTGCTAATAATGCAGGTATTACAATTTATGGTTCTACGAATGGAAGTAATGATAAGAATTTAACATGGGGTAAAGATCCTGGTTCCTTCCTCGTGAATCAACCTTGGAAGTTTAAGGGAGTATATGAAACAGTATCCGCAGCAACGACCTATTATATGGCTTCTCAGTTGGTGGTGGAAATGGATGCAGCAGCAGGAACAGCATATTCATATACCGTTCCTGGAAATACAAATATAGGTATTGTTTCCTTTAAAAATATTCCCGCAGTTAGTGGAGAAGAGACTTTTACTACAGTCACATTGCTTACCACACAGAATAGTGGATTTGCTAATGCAGGTTGGGGAAATACTCAATCAGTTTCTGGTATTGGATCCCAAGTAACAGTTGTTGGATTCTCTAGTGGATTGGTTGCTGGTATTTCTACAAGAGGATTTGTAAATACGGGAGTTACTACATTTGTAGGAGTTACTACATTCCCTGGATATACTGATTTTATTTCATTCGGAATTCATTATAACGGTAAGACTAATACAGATGCTAATAGTTATGATGTTTATATAACTAATAATGGTGGATGGCATCCTGCATCCCATGGTGTTTAATAGGAGGTAGTTAAAATGTTACAGAATTGGTGGTTTAAGAAAGAGAAACCTCTTTTTACAGGACTTCATTTTGGATTTGGTGCCGGAGGCGGTGCTGCGGGTGCTGGTGGTCCAAGTCCAGAACCTATTTCTGCTACTGGGGGTTCTAAAAGTACATTACCTAATGGTAATATAACGCATGAATTTGATTCATCTGGTTCTTTGGTAATAGCATCTGGAAGGGATGATATTCAGTTCTTAGTTATCGCCGGTGGCGGCGGTGGCGGTGGTGGATATGAGGCTGGAGGAGGTGGTGCTGGTGGGTATAGATCTTCAATGCCAGATGGACCAGGAGGACCTAGTCCTAGCCCAGAAAATGCAGTACCCGTAGATGGACCAATGACTATTCCTATTGTTATTGGTGCTGGTGGTGCTGGTGGGGCTCCCAGCAGTCCGACGAATCCATATGGAGTACGAGGAAGCAATGGTGTTAATTCAAATTTCAATCATCCCACTGAGCCTATAGTATCACAAGGTGGTGGAGGAGGAGGATCTTGGGGTCCTGACAGTGGATACTCCCAAGTCGCAGCAGACCCTGGTGGATCTGGTGGTGGAATGGGATATTTTCCAGCACCAAGTCCAACTCTTGCACCCCCAACTAATTCTAAAGGATACGGAAGTCGTGTGACTGGAAGTCTAACTCCCGCACCTAACCAAGGATATAATGGAGGTGTAAGAGATCCAGGTCCAGTACTACCACATGGTCCCTATTATTGTGGATCTGGTGGCGGTGGAGCCGGTCAACTAGGGGGTAGTAATACTAATAACGATACCGATACTGTTTACGGCGGTGCAGGAAAAGCAGATGGAATTCCCACTGGTGGTACTTTTAGAGGTGGTGGTGGAGGAGGAGGAAATTATGGTAAGGCTGATGGCGGTGAAGGTGGAACAGGCGGTGGTGGAGAAGGTTCTGGTATGACTCCAGTAAATGGTGTTTCTGGTACTGATTATACTGGTGGTGGTGGCGGTGGATCTGGTGATAACCCAGGTAGTGGTGGGAATGGTGGTGCCGGTAAAATTATTTTAATGTACCCAGGTTAATATTAAGACAAATTACAAACTGTCACATAAAACCCCCGCAGGAGACTGTGGGGGTTTATAGTAGGTACAGTTTAATAAAAAACATGAGTAAAGAGATGACTGTCAGGGAGAAATTACTCTTCATTGCTTCCTTCATCTGGGCAATGCACTGGGGTGTGCGTTTGACTGGCGTTGTTTTTAGTTCTCTTCAATTATCTTTCTTCTGATGCTTTATCTGACCTACTCTGGTTACAATTACAGCAAGAGAAGGTGTGAACGAATCGTCAATTGGTTCGTGAATAAACATCTTCCTAACCATAAGGTGATTATTAATGTAGATCATCTTGGATTATTACATGAAGGTGTATTTGGATGGATGTGGGCAGCAGATTGTGACTATCGACCTCGTGATTTTGAGATAGAGTTACATAATCGTATGAACCCAGAAAATTATACTAAGACCCTTCTCCATGAACTGTGGCATCTTTATCAGCATGTTACTGGTCAACTGAGGGATAAGTATAACAAGCGTCTATGGAAGGGTGTAGACCATTCTGAGACTGACTATGAAGATCAACCTTGGGAAGTAGAAGCACATCGCATGGAAGAAGTTCTCTACAAAGAGTACACCACCTATTTGTCCACCTCTAACCTAAAATTATGAAAACCGCTATCAAAACTGAGTTCATCTGTGTTAAACCAAGATCAGAAGTAGCAAGAGATAGATTTGAGAATTGTATGGATAGATTACATTCATGTCGTGTAATTAAACGTAAGCATGGTAAAGTATTCTTGGAATCTATCTCTAATCGTTATTCTTTTGAGATGTTTGAAGGTAGTGACGATCATTGGGAAGTTATAACTTGATTAAATATTAAGTATATGTCATAATAATAATATGATAGAGATTCTTCTTGCTTCTAGTCTTCTTACTTGTGAGTCATCACAAGAGATAATAGAGGATATTATCAAATCAAATCCAGCACATAAAGAAGAACTTATAGAAGTTATTAAAGAAAACACTGAACCCACATGTTATGAAAGACCAGAACACGATACATGAAGAAGAAACACAAGATCAGAAATGGAATCGTGGATTGGATCTTTATATAGAATCAGTCCAGAAACCAGATCATCAATTACGTGCTTGCGCTCATAATCAGAAATGTTATAATGAGTTGATGGCAGTCCGAGAACACGTATTGGACTATGTTCAAACATTAAGAAGAGAGGTGTAAGTATAAACTCGTAGGCATTTATTTTTGTATACTTAAAAGTTGTGAAAAGCACACAAATATGCTAAATAATAATAGTCACCTATCAGGTACACACGAGGAGGAAAATGCATTAAAGGTATAGATTATGACCTATATGATGAGTAAACAATTGTAAAATGGAGAAGATTAATGCACAATTTAATATCACATAATCAGTTAGAAGGGTTTAGACACTCAGAAGAGATGTCTGATTCACATAATGATTTAATAGAAGAATACTACGAGTGCTTAATCGAATGCGATGAAGATCAAAGCACATGTAAACGTATATGTAAGGAGGTTTTAGTCTACGGTTAAAGTGTAAACTATTAAATCTAAGTAACATGTTAATTTTTTCACATCCACCTTAGTAAACCTTAGTAAAAACTAGTCCAATGTAAACTTAGACCCTTGACATACATATGTCAGGGGTCTTATAATTTGTGTATGAAAAAAGAATTAATTGACATACTTAAAAAGTATGCTTATAAACAGGGACAGTTTACTCTTTCATCGGGTGAAGAGTCTCCCCACTATGTTAATTGTAAACCAGTTATATTAACTGGTAGAGGTCTCCAATTAGTATCTAAGATGATACTAGAAAAGGTGAATACAAAAGTAGTAGCAGGACTTACATTAGGTGCTGATCCTTTGGTTAGTGGTGTTACGTTGGTAGGTCAATGTTCGGGTTTAATTATTAGAAAAGAACCCAAAGGACATGGTACAGCATCACAAATAGAAGGACCACTTCCATTTGTGGGTACTACTATTACTGTATTGGAGGATGTAACTACATCAGGTGAATCTGCTCTTAAAGCAGTAAAGGTTCTTCGTAATGAAGGTTATCATGTAAATCGTGTAGTTACCATAGTAGACCGTCAACAAGGGGCGGTTGATACGATGGAGGAGGAAGGTATTGAATTGGTTAGTTTAGTTACTTTGGAGGAATTATTATGACTTTAAAAACATATACTATTGAGAAGAAGAATACCCAACATAATCAAATTTGGGAATGGGAAGAGACTCCTGAGATATTGGCAGCATTGGAACAGTTGAGTAAATCAACACAAGTGGTAAAATCTTACAAATCGGTGTAAAATAAATACCATCGAGTTGTAAGATTAAACATGGCATCTTATTCGGTAACATTACGCAGTCCCGATGGGTCGGAAGAGACATTTGATTGTCCTGACGATCAGTTTATTTTAGATACATTAGAAGAAGAAGGTTTAGATCATCCTTCATCATGTAGATCAGGTGCATGTTCATCTTGTGCAATGAAAATTGTAGAAGGTACTGTTAATCAAGAGGAGCAATCATTCCTTGATGATGAACAATTAGAGGAAGGTTATGTATTAACTTGTGTTGCCTATCCTGAGTCTGATTTAATTCTACTCACAGAACAAGAGGAGAATCTCTACTAAATAGTCTTTCGGTACAAATACTTAGTTTATTTTGAAGGACAAGAAAGCAGCAAAAACATTATTAAAGAGAGCAAAAGAACATCCTGATTGGTACACCGAACAGGATATTTACTACGCTAAACAAGTTAAAAAACAACTTAAACACGAGAAACAGGCAAAAAAGAAAAATGAAGGAAGAATACAGTGAGAAGGATTATTGGGAAGGTAGAGTTCCCGATGATAAATTTGATGAATATTTGAAGAAGTATGGTTATGAATATACTCCTTCTGACTATGAGAAGATACCTTCTAGGTATTAACAAGTGTTGCGAGACTATAAAGACAATATAAAATTTATAGATATTAAACATAACTAATGTTATAGTATCCTCACACTTCTCCTTAAAACCATGTTTTTGCTTAATTTAGACGAACGATACCACTCTTATTTGGATGGTAAGAAGAAATTACGCATTAATGGTGATGAACATCGACTCAGGGCATATGGTTATACTGATGATGGACAAACTATTGATGGGTATTATTTAACCACAGACGATCATACTTTATATTATAATAAGGAAGCAGAATTTGTAAGAATGGAGTCGCTTGATAAAGTGGCACAGAAGGTAAGATAACCTTCTATTTTTATGTTAGGATACTTAAAGGATAAAAAAATTCAATGAAAATAGCACTTGCCACTCTTCTTAATTTGAGTTCTGTTAGTCCCGCACTAGCAGGGGAGTATCAAGCAGGATATTCTCACGAAAGAACATGTTTTAGAAGTGAGTATAGAGAAGAGTATATACCAGGTTCAGAAGATAATCCTGGTTATGTAAAGTCATGGAAAGAAACGGTGGAAGTTCCTTGTGAAGATACACCGACTCATATTCATGCAGATCCTCATCCAGATATAGGTAGAAGAACACCAACTTATCGGAGACATGTTACTGTCTATGAGGATGTAGATACTAATGATTGTTCTGAGGGAACTGTTGCTGGTGGTCTTCTTGGTGGAGGATTAGCAGCATTTGGAACTCGTGGAAAAGACCGTTGGTGGACTATTCCTACTGGTATAGTTGGGGGTGCAATGTTGGGTTGTGCAGTTGATGGAGGTTGATAGGGGGGTCGTTTAAAGTGTCCATATAATGAATGGACTAATATCATGCAACTCGTTGAGTTTCTACAAACTTCTTTCCAAAATGTAAGGTCATCGAAACGTACTGATGACCTACATGATGTTTTATTAAGTGAGATTCTAGAAAAGAATCCTCAGTGGAGAGATCTTGATTGGAGGTTTGAATACAAATTACAACGTGATGCTTTTGGAGGCACATTTGATATTGATATTGCAGGGTTTAAGAATTGTGGTGAGTTAAAAGTTTGTATTCTTGCCAAAGCAATGAATAGCAATGTTAATAAGAATATCAAGAATTATGCTAACACAACTATTGGTGAAGCAGCACGATTAGCATTTGCACCAAATATAAATTTAGAGAAGATTCTATTTGTTAGTGTATTACCAAGAGTAGCACCACGATTTAAGAAAGATGGAACAGTTGGTGGATTTGATGATGTTATATCTGCTAAGAATCGTACTAAAATAGATGGAGTATTACAACAACAATATGGTGATCTTGTTGAATTAAAGGATATATTCTTTGATATTGCTGATGTTAGAAATAAGAAGACAAAAGATGAATTTACTGATATAATAGTAGAGAATCTGGATTAACTTAATGCTATTTAATGGTGAGTGCTTAAATATCATGTCTACACTTTCTGATGATTGTGTGGACATGGTTTTTTGTGATTTACCTTATGGAACTACACAAAACTCATGGGATAGTTTAATTCCATTTGATAAATTGTGGGAACAATATAGAAGAGTAGTAAAGGAAAATGGTGCAATAGTTCTTACTGCTCAGTCACCATTTGATAAGATACTTGCTTGTTCTAATCTTAAAGATTTTAGATATGAGTGGATATGGGAGAAGAATAAGGCAACAGGGCATCTGAACGCCAAGAAGATGCCAATGAAGGCACATGAGAATGTACTTATATTCTATCGCAAGTTACCAACATATAATCCACAAAAGACTACTGGACATAAACCATTTGGTGCAGTTAAACCACGTCAGAATATACCAGAACCAGATAAGAAAAGAAATTATAATCATTTAACTGAAACATTTGGTAATGATGGCACAACAACTGATCGTTACCCTAGATCCGTACAGAGGTTTCCAGTAATTAATAATGATAATCCATTAAAGTTTCATCCAACTCAGAAACCAGTAGGAATGATAGAATATTTTATCAAAACATATTCTAACGAGGGTGATACTATCCTGGATAATTGTATGGGTAGTGGGAGTACATGTATCGCTTCTATTAATACTGGTCGTGAATATATTGGGATAGAAGCAGATGAAGAATATTTTAATACAGCAAAGGAATGGATTAATAAGGTGGAGAATAATCCTCTATTAAATGTAATAAGGGGGGTCGTTTAAAGTGTCCTTATAGTGTGAGGGATACGTGGTTCTACTGCCCCAAACCTCTGAGTATACTCAGAGAAACCCACTGCCTATTTGATAGTCGGTGAATTGGTTGACGCACAGCAAGGATCTATGGTTGTCTCTGTTCAGCAGAGAAATTACGTCCTGTAAGTCTAATGTGCTAGTGGTGGGGGTTCAGGTGTAAGCGATTCCCAGTAGGTAAATTTGGGCATAGTAGGTGAAACCTCTGTTGATGCCCCACTCCCTCACAACAACACACACAAAAACGAGGAGATGGATGTGCCTCGTGGGTAGCACCCACTAAAAGAACTAACATCCCCTAGGTCTTTATTTTCTTTTTTAAATGGCAACAAGATCACGCATTGGTTTAAGATTAGCAGGAGACGCTATTCTTTCTGTGTATCATCATTGGGATGGTTATCCACAGTGGTTAGGTGTTACTCTTGTTGAGAAGTACACTACCAAAGAGCAAGTTGCAGAACTTCTTGATGGTGGTGATATTTCTTGTATTGATTCTGATACTAATTGGGATAGACAAGAATGTGAACCTCATGTTCAATATTATAATGACAGAGGTGAAAAGACTGAACCACGTTTAGATATTAATGAGTCTGAGTTCTTTACTAATGGTGAAGAATTTGCATACATCTTTGACGATGGTAAATGGACATGTTATGATTTAAGTCATAAGTATGATGACGATTATAATGTAACAAGTTACATTGCTAAACCTGTTACTATTCCATCAGAATATCCCCAAGAGTTAAATGTTAGTTGAACTCAAAAAAGATGAATTAGAGTACATTGTTACTGTTTTATGGAAATGCCGTAAATCAGAGACTAAATGTGAAGAACTCTATGAAAAGATGAAACCATTACTCAAAGTATGTACTTGCAAGGAGGATTCCAATGATTGAACCAACCGAAGATATGAAGGGAGTATATTATACTCCTTCACAGAAAGATCTTTCAGCAGAAGAAATGATTGATGATTTCATCGCTGATTGTGAAGTTGAAGCAGCAAAACTTGAAATCACTGTTGACTATTACCTAGCGGAGTTTGTCTAATGCAATTATTAACACTATTGTCTATTTTGATAATTTGTGGTATTATATTAGGTGTATATTTACTAAATCTTTATAATCCGCATTAAAAACATGGCAGACGCAAGACGTTACAAGATCCTTGAATTATCTACTCAGGGATGGACTTTGGTTGATAGTGATTCTCAAAATCTTACTAGACCACAGTGTGATAAGAGATTACGAGAAATTTTGGATGTAACAGGAGTTGCACCTGATCGTTTAAAGGTGGCAGCACAAAACGATCCTAGATATATTGAAGATCAAGGTATTGACCCTGATAAAGGATTTATTCCTGAAAACACCCAATAATGATTCATTACAATGCAAGAACCTTATGAACCCGAAGTTAATGATTATGTTATTTGGGATAGGGGTGAGTATGGTAAAGATGAAGGGTGGGTATATTTTAAGGGAGATCCAGAAGAACCAAAGAAAGGATTTAAAACAAATCCTAGGTATATTACTATTGAAACTGGTGTAAAACCTAAACCACAATGTGAATATACTGATAAAAAGAGTATGCGTCATCGAATGATTCATACTCTTTTGTTGTGCTATGAATCTAGTTGGAATGAATTACAGTTTGTAAAAAAACGTACACCAGAAGAACAGATTCAACATTATTCTCAATGTGATGATTAATAGATCATTATATTTTAAAGTAGATAGTTATCCTTTTGCAGATAGGGTTAATCCTTATTTGTGTGATATTTTTAAGGAATATTATATACAATCCGTTAAAGGAGGAGCAAAAAGAACTACTCCCAATTTACATGAAAAAGGTATTAAAGAAATTGATAATATATTAAGGTGGATATGTGATCTACTTCCTGATTTTGCTTATAATATTTCAGGAGGAAGAATTATATATGACGCCCCTAAATTTGGAGGAACAGGAGGATTTGATCCTTACTCTTATAAAGTGGATGGGTGTTGGGGTATAACTTATGATAAAGGAGATAGTGTGATAAAACATAATCATTTTCCTTATACTTTTTCATTTTGTTATTATGTCAATACTCCACCTCAATCTCCGCCTCTTATTATAGAAGGTAAAAGAATGAGAATGAAAGAGGGTCAATTAATAATATTTTTATCTCATTATAATCATTGGGTTCCTAAGTGTAAAATAGATGGAAGATGTGTATTAGTGGGAAATATTGATTACAATTTAGGAAAGGAATTAATGAGGTAGGAGGGGGGGGGTCGTTTAAATTGTCCTTTTAATATAATTAAAAATAAATTATTAAACCATACGAAAATATTAAACAAAATAATGAATTAAGAGAAC
>Ga0310342_100001448_pt1 | contig 14760 bp, 12 predicted proteins | sample S15DNA20500_MG_FD_206155 | JGI IMG/M metagenome (GOLD analysis project Ga0310342, IMG submission 206155) | Marine microbial communities from station ALOHA, North Pacific Subtropical Gyre - S1503-DNA-20-500_MG | ecosystem: Environmental > Aquatic > Marine > Oceanic | place: Pacific Ocean: North... | reverse complement strand
TCATCCTAGCAAGCTACTATAACATTGGCGTCTAGTACGAGCGATTGCAGATGAAGTCTGGTTTGTAGTGTAGATACCGAGTGGGTGCCTTATACCCTGTGGTCTGCTTTGATCGGGTCACAACACTTCCAATGACGGCGTTGCCATCAAGGTCCGCGGTTATTGTCAACCCGAATGCTGGTTCTTCTATTCGTCTATGCAACAGAGGCCGTATCGAGGATTTTACTCGCCGAGCCTTTGCCAGAACGCATCTCGCCACCGAGATCGTATTCACGGAACGGACCGGACATGCCCGTGAGCTTGCAGAAGGCTTTGTACGTGACGATTACGCGTTGATTATTGCTTGGGGTGGTGACGGCACAGTGAACGAAGTTGCCTCGGCACTCGCGTTTCGCGATGCGGTGATGGGGATCGTGCCCGCCGGATCCGGAAACGGATTGGCTCGCGAACTTGGCATTAGTCTGCGCCCAGAGCGCGCCATTGCGACGGTTGTCCATGGTATCGACCGCACGATCGATGTTGGGGAACTAGGTGGCCGTTTCTTCGTCAATCTCGCCGGCATCGGCCTAGGTGCGTCTGTGGCTGGTCAGTTTGATCGCCTCGCCGGGCGCGGGCTGCTTCGTTATGTGAGGGCGACTCTGTCTGAGGTTTTCAGTTACGTTTCGGAACCCTACACAATCACTGTTGCAGGTGAAACTTTTGAGCGTCGCGCATTGATCGTCGAACTCGCGAATGGTCGGCAATACGGGAATGGTGCCATGATTGCCCCAGACGCCAAGCTCGATGACGGCCTACTCGAACTGGTCGTAGTTGAGCCGCTTAAACCGTTCCGCATCCTTTGGAATATTCGACGTTTATTCGATGGCACGATTAATCAAGAACCATCCGTGGGTACCTGGACAGCAAGTAAGATTACGATCTCTGCCGCGCAGCCGATCCCGTTTCACGTGGATGGAGAAATCGCACTAGGAGCGAAATCTTTAGTAGCAACGGTGCATCCTGGGGCACTTCGCATCAGGGGGCCTTAGCAATTGGCTGGAAGGGCGAATTACAAAGGATGAGAAGCCGCGGCACCACTTATCTACCAGTCCCATGTGTTCGACACCGTGTCCCACAACGCGTAGCAATCCTGCGCGATGCCGGTGTCTAGGAAAACGTCCGGAAGACCTGACATAGCCCCGAGGGGCTTGATCAGCTCTCCGTCCCGCCACCAGGAGGAAAGAATGTGACCTTCGTGCGACAACAGTTCGCTCGATCCTGGTGATAGTCCGATGGAGTCGATTCGTACGAGCCAACTTGCTGTTCCGTCTCGACCGTCCGGCCCCAAGAAGGTCAATACGTCGCCGCTGAGGGCGAGATCCGTCACGTTAGATATTTTTGCGATCTGTGCAGTGAAAGACTCGCGAAGATTAGACTCGTCTGGGCGCTTTGCGCACGCTGGCATCGCCAACGCAGCAACGAGGGCAACCAACCATACTCGTTTTAACATCGTCAGCCGTCCGCATGTGGGAGGCACCTTAACAATTCCCGGTTTGCCCAGTGTCCGGAGAGCCGATTTAGATTCTATGTGTCATCGCCAAAAACCGGGTTCGGGTCGGGAGAGACGTCCTACGACCCAGTGTCGGTGACGGGCATATCATTACGGGGTCGGAGGATGGCATAGTTTGGCAGGCCGATGCCCCCGAGGTGTTTCAGAATTTCCTTTGCCGGAGAGCCGTCGAGATCCTCGGCCTGGAACTTCACCTTTACATAGCCGTTTAGGCCGGCCACTACCGCCTGGTCTTTAAGGGTGGTTTTGTCCATCGTTAGACAGTTCTTACACCAAGTGGCCCACATGTCGACGAGCACGAATTTATCTTCAGCTAGCGCTACATCGAGGCCTTGCCCGAGTGACGCGTGCCAACCTTCCTCAAGTAATTCTTGTACACTTTCGGCGACCTCGGCAGGATCGACCCAGCGCTGCGCAAATAAGCCGTAACTCAAGGAACCGTAGTAGATCGCGGTGCCCAGGATGAAAATTCCGAAGGCGTGCTTTATGTGGACCATCCATGGCCCTGGCTTGGGCATGAGCGCCAGACCGGCACCCGCTATCGGCCATGGCAGAGCCATTCCAACCCCGAGGAAAAACGGAAGCGCTAGCGCAATTGTGGTGCCTGTTCCGTAGAGATTGCTGGAGAACACAATCACCTGGATGACCACAGGAGCAACACAGGCGCCGGCTAGCAGCGCCGCAACGGTTCCCATGCCAAAGGCAAGTAGGAATGATCCACCCTTACCGCTGCTGGTCGTTAGCTTTGATTGGAGGCGCGAGAAGTCAATGGCGACAACGTCAAACATGGCTAACCCGAGAACCACGAAGAGCGCTGCGATGCCAAGGTTGAACCAAGGGGAGGAGTTGATCGTGCCGAAAGTGCCGGCGGTTAGGACAACTACTAATCCGAGGATTCCGTAGACTAACGCCATCGCGAGGCCGTAGGTGCCGCCGAGTGCGAAGCCTCGTATACGGGAGCCGGCCTTGGTACCGGCACCGATGATAGCCAGATTGATTGGAATCATCGGGAGCACGCACGGAGTCAGATTTAACGCGAGGCCGCCCACCAGGATCAAAACAAGAATCATGAGTGGGCCACGCCCTTCGAACCATCCCTGTTCGCGTTTACCTGATTCAGCTGTCTCAATGAAGCTGAGAAATGCCTCCGAGCCAAGATATCCACCGGTACTACCAAGGACTTCGAATTCCTCGAGAGTGGCAAGCACCGAAATACCGTCTAGGATTTTCCGGCTGCTGGCTGGTAGCTCGCCTCCAACCGGATCAATCACCGTCAAACCCTCGAATAGATCCGGGTGCACGGTGCTGAGTGCCTGCGTGGGTGGTGCGACCTCCAAATCAAATTGGATTCGGGCATTGGTTGGGTTGAAGCACATTCGATCGTTGCACGCCTGATAGCGTAAGGTGCCGGGGACTACGTAGGAGCCTGGGGGCAGCGTTTCGTCGACAGACAGCGTCGCACCGATCAGGAACTCCTCTTCGAAAACGGCCAACGGTTCCTCGGCGCCGACCTGCTCAAGTAGAATCGCTTCAGGAAACGCCACTCTCTCCAGTGAAATTCCAGTGGGTGGATCTAGGGTTAGGATCGTGGGAATCAAAAGTTCATCTAAGGGCGAGTGTGAATTTACGTGATAGCCAGCGTCGAGGTTGACCTCGAGTGCTACGCGAGCAGTAGTGCCAGGATGGACCACATCCGTTTCACTGATTGGGTTTATCGTGACATCTGGTGGTTGGGCTGCCACTGGAGTCACTAGTCCTGATAGCAAAACAGCGAACGCTGCCGCTCTTTTACAACCTTGAAAACCCGCTATCGATCTCACTTCCGCCTCCACTCACGCTCAGGATATTCAGATCGGCGAAGACTGTCGTCACCGCGGAAATTCTTCCGGCGGGTCCAGACGGTTTCCCCAGACTAGCGCATTTTGGACTCTTTCTCACAGTTGTGACAGATCAATCAGCCTTGGAACCCGATGCAATCATATCAGGGCCTTGCGTCAGGGCCTGCGAAGATGAAACCCTGTCGGGTGATATCCCATGGTCGATCTGCTACGTTTGAGTGTTCGGTTTCTTCGGTGGGCCCTGGCGGTCGGGTTCTTGGCGGTTACGATCGTGATTGGGACGAAGGTCACCAGAGGCCCACGTGACATTACGGGTACCGGAGATGGCTCACTCAAGGTTGACGTAAACCTATCCCTTCCGCCTAGCGTACCCTCCAGGGCCGTGAGTTTGCCTGTTTTGTTTTTCGATGACGGCAAGGAGGTTCGGGTGGGACACCCGGCGACCTACATTGCCGCTCTTCTCGGTCGGGGTTCTGAGACTGGTCGTTACGAAGTCGATGTGGCAGAAGAAGGCGAACGGTTGACACGGTTCTACGAGTACCGTGGTCGTCGTTTTGCGCTCGTATTCGCGCTGTCCGAATCGCACACGGATCCGGACGTGAGAGCTATCTATCTCGAAGAGTGATTGCACTTCCCAGATTTCGGGAAAGGCGTTTGTAACTACCGGATGCCCTCAGTGGTCGATTTCCGCTAGTGCCAACTCATCTCGGTCTACATCCACACGGCGCACGGGACCCCGCAACGGCACCCTTACCTCGGTCACGCGTTCGGTCACTGGCACGACAACTGTCTCACCGGGTCCCGATCTATAGGTCAGGTTTACGGTTACAGGTAGCTCGAAGATCCGCTCGGTAAGTTGTTCGAACCGTAAAACGATCTCCTCGCCGCTTGCCGCGTCCTCGACACGAGAAGAGAACTTCAATTCTGGCAGTCCGTCATCATGGATCCAGCGGTCGAAGAAACGACTAAGCGACCGCCCTGCCTCGATTTCAAACGCCGACTGTAGGGCGTCGGTGCCAGCTTTTCGGAATCGCCACTGGTGATAGAAGCGCTTTAGACCAGCGAAGAAGGCGTCATCTCCTATCAACCCGCGCAGCATGTGAAGCACCATGGCAGCCTTGTTGTAGACCAATGCCCGGAAAATCCGTGGCTCGCCATCCAGATGGCCGAGTCGGTAACCAAGATAGATAGGTCCTTCATCAGAGTGCTGCATGGCCCAGCGCCGCATCTGATGGAGGATATCCGAGAAGACTTCGGGTCCGTCGTCCCGTTCTGCGTAGAGTGCTGCAAAATACTGGGCGAGGCCCTCGCTTAACCACTGTTCGTGGTAGTTCTTCCAGCCGACCGCTTGTCCCCACCACTGGTGTGCAATTTCGTGCGCTAGGAAGAAGGAAGGGTAGGTGCTGAAGCTTACGGGATCTGTTTGCCACGAGGTCAAGACACCCAGTGGCCTGGGAATCTCACGGTTCATGGCCACGAAGTAGGCGGGACTATGGCCGCCGGGTAGAAAACTGTCGGACAATGTCATTGTCAGCGTTGGGTAGGGGATGTCTCCCAGCAAGGAGGAGTAGAACGCGGCAATGTCCGCTGTTTTGGTGGTGATCGGACCAATTTCCTCGATGCTCCGCTCGGTTGCCTGTGCGTCAATGGTTAAAGTGTCGTAGAACACTGCTCCTTCCGCTTGTGTCACTGCAGGACGGGGTGCGGCGTTCGCCAGTCTTACCTGGTGCGCCGGCGACCTATGATCTGAGAATCTAGTGATCAGCACAGACAGATATCGAGCCGGTTGGAGCGCGACGAACGAGAACTGGCGAGGCCCGTCTTCCATGGATCGAGTGATCAATGGATTAGTGTCAAGTGGGTTGCCGCTAGCGACGGCGGCCCATCCGGGCGGCACCGTTAGCTCAAGTGTTGCGGTAGCGTAGTCCGAGAAGAGACCCTGCGGGTACCAGTAGCTTCGATTGCTGTAAATGTAACGGCGTTGGCCGAGAGAGTACGCTCGCTCGTTATCCCAGACCCGGAAATTCTTAGCGATCCAGTTCTCTTCAAGTTGCTGTGCAGGCAGCTCGCCCTCGTAGCTCACAGTGATCGTGAATTCAGTGCTATCTGGAACTTCCCCAGGGAGGTTAACGGTTAGATTGTTCTGTCCGGTCAATCGGAAGAACAGCAACGGGCCGAATTCATCAGACGTGACCGACGAAACCTCTAACTCCTCGGCGAGACGTAGACTGAACGAGGTGATCGGAAGTCCCTTAACCCGAAGTGCAAGCCTGGCACTACCCACTATTCGACAGCCCTGAAGCCTGGGCACCGCCATTATTGATTGCTGGGAGACACCAAGCGGAATAAACGAAGCGGTAATGTCGTAGTCCAATACGTCAACCCGCGTGTTGTCGCTGTCGCCGAAGTAACGGCCCTGCACTTCCCGTTTCCGGGCCGAGGGGTACAGCGAGATGATTCGCCTGGTTTCTCGCTCGTAGAGCGAAATGTCTTCCGGCTGGTGTCCCGACAGAACATAAGTCAAGGTGCCGTTTCGGCTGGTGGGGACTTCGGCAAGGAAGTCACCAACTCCGGGGACCAATGACCAGAGTCGATCGGTGACGTGCGAAAGGTCCAGCGCGAACGATAGGCCGATGAATGCGTCAAAAATTTCCGTGGCATCGCGGAGCTTGTCGCTTTCAACCGTCTGTTCCACCAGCCCCATTGTGGAAAACTGCAAGTTGAAGAGGTCCGGGTGCATCCTAACGAAAGCTGTCTCGAACTTGGCCGTCAGCGCCTCTTTCCCGCTAAAGATACGGACTTGACCTTGTTCTGCTTCCGGTTGTGGAGTGAAATTCATAACTCCTTCACCGAGAAGGACGAGCCCGGTCACCCCAAGCTCCGTCTCGGATACGAACACAGTTCCTTCGGTGAGTGTTAATGAGAGGTCTTCGCTTACCAAGACCATGTTGTTGGCGGCGTATTGCTTGGTGGAATTCAGATTCAAGTGACGTAGGTTGTCGATCGAATCGACGCGAGCTTGGTCCCGAATACGCCAAATGATGTCGTCTCCCTGTTCTTGACGCACGATTTCAAGCTGCCAGGTTTCAAGTCGCCCCCGTATTCCCGACTCGGAGAACACCTCAACCGTCAGGTCATAGCCAGTGCCTCCGGGTAGATCATCGATTGGACTGAGAAATCGTGGGTTTATAGTGGTGCGCTCGACATTGGCATAAAGATGCTCACTTGCAAAAGCTGCCGCAGCGTTTCTGTTGGCATTCGCCGATGTCAGTGAGAGAAACGCGGCCGAGTCACCAGCCAGCACTGCCTGCTCGAGCGCTTCAATTAAAGGCCTGTAGGCGGGTTCCTCAGCAGGCTGTGCCGAGACGGGGGCTACCAATGCTGACACCGAGACTAGCACGACAAGGAAAACCCGGATTGTGGTTCTAATAAGGTGATCTGGAAAAAACAACGTTCTCAAATCTTGCCGCTCGTTAGTTTCACGAGTCATAGTGTGGCCCCGCCAATTATCAGACTGCAGCACGAAACCGCTGAGTAAACATTGCGATCCTGTCGTAGATCGTTTCTAGCTCCGGCGGTGACGCCAGGAAGACCAGGCGAAAAAATCCATCACCGGGCGCCGTGCCGAAACCAGAACCGTAGACACACAATATTCCGGTGGTGCGCAAGAGTTCAACCACGAAGTCCCTGTCCGTACGACCGGGCGGAAGCTCAACCTTTGGCATCGCATAGAACGCCGCGCGTGGAGGCACGCATGAGATTCCCTCAATTTTGTTCAACCGCTTTGCTGTCACCGCGGCTCGTTCTCGGAGCGCTTGGACGAAATTGGCCTTGTGATCATCGTTACCAGTCAGTGCTGCTAGGATTGCAAATTGCATGGGTCCGTTGCTGCAAAGCCGGCCATCCGCTAATTCCTTAATTGCTTTGAGTACAGGGTCGAGACGCTTCTGGCCACTGACGCCAAGCCAGCCCGCACGCCAGCCTGGTGCCCGATAGGTCTTCGAAATCGAGGAGAAAGAGATTACCGGGGCGTCGGAATCGAGAGCTCCAAGTGGTGGCGTTGGTTTGTCATAGGTAAGATCGGCATAAACCTCGTCGGCCAGGATCACGATGTTGTTAGTGTCGGCCAGTCTTATCAAGGCGCGACGGGTTTCGGTCGAGTACACGGCGCCCGTTGGGTTGTTGGGGTCGATAACGACCATCGCGCGCGTCGCCGGTCTGATGAGGCTTCTAATGTGGTCTAGATCTGGCGTCCAGCCATTTTGCGGGTCGGTACGATAGTAGACACTCCGGGCACCCAGTTTGGTCAACGTTGCCGTATAGAATGGATATATTGGAACCGGCACCAAGACCTCGTCGCCCGTGTTAACCAATACAGACAAGGCAAGTTCGATGCCTTCTGATGTGCCAGCTGTCAGGATGATCCGATCGGGTTCGATTGGCAGTCCAGATGCCATGTACGATGCGGCAACGGCCTCGCGGACCTTCGAGATACCGGCAGCCGGAGTATAGCCGTTTGCACCGTCTCGCATCGCCCGCTCCACGGCTTCAATCATATGTGGCGGAGTCTGGAAGCCGAAGGCTACAGGGTCTCCAATATTGAGATAGGTGACAGCGCGGCCACTTTTTTCAAATTTTTTTGCCTCATTGACCACGTGGCGGATGGCATAGGAAAAACCCTTCAGCCGACTACCGATGGCAATTGGTGAGCGTACGCGCATAGGCACACGCCCATCTTATCCCACGCAGGGCGGCGGAGGGGGCTATCGCGGACCAACACAGCAGCCGAAAACTCGTGAGGAGAAGGACCCCCTTGATTTTATAGGCTGTCTACGCGATGCAAGTACTTGTAATCCTCGCACTGGTTTTCCTGTTCGATGTCAGGCGAGGTTTCGTGTTGATTTTGATTCTCTAAGGAGAAGTATGCGGCTCTACATCGAAACGATGGACGCGGTTCTCGTGGATTACGAACTAGGCGGGCGGGTCAGGTTCGACGGCGAGGAATGGCTGACCCCGACACTCCAGGAACGCCGGGCGATACTAAACTCTGCGCAGATCGAGATCGATCAGCTGCGAGACCTCGTGACGTCCTTGGATCCGGATGCTACCGATTGAACCGGTTGTCACGGGACCAGATTCGTTTCCGGATCTTGTCAGACGATACCGATGATTCTCTGGACTCTCAGGATCTCGTTGTTAATCCCGCAACTTTTCCTGACAGCCGACACCGTGTCGTGGCAGTAGAAAGCGCTGAGATGGCGTCGAGCAACGGGGGATCGAGCGGTCGGACTTCCACTTAGGGATCGGATACGGCAAATCCATGGAAACAGGAAAGAAAACAGCTCTGGCTCCCGAATTGGTTAATCGTCATCATCCCCGTCGGCTGGCTTTGGCCTGGGCTCGATCTCGAAACGAAGAGCGTCATCTCCAAGTCCTATGCGGACAGTTCCACCGTATTCGAGTTGGCCGAAGAGAATTTCGTCCGCAAGTGGGTTCCGCACCTCCATTTGGATCAATCGTTCGAGAGGGCGAGCGCCATACTTTGGATCGTATCCCTTCTTTGCGAGCCAAGCACAGGCGTCCCGATCCAGCGTGATCGCTACGTGACGCTCAGCAAGCTGAGACTCGAGTTGCAACACGAATTTTTCAACGATCGTTTCGACAACGTCAGCTTCAAGGCTATCGAACCTGACAATTGCGTCGAGACGATTACGGAACTCCGGACTGAAAATGCGTTCGACAGCCAATCTCGCCTGTCCTTTGCCGTTGGCCTTGCGGTCCTCAGTGAACCCGATAGGTGCGGCATTAATCTCCCGCGATCCGGCATTCGAAGTCATGATTACCACGACTTGACGGAAGTTGGCCTTCCGGCCGTTGTTGTCCGTCAGGGTCGCATGATCCATTACCTGGAGCAGAATGTTGTACACATCCGGATGCGCCTTCTCGATCTCGTCGAGCAGCAGTACGGCATAGGGATGCGTCCGGACAGCATCGACCAATAGCCCCCCCTGCTCAAATCCCACGTAGCCAGGTGGAGCACCGATCAGACGCGACACGGCATGCTTTTCCATGTATTCACTCATGTCGAAGCGGATAAATTCATTCCCCAGGTAGACAGCCAATTGCCTGGCCAACTCCGTTTTTCCGACCCCGGTAGGTCCGGTGAAGAGAAAGCTACCAGCTGGCCGATCTGGTTGACTGAGACCAGCCCTTGCCCGTTTTATCGCGGTTGCCACGGCGGCCACCGCGTTGTCCTGTCCGAATACGACCCGGCGTATCGAGTTCTCTAGGTTTCGCAGCCTTTCCTTGTCCGAGACCGACGTCTGCTTCTGGGGGATGCGCGCCATCCTGGCGACGACGCGCTCAATGTCCGCCGCAGTCACGCGGGTCGCTGAGTCCGGGTTATTACTGGTCTCTGCCCCGGCTCCAGAGGGAGCACCAATCCGCGATGAAATGCTGGCTGTAGCCGGTACTCGGACAATGGCGTCTTGGCTAGCAGCGGCCAGACTGGCACCCGCCTCGTCAAGCACGTCGATGGCACCGTCTGGTAAACGTGAGTCGCGCAGGTGCCGTCCGGCTAGCTTGGCAGCAACTTTCAATGCTGCTTCGGTGTAGGACACCTGGTGATGTTGCTCATAGCGTGGGCGTAGGCCTCTGAGAATTTCGACAGTCTCGTTAACACTGGTTTCTTCGATGACTACTTTCTGGAGTCGGCGTGCCAGTCCACGGTCGCGCTCGATTTGCTTGAATTCGTCGAATGTTGTTGAACCGACAACCCTGAGTTCGCCCGCTGCTAGGATGGGTTTAATCAAAGTAGCAAGGTCCATCGTTCCCCCGGTCGTCGCACCTGCACCGACCGTCGCGTGCACTTCGTCAATGAACAAGATAGACCTTGGGCGACCCGTGAGTGCGTCGGTTACCGCTTTGAACCGTTCCTCGAAGTCGCCACGGAAACGTGTGCCCGCGAGTAACGCTGCAGTATCTAAGGAGAAGACTTCCGAGCCACTCAGTTGCGAGGGCACATCATTCTTGAGCAGTCGCTGTGCTAGGCCCTCGGCCAAAGCGGTCTTACCAACGCCAGCGTCTCCAACAAACACGGGATTGTTCTTGCGGCGTCTGCACAGAATCTCGATCGTGCGTTGCAGTTCCTCGGTACGTCCGACCAATGGATCAAGGTGGCCATGCCTAGCTCGGTCACTCAAGTTCACAGCGAATGCTGTGAGTGGATCACGAGACAGATCAGGACCATCAGTGCTAACCCCTGCCTCGACTGGTTCGGTCGTGCGACGGTCGTTGGCCCCCACGGGTATCTTGGAGATGCCATGCGATATGAAATTCAAGACGTCGAGCCGCGTGATACCCTGCGATTGCAACACACCCGCGGCATAGGAGTTCGGTTGCTGCAGTATGGCTGCGAGTACATCGCCTGAGCGAACCTCCTCCTTGCCGGCGCTCTGGACGTGTAGGACCGCCGTTTGCAGGACCCTCTTGAAGGCGAGGGTCTGGTCGGGTTCCAAGCCCCGCTCGCTGGAGTTAAATTTTTCGAGGGTCCCGAAGAATTCCTCAAGCGAATGCCTTAGGGCCTGAAGGTCGCCGCCGCAGGCAGCCAGAACCTTTTCGCCTTCCGGGTCATGTGCCAGTGTGTAGAGCAGGTGTTCGAGAGTCAGGTGTGTGTGCCGTCGTGCCACCGCCTCTCGATAGGCGACGTTTAGAATTAGCTCAAGGGCGGCACTGAACATGGTTTTGCTGTTACTCCTCCTCGAATACCGCTTGCAGCGGGAAGTTCTCTCGCCTGGCAAGGTCCTGTACCATCGCGACCTTCGTTTCAGCGACCTCATAGCTGTAGATTCCACACAAGCCACGTCCCTGCGTGTGCACCTGCATCATGGTCCGGTGGGCTTCAGCTGGGGTTTTGTGGAACAGATTCTCGAGCACTTGGGTGACGAATTCCATCGTTGTGTAGTCGTCGTTCAACAGGAGGACCTTATAGAGTGGCGGTTTGTGGTTTTCCTGGCGGGTGCCCTCGAGGATACGGTGATCGGCGTGTGGGTCAGCAGCCATGCTCTTCCAATCAGACTATGGAGGCCGCGGCTAGGTCAAGCTAGTCCACGGCGAGCATAGTAATATTTCTTTTCCATGCAGACTATCGCACGCGGTATCGCGTACATCGATCTCCTGTTTCTCGGAAACCAGCGGGTCATTGCCACTGCGGTGCTCCAGGGGCCTGCTGGAGTGGCACTCGTCGATCCTGGGCCTTCCACCTGCCTCGAGACTTTGAGAGGATCGCTTTCCGAGCGGGGCATCGCGCTCGGTGACGTCCAGGCGCTACTCTTGACACACATCCATCTCGACCACGCTGGTGTTAGCGGCACACTCGTGCGGGAGAATCCAGACATACAAGTGTATGTGCACGAAAAGGGGGCGCCGCATTTGGTAGACCCGACCAGGTTGCTTAATAGTGCGAACAGGCTGTACGGAGATGAAATGGACAGATTGTGGGGTGATTTTCTTCCGGTGCCCCGGGAAAATCTGCGGGTTCTTTGCGGCGGTGAGCGGATCTCCTTAGCTGACCGAAATTTCCACGTGGCGTACACCCCGGGTCATGCTTCGCATCACGTCAGCTTTTTTGATTCGTCCAGCGGGGTGGCATTCGTTGGAGACACCGCCGGTGTTCGTACAGGCGCTGAGTTATTTGCTATGCCACCGACTCCTCCGCCGGACATTGACTTGGAAACCTGGAAGGCAAGCGTCGCATTGATCGACAAATGGCAGCCGGAAACGTTGTTTCTCACACATTTTGGTCCATACAGTGAAGCGGCGGCCCATTTGGCAAGCTTGGTCGAGCATCTCGACAGTATGGCTGCACTGGCTAAGCTAATCGCCCAGCAAGAAGTAACGGATGATGAGCACATCATCCGATTTGTCGACGAGGCGCGCCGTTATCTGGGACAACATGTGTCCAGCACTGCTGCGGCATCTTATGAACAGGCGGCTCCACTCTCGCAGTGCTGGCTCGGGCTGGCGCGGTACTGGCGTAAAAGGGGAGTTGGAGAGGGTGGGTCGTGAATAAGATTGACGCGCGAATAACGACCGACGAACGAAGCCGTGTGCTGCGATTGCTACAGTACACACGGAATGATTTTCTTGCGACAGCCGGACCGCTGACTGAGGCTGAACGGAATTTTCGACCGGGGTCAGAGCAATGGTCGATTGGGCTAATCGCCGAGAACCTTGGGCTTGGAGAGCACGGTTTGCTTAGTCGGGTTGAGTGGGCACTAGAGTCGGCTGCGAACCCAGACTGGGAGTCGGTCATCAGAGGGAAGAACGCACTGGTTGAAAAAATGTTGCTTGACCGTGACTTACATCAAGACGCTCCTGAAAGAGTGGTCCCGGCTGGAACTCTCGGAGAAGGTTCCTGAAACGAGTGACTATAGCGCTTATGTTGATAGCTTGCTGGCCTCCGCGCACGGGGGCAAGCGGCGACATCGTCATTCAGACAGGTGGCGGCAACCATCTGGCCGAATGGAGCGCGCCTGGATTGGACTGACGGAGATGCAGCTAGGTTTTATCGGTCTTGGCACCATGGGACGCCCGATGGCGCTTCACCTCATGAGGGGCGGACACACCATGGCTGTTTACGCGCGACGTCCGGAGACTGCACGACCACTCATCGACGAGGGAGCCGTCGTCTGTCCGAGCCCGGCGGCCGTGGCCGAGCGCAGCAATGTCATTTTTACTATGGTTACCGGTACGAGCGACGTCGAACAGGTGGTTCTGGGTAGTGGCGGGATTACAGAAGGTGTTCAGGCCGGTGCTATCCTCATTGATATGAGTACGATTGACCCGATTGCGACTCAGGCAGTCGCTAGGGTGTTAGCGGATCAAGGCGTCGATATGCTGGACGCGCCGGTCTCGGGTGGCCCTCAGGGTGCCCGAGATGCATTGTTGACGATCATGGTGGGTGGTTCTTCGGTTGCGCTGGAACGTGCTAGACCATTGTTGGCGTTACTCGGCCCGACGGTTATCCACCTTGGGAAGTCAGGTGCCGGGCAGACGACGAAGGCTTGTCATCAGCTCGCCTTACTTGTGACCGCCCAGGGCGTTGCGGAGGCACTGACGCTGGCTGGGCGATGCGGGCTTGATGTTGAGCGGGTGCGTCACGTGATGAGGGAGGGTGTTGCCTCAAGCCGCGTGCTGGATCTGTTCGGCGCCAGGATGGCGTCACGCGATTTTAACGCTGGTATCGAATCGCGGCTTTACCATAAGGACCTTGGCATTGTCTTAGGCTTGGCTCACGATTGCAACACGGCGCTGCCAGCCGCGGCGCTGACGATGCAGTTCCTTAACGCGCTTATCGGGCGCGGGCGCGGGCATGACGACTTGGCTGCCTTGGTCACGGTCATCGAGGAACTCAGTGACCGTGACCCCGGATTCCCGGTAGCAGAAAAAGATGAGTAGGAGAGAGCCGGGATTTTCCGAGTTTTGACCTGGAGCACTGGAGTCAACCCGAATAACCAGGAGGGTTCTAATGAGCCGTGCGTTCCTCCCCTCGCTCTGTCCGGTGATCATCGTATGTGTCCTGTCACCGAGGGTAGCAGTGGGCCAGACTGAAGCCACCGATGGCTGGATGGCAGCCCGTACTCCGTGGGGTGAGCCGGATCTCCAGGGGGTCTGGACCTCGGCGACTCTCACGCCGCTCGAGCGACCTCGCCGGTTCATGGAGCAAGCTCAACTGACCGACGAAGAGGTCGCGACATATGAGCGGCAGACTGCCGAGCGGCGGGTGGCGTCTGACGGCAAGTCAGCGCCCGGTAGCGTCGGTGGTTACAATCAAGTTTGGATGGATCGCAGTACCAGGATCACCGACAGTCGGCGCACGTCGCTGATCGTCGATCCGCCTGAGGGGATGATTCCATGGAAACCAGAGGCCGAGACGGCGAGCAACCGCGAGCGGGCCCGGTATGGTGTCGGACCGTTTAATACCTGGACCGACATGGATACAGGTGAGCGTTGCCTCACCGACGGTCTGCCCAACCTGATGCCGTTGCAGGGCTACAACATGAATCTCCAGATTCTACAGACGCCGGGTGCAGTGGTGATGCTGCACGAGATGTATCACGAGCTCCGAATTATTCCCCTCGATGGTCGTCCGTTGACCGGTATTGCACAGTGGCTCGGTGAGGCGCGGGGACACTGGGATGTAGACACTTTGGTCGTTGAGACAATCAATTTTGTCGACAAAGCGGATGCCTACTGGATGGCGCCGTGGCGGAAGGCTCGCTCAAGCCTGCGTCTCGTCGAGCGGTTCACGCGCGTTGGTCCGGATACGATCGATTACACCTTCACTCTTGAAGACCAGGAGGTTTTTACGCA
>Ga0310342_100001447_pt1 | contig 14762 bp, 14 predicted proteins | sample S15DNA20500_MG_FD_206155 | JGI IMG/M metagenome (GOLD analysis project Ga0310342, IMG submission 206155) | Marine microbial communities from station ALOHA, North Pacific Subtropical Gyre - S1503-DNA-20-500_MG | ecosystem: Environmental > Aquatic > Marine > Oceanic | place: Pacific Ocean: North... | reverse complement strand
GGGTTCGCGGTGCGGGCCGCCGACACGTTCGGCGCGGAGGAGGAGGCGCCGGTCCGCCTGCTTCTCAACCCGGAATCGATTCCCACGGGCGTGGCGCCCCGCGTCGAAGTCGGGGCCGGGACCGCGACCCCGATCGCGACCGGCGGCATGCTGCCGCGCGGCGCCGACTGCGTGGTGCCGGTGGAGTTCACGGACGTCGAGGGAGGCGAGGTGGTGGTCCGCCGGGCCCGGGTGCCGGGCGCCGCGCTCTCGTTCGCCGGCACCGACATCGGCAGCGGGGAGACGGTGCTGTTCGCGGGAACCCGGCTGACGTCTCGCGAGACCGGAGTCCTCGCCGCGATCGGGCGCGAGCGGGTCGACGTGGTGCGGCGGCCGGTGGTCGCCATCCTCTCCACCGGTGACGAAATCGCACAGCCCGGCGAAGCCATGCGGCCCGGGCTCGTCTACGACAGCAACGGGCGCATCCTGGCCGACGCGGTCGCTGAACTCGGCGGTGAGCCGCGTTTCCTGGGCGCCTTTCGCGACGACGAGGCCCAGCTGCGCGAGGCGTTGGACGCGGGGCTGGCGATGGCGGACCTGGTTCTGCTCTCCGGTGGCACGTCCAAGGGCGAGGGGGACTTGAATGCCCGGGTGGTAGCGGCTCTCGATCCGGGGATCGTCGTGCACGGCGTCGCGCTCAAGCCGGGCAAGCCGATCTGCCTGGGCGCCAGCGGGCGGCGCCCCGTGGTGATCCTTCCCGGGTTTCCGACATCGGCGGTCTTTACCTTCCACGAGTTCGTGGCGCCGGTGCTGCGCGAGATGGCGGGATTCCCGCGCCACGAGCGCCAGCGGGTCGACGCGCGGCTGGCGCAGAAGATCGTCTCGGAGCGCGGCCGACTCGAGTACCTCCTCGTGGGCCTGGTGCGCGACGGCTCCGGTGCGCTCTCGGCCTGGCCGATGGGGAAAGGGAGCGGCAGCGTCACCGCGTTCAGTCGCGCCGATGGCTTCGTCCGGGTCGGCCGCAATACGGAGATCGTCGACGCCGACACCCCGGTGGAGGTGACTCTCGTCGGTCGGGATCTCGAGCCCGCGGACCTGGTGGTGGTGGGTAGTCACTGCGTGGGCCTCGACATCATCGCGGGGGCCCTCGCGGCCGCGGGTGTCCGGGTCAAGATCCTGTCGGTGGGAAGCCAGGGTGGACTCGCGGCCGCGCGTCGGGGGGAGTGCGACGCGGCTCCCCTGCACCTGCTCGACCCGGTGACCGACCGCTACAACGAGTCCTTTCTCGACGCTTCGCTGAGGCTCTTGCCGGGCTACGAGCGCCTCCAGGGTGTGGTCACGCGCCCCGACGAGAAGCGTGAGACCGGCGCGCTGCTCGACGACCCGTGTCTCCGCATGGTGAACCGCAACCGGGGCAGCGGCACGAGAATCCTGATCGACCAGCTGCTCGGCGACCGGCGGCCGCCCGGTTACGCCTACGAGCCGCGCTCGCACTTTGCGGTGGCCGCGGCGGTGGCACAGGGCCGGGCCGACTGGGGCGTCACCATCGCGACCGTCGCGAACGAGAAGGGGCTCCGCTTCCGTCCGCTGCGCGCCGAGAACTACGATTTTGCCATTCCCGCCGACCGCTGGGAGAGCCCCGGGCTCGTCGCCCTGCGCCGCGCGCTCGAGAAGGGCAGCGCCGTACGGCGGCGGCTCGAGGCGCTCGGCTTCGCGCCGCATGGCTGACTTCTCCGCTTCGGCCGCGCGGATTCGGGGTATGGTTGCCATCGCATGGCCGTGACTTTGCGCAGAGGCGCCCGGCTCGGGAAGTACCGGCTCGATCGGCGCATCGGTCGGGGCGGCTACGCCGAGGTGTGGAAGGCTCGGGACACGGTCGAGGACGTCGGCGTCGCCCTGAAGGTCACCTACCCCGCTGCCGTCGAGGAATGGGGCCGCAAGGTGATCGAGCGGGAGGCCCGCATCGCGAGCCATCTGCACCACCCGGGCATCGTGTCCGTGCGCAACGCCGACTGGATCGACGGGCGTTTCGTGATGGCCATCGAACTCGCGCGCACGCAGTTGAGCCGCTACGCCGGGGCGAAGCGCTCGGGTCAGGTGGCGCTCGAGGTGGTGCGCCAGATCGCGGACGGGCTTGCGCACGCTCACGAGCGCCGGGTGATCCACCGCGATGTGAAGCCCGACAACATCCTGATCTTCGACGACGGGCGCGCCGCACTGGCGGATTTCGGCGCGTCTCGGGTCGCCGCGGAGATGACCCGGACCTACACGGACGCCGGGACCCTGGGTTACATGGCGCCGGAGCAGGCCTACGGGCGAGCGCGGCTCGCGTCGGACGTCTTCTCGCTGGGGCTTATCGCCTATGAGTTGCTCACCGGAAAGCTCCCCGCCTGGCCGTTCGAATGGCCCTTCCCCGGACACGAACGTTTCGACGGGAAGGTGCCCGATCCGGTGCGCCCCGTGCTGCGCAAGGCCGCCCAGTTCGATCCGCGCAAGCGTTACCCGGACGCGCAGGTATTCCACAAGGCGCTCGAAGGGGCCCTCGAGCGCGCCAATGAGACGCTGGCGCAGCGACGCACCCGCCGCCGGCCGCGCAAGAAGGCGCCGGCTCCCTCGTCCCTGGCGGTGCAGGCGGCCGCTTTCCGTCGCACCCACGGCAAGGATCTCGCGCTGCGCTTCTCCTGCAGGCGCTGCGACGGTCCCATCAGCGAGGTGATGCGCTGCTGTCCGTGGTGCGGGTCGAAGGACAACTCGTTCCGGGAAATCTCTCGCGCCCCGCTCGTGTGCCCCGAGTGCGAAAAGGGTGTGCGTCCGGAGTGGAGCTACTGCCCTTGGTGTTATGCCGGCCGTTTCCAGAGCAACGGCCGCCGCGCGCCCCGGGACCCCCAGGCCGAGCGCCGGTGCGGTCGCCGGGGCTGCGAGGGGCAGCTGCGGCCGTTCATGGGCTACTGCCCCCTGTGCAAGTGGAAGCCGCGTCGCCCCTGGACCCGCACCGGCCTGCCCGACCGCTGCCCCAAGTGCCGCTGGGGGACACACCACGGCTACTTCAGCTTCTGCCCCTGGTGCGGTCGCCGGGAGGCGCGCGCCGGCCGTTTTCGCTGAGACCCGTCGCGGCCTACGCCAGGCGCCGAATGGCCTGGGCCTTGACCAGCGCGTGGACGCGGGTGTCCGGGCGGAGTTCGAGCTTGTGGACGGCGGCGGTGGTGACCTTGGCGACGAGTCGTTCGCCGCCGGGTTCGAGCGCCAGGTGGACGAAGGCGTCGTCGCCGGCGGGCTCGCAGCGCGTCACCCGGGCCGGCAGGACGTTGCGGGCCGAGATGCGCCCGGGAGGATCGACCGCGAGGACGATGTCCTCGGCGCGCACGCCCACGCTCATGCGCTCACCCGCCGCGGTGGCGACGGGCAGGGTGAGCCGCACCCCACCGGCAGTCACCAGGCGCCGCTCCTCGCCCGGCCCGACGCGGCCCTCCAGCACGTTCTCGAGTCCGAGCGCCTCGGAAAGCGGGAGCACCGCCTGGCTCCAAAGCACATCCGCCGGCGCCCCGCTCGCGACGACGCGGCCCGCGTCGAGGACGGCGATGCGTTCGCCGAGCAGCAGCGCCTCGTCCGGGTCGTGCGTGATGACGAGCATCGGGAGCTCGAGGGCGTCGCGGACGCGGATCAAATCGCGCAGCACGTTGGCGCGCCGGGTCACGTCGAGTGAGGCGAGGGGCTCGTCGAGCAGCAACGCGCGGGGCCCGGAGCCGAGTGCGCGGCCGATCGCCACCCGTTGGCGCTCGCCGCCCGAGAGCTCGCGCACGTCGCGTCCGAGGAGGGGACGCAGCTCCAGCACCTCGACTGCCCGCTCGAGCGCCTCGGCATCGGGCCGTGCGAAGCGGAGGTTCGCCTCGACGTCGAGGTGGGGAAAGAGAGTGGGCTCCTGCGGCACCCACCCGAGGCCGCGCTGCCAGGTCGGGCGGCGCCGGCCTGTCTCACTGTCCTCGAGCCAATCTCCGCCGATCCGCACGCGCGAGCGCGTGGCGGGGTGCAACCCCAGGATGGCCTCGAAGAGCGTGCTCTTTCCGGCGCCGCTCGGTCCGAAGAAGACGGAAACGCGCTCCTGCCAGGCGAGCGCGACGTCGAGTTCGAATCGGCCGCGTTTGAGCGCGACGGAGACGAGGTGGGGAGGGGCGGTCACGGCGAATCGCTCCTCAGCCAGCGCTCTCCCGCCCACATGGCCGTGAGGCCGAGTGCGAAGGACACGGCGCCGAGCGTCGCCGCCGCGGAGTCCTCGCCGAGCTGTACCCGGGACCAGATGCCGAGGGCCAGCGTTTCCGTTCGGCCCGGGATGATTCCGGCGACGACGGCCGTGGCGCCGAATTCTCCGATGGCGCGGGTGAAGCAGAGCAGCGCGCCGTAGAGAACGCCGCGTTTGGCTAGCGGCAGCGTCACGCGGAAGAAGCTCGCCAGCGGGGAGAGGCCGAGGGAACGGGCGACCGACTCGTAGCGCGTGTCGATGGCAGCGAGGGCCTGCTCGCAGGCGCGCGTCGCGAGGGGAAAACCCACGACGGCCGCCGCCAGCGCAGCGGCCCAGGCGGTGAAGACGAGATCCACCCCGGTTGCCTCCCAGAGGGCTGCGAGCGGGCCGCGGCGACCCAGGAGCCAGAGCAGCGCGAGACCCACAGCGACCGGCGGGAGCACCATGGGCAGCGTCACCAGCGCTCTCACGAGGGACTTGCCCCGGAAGTCGCGGCGCACGAGACACCACGCCACGGCTACCGCAACCGGGACCACCGCGGCGGTTGCCGCGGCTCCGATGCAGAGCGTGAGCCCCGCGATCGCCAGGACGTCTCCGCCGTTCACGGCGCTTCGAACCCCGCGTCGGCCAGGTGCCGACGCGCTTCTTCTCCGGCGAGAAAGGCGAGCAGCGCGTCGGTCGAGGGATCGGCCCGGACCAGGCGCGCCGCGGTGTAGACGATGGACGGTTGCTCGGCCCGCGGCACCGGAAACGCCACGCGCGCCACCCGAGAGGTGCGCGCGTCCGTCGCGTAGACCACCGCGGCGTCGGCATGGCCGGCCTCCACGGCGGCCAGCGTGGCGCGCGCGTGCTCGGTCTGCACCAGGCGTTGCTCGGCCGCCGCGAGCAGCCCGCGCGCCGCCAGCCACTCCCGGGCGTAGCGTCCCACCGGAACGGCGGCAGTGGGCATGGCGATGCGGCGGATGCCGGGGGCGACCAGGTCCTCCGGCTGCTGCATCGGCGCGCGGAGCCCGGGGGCGGCCACCACGACGAGGCGGTTGCGGGCGACGTTGCGCCGCGCCCCCGCGGCGACGAGTCCCTGGCTCTCGAGGCGGTCCACGAGCAACGGGTCCGCGGAGACGAAGATGTCCAGCGGCGCCCCCGCGCTCGCCTGGGCGGCCAGCGTGCTCGAAGCTCCGAAGGTGAGGAGCACGCGGGTCTGAGGGTGGCGCGACTCGAACTCCCGGACGATCGCGGTGAGGGGCTCGCGCAGGCTAACGGCTCCTGCGACGACGAGTTCGGCCCCGTCGGCCCCGGGCCCCGGGGCGACCAGGAGGAGCATTCCTGCGATCGAAGCGCGCAGCAGCATGAAAGCGACCCCATCGGGAACCCGCGGTTCCCCTACACCGCGCGGGCGCAGCGGAGCGAAGTGGGTCGATGGTGCCCCAATCGCCACGGAAACACATGGCCTCGCGCGCCGCCGCGTGCGACGCTAGGAGGCCGATCCGGGGGGTGCTTGCGAACGCTCATTCTGCTCACCGCGCTCGTCGTCGTGGCGCTCGTCATCGCCGTCGGCCGGATTCCCGAAGGCGAGGTGGCCGAACTCGTCACGTTCGATCGCAACGGTCGGGGGATCGAGACGCGCCTGTGGATCGTGGATCTCGATGGCGAGACATGGGTGCGCGCGCCCGAGATGGACGCGAGCTGGCTGCAGCGGCTCCGTCTCAACCCGACGGCTCACCTCATCCGCGGTGATGGAATCATCAGCGTCCGGGCGTTCCCCAGCACCGACCCGCAGGTTCGCGCCACGGTGAATCGCGCCATGCGGGCCCGGTATGGGCGGCTGGAGCGGGCCTACCACTGGCTCAGTGACCCGGAGCAGACCGTTCCGGTGCAGCTCGACCCGCTCTCGCCCGACGCGCCGGGCGCGTAGGGCGACGGGCGTCGGTTGGGCTAATTTAGTCGGGTTTTCGCACGGTGCTTCCGTTCATCCGACCCCGGAGACCGAGATGCATGACGACGATCCGGCACGGCTCGGCGGCGCTGCGCGACCGCGCGGCGAATTCGTCCTCTACCTGGAGGGTGCGGGTGACCGAGGCATCATGAACGGCTGGTGCCGGCGGCTTCTTCCGGCGCACGCGGTCTCGCTTTCGCGCTCGTCGGTGATCCTGGGCGGCAAGCGACCGGCGCGCGCGGTCGAACACTTCCGATCGTTGGGGGGTGCATCCAAGGGCCGCAGTGGCCTGTGCGTGCTCGACCGGGACGACGGCGGGAGCGTACCGGGGCCGGAGGTCGAGGAGCCGGGTCTCGAGTTCTTCACGTGGGGTCGTCGGCACATCGAGAGCTACCTGCTCGTGCCGGACGCGATCCGCCGTGCCCTGCGTCTTCCGGCTTCCGATGCTCGTGTCGAACTCGCCCTGCGCGATCACCTGCCGGACGAGAGCGACGCCGAGGCCTGGAACGAGTTGGACGCGAAGCGCTTGCTGGCGCCGGCGGGGCCCGTTGCGCGGGCGCTCGGCACGCGAATACAGACCCCCCGCGTGGCTCGTGCGACCCGGGCCAACGAGCTGCACCAAGATGTACACGCGTTCTTCGAACGTCTGCGTGTAGAGTTCGGCGTCGTGGACGTCGAGGTGGTGCGCTAGCCGACCGTGCGCAGGCTCGCCGCGCTCCGCCTCATTCTCTCCGTCGCGGCAGCGGCGCACGCCGGCTGTGCCTCGGATCTGGTGGTGCGAGCGCCGGACGCGGTTAGCGCGCCGCGCCCCTCGCCGCTGGCAGACCTCGCGCCGCTCACCGTTTCGATCGGTCCGGTGGAGGGCGCCCCTGATCCCCGGGCGGCGATCGGAGAGCGGGGGGCGGCCTTCCTCCAGCCGGGAGGACCGATCTACCTGACCGAAGCTCCAGCCCGCGCGATCCGCCGGACGCTGGAGGAGACGTTTTCGAGCGCCGGTCTCCGGGTGGTTTTGCGCGAGGCGCAGGTGCACGTGGCGCTCCGGCTGTCGGAGTTCCGCGTCGATGCACCGCGAGACGGCGGCGGCTGGAGCGTGGTGGCGCGTGTCGGCGTGTCGCTTCGCGTCTCGGCCGCCCCCGGAGACGAAACCTGGGACGAGCTGCGCAGCAGTTCCGAGCGAAGTCAGCGAGTGGTGTGGCGACCCGGAATTGCGAGCGTGGAGTCGGTGCTCGGAGGTTGCCTCGAAGACCTCGCGGTGGTGCTGGCGAGCAGCGACGAGTTGGCGGCGGCGCTCTCCGCCCACGCGAGGGATCGCGGGTGAGTACACTGCGACATCACGCGGTGGGCACCGCCCGACCTCGTCCCCGGCGTTTCTGTTTCCGTTGGGCTTTGGGAGACTAGGGCGATGGATCCCAGGCTCGTGTACTGGACCGCCGCTCTCGTGAACATGAGCCTGGTCGTTTCGCTTGCGGCGGCCGGGATCCGGATGAGGCGCAGGGGCGAGATCGCCCGGCACCGCCGGCTGATGCTGACCGGCGGCGCGCTCGTGGGCCTGTTCCTGCTCTCCTACGTCGCGAAGCTGCTCTTCCTCGGACGCGAGGACATGGCTGCATGGAGCAGTGGGGCTGTCTGGGTGTTGCGCATCCACGAGGCCTTCGTGTTGGCCATGCTGGTGTTCGGAACCCTGGCTGCACGCCGCGGCCTGGCCCTGGCGGGGACGCGCAACGTGACGCGCGACCCCTCGGATGCGCCGGCGGCGCCCGCGCGCGCGCGGGGCCACCGCGTCGCCGGCTGGACGGCGGTCGGTGCGGCGGTTGCGGGCTTCCTCACCGCGTGCCTCGTCCTGTTCGGCATGTACCAACGCGTCGGCCTCGTCTGACCATGCGCGCGATGCAACTCCCGCGGGCGGCGCCCGCCGAGACGCGCCCGTTGCGAGCGGTCGACTGCGAGGCGCCGGTTCCGGCGCCCGACGAGGTCCGGGTGCGCGTGGAGGTGTGCGGCGTTTGCCGGACCGACCTGCACGTGGTCGAAGGCGATCTCGAGGTGCGGCGCGCCGACGTCATCCCCGGGCACCAGGTGATCGGGCGGGTCGAGGCGCGCGGCGACGCGGCGCGCCGCTTCCGGGTCGGGGAGCGGGTCGGCATCGCCTGGTTGCGGCGCGCCTGCGGGAGCTGCCGCTTCTGTGCGCGCGGTGACGAGAACCTGTGCCTGACGCCCCAGTTCACGGGTTGGGACGTGGATGGCGGCTTCGCGGAACTCGCGGTCGTCCCGGAGGATTTCGCGTATGCCCTGCCCGACGTCCTGGCGCCGCGCGAGGCCGCGCCGCTGCTGTGCGCCGGGATCATCGGCTACCGCGCCTGGAAGGCGGTGGCTGTGCCGGCGGGCGGCCGGATCGGCTTGTGGGGTTTCGGGGGCTCGGCGCACATCACGATCCAGGTTGCGCGCCACTCCGGGTGCGAGGTCTACGTCTTCAGCCGCGGCGCCGAGCACCGGGAGTTCGCCGAGGCGCTCGGCGCTGCCTGGGTGGGCGACAGTTTCGACTCGCCACCGCACCCGCTGGACGGGGCGATTCTCTTCGCGCCGGCGGGCGAACTCGTGCCGCCGGCGCTCGCGGCTCTCGACCGCGGCGCCGGCCTCGCGATCGCCGGCATCCATCTCTCCGATCTGCCGCCGCTCGAGTACGCGGCGCATCTCTTCCAGGAGCGCTCGCTTCGCAGCGTCACGGCCAACACGCGCGAAGACGGGCGGGAATTGCTGGCGCTTGCCGCCGAGATCCCGCTGCGCCCGCACACGACGGTCTATCCGCTCGAGGCGGCAAACGAAGCGCTCGTCGACTTGAAGAGCGCCCGGATCGGCGGCGCCGCGGTGCTCGAGGTCTCTGCCTAGCTAGCTACGGGCGCAGGCCGCGCGCCTTGGGTCCGGATTCCGCGGAGACGATCTCGAATGCCCGCTGGGCCCAGTCGACCAGCAGCGGCCGCGTTTCGCGCGGGTCGATGATCTCCTCGATGCCGAAGGCCTCGGCGGTCAGGAAGGGCGAACGCAGGCTCGAGAGGTCTTCCTCGAGCTGCGCGCGAAGCGCGTCCGGGTCGCTCGATGCCTCGATGCGCCGGCGGTAGGCCGCCTCGACGCCGCCCTCGATGGGAAGCGATCCCCACTCGCCCGAGGGCCACGCGTAGCGGAGGTTCAGCCGGTGGTGCGCGCCGTGGCCCGCGCCGGCGACGCCGAATACCTTGCGCACGATCACCGAGACCCAGGGGACGTCGGCCTGGTACACAGCGGCCAGCGCGCGGACGCCACGCCGGATGGTGCCGCTGCGCTCCGCCTGCACGCCGATCAGGAATCCCGGATTGTCCACGAAGTTCACCACGGGCAGCCGGAACGTGTCGCAGAGGTCGACGAAGCGGGTCATTTTTTCCGCCGCGGCCGCGTCGATCGATCCCGCGAGTTGGCGCGGATCGTTGGCCATCACGCCGACGGGAACGCCGTCGAGGCGGGCCAGGCCGGTCACCAGCGGGCGACCGAAGTAACGCCCCATTTCGAAGAACGAGCCGAGATCGAGCACGAGGCCGAGCAGCGCGCGCACGTCGTACGTCTTGCGCCGGTCGCGCGGAACGATCGAGAGCAGCGCCTCTTCGCGCCGCTCCGGGTCGTCCTCGGACTGCGTTCGGGGCGGCGGTTCGAAGACGGAGCTCGGCAGGTAGGAGAGAAAGCAGCGCAGCTGGGCGAACGCCGCGTCCTCGTCTTCGACTTCGTTGTCCACGGCGCCGCTGCCCCGCGCGTGGATGTGCGCTCCGCCGAGCGTCTCCTTCTCCACCTCGCGGCCGAAGGCGCGGCGCACCACCGGCGGCCCCGCCACGAAGAGTTGGCTCGTGCCGCGAACCATCACGGAAAAGTGCGACGCCGCGACCCGAGCGGCGCCGAGTCCGGCGACGGGACCGAGTGCCGCTGCGACGACGGGCACGCGCGAGAGCAGTGCCACCGAGACGTCCCAGTCGGGATTGAAGGGCACGTAGGAGCGACGCAACGTCTTGTTCATCTTCACCGAGCCGCCGCCCCCGGTGCCGTCGACCAGACGCACAATGGGAATGCGCAGGTCGTGGGCCGCTTTCTCGGACCAGCCCATCTTGTTGCCGACGGCGCCGTCTGCGGCGCCGCCGCGCACCGTGAAGTCGTCGGCGCCGACCACGACGGCGCGCCCGTCGATGCGGCCCCGGCCGCAGACGAAGTTCGAGGGCGTGAGGTCCACGAGGTTCCCGTCGTCGTCGTATTGCGCGCGGCCCGCCAGGACGCCGGTTTCGTGGAAGGAGCCGTCGTCGAGGAACCGGTCGATGCGCTCGCGAACGGGCATTCGCCCGGCGCGGCGCGCCCGCTCGATCCGCTCCTCGCCGCCCATGCGCAGCGCGAGCTGGCGGCGGCGTTCCATCTCCTCGATTTCAGGCTTCCACGACATCGCCCCATCTTACACGGCCGTTTCGCTAAGCTGCGCCGGCGTGAAGCTGCTGGCGTTGGACTTCGACGGCGTGATCGCGGACAGCGCGCCGGAGGCATTCGTGGTGGCGCTCCGCACCTTCTGCGCCTTTCACCCGGGGGCGCGGCTCTCGCGGGACGCGGCGCCACTGCTGGCGGGAGATGCCTCGCCGCCGCCGGGCTCCGTGGCGGCGAGCCCGTTGTACGCCCCCTTCCTCGAGCTGATGCCGCTCGGGAACCGCGCCGAGGATTACGCCGTCGTGCTGACGGCGCTCGAGTCGGGCCGGATCCCGGAGGACCAGGGCGCCTACGACACCTTCAAGGCCACTCTCGATCCGGCCGGACTTCGCGCGTTCCACCGGCGCTTCTACGAGATCCGGACTGCGCTGGCGGACGCGGACCCGCCGGCGTGGCATCGCCTGATGGGCGCCTACCCCGGCGTTCCGGATCTGCTCCGGCGCCGCGCGGGCGACGCCGTTCTCGCGATCGCGACGGCGAAGGACCGGGGCTCGGTGGGCAGGCTGCTCCGGGTCTACGGCATCGCGGATCTCTTTTCCGAGGACAGCGTGCTCGACAAGGAAACGGGCGCAAACAAGCGCGCGCACCTGGAGCATCTCCGCGCCCGCTTCGACTTTGCGCCAAGCGAGATGACCTTCGTCGATGACAAGGTGAGTCACCTGGAGGCCGTTGCGCCTCTCGGCGTGCGCTGCGCCCTGGCCGGGTGGGGGTACAACGGCGGGCGCGAGGCCGCGCGTGCCCGGGAACTGGGCCACCTCGTGCTCACGCTCGAGGACGCGGAGGCGCGCCTCTACGGCGCGACCTGACGGGCAGCGCCCCCGCGTTCTACCCACCACCGGGCCACCCGGCGCGGGCGCTCCCAGACGAGGAGCGGCCAGGCGGGGGCCGTGTAGAGGGAGACCAGGAGTCCTTCGCGTGTCGCGTCGCGGAGCAGGTCGACCCGGACGAAGCCCGTGGTTTCGACCCCGAAGACCCGATCGACGAAGGGCGGATCGCGGAATGGACGTCGCCCGGATCCCCCGCCGGAGATCACCTGGAGTCCGAGGTTCGGCGGCGGAAGCTTCACCACCTGGAGATTGTGGCGGTGGCCGGAAAGGACCAACTGCACCTCGACGCCGGTTTCCGCGATCGCGCGACGCAATTCGGCCGCGAAGTTCCACTGCGCGGTGGGCGGCGGCTCGACGGCTGCGATCGGATCGTGGATCGCGAGGATGCGCCACGGTCCCGGAGCCTGGGCCAGGACGCGGCGCACCGGCTCCGTCGAGTGCTCGCGCAGGATGATTTGGGAGTCGACGCGCACGAGGGAGAGCCCGGGCGCCAGCGCCACGACGTCGGCTGCGTCGCGGGTGACTGACCAGTTCGGGAGGAATTGCGGTACGGCGTCGCGCTGGAGTCCCGGACTTTCTGCGGAATTCCAGTCGTGGTTTCCGAGCACCGCGAGGATCGGCACGGTGTTCCGGTCGGCCGCCGGCAGGCCGCACGCGCTGGAGACTTCGGGGGAACGCGGTCCAGAGAGGTCGGCGAAGCGACAGTAGGGACGCACGAGGTTGACGCGCACCCGCTCGACGAGTTCGTGGGCCTCGAGGCCCTCGGCGTAGAAGTTGTCGCCGAGCAGGACGAGCGCGTCCACCGGGTTGGCGCGGTCGACCCGGGCCAGGGCGCGCGCCACCGAGCGCTGGCCCTCGAACAGGCTCCGCCACGGCAGGTTCTCGCCCGTATCGCCGAGGGCGAAGAACGAGAACACGCGCTCGGCGGGGAGCGGTTCCTGCGCCTGGGGGCCGGGGACGCTCACCGGCGTGGGGGCGCGCCCGGCCCACGCAAGGGCGGCGGCGGCCGCGGCCGTGGCGAGGGCGACGCACGCGAGAGTTCGGACCATGGTGGGACTCTAACCTGCCCTCACCCGCGGACCCGGCGCTGTCGGCTATTCTAGGGCGGTGGATGCCGACCTCCGTATGCACGCCGAACGAACCCCGAATCCCGACAGCGTCAAGTGGGTCCTGGGCCGGTCCGTCATGGAAGGCGGTGCAACGGTGCACTTCGATACGCCCCCGGGGTCGGAGGTGTCGCCCCTCGCCGAGCGGCTCTTCGCCGTAGGCGGCGTCATCGGAGTGTTCCTCGCCGCGAACTTCGTGACCGTGACCAAGCGCACTGAAATCGAGTGGGCCGACCTGGCCGAGCCGGTGGCGGCGGCCATTCGCGCCGGTGCGGGGGCCCCACTCGGCCCGGCGTTCGAGCCCGAGGCCGCCCGGGATGAGGAATCGCTGGCGGCGCGCATCCGGCGCGTGATCGACGAAGAGGTTCGGCCCGCAGTTGCCATGGATGGCGGCGACGTCGCATTCGTCGGCTACCGGGATGGTGTCGTCGAGATCGCGTTTCGGGGTGCGTGCAGCGGTTGCCCCAGCTCGTCGGCGACTCTCGAGCACGGCATCGAAGCGCGGCTCCGGGAGCTGGTTCCCGAAATTCGAGGGGTTGTTGCGCGCTAGGCGACGTCTTACCTTCGGTGCGTTCGTGACCCCCTAGACATCGTTGCGGTACGTCGAACGCTTCGTCTCGTCGGAGGGAAGGGGGACTTCCTGTCGCTACCGCGCAAGGGAGAGTTCGAACCGGGGCGGCGCCATTGGCGCCGTGACCAGGCGCGGCGTCTTCGCAGCCGGCTTTCCGGGCGCGGCCGGGTGACCGTGGCGGTGCTGCTCGCGGGAACCGCGACGTCTGGCCTGGTCGCGGCGGCGCTGGTTGCCGGCCTGGGCGGTAGCCGTGGCGTGGAGCTGCCGGTGCCTCCGGCCGTCGCTGCACCCCCGCCCGACGCGCCGCCGGTGCTGTTCGAACGGCTGCCCGTGACGCGCGCGGTGCTCGACCTCGAGGCTTTCCATCCCCCGGGTCTCGATGCCGGACGGGTGGGCGACACCGGCGTCCGCGGCCGTGTCTACGAGACCGTTGCGTGGGGGAGCGACGCAGTCGACGGGCCACTGCGGGTCGAGTACACGCTCGACGCGACGCTGACGCGCGAGGCGCATCGAGCACTCGAGAACGGGCGCGTTTCGATGGGGCACGTCGTCGTGATGGATCCGAACACAGGGCGGTTGCTCGCCTACGCGTCCACCGACGTGCAGGCATTCCCGCCGACGCGTGCCTATCCGGCGGCGTCGCTCGTGAAGGTCGTCACCGCCGCTGCCGCGCTCGACGCGGCTCCGGAGAAGGCAAAGCTTCCCTGTCGCTACAGGGGGAGCGCCTATCGGCTGACCCCCGCGCGGATCGATCCGCCGCGGACGGGCCACACCGTTTCACTGCGCCGAGCACTGGCTTTGTCGAACAACCAGTGCTTTGCCCAGCTGGCGGTGCACGCCGTCGGCGGAGGCCCGCTCTTGGAGATGGTCGGGCGCTTCGGCTGGCTCTCGGCGCCGGCGCCGGCCCACGCGGCCGGGAGCGCGGACCCGGGCGAGGACCGTTACGACCTGGGACGCTTCGGGGCGGGTCTCAGCGGCGCTGCAATCACGCCCCTGCACGCTGCCCAACTCGCTGCGGCCCTCGTGCACGGGGAGATCCGGGCGCCGCGCTGGGTCGAGCGTGTCCTCGACGCCAAGGGCCGCGAACTGCCGCTTCCGGCGTTGGACGCGCCGCGGCGCGCGATGGATCCAATGGTCGCGGCCGAGTTGCGGGAGATGCTCGTCGACACGACCACGCGCGGAACGGCGCGGAGTGCCTTCCGGCGCCGCAACGGCCGTCCGATGGTCGGCGAGGTGAGGGTGGCGGGAAAGACCGGGAGCCTCACCGGCCGGGATCCCGCGGGCAAGTACGAGTGGTTCGTGGGTGTGGCGCCGGCGGATGCGCCGCTCCTGGCCGTTGCGACCGTCGTCGTCCACGGCGATCTCTATTGGCGGGGCGGGTCTCAGCTCGCCGCCGATGTGCTGCGGCGGGCCTTCTGCCCCGAAGGGAGCTGCCGGGCGGAAAACGCAGCGCGCTGGATCCGTTCCACCGCCTCGGCAACGGCGGTCCGGGCCCCCCGGGAGCCGCCGGAGGGCTGATCGCCCGGCGACCCCGCGGTCGCAAGAATAGAAACCTGTGGTACCGTAATACCGTGTACACGGAGCTTCCCCTCGGTGGCCCGGGATACATGGGCGCCGCCGCCCCGGA
>Ga0310342_100001445_pt1 | contig 14778 bp, 8 predicted proteins | sample S15DNA20500_MG_FD_206155 | JGI IMG/M metagenome (GOLD analysis project Ga0310342, IMG submission 206155) | Marine microbial communities from station ALOHA, North Pacific Subtropical Gyre - S1503-DNA-20-500_MG | ecosystem: Environmental > Aquatic > Marine > Oceanic | place: Pacific Ocean: North... | reverse complement strand
CGGCGTGAAGCTCCACGAGCCGGGCATCGACAAGCTGAAGGTGTCGTCTCCGATGCAGCCCTGGATGGGCGACTGCGTCGAGGTCTTTGTCGATCCGACGGGAGAGGGCCGCAGCTATTTCCAGTTCATCACCGACACGGTGAAGAACACCTACAGCGGGATCAACAACGGGCAGAATCAGAAGATTGCGTTCGAGTGGTCGGTCGAGATCTCGAAGTCCGAGCGCTTCTGGTCGGTCGAGATAGCCCTTCCCTTCGAGTCGCTCGGCGTGGAACCCCCCAAGGACAACGAGCGTTGGCACTTCAACGTGGGCCGGGGACGCTACGTGGAGAAGGAGATGTCCTCATGGGCGACGCTCGGAGGTTTCAGCCAGCGCCATCGGTTCGGTCGTCTGGCCTTCTACTCCCGCCATGAGATCGTGGCGGACATGTCGTACTGGGAGAACTCCGACGCGGATCCGCTGATGCGACGCAAGGAGGTCTCGGGCATCAAGATTGCCGATCGCTTCCTGCGCGGCGGCGGCAAGAAGAGGGTTCCGGACCTCTGGACCTATTTCCCCTATGAGGCCGACCGGGGCCCGAAGTCGAAGAACGGATACTACTATGCGGAGGGGTACCTCAGTGAGCAGACAAAGGCGAAGCATCCCGAGTTCTATCAGGCGGCCATGAAGTTCAATCAAACCCTGGTCCGCAAGAGCTTCCTGAACGAGAAGCTGCGAGCCGCCGAACGGGCCGCGTATTACGAAAAACATGCGGGGGCAGGGGATGCGTCACTCACCGGGAGCTTCGAGCAGATTCAGAGGGAAAGCGTCGCCATCGACACCGACCTCAATGCGTCGTATCAGTTCTACGGGCAAGCTTACGTTGCCGACCGGAGTGTCGAGAAGTTGTCCGGTCTGGATTCGCAGCTCGATGCCGTGACCGCCAGGATCCAGACGCTGGACACGCGAATCCAGAGCTTCGTCTCCTCGGCGGCGTCCAGCGTGTCGGAGAAGGGGCCGTGGACGATGGACGCGCTCGAGCTCGCTCCCGGGCAGCGCTATCTGAACGATGACGGCACCAATGTCAGGTATCAGTTTTCTGCCTTCTGCAGTGCGCACACGGAACCGTTGTGGCCGCTGGGTCCCTTTGACAACTTTCACATTGACCACCCTATTTCGTGGCCGATCACGGACGTTCCCGGGGAATACGCCTATCCGAAACTGCGCAAATACATCGACCGAATCCGTCGAGAAAGCCACGGGAGAATCAAGACCTTTTCCTGCACCGAGCCGAGTTATCGCGGTCTCCTGTTTCCCATGACCGATTGGATGCTCGAGAAGGCCCGGCGTGATCCGGACCTCCTGCTGCAGACGGAGCCGGACAAGCAACCGCCGCTGATCGCCAGCACGCATATCGGCAACAACTCACGGCTCAATGTTCACAATCCGGAAGTCTGGGAGTACGTCGACGGCTATCTCAAGAACATGGCCGTCGAGCTGTTGTCGTTGACCGAGGTGGACTATTTCCTGACCGGTTGGGAAGGTTCCGCCCAGCATGTCGGCTACAACCCATCGATCCAGTCGGCCTTCCGGGATTATCTGAAGGAGCGTTACCGATCCATCGAGGTGTTGAATAAGAAATGGCATACGGACTACACATCGTTCGAGGCCGTCGAGGTTCCTTATCATCAATACTCGACGCCTGATGACGAAGTGTCCGGCCTGACCTACGAATTCGAGCGATGGCATCGGCTGAACTACGTCAGGCTGCTGGCCGCGATGCGGAAGTCGTTGAGGAAAGGCGCGCCTGACGTGCCGGTCATGCCCGATCCCTCCCACTTTATGAGGGCGGGAAACACGTACCTCATGTACCGGGAGAACACGGGCGACCTCATGAGCCACCACTCGGGCCCGGGCAACGAAGAGCCCATGTGGGTCTACCTGGAGACGATGAACCGGGCGTTCGGAAAGGCGACCGGGTACTTCGAGAACTACTACGGCATGTGGTCGAAGCAGCACCTGAACGACGAGCGGCTGGCCCGGCGCGATCTCAGGAAACTCTTCTTCAAGATGTTCCTGAGGGACGTGCGGGTCTCCGCCTGGTGGCTCCGCACCGCGTCGCATCCCACGAGCATCCTGGTGGCCTACAACGGCAATTCGTTCAATGTCGATTATCAGCAGACGATCTACCGCTGGAGCAACACCGTCATTCCCGTCATGTTTCGAAGGTGCAGAACGGTCGAGAAGGCCCTGCTGGAGAGCCGGCAGGAGATCCCCCGAACGGCCGTCATCCAGCCCTGCGCCAGCGTGTTCAACCTGGCGAGCCTGAAGCACGACAGCAACGACAGCGACACGTTGAGCCTGATGTTCGATCTGCATAACAAGCTTCTGAGCCCGAGCAACATCGCCCACGACTATCTGCCCGAAGAGATGGTGCTGGACGGCAAGGGGTCGCTGGATGACTACGCCGTCCTGTTTCTGCCCTATGCGCCGTACATGTCGCAGGAACTGTCCGAACGGCTTGTTGCGTGGGTGAAGAAGGGCGGTACGCTGGTCGCGGCAGGGCCGTTTGCCCTGAAGAACGAGTTCGGGATCGATCTTCCGGATCAATCGTCGCTGTTCAGGACGCTGTTCCCCGGGTACCGGAAGACAGGAACCGGTGCCTGGGACTACAACCTGGATGGCGCGGACCAGCGATCGGAACCGGCGATCCAGCAGACGGCATACGGTGACGGCAAGGTCATCCACCTGAACCGAATGCTGGACCTTCTCATGCGCAAGCCGTCGCTGAAACGCTCATTGGTCGAGACCGTCGAAGGCGTCTGTGTTCGGACGGCTGTATCTCCCCATGCGGACCTGGAGATCCTCGTCCGCGAGGGGAACCATGGCGAAAGATATCTCGGCCTCTGCAACCGGAACGTCGAGGAACCCCTCGATACGACGGTCACGGTCACGGGCCGGGTCGAGGACCCGGTGGATCTGCTGGTCCCCGGTGGCTTCCGGGTCCCCTCGACGATCGAGAAGGGCACGACCGTGCTGAAAGTCCACCTCGCCCCCGGCGACTGGACGCTGATCCGGCTGTAAATCGGAGGAGGGGTCTGACCCCTCCGCCACCGGTTCAGGGTCGCCCCTTTGGGGCCGGCGGATGCGATTTCATCGCCCGCCAGCGCTTTCTCAGCATGTGAGCCGCGGCCTTGGGGTCGCGCTGGCGGGTGAACACACCCTTGCGGCAGCCCATCACGCGTGAGAGGTGCTGCTGCATCATGAAATCCGCGAAGCACCAGACGTGCTCGCCGATCACGAAGTCGAACTTGTCGAGCACCTCGTGGTAGCGAGTGAGCATCTCGCACTGGTACTCCTCGGTAAACATCTGCGGCGGGTCGGTATGAAGGCCGGGAATGGTCTCGGTGCCGTACTCGGCCAGGATCACGGGCTTCTTGAAAACCCGGTAGTACTCCTTCAGGTCCTTGCTCAGTCGATGATCGATGTATTCCAGCTCACCGGTGTTCCAATACCACCCGTAGTAGCTGTTGACACTGACCACATCGAAGAACTGTGAGACCCGGCACATGCTTGCGGGCATGTTCATCACGTTCGTGACCGGCCGGTGCGGGTCGAGCTTACGGGTGTAGTTGGCGAGGTTGCGAAAATAGGGCACCGCTCCCTTGTCGTAGACGGCGGCCTCGTTCGACACCGACCACATGACCACGCAGGGGTGGTTGCTGTCCCGGTCGATCATCTCCTTCATGACCTGTCGGTGGTGCTTCAGCGTCTCCGCCCCGAAACGCTCCGGGGTGAAAGCCTGGTGTTTCGTGGCGCGCGTGTTGGGATCAAAAGCCAGCCCGACGGCCGGGCTCTCGTCGATCACGACAATGCCCAGGCGGTCACAGAGATCCATGATCTCCTCCGCGTAGGGATAGTGAGATGTCCGGAACGAATTCGCGCCGATCCACTTCAGAAGGTTCATATCCTTGACGTTTACGACATGGTCCAGGCCCTTGCCCCGAATGTCGGCGTCCTCGTGCTTGCCGAATCCCTTGAAGTAGAATGGCTTCCCGTTGATCAGGAATTGTTTCCCTTTGATCTGGACCGTTCGAACACCGACGTGCAGCCAGTAGGTGTCGAGCAGCTGTCCGCCCGCGGCGTGAAGGTCGACGATCAACTTGTACAGGTACGGCTTGCCGGGCTTCCAGAGCCGGACATTCTTGATCGCAAGCGTTCCGGATTTCCCCTCGCCGGTGGCCACGACCCGTCCACTCTCACCGACGAGGCGCACGGTTGTTTTTGTCCCCGCCCCGACCGTTTTGACCGTGTAATCAACCCGGCCGCTCGTGCCCTTGTACTCTGTATTCACCTTAACGCCGGCGACGTACTTTTTGTTCGTGGCCAGCATAAGCACCGGTCGGTGAATGCCCGCGTAATTGAAGAACCCGTGGAAATAGTCCTGAATTGGTGGAGCGTTGGCCGGGAACGTCGGCGCACCGGGGTTGATGACGGCGTTGCGTTTGGCGGCGTCGAGTATCTCGCCCGGCGGGAGCGTTGTCCAGTCGAGTACGTTGTTGACGACAACGGTGAGGCGGTTTTCTTCGCCGATTTCGACGACATCGGACACGTCGGCTTCAAAGGGCAGAAAACCGCCCTTGTGTTCGGTGGCCTTCTTGCCGTTAACCCAGACGACCGCATGATGTGTCGCGCTGCCGACACGGAGGACGATTCGTTTGTGTTCCCAGGATGGAGAGACAAAGAACGTTCTTTCGTACCAGACGTCACCGACGTGGTGACGGATTCCGATGTCCTGGGTAATGTCGTTATAGCTGGCCGGCACCGGCATGGGAATGGTCTGCGTCAGTGGCTTGGCGTACCACTTTTTGCGTCGACCCTGGCTTTCGGAATCCACACGGAATTCCCATATTCCGTTGAGGTCCTTTATTTCACGAGCTTGTGTTTCCCGGGGATAAAGCATAGTTTTACTCCTCACCTTCTTGCATACGATTTCCGATTTCGCCTCTCTGACAAGATCACACAAATGTCTTTGAAGGGCAACGTTCGGTCTAACGGGAATCCAACTAGAGCAACGCCGGGAGCGGTAACAAGGCGAAGATGTAGCGGATCATCCGGAGACAAGCTGTCTGCGGAGATCAAGTCCGATAGAACGATGGCGCTTTGTTCTGGTGAGCCCGAGTTCGATCAGTGAGATCTGCGTTGTCTGTGAGACTCCGAATTCAAGTAGGATGTTGAGGTCCGGCAACCGCACTAGCGCCGGTCGATGCCGACCCGCATTCAACCCGAACACTGCCGAGTCGACAGTGTTTCTCCTTGCACCGCGCAGCCGTCTAGGGATATCTATGGTCGGCCATGAGCCTGCAGCCCATCGTCAACACCATCAACTGCCACGATTACCTCGTCGACGTACCCATGGAATGACCATTTTGATAGGCACCCTTCACCCTCAGGTTCAACCACGGGAATCGGCAGCATGGTGGCGGCTGTCGATCCTCATGATCCTGGTGGTCGGGGCCGTCCGCTCTGCCGAGGCGGGTTACGTCGAAAGCAAAGACGGCAAGACGATCATCCATATCAAAGTCGCCGCGCGACTGTACCCCGACCCGGCCATCGCGGACATCTACAGCCAGGCCATGCTCGCCAGTGCGCGCCTGTTCCGTGAACGGTTTCCCCAGATCATTGCCGAGCGATATCGCGACAAGTACAAAGCGGATCCTCAGAAATACGGCGACTTCGACTGGGACAACGTCGAACTCTCGATCGACACGTTCAGCGGCATCACCGTGCCCGGCGTCGAGACGGACATGCTCGCCATCGCGGGCGATCTTGCCCCGGATGTGTTCTACATCATCTTCCGACACTCGAGCACCTACATCGAGCACGAGCTGCTCTACCCGCTCGACAAGCCGGAAGACGGCTATCTGTCCTCGATGCCCGAGGAGGAGCTGGAGCTGCGGGTGCATCCGAAGATCTGGCCGGTGATCCGCCGCAAGGGTGTCGACGGCCAGACGCGTGTCTGGGCTCTGCCGTGGGGCGGCATGGCGGGCAAAGTGCTGCTATTTCGCAAGGACCTCTTCGACGAAAACAACCTTGCCTATCCGGACAACCACTGGACGTGGGAACAGCTTCTGGAGGCGTGCAGGACCATCACCGACCCGGCCCGGAATCGCTACGGCATCCTGCTGGCCAGGGGAGCGCGTGAATCGTGGCACTGGGCCACCTTCCTGTGGTCGGCCGGCGGCGACATCATGCGCCACGACGAGGCCACCGACCGGTGGCTATGCACGTTCGACACGCGCGAAGCAGCGGTGGCATTGGATTATTACCTGCGACTGAGCGCCGAACGATGGACGGATGAACAGGGACGCCCGCGCCGCGGCTACAGCTCCAAGGACTCATCGGAAGACAGCGGCGCCTGGAGCGAGGGTCGGATGGGGATGCAGTTCGGGTCCATGGACGAAAAGGTGTTCGCGCGGATCAATCCGGACACCACGGGGTTGGTCGCGGTCCCGCTGGGTTTCGCGGACGAAAACGGCAGGCGGATGCGCGGCGGCGAACTCAACAGCCGGCTGATGGGCATGTATTCACAGATCAAGAACCCCGTGGTCCGCGACGCGGCCTGGGAGTACATGCGGTTCAGTGAAAACCCTGAGTCGTTGGAGCTGAAGACGCGGGTCATGGTGGAAGGGGGATTCGGGCGCTTCGTCAATCCCAGGTATCTGAAGATGTTCGGATACGACGAGCTGGTGCGGCTGTCGCCCAAGGGATGGGCGGAGACGTTCGAGATTGCCATCGAGACCGGCAAGCCCCAGCCGTATGGCAAAGGCAGCAACCTCATCTTCCAGATGTTGACCCATCCGATCCAGGACCTCGAGCAGATGCTTGTCGACGGCAAGCTTCCGCTGGATGACGAGGCGAGGCTCGACGTGATCCAGGGCGTGCTGAAGAAGTGGAACGCCAAGGCCAACGAGATCCTGATCGGGACCCTCCCGCCCGAAAAACGATTCTGGCGCCGGCTGACGGGATGGATCGCACTGGGAATGATCGCGATCGCATTTGTTCTCGTCTTTCGAAACGTCATGCGCACGTTCACGCCACCCGGCCCATCCGTCGAGGGCAAGACCGCGCTGCGGTGGGGGTTTCGAAAGTACTGGGTGGCCTACGTGGTCCTGCTTCCGGCGGTGGTCACTGTCCTTGTCTGGAACTACCTCCCCCTGGCGTGGGGCTCGGTGATGGCGTTTCAGGATTACCGGCTGCTGGGCGAATCGACGTGGGTGGGCGTGGATCATTTCGCCGATCTGCTGTGGGATGTGCAGAGACACGGCTGGTGGGATTCGGTATGGAACTCGCTGCGCTACAGCATGCTGGTGGTGGCGCTGACGTTCTTGCCGCCGATCATACTGGCGATCCTGTTGCAGGAGGTACCGGTGGGGACACTCTTTTTCCGCACGGTGTATTACTTGCCCGCGGTGATCACCGGCCTGGTGACCATTCTCCTGTGGAAGATGTTCTACGACTCCTCGGAGCACGGCACGCTGAACATGGTCGTCATGACAATCCCGGCCGGCGCCTACATAGCCGTCGGGATTCTGCTGTTGGCCTTGTGCGTTCAGTTTGCCCGTCGGCTGTGGTTTCACGGGTCGGTGCTGCCGGCCGTGCTTGCGGCGATCGCCGGGGTCGTCCTCATGTATACGACCGGCGCAATGGCCTGGCCTCTGCTGTTTCCGGAGGGCGAGGCGCTGACGCGGGCTCTTCTGCATCTTCCCGGGCGGCTGGTCGCCGCCACCCATGACGAGCCGTTCCGCTGGCTGACGGACCGCAACACCGCGATGCTCTCGTGTGTGATCCCGATGGTCTGGGCGGGTATTGGACCGGGATGCCTGATCTATCTGGCCGCTCTCAAGGGAATCGGCGACGATCTCTATGAAGCCGCGGAGATCGACGGCGCGACGTTCATCGACAAGATCGCGTTCATCGTGTTCCCGATTCTCAAGCCGCTGATCATCATCACCTTCGTCGGCGTGTTCATCGGGTCATGGCAGGGGGCGGCGAACATCCTGGCGATGACCGGTGGCGCCGCGGGGACGCAGGTCGCCGACCTGAAGATCTTCTACGAAGCGTTCATGTATATGCGCATGGGACCCGCGACGGCGATGGCATGGACGCTGGGGTTCATCCTGATCGGCGTTACCGTTTATCAGTTGCGCATTCTCTCCCGCCTGGAGTTCAGAACCACGGGCACGAAGGAATAGTCCACGCGCACCATGGCCATCATCAGTCCCATCGAAAGACGCTCCTTCAAAGGCCGATGCCTGATCGGCCTGATCTATCTGCTGCTCGTCGCCGGCGGCGTCACGATGGTCTATCCGTTCCTGCTGATGATCGCGGGCAGCACCAAGAGCGCCGTCGATCAGAAGGAGCTGCGCATCCTGCCCGGCTACCTGACCGACGATACGTTGCTGTACCGCAAGCACATCGCATCGCTCTTCAACGAGCATCTGACGGCGATGAAGTCCGACTATCACGTACCGCAGGTTACCAGCTTCGAAACGCTGGAACCGCCAACGCAGATCAACCGGAAGCTGATTGAGATCTGGACCCGGTTCCTGGACGAGACATCCCCTCCCATCACGACGTTCTCGCTCGGGCACGTGATCTGCGGCCGATCCCGTGGGGTTCAGCCGGTGAATCAGCGACGTTTCGCCACGTTGCTCCACCAGGATTTCGACGGTGACCTCGACCGGGCGAACCAGGCATTGGACGCCCATTTTCCTACCTGGCACGCCGTGCGCGTCATGCCGTGGCGCTATACCAGTCGGGCCCTCGCTGTGCGCGTCACGCCGTTCCAGGAACGCCTGAGCCGGCTCGCAGCCACCCGCCCCGTTCATGAGCGCGTTTACTTCAGCATCGAAGGCGAATACCTGGTGCAGTACGTCCTGTCTCAATACACCCGTGACATCGCCGTCTACAACGAGGCGCACGGCACCGACTACGCCTCCTACGACGAGGTTCGCCTGTCCCGACGGTTTCCCCGGGAGGGAACGGAGGCCGAGCGGGAAGACTGGCTTCGGTATATCCGCGACGGCATCCACATGCTCTGGCTGCGCGCCGACGCCGAGGCGGCCCCGCTGTACCGCGGGTACCTCGAAGCCAAGTACCGGACCGTCGACAACCTCAACCGGAAGTACGAAACGAGCTATGTATCCTTCGACGACGTGCCGCTGGTCAACGGCGTGGCCGAAAACGGGCTGGTGAACAGCGATTGGGAGGCGTTCGTCCAGGGCAGCGAGGATCCGGAAACCGGCTCGATGCGGCAGTTGCCGCCCGAAATGATCTACATCGATTCGCTGGAATTTCGTTTCCGCGACTGGCTTGAAGCCCGCTACGGAACAATCGACAGGCTCAACCGGGATCTGAACACCCGCTACGGCCGGTTCAACGATGTAATCATGCCGCAACGACAGGTGCACGATGCAGCGTACAGGCAGCAAACGACAGCCCTGCGCTGGGAATACACGACCCGAAACTACGTCACCGTGATTTCCTTTCTGGCGCTTCACGGCCGGGCCCTCCTGAACACGACCATCTACTGCGGGCTGGCGGTGCTGACCGCGTTGATCTTCAATCCGCTGGCCGCCTACGCGATGAGTCGGTTCCAGTTGCCCTCGGCGTACAAGATCCTTCTGTTCCTGATGCTGACGATGGCGTTTCCCGCAATGGTGACGCAGATTCCCGTGTTCCTGATGCTGCGGAATTTCGGGATGCTCAACACGTTCTGGGCGCTGATTCTTCCGGGATTGGCCAACGGATACGCCATCTTCATTCTTAAAGGTTTCTTTGATCTTCAGCCGCGTGAACTCTATGAGAGTGCTTCGATCGACGGGGCCGGGGAATGGACGATGTTCTGGCAGATCACCATGAACCTGTCGAGACCGGTGCTGGCCTATATCGGCCTCATCGCATTTACCGCCGCGTACGCCAATTTCATGTTCGCGTTGCTGATCTGCCAGGATGAGAAGATGTGGACGCTGATGCCGACGCTGTACCAGCTTCAACTTCGCAGCTCGCCTGGAATCACCTTCGCGTCGCTGATCATCGCGGCGATTCCCACGTTCCTCGTGTTCCTCTTCGCTCAGAATGTTATCATGCGGGGTATCGTGGTTCCCGTCGAGAAGTAGATTCCTTGGCCATGGAACCATCTGCCCGTTCGCCGGCGCGCGGGTCCGGGGGGCCGGGGCCGAGCCGGAGCGAGTTATGAAGATCACCGATCGCCGAGGAAGCGTCAATGTGTTGCTTGGAGCATGGACTGATTGAATTACTGGGGATTTGCTCAGGTCACACGTCCCGGAAACGCGGCAGTGGGATTGAGCTCAAGCTCCGGTTCTCGCCATCGAATGTCGACTCAAAGAATTCAAGACAACCGAACAGGCTATAGGGCTTGCAATTCGACCGGGGGGGGGTAATTATAGTGCTCGAATGGCCCGGCGGCAGAGCCGGGCAAAAGTCTCAAATGGGAACTATGAGCGGTCCTGCCGAGCACATCAGAATAGGTTTGGTTACGATGGATGCTCAACCCTGGGAGCTTGAGCAGAACTACCGGCGTCTGGAGGCGTATGTCCGGGAGGCGGCACAGCGGGGTGCCGGGGTCGTAGTGGCTCCCGAGGCGATCCTGGATGGATACGTATGCTTTGCGGCGTCGCCTGTCACGCGGCAGCGGATGCTGGAAATTGCCCAACCCGTACCCGACGGTCCCTACATCGTCCGCGCCCGCGAGCTGTCCCGCGAACTGGGGATCTACCTCGAGTTCGGCTTCCTGGAGCGACGGGGCGAGGAGATGTTCAACAGCGTGGTCATGATCGATCCGCGGGGAGAGATCCTGGCGCAGTACAGCAAGGTGCATACGAAAAATGAAGTTTTTGTGACGCCCGGTCGCGCGTTGAAACCGTTCGACACGCCACTGGGACGGATCGGCTTTCTGATTTGTATGGACCGCGGGATCCCGGAGAATTTCCGGACGCTGGGCGTCCAGGGAGTGGAGATCGTTTTCCTGTCGATGGACGGCAGTGGCGGACCGGAGAACACCCGGCGCATGGCTCAGAACGCGGCCGAGAACGGCTGTTGGGTCATCATAGCCAACACCTGGAGTTGCGCAATTCTCAGTCCCAACGGAGAGATTCGCCTGGAGAAATACGAAGGCGAACAGGTAACGATCGGCCGGATCTCCTTGTCAGAAGTGCCTCGCGGTCCGGACCGCCGCAGCATGCTGGCCCGTCGGACCGATTTGTATGGTCCGTTGCTGGAATCGATCGAACCGGATCGCTGGTACGACGAGCAGGGCTACCCGACGGAGTGAGCCGAGCAAAAGCGCGCCGAGCTACAAGCCGATATTAATAGCTCCCTGGAAGACGCATCGGATTGATTCTTGACCCTACCGTTGCAAAGGCTTTTCAGTGTTTGGACGAAATAGGAGCTTGGGCTTTCAGCCCGCTTTAAAGTCTAGCATTGACGCATATCCTGAATAGCGAACCCACAAGGAGGCCGAGAAGGAGCGCGACAAGATTATGGCCCCCTTTGTCGTCGCGGGGGGATGAAATCGCCGTCCTCCAATGGGACCACACAATATCGGAGAGGAGGGCCTTGGGTTCGCTCTCCTTCGCGATGCCGATCACGGCGTCACGATGCGATAGGCCTTGGACGTGCTGGATCCCGTCGACTCTTGGGGATCGTAGAAGTACATGTTACCGCCGGTTCCGGTCAGGCCGGCGCCGGCGCTGTGCCAGGTGCTGGAGTTGTCGGTCGTGTATTCCAGCCGGTAAGGCTGACCCGCCAAACTGGGGAACTCCATCGCCGCGTTGTCTTGGAGGAGCTGGGTGTCCGTAACCGAGGGCTCCTCCTGCACCAACGAGTAGCCGACCCATTGCGCGCCGTTGCCGTCGGAGTAGACCGCCAGACCGAGGCCCACATAGTTCAACGTCAGAGGTTCCGGCGTCGAGACTTGATGAGCGAGGGTCCACACCGAGTTGGTGTCGCGCTTGTAATCGAACGTGAAGTTCTGTCGGTCGGCCGTCCAGGTTATGCGGAAATCATACCAGTCCGACTCCACGAGACTGAAGAGTGAAACTCCATTGGTGTAATTCACTCCGTTCACCCTGACCCTTGTTCCGTAGATGTTCCGCGGGCCCTTGAAGTCGTCCAGGTGAAACCTTACGCTGTCCTCGGTATAATCTATACCATACGCGTAGTTGTCGGTGTTCTCAGTAATCGCTAACTGCGCACCCCCGAACTGGTTTATTCGCATCCTGGCGTAAGCGGTGCCCTCGCCAAATGAAATGATGGGGCGGAAGGATGCCCCCCACCGGTGGTCCTAGGTGTTGAAAAAGTAGTATGCAGCCGTGTAATCCGTGTTACCTCCCCCCGGATAGTCGGTCACGACCAACGGTTTGTAGCTACCGTCTATCCAAGGGCTCGGCAACGCTTCGGCGGCAGCCGTGGTTCGGGGTGGGCTGGTTCTGGTTCCTGGGGATGCTGGTTCCGGTGATCGGGCTGGTGCAAGTGGGCGAGCAGGCGTATGCCGACCGCTATACGTACTTGCCCACGATCGGGTTGTACCTGGGGCTGTCGGCTGCGGGCTCCGGATGCTGCTCGTCGGGGACAGGACGGGGCAACGCGCTTTGCTCCTCATCACGCTTGCCGTGTCGATCTGCCTGGTGATCGTCGCGCGAAGTAACGTGCCGCACTGGAAGGACAACTACAGCCTGTTCGGACAAGCCGTGGCCGTCACCGAGCACAATCATGTGATGGAACACAATTACGGAATCGTGCTCTATCAGCGGGGGGAGATGGAGAAGGCGGAAAAATACTTTCGAATGTCGATCGCATCCAAGCCCGAGCAGCACGGGTCGCACACGAATCTGGGGGTGATCCTGGCCGAACGCCGGCAATACGACGAAGCGATCAAACACTTTCTCCTGTCTCTGCAATACAACTCGACTAACGTCAACGCCCATCTCAATCTGGCGCAGGTGTACCAGATCATCGGCCGGATTCCCGAGGCCCGGCGACATTTTGGCATTGCCGCCGAACTGGATCCGACGAAGGCGCCGAGGCGCACAAAGGGGCCGGACAATCGAACCAGTGCACCGTAACAAATGAAACTGAACGAAATGCTCCTAGGTCGTAAGCTTTGTCGTAAGCTAGATCGCTTCGTTCTAGCTTCGGTTGTCGAACCCGATACATTCAACACGGGAGAGTAGTTGTGGCGGAAGTCAATTCATTTCGGGATTTGAGGGTTTATCGCAAGCTGAAGGAGCTGCATTTGGAAGTGCATCCAGAGAGTTTGAAGTTTCCTAAGTTCGAATTGTACGAATTGGGATCTTAAGTTCGCCACTCATCGAACTCGGCACCAGCCCAGGTTGCTGAGGGCTGGGGCAGTAGACATACAAAATGTATATCGAGGCGGTCAGTCGTGCGAGGGGAGAAGTCAGGGAGCCGCAACATCATCTCGATGTTGCGGCGGACAAGGGATACATCGCCAGTGAGTTGTTTGAGAAACTCGACGACGGGTACGACCACTCTGGACGCATGCTTGAACGATTGCATCAATCGTTAAGCAAGTGGTCCGGCTCTATTCGCACTGGCAAAACAATCAAGGAAGACCGCGAAGAGTATCACGTCGGCAGCCGCATCGGCTGGCAGGAAGCGGAAGCAATTACGGCGAAAGTAATGGCCGAATTCGATTAGCCAGCGAGAATTTCTAAACTTTCTCACTTTACGGATCAAAAAAGCATACGTTCAACCAACCGCCAACCGTCAACCGAATTTCAGACTTGACACGCGGGGGGGGAGGGGCGGAACGTGGCATTATGATGGTAGGTCAAGTTTCCCGGACAAATCGGCATCCGGTTGAACGCCGTGGAGGCGTGTCCAGGGAACTCATGGATCAAGGGCTGCCATCGTGGGGGGTGATGAACGGGCGCACGGCCCGGCTGGTCCGGCGTTGCTCGAAGAGTGCCTTCACGCTCATTGAGCTCCTGGTGGTGATCGCGATCATCGCGGTTCTCGCCGCCCTGCTCGTCCCAGCTATGAAAGATGCGCTGGAGAGGGCCCGTCGTACGGTGTGCGCCTCAAACCTGGGGCAGATGGGCATCGCGCTGACCGGCTACATGCTCGACCACGACAGCCTCTATCCTCCCCACAAGATGTGCGACTTCGTGCCGGACAGCCGGGTCGGGAACGGGACGCTCTATACCTACGGGTGGGCGTTTGCCATCAAGAACGGGCCAGCCGGAAGTCGCTGGCCGCGGGGCCCCCAGGGCATCGGCCACCTGGTCGAGGCGGAACTCATTCCTTTCAGCCCCGTCCTGTGGTGCCCGTCCACCGGTGCGGATGACTGGCTCGATTACGAGATGGAACGGTCCCAGTGGGACGATTTGTCGTTCAGCAATCCCGAAATCCCGTACTGGTACCGGGGGGTGCAGACCGACATCGGGACGGAAGGTGAGCGCAAGGCATTCCTCTCCGATATTGTGTTCCCCCACACCATGAACGGCCTTCCCACTTTGTATCGGAACAATCACGAGGCCGAAGGATACAACGTCTGGTTCACCGACGGATCCCATTTCTGGATTTCTGATCCGGACCACAAGATCCCCAATCTGCCCTCGCTTCGGGGGCCCTCGGCCTGGTACGGGCACGGTTACGGGTTCGATGTGTGGGAAGAGTTTGAGCGCCGGTATTAGTGTGGCCGACTGTCCCGTGCCTGCATGCTATGGAGTGCGGCGCTCTGCGCCGCTTTG
>Ga0310342_100001444_pt1 | contig 14778 bp, 6 predicted proteins | sample S15DNA20500_MG_FD_206155 | JGI IMG/M metagenome (GOLD analysis project Ga0310342, IMG submission 206155) | Marine microbial communities from station ALOHA, North Pacific Subtropical Gyre - S1503-DNA-20-500_MG | ecosystem: Environmental > Aquatic > Marine > Oceanic | place: Pacific Ocean: North... | reverse complement strand
TGGATGTTCAACTCATAGGCCGACGTGTCCGGATCGATATCAAGGTCGCCGAAAGCGACAATATTGTCGACTGCGAGACCCGAGCCGACAAGACCGCCAGCATACTGAAGCGTCTTGGTCTCGGTGGTATCGTCCGGATAGGTCGTGGCAACCGTGATCGTCGCGACTGTTTCGGTACCGTCAGGAGGAAGCATGCTGAGCTCAGAGAAGCCCAGGATCGAAACCTGGATAGCTTCGCTCCCATCCGCATTTATTTCAGTCCAGTCAAAACCGGCCTCGGAAGCGCCCTCGGCCGCCGTACCGTCAGTCGTGAGGTCGGCGATCTCAAACCCGGTAGCCGTAACACCGAACGACCAGCCCTGGGCGCCGATGTCACTGTCGGCACAGGTGTTATTCGAGGTCGAAAGGGTACAGTCAACCGTCTGCCCGAAATCAAAACCTGAAATCCCGACGTGGAGATCGGCATTGTCACCGGAGAAACCGAGGCTGAAGTCCGCGTCGCAAAACTCCGGAGGCTCAACAAAGCAGGGATGATCGGGGTTTCCCTCGGCGGCGCAATCGGCGTCGTCACAATCGACATCTCCGTCGCCATCATCGTCCACTCCATTACCGCAGTCTTCGACTTCCGCCGCGCTGGCCTGGAAGGAGCAGCTTCCAAGCAGCGGATAGATGGTCGCGCCATCTATGGTGGCAGCGTTCACGACGGGCTGCCCCGCGCCACGACAACCGTTCGCGTAGCTGAGCGTCCCGGTCGAACTGGCCCCAGCCTCGCCGGGAAGGGCGCCTGTGACGGTAAGCTTCGCGATCACAGCGGTTCCAACTCCGGGAAGGGTAACCGGGGATGTGAAAGAAAGCACTACAGCGGAGACCGCTCCACTGAGCCCTTCACACGTGTTCCCGCGATTGGTGGCGCCATCCCTGCTGGTTGTCTCGCTTTTCTCGAAACCGACCGAGCGAAGACCGCCATCGGCCACATCTGCACCAACGGTTCCGTCGGTGGTGATAGCGGAGATGGTGGTTCCATCGGCGGCGATACTGATCGACCAGCCCTGGGCTCCGTCACCGCCTTTGTCCGTAGTGAGACTGCAATCCACTTCCTGCTCGTAGGCTCCGCCCGCGTCACCGGCTACATCGTTGCAGCCGCTCAGGCCGAAACTGGCCGGATCTCCGATGCAGGCCGCGTCGTCGGCACATACCGGATCGTCACAATCAGCCAGGCCGTTGCCATCCTCATCTCCTACCACCGCGCAATCCTCATCCGGGGGCACGGGGACGGAAAGGGTTATCTCGCAGCTGCCAAGGCTCGGAATGATGGTCTGGGCGTTGAGAGTGATGGCGTTGCGTACCGGCTGACCCGCTCCGCGGCAACCATCGGCGAGGAAGAATCTACTGCTATTGCTCGCGCCCACTTCGCTAGGAAACTCGCTGCTCACATCGATAATGGCGACGGTTTCCGAGCCGTTGGGGGAGAGGGTGATCGGGTTGACGAACGAGAGGACCACGGCGCTGACCGCGCCATTGAGACCGTCACAGCCATTGCCGCCGCCGGGGGTAACTCCAGAGCGCGTGGTGATTTCAGATTTTTCGAAACCGACGCTCCGCATTCCTCCCTGGGCCACATCGGCGCCAACGGTGCCATCTGTGGTAATGTTGTCGATCGCGCCGTTCCCTCCCTCGACGGCAATACTGATTGACCAGCCCTGAGCGCCCTCGTCGAGATCGTTATTTGAGGTGGTGAGAACACAGCCAAGCTGTCCCCCTATCGGGGCGCCAGCGGGGCCCTCGAGGGTTTGGCCACAGGCGCCCGCAGCATCACCGATGCCTTCAAGCGTCAAGGCGACATCCTGAGCCATGCATTGCCCAACAAACACGAAACTCGCCACAACTGCACAAGTACGGACAATTCTAGTCATGTCCCCCTCCGTCCATTATTAAAACCCAGTTCACTTATATTAAGACCCAAACTCATTTACAGCCTAACAGAGTAGGCTAACTGACCTAACATTCACAATATTAAAATCGACAAATATTTAACGCAAGCAGGATTGCCATTCCGACCAAAAATGCAAGAAAACGCGATCTTTGACACCCTGCCCCGTAAATATCGTTCTGGAAACTGGTTAAACCAGCTACCGGCAGCAGGCTGCCCATCAGAGCCGCCGCCAGAAGAGGAAGCCCAGCGCTCACTCACCCCCCCCTGTCTTTGCCTCCAAATAAACAAGGCTCAACAAAAGCGTCCGTTGAATATCCCAGGATCGTCATAAATGATTCTGTTGAAAGACATGGGAACCACGAGGCAGGGCTTCCCATCAGCAGCAAAGAGAACAGGTATGATGGTATTAAACACTCCATCCTATCCGCCGGGTCTCTTCCTGGAGCTGGAATCCGGGATAAAACAGCCGCTGCACGAAATTGAACTTCTTCCGTAATCCCCCAGCCGGAAGACCGCGTTACCGGCCAACAACAAATTGCGCCCGCCCCGGAGACCCTGGCACATCGTCGATCTCGCAGAGGATGCCCCTCCTGCGTTTTTTGAGATCTACCCTGAAAAGGAGTGAATGAACGCCCACAGGCAGCTTCACGACAACTCTGCCTGCCCCCTCCGGGGCCATCTCTGCCTTTTCGCCGGCGACCCAGAGGGTCAATCCAGTGGTGGACCTGAGCTCGATCCGAATACTGCCGCCGGCCACAACCCTCACCTCGCACCAGGCGAAAGCGATTCCTGTCTTTCCTCGGTCAAGGTCGGAAAGGGAGAGCTTGCCGGAAACCCGGCTGTAGGCCGGCGTCCAGCTCAGCCCCGCGTCTCCCGGCCCGCCTACAGGAGCCTTGTCGGTAGCCTCGAGCCCGGCGGGAACCCTCTCAAGCAGTCTCCAACGTCTTGCCGTCGAACGTCTACCAACGGAGTAATCGCCGATTTTCCCGATCTCCGAGAGAAACCGAATCAGGTCCCTGAGCTCATCGCGGGTTAATGAGTCAACCAGTCCCGAGGGCATTAGCGAGCCTCCTGTTGTTCGGCGGGCGATATTATCACGGCGCACAGGAACCTCGCGGCCATCAGAATCACGAAGGACAAGCTCCGATGGCGTCTCCCGCAGCTTGATCCCGGTAAGAACGCGTCCATCCTTTGTTATCACCGCGGTGGAATGATAGTTCTCCTTGATCGCCTTGTTGGGATCGAAGATTGAATCTATCAGGTAGTCCAATTGCGCGGTCGTGCCGATGCTTGACAGGTCCGGGCCCACCAGCCCGCCGGCACCACCAATGGCATGGCATTTCAGGCAGGCCAGCTCGCTGCTGTGGTAGAGCGCCTCCCCACGAGCGGGGTCGCCAGACTCTACCACCTCGGTAGCGAGCTTCTCCGTATCAGCCAGGCTGAGCTTCTTCGGTCCCCCTGTAAGTCCGCCAGCCTTCCGTAAGATCTCAATGAGCCTTGATTCTGCTCCCGCGGCTTGACCGGGTTGCAGATAGGGCTCGGAAAGCCGGACGCCAATCTTGACGGCATCCTGGGCAAGTTTCTTCGCTCCAATGGAGTTAGCAAGGGCGCCTGCGCCGCCCTGTCTTGAAAGAAAGGCCGAGAAGAGCCTGCCCAGGGAAGCCTGTCGCTCACTGGATCCTTTTCCACCGGTGGTGAAAATATTAACCGCCAAGGGCGCGGCTGCAGCAGGATCGATCGAAGCTAATGCGGCCACAGCCTGGCTCCTTTTCTCCATCGAACCACCGGCGCTACCCTGCCCCTTGAGAAACGCCACGCTCAATTTATCAGAAAAGAATGCAAGACCCTCAAGAGCTGCGACCCTGGCTACAGGATCCGAAGGGCTCTTCGCCAGCCTCTCCAATTCAGCCCGAAGCCCCCCGACCTTCCAGAGGCCAGCAAGACGTGCCCCAACGGCCCGGACCTGCTCATCGGAGGCTTTGAGCAGGACGTCGACCCGGTCAATCCCCCTGGCCGGTACGACCTTTCGCTCAAGCGCGGAACGCGCCAATGAGTCCAGGATGCCCAGGCGTTCCTCAGCCCTCTCGAAAACAAAAGCCAGCTGGCCTGGATCTCCATGCAACGCGACCATCGCAAGAAGGCCCTCCTGTCGAGCAGCCGGAACCTTCCCCTCCCTGATGAGACTCACGAGCCGGCCTACTACCCGCTTGGTGCCAACCGCCGCAAGGGCGAATTCGAGCCGTCTGCTGTTACCTCCGAAATTGATCCGCCCAGCCTCGAGCGCCGGAAGCCACCAGGGCTCAAGGTCTACAGCGGTGACGTGCAGTGCGTAGTCGAGAAAGCCCGAAGCCACCCCGCCATCCTTGAAATGCCGCCTGGAGCCATGGCCGGGAGTGGTGGCCGAGGGGTCGAGCGGCTGATCGAGAGCCGTCATCGCCAATTCCATCGCAGCCTCCGCCGTGGCTCCCCCCGCCCGGGATCCGACCATCCCCAACGTACGAACCGCCTCCAGGCGGACGCGGGGCGACTCATCGGCCACCTGGATGGCAAGGAGCGGCAGGGGACTGCCCAGGCGGGCATACCAATGGCCCAGCACACGTGTGGCCGCCGCGCGGACCCTGTGATCCGGTGAGCGCAGGAGCCTGCCCAGCAGCTCGGGCTCGACCTCGTCGATCGACTGGTAGGTCCAGAGCGCTTCCAGGAGATGGTGGCCGGTGGCTTCGTCCTCCGGATCAAGCTTGCCGATCCATTCTTTCAGCGCCCTGGCGACATCGGCCCTGGGCCGGTGGCTCAGGACTCTCTTGGCGTGATGCCGGGTCCAGTCCTCGGGGTCTTTCAGGTGCTCAAGCAGCTTCCCCTCGGGCGCCCCCGCGAGCTCGGGCCGCTTCACCAGGGCGCGGCCCTTGGCGCTGAGACGCCAGACGCGGCCATGCTGGCGGTTCCGCATCGGACTGCGAAAATCAACCTCGCCGTGCTGGATGATGGGGTTGTACCAGTCAGCGAAATAGATGGCTCCATCGGGCCCCATCTTCACGTCAACGGGGCGGAAGGAGATATGTTTCGACCGAAGCGGCTCGGAGACCTGCTTCGAAGCGTAGCCGGCTCCGTTTTCCGAGATCCTGTAGCGTCGTACGCGATGAGCCCGAAAATCGTTCGTGACAAAGGTGCCTCTCCATTCAGGAGGAAGATGGCGCCCACTCAGGATCTCCGCGCCGCATTCCTTGGGGCTTCCGGGGTTGAGCCCACGCATGATCTTCCGGCTGGTAGGCGACCCGATAATCGTCGCGCCGGGCATCAGGTAGATAACTCCATCTCCATAGGCGCCGTCAGCCCCAAAGGACTGGCCCCATCGATCGAAATGGTGCCCCCACCCATTGCACATTCCCCGAACATAGATCTCGAGCCTGAGTTTTTCCGGACGGAACTGCCAGATGCCCCCGCCGTTGAGGCGCCGCACCCCATAGGGTGTCTCCACGTGGCTGTGAATGTAGATCGACTGGTTGAAATAGAGGTTACCGCCCGGGCCGTACCGGAAGGTATGAAGAATATGGTGAGTATCTTCGATGCCGAAGCCGGAGAGGATCACCCGCTTCTCATCGGCCTTCCGATCCCCATCGTGATCCTTCATATAGAGCAGGTCGGTCGAATTGGCTATGTAGGCGCCCTCATCATCATCCGGCACCACGCCGGTAGGCATGAGAAGGCCATCGGCGAATACCGTCGAGCGGTCGGCGGCCCCATCTCCATCGAGGTCCTCGAGAATCAATATCCTGTCATTGGGCACCTGTCCCGGCTTGATATGGGGATAGATCCCGGAGCTCGCCACCCAGAGACGGCCACGGGCATCAAAGTTCATGTTGATCGGCTTGGCGATCATCGGGTTGGCGGCGAAGAGGTTCACCTCGAATCCCTCGGCGGGCTGGAACTCCCGGAGCTCGGCGGCAGGATCCGGCTTCGGGGCCTTGCGCAGGTTACGTTGAGCCGCCAGGGAGCCGGGCATCAACGCCAACGCCGTCAGGAGGAATGTCGCAAGGCTCATGTTCTTCATCTCGAGCCTCCCTTCTCGGCGCTGGCTGGCAGCAAGACATAGCTTCGGGCCACCGGCACGCGCAGCCTGGCGATCTCCGCCTCCTTCTCGGCAATCAGGGGATCGAAGAGAGGTATCTCCACGGCGTTGTTGCCCTGCTCATGCTTGCGGAACCCGTAGATATAAGGCCAGTTGGCCGGGCGATAGCGATGGAAGTAGAAGAAGTTCTTCTCCACGCCCAGGCGGCGAATCTTGTCGACCCGGTCGAAATCCGGTCCTCGATCGAACGCCACCCCGACTTTCCAGGTAGCCGCCGTGGCCTTGATGACCTCGACGCCGTCGATGCGCAAGGCGTAGGCGCCCGGCAGGAGCCCACCGATGCTCAATACCTCCGCAGCATCTCCGCCCCCGGGAAATCCGGGGAGCATCGAACGGGTCATGCTGAAGGACACCCCGCCGGCCCCGCCCTTCAGCTCCCTGACCACCGCGTTCCGGGCAGAAGAGGCCCGGACCGCATCGCCCCGAGCCTCCAGCTTGACCTCGACTCCCTCAACATCCAGGCCGAGAGCCGCGGCTATCGTACGGGCCGCCGCCCTGTAGCCCCGGGCGTTCAGATGGATCCCGTTGTCGGTGAGGGCGCGACCAGGCCCCTCGGCACGCAAGGCCTTGAACAGGTTGACGTAGCGATAGTCGCGTCCGGCGGCCAACTCGCCGATCGCCTTGACGTAGACCGCCAGGTTGGCATTCTGCGGACCCGGGTTCGGCAGCGGAGGCCCCTTGTTCTCAAGCCGTATCGGCGAGAGCAGGACGATGCGAGCTCCCGTCCCGGCCAACGCATCGAGGAGACGTCTGTATCCCTCAAGGAAGGAATCAAGTCCCTTCTTGCCGGCGTAGGCTGCGTTGGAGCCATAGCCGATCACCAGAACGGTGGGCTTGGCCTCGACTACCTGCTTGCGCAACTTGCCGAAGCCCGCCGAGGGACGATCAAAAACGGCGCGGGAATGCCCGAAAACATTGTCAGCGCTCCAGCCGAGATTGCGGAAGGTGACGTCGCGACGCGGCCCGCCGACAGCCAGGAGCGTCTCGAGGTAGCCGTAGCTCTGGGATCGCTCGATGAAGGTATTGCCGAGAAAAACGACCCGGTCCCCATCTCGCAGCTCAAGGGAATCCTCAGCGCTCAACGGCTGAGCGACGGCGGCGCCCCCGGTTGAAAAAGCGAGAACAGCGAAAAAAAACCTGATTTGCATCCTGATTGCCTCTGGAAAACTGGATTGTGTAACCGTCCCGGATGACCCAGACGTCAATCATAGGCTAACAACCGCGCAGGAAACAAGGCGCAGCCCCGGGCGCTTCCAATCTACCGGGCCGGTGCCCTCTCCCGTCACAAACCCAGAGGGAGCAGGCAGTTTGGCTCATTAGCTTTCCATCGAACAGGCTCTAATCCTCCCTCTCAGAACCAAAACCTTCTGGTCAAGACTCGTTCTATTCGGCTACTATATAGATGTTGGCAGCGGTTTTTATGAAACCGAAGTTTTTGACCATACCTGCCCTGTATAAGAGGATTTTTCATGTCGAACCCTATTGACCGAAGAACCATGCTCAAGGGAGCCGGTGTCGCAGTCGCCCTCCCCCTTCTCGATGCGATGATTCCCGCAACCGCGGCCTATGGACGCAACTCGGCCGCCGTAAAAAGCCCTATGCGGTTTCTCGGAACTGGTACGCCCCTTGGGATGCACCCATCCAATTTCCATCCGAAGATGGCGACCCGTGACTACGAGATGCCCCGCTCTCTCAAGGCGATCGAGCATATCCGCAATGACTTCACGGTCTTCACCAACCTCGACCATGGCCTCTACGGCGGACACTACGCCAACCATACTCTCTACAGCGGCGTCAAGGTCGAGGAGCACAAAGACCACGACGAGGGCAACATAACCATCGACCAGCGTTACGCTGAGCACGTCTTTTCCGAGACCCGCTACAGCTCGCTTTGCCTCTGGCACAGTGACTATTCCTGGACCCGGCGCGGCATCAAGGTCCCGTCCATCAGGTCGACCGAACACGCCTTCGCCCTGCTCTTCGCGGACACCAGCGGCATCAGCTCCAAGCGCAGGAGACGGAACAAAAGTAAATTCTCGGCTTACCCGGAAGAAAGCACGGCTGACCTGGAGGCCCGCAACAGTGTCCTTGATGCGATAAGGGGCGACGCGAGATCTCTCAAGACCCGCCTCGGCGCCGCCGACCGCAACAAGCTCGATGAGTACTTTACCTCGATCCGCGAGGTCGAGCGAAAGCTCCAGTCCTCCATCAAGTGGTCGAAGATCCCCAAACCCAAGGTCGACGAGACTCCCAAGAGCGCTTCCGATCGGGATCTCGACAAAGCCTACGAGGCGTGGTACGACCTCGCCCTCCTGGCTTTCAAGACCGACTCGACCCGCTCCATCATCCTCGGCACGCCTGGGGGCGGCCGGGCCTTCAAGATACCCGGAGTGACGAGCGGTTATCACGACCTCTCCCATCACGGGCACGAGGAAAAGAAGATCGAGCAATTGAGCCTCATCGACCAATGCCACCTTCGCCAATGGGGTCGCTTTGTTGAAAAACTGAAGGCTACCAAGGAGGCGGACGGCCGCACCATGCTGGACACGACCGTCACCATGCTGGGTTCCGGAATGGGAGACGGAGCAAGGCACAACAATGAGAACTTGCCGCTGGTCATGGCTGGCGGAGGCTGGCGCCACGGCTCACACATCAACGTGTTCAAACGCCAGAAGCTCAACAGCCTCTACCTGACGATCCTCCAGCGCCTTGGAGTCAAGACCCGTAAGTTCAACACGGCAGAGACTTCCTTCACGGGACTGAAATGAGATCGATGAACGCTTGTCGTTCGCTTCTCCTCATAGCCTTCACCGTTTGCTGCGCCTCCCGCGGGCCGGCCTTCGGCGACAACATCAATTACGCCTCCGGCTATAAGGCGAAGCTGAAGCCTTTCCTCCAGGAAAACTGTTTTCGCTGTCACGGCGAGAAAGTTCAGAAGGCCAAGCTTCGCCTCGACAACCTTCCCTTCAAGCCGACCGATCCCGACAATTACGATCTCTGGCAGAACGTTCTCGACAGGATCGCCAGCGGCGAGATGCCTCCCAAGAAAGAAAAAGGCGTCCGGACCGTCGTTGCCAAGCCCGACCCCGCCTTCAAGCTCAAGGCCGACAAGATTTCCGAATGGATGACCGAGGCCCTCGAGCAGGCCTCCGCACAGGTGGCCAAGACCAAGCGAGCCAAGGGCAAGGGCGTCCTCAGACGTCTGAGCAAATCCCAATACGCCAACTCCGTGCAGGAATTGCTTGGCAGCGAGGCAAGCAAATTGCTTGTCGAGACCTTCCCGGAAGAATTTATTGATGAAGGATTTGACAATATCGGCAGCTCCCAGGTCATGAGCGATTTCCTTGTCAGCCACATGATCAAGACAGCAGAGGATGCCGTCGAGTTCACCGATTTCGACAAGAAGAGCACCACCCGGGAAGAGCTGGCCGAGTTCGCCACCCGGGCCTTCCGAAGGCCGGTGACCGATGCGCAGATTGCTCCGTACTTCCGGCTTGCCGAAAAAGCGACTGCCGCCCGCGCCTATGCGGCCATCCTCTGCTCCCCACGCTTCCTGTATTTCTATGAAGACCCCGGAAAGCTCGACAGCTACGCCATCGCCTCGCGCCTGAGCTACTTCCTCTGGAACTCGATGCCGGACAAGACCCTCTTCTCACTCGCAGCCGACGACAAGCTCCAGGATGAGGAGGTCATCCTTGAGCAGGTCGACCGCATGCTGGAAGACAAGAAGACGGAGCTCTTTATCAGGAACTTCCTGCACCAGTGGCTCAATATCGACAACATCGCCGAGCTGCCTCCTGACGAAAAAAAGTTCAAGACCTTCTACGACGATGGCCTCGAGGAATCCTTCACCACCGAATCCTTCATGGTTTTCAAGTATATGCTCGATGAAAACCGGCCGGTGACCGAGTTCCTCAGTGCCGACTACACCTTTGTCGATTCCGACCTGGCCGAGCATTACGGCCTGGAGGAAATCAAGGATTTCGGGTTTGTGAAAGTCAAGCTTCCCGACCTGCGCCGCGGCGGCTTCATCACCCAGGGCGCCGTACTCACCAGCACCTCCAACGGGGTAGAGACCTCGCCGGTCATGCGGGGAATCTGGGTCCTCCAGAACATCCTTGGCCTGCGCAAGCCCGCCCCGCCGCCGAACGTCCCGGCCCTTGCAGTCGACACGCGCGGAACGAGAACCCTGCGCCAGCAGCTCGCGGCCCATACCAAGAGCAGCAGGTGCGCCGGCTGCCACAGGCATATTGACCCGCTCGGGTTCGGACTCGAAAATTACGACGCCATCGGCGGGTGGAGAGAAGAATACAAGAACAAGGTCAAGGTCAACTCCGGAGGAAAGCTGCCAACCGGCCAGAAGTACCGGAATATCGCCGAGTTCAAGAAGGCTCTCCTTTCAAGAAAGGAGAGCTTCGCCCAGGGGCTCGCCTCGAAATTCCTGACCTACGCCATCGGCCGCAAGATGCTCGGCACCGATCGCTCCGAGCTCAAGAAGATCGCCGGGAAGCTCAAGAAAATGGACTACGGACTGCGGGACCTGTTCCGCCTCAGTGCCACCAGCAAGATCTTCCTGACCCGGTAGGGCGCTCACCCTGCCGCAGGAGTTCGATCCGACCTCGCAAGTCGCGGGAGCCAACCGCCTATTTTCCGCTTTTTGATCCTCGCCTGGCCCCCTTGGCCTTGAGCAGAGGCTGGATCGCTTTCCGGCCCGCATCCACCTCGGCCGGATCCGTCTCCACCCTGAAGAAATTTTTCATGAAATCAACAGCCAACCGGGTCCAGGGTTCAAAGGTCTCGTCCAGGGGAGTTTTGCCCTCATTATTGCCCTCATTCACATCAGCTCCTTTTTGGAGCAGGAGCTTTACCGCCTCGACCCTGCCGAGTGCGACAGCCCAGTGAAGGGCCGTGGTGCCGAACTGGTCCTTCTTATCAATATCAGCCCCGGGTTTCAGGTGAGCCCTGAGAGCCTCGACATCTCCGGACCTGGCCGCTGCCCAGATATCACCACCCTTGAGACCCCCAAGCTGGGCTCCGGTCTTTCCACCGTTCTTGCGCAGCAGAGCGGCGATCTTCGGCTTGGCCTTGTTGACCTCATCGGGGTCGATCTTTACGCGAAAAATACCGGCGATGAATTCCGCCGCCTGGTCGTCCAACGGCCCCAGGGCATCATCCAGCGGGCTCTTCCCCTCCTTGTTGGTAACATTAACGTTGGCGCCGTTCTTGACCAGGTACTCAACCACCTCCAAGCGACCCAGGCCCGCTGCCCAGCTAAGCGCGGCAGCGCCAAGACCATCCTTGCGGTCGATGGCATCCTTTCCTCCCATCTTTTCGAGATGCCATTTGACGGCCTCCACGTCGCCCTTGCGGGCGGCGTCCCAGAGGTCCCCGGGCTTGTCATCGGTGGCATTGCTGTCTTTCTTCTTGTCATCGTCCCGACCCCGTCCACGGCCGAAAATGCCTCCCCCGGGGATAGCTACCGGTGGCTCATGCGCCTTTTTCCAGAGCGGCATTCCATCGGCGATTTCCTCGAGCAGCTCCTCCCGGCGGGTCCTGATGAACTCACGAACCCCTTCAAGGCTGCGCCCAAACCGCCCCTGCCTGCTGTATTTTTCCACATAGGGCTCGAGCAGCTTCTCGATTCGATCGGTTTCGGCCAGCAGCTTCTTTTCATCCCAATGGCTTTCAAAGATGGCCAGGAGAGTCTTCTTGTAGCGAGCGCGTGACTGTGGCCGCTGGTAGAGCTTGTTGGCAATCATTCCACCTGTCTTCACCGACAACGGCACCCTGCGGTCCGGGTTGATATGACTGTACTTCACGAAAAGTGAATCGGCCCCCCAGGGCGTGAAATGAAATTTCCCTGTAGCCGGGTTCAGGTAGAAATAAAAGTTATTCCTATTGCCCGAATAGCCATCCCAGAAGCCGAGCAGACCTTCCATGGCCCAGAATTTGTAAAACGCATCGAGGTCGACAAGTGAGCCGATCTCCTTCTCGATATCTCTCTCTTTCTCGGCCTCTGTGCTGGCTCGCAATTCCGGAGAGATCAGCAGGTCGGAGCTTTCAGGCGAGGTGTTGAGTCCGTGGATCGCCAGGATGTTGACTCCTTTTTGAAGCTTGCCGATATGCTCGGAAATCGGAAAGTTCTCGTACCTGATCGCGGCGCCATCATCGTGAGGTCCCGTTGCCTGCGAGGTCCACCCCGCGATCCTCGGCGCGTTGGCATCCGCCACGCGCTGGCCGTTGAGATAGGCGATGAAACCATCGTCGTATTTCATGCGAAGGGTGAGTCCTTTAATCTTGCTGAGATGATCTTGAACGTCAAACGAGTACCGCAGGTAGACCGACCCCGTCTGTTCATGCATCTCTTTTTCGAAATCGAGCCCCGGACTGAAATGATCCTCGTAGCCGCCCGTTATCTCGAAGCCGGCGCCTCCGTGACCCTTCTTCCAGCTGGAATCATCGAAGCCGGGATTCATCCAGTCTTCGTCGAGCTCGTTGCTGGTGGGAACCCAGCCCGTGCCCCCGGTTTCAGAATCCAGGATCGCGACCCCTGCGGCGCCACCGCCGGCGTTCAACAAGCCGATCAGCTCCTTGATCTTCGCACGCCCTGCCTCGTCATCTCCTCTTTTGAGCTCAAAGCTCTTGTCCCAATCTTCGTAAAAATCCACAACGGTGCCCTCGTAGAGGGTGCCCTCGTCATCGCCGAAGCCGCGCTTCAACAACGGCTTTCGATAGGTCTCCACATGCGAATAGATGCCGAGGTTCTTGCCGTTAACGGTGATGTTCGCAAAGGAGCAACGCGGGGCCGGAGATCCCGCCTTGTTGAAAAGGCCATACCCCATGAACTGGCTCACCAGGGCGGCATCCTGCTTGTTGTTGTTGAACGTCAGGTTATTGAGTCCCTCGATCTTCCCTTCCGGGTCGACGAAATCGAGCTTCACCTTGAGCGAGGGACGAATACTGCTCTGGGAACCGATGAACCCCTTCTTGCGGAGACCGACCTTCGGGAACTCGACTCCATCGATCGAAACGCTGGCCTCAACATAGGTATAGGGTCCCGGAATCGGCTCAAACTGCCTCCTGGCGTTGAGCGCCTCAAAGAAATTTCGAGACTGGTAGCGGATGGTGTCCCAGTCGCCCGGGGCGACGGTAATCTGAACATCGAGAACCCGGTCAGCGGGAAAAATGGCATCCAGGGTCAGGTCGACGGCACGCAGGGTCGTGACCCCCCCGATAAAAACAAGCCCGGCGACCAATGTCTTCTTAAGCATCATCCAATCAAGCTCTCTATAAATGGGAGTAGTTTGTTGATTCAGGCGGCATCCTAACACACAAAAGTAGCGCCGATGTCCGTAGTTGTAAGTGCGTGTCCGTTCGAAGGTCATTAACGGCCCCATCGACGGAAAAAACCGGTCAATCGGCACCGCAAGATTCTGCAGGCGGCTGCAGACGGAGCGAAGCTCTCACCTCAGGGGCGCTATTGACAGATAGCGGAGGTAACCCCACAGCCGATTCCATCCTCGGTTGGATCCGTTCCGCACTCGGCGGACGAATACCCGGGACTCTCCGGAGCCGGTGGAGCCGGGGGAGCGCCGCCGACAAAGAGCCAGCTGAAGATGATGATGGAATCGGTGATCTCGATGGCGCCGGTGTCGTTGGTGTCCGCGGCATCGGCGCAGACCGGGGGTCGACCGCCGCTGAAAAGGAAGAGCAATGGTATGACGCCATCGGTGAGGTTCACGACACCATCGGAGTTGGAATCCCCTCGCACAAAGAGCACTCCCACAGGCGCCTTGCAGGCCGCCTCATCCGAGCAATCGTTATCATCACAGTCGGCGCTCCCATCTCCATCGTCATCAATTCCGTTATCGCAGATCTCGATGGCCGGCCGGCAGCTGGCGTCCTCAGCGCAGTCGGCATCTTCGCAATCGGCCGCGCCATCCCCATCGTCATCAATTCCATTATCGCAAACCTCCGCCGGGGGCTTGCAGGCGCAGTCGCTGTCCTCGCAATCGGCAAGGCCATCTCCGTCATCATCTTCGCCGTTGTCGCAAATCTCATCTCCGGGCTCCCCTCCACACGGGTCCGGGCCGACATCCGGCATCAGGGTTTCCGACTGCCCCCCGACATCGTTTCCTATGACCTCGCCGTTGATCTCGTTGAAGTCATCGTTAACCGATGTATAGACCACCGTCTGGGCGATGGCTCCATCCGAGTTGTGTTCGGAGTTCGCGAAACCCACGAAGACGGCATCGGGCATCGTAGCGCTGTTTTCAATCGGTCCCTCGATCCAGGAAGAATCATCATAGGGATCGTCGGGAAGCTCCGCGGCCCACCAGGACTGGAAAAAGTTGCCCCGCCGGGTCAGCCGGATCGCGGCCGGGCGTGCTCCCGACCCGCCCGGCAGAATGGTTTCGTACATACCGCCCCCCGCGTTGCCGTGCTCCCGTCGCCCCGCCTGGCGCGCCTGGTCGTCGGTGGCGGGTCCGTGGATCTGGACCATGACAAACTCGGAATCCCGGGTTAATTCACGCCGGGCCATGAGGCCCATCTTCCCCCAGCGACCTGCCCCGGTATCATGGAAATAGTCGAGGATTCCTACAGCGACGTCAAAGTCCCCGGCAAACTCCGTATAGTCGAAGTTAAAATCGTCACCGCCGGTCCAGATGTCTCCGCCCGTGGAGCTGGTATTGATGACCTCGCCACGCTCGAAACAGGG
>Ga0310342_100001443_pt1 | contig 14780 bp, 7 predicted proteins | sample S15DNA20500_MG_FD_206155 | JGI IMG/M metagenome (GOLD analysis project Ga0310342, IMG submission 206155) | Marine microbial communities from station ALOHA, North Pacific Subtropical Gyre - S1503-DNA-20-500_MG | ecosystem: Environmental > Aquatic > Marine > Oceanic | place: Pacific Ocean: North... | reverse complement strand
CAGCACGGTGGCACCCGGCTTGGCCCGCTTGACCAGGCTGCAACCGGCCAACTGCGCCGCCTGGTCCCACAACACCTTGTTCTGCACGCGATCGTTCTGAATCTGGAAGATCGGATGGGCCTGCCCCGCCGCGGTCAGGGACATCGTGAACGGTTCGTCGGCCTGGTCGGGATCTCCCTCGCCGGTAAACTCGACCGGCAACACGTCGGCCAGCGGTGTGCTGGCAAACCCGTTGGGTCCGAAAGAACGGTACCCACCGAGCACGAGAATCGCATGCCCCTCCTGGCTGGCCCACTCGGTCAACGCCTCGTATTCACCCTCGCCCAGGAAATCGGACTCCATGTCGCCCAGGATCACCAGGTCGACTGTTTCCAGTTGAGTCGGCGTCATCAGGATCTTCGACGCTTCGGGGTTGGGCCGCCGGGGATTGGCCGTCCGCACGACGGTGAGCAGGTTGATGTCCGGGTCATCGTCGAGCCGCTTGTGGAGGAAGGTGTACTCGTAGCGGAGGAAGCCCTCGATATACAGTACCCCGATGGCCTCGGCGTTGACCTGCAGTGCAAACTGCTCAACGTTGTTCTCCATCACCCGCTCGCCTCCGACCGCTTCGGCCTGGACCCGGTAGACAAAGCGACCCGCCACCGTCGGCTCGAACGTCAGCACCGCCTCGACCTGGTTGGCGCCGGCTTCGAGAACCACCTGCTGCTCGGCCTCGGGCTGATCGCCGGCCACCGTCACCTTCACCTCAACACGCCGATCACCGGGACCGGCCGCTCGCACCACCGGCACACGGACGGTGACCTTGTTGTTGACCAGGACCTGTTCGGGGGCCTGCGGTGTGCGAACGGCCAGATCGAGCTCGGCGGATGAGGGGTCCGAGGGAAACCCGATCGCGTGGATTGGCGTCTCGCTGTCGGCCAGTTGCAGGATGCTTTCCCGGCCCGAGTTGTCCATGCCGTCGGTGACCAGTACCAGCCCGATCAACTCGCGACTCCGCAAGCGACTCTCGACCCGACCCACCGCGCGTACGAGGTCGGTGACGGTCTTCAACGGCTTCTCGGCCGGGAGTTCGGAAACCGGTTCCCCGTCGATCCCGAACAACTCGACCTGCACCCGGGCCCCCTCGCCCTCCTCGACCTGGCGTGTCAAGCGGGCGACCGCCTCGCGAGCCAACTCGTATCGAGACTTTCCACCGGTGTGCGCCAGAGACATCGACCGGGAATCGTCCAGCACGATCGCCAATCGACCCGGGTCCACCAGGGTCGTGTCCTGTGTCCAGACCGGACGGGCCAACGCCAGCAAGAGTGCCAGGATCCCCGCACCGCGGAGGGCCAACAGCACCCATGTCAGCCGACGTTCGGTACGGATGAAGATGCTGTAGTAGACGAAAAACAACAACACCGCCCCGGCAACGATTCCCAGCAGCCACGGCCAGACAGAATTTACGTTTTCGAGTTGGAACATGTGAATGTTGCGATGGAGATCAGCGGTTCAGATTCATGAAGAAACGGACTGGGACACGGAGGTCTCGTCGGTGACCTGGGCCGACTCGTGAGATTCGGTGAGCGTGTCGATGTCGCCGCCCAGAGAAATACGGCCGGTGGGAACGGCGATCGTACGGGGACCGTCAGTGCGAGGCTTGAGATAGTGCATCGAGGTGATCCAGTTGGCCAGGGCCGGTTCGAGCACCGCGACCAGCAGCACGAGCCACAGCAGGATCTCCCACAACTCGCTCCGCGACCGGCCGACGCCGGCCTGGGATTCCAGCTTCGTCGCGTCATCGACGACGACCAACCGCGATTCGTCGACCCACGGCAAGGATTCGCCGAACACATCGATCGGCTTGTCCCCGACCTCAATCGCCGACAGGTCGCTCTCGCCGGCTTCCAGGTTCACGGCAAACGCCCGGCCATTGCCGTCACTGCCGCTCTCGTCAAACCGGTAGACGCCAGGCTGCTCGGTCTCGTTGAAATCCAGCTGTCTGAGTGTCGGATCGGCCACGGCTTCGAAGACCCCGATCGTTCGATCCGGCTTCACGACTCGAATCCGCTGGGACGGACTCCCCACCGGGACGGACTGACGAATCGTCTGCCCGGTACGGAAGAAATTGCCGGCCGCCGTCACGGTAGACGCGGCTGCGGTGTCGGCTGCGGTGTCGGCCTGGGCCTCGGAACTCTGGCCACCGGCCGACTGCGCCAGGTAGCCGACCAGCCGGTAGACGAATGGCAGAAAGGCGGGTCTCACGGGGAAGTTGGACCAATCACGATCGCAGCTCGAAGCGAACAGCGCAACGCGTCCTTGTCCATAAAGGTGTTCGCACAGCAGCGGATCGCCGGAGTCGGTTTCCATCACCACGCGGCTGTTTGCGGCGGGGTCGAGCCTCCAGTAGGCCGAAAAACCGACGGCTCCCAACCGGCCGGTCTCACCACTGCCAAACCCCGATAGCGCCGGGTGGTCCTGTGCAAACTCGCCCACGCCGGTCACCAGCGGCTGGTCCTCGCCGCTGGTCGCGTTCCCCTTGGGAGCACCACCGGAGAGTTGCGCCGGCAACAGGCCACCGCGGGCACGATCGCTGCTGGAGAGCAACTTGTTGTAGAAACTGGGCTGTGCCTGATCACCCAGGAAGACCAGCAGGCTGCCACCCCGGTCGACGAACCGTTCGAGTTTCCCGACCGCCGCCTCGGGAAGCGTCTCGACGTTGGCCAGGATCACCAGCCGCACGTCATCCAGTGAGGCCCCCTGGAAGGCATTGGCCCGAACGTTGGTCACCTGGATCGGATTGCTCTCCGCTCCCCCGGCCGCCAGGGCAGCTCGCAGAAAAAACAACTCGTCATTGCGACGGATCGAAGAGGGTGCCCCGTTGACGGCGACGACATTGACCGCATCGAGGACTTCGAAGCAGAAGTACCTGCGGTTGTCCGCGGTCAGGGCAGGATCATCGACGGCCACGTAACCCGATTGCCAACCACCGGCATGAAAGGTGTGGTGAAGCGTGTGGACGCTCCAGCGGCCCGGTTCCACCGACTCGTTGACGATCTCGGCGACCTTACGGTACCCCTCCTCGTCGGCGTCCTCGGCGTCGGCACCGGCCCGCACGTGCAGGCTGATGGTGCAGGATCGGGCGGCGACCCCGTCATTGCGGACGTGAGGTCGGATCGAGAACGGGATTCCGGCCATCGGCCGCGCGGCGCCGTACTGGACGGCGGTGATCGCCAGGTTGCTGACCGGGCCGCTGGGGCGAACCGGGATGAAGACGACGCGGGAGTCGAACGAACTGTCGGCCACACCGGTGAGCACCGGAGCGGTCAGACCGCGTTGCTGGAGATCACTGAAGACGTAGACCTCGTGGCTGGATTCCTTCCGCTCGGCCAACATTCTCTCGGCAACCAGTACCCCTCCGGCGAGGTCGGTCCCCAGTGCCTCACGCCGTCCGTCGGCACTGTTGGCCCGCTCGGCCAATCCCAGCAGGTAATTCTCGATCCCCGCCACGTCGTCGGTCGCCGGTTCGGGGTAAACAGCCAGTGGCCCGTCGGCGCGGCGACCGGCCAGGACAATCGAAGCCGAATCGGAGGCCTTCAGCCCCTTGATGATCTCGGTCGCTTCGCGGGCGGCCCGGGACAACAACGTGCCACCGTCGGCATCCCGGTAATGCATGCTCGCCGAATCGTCGAGCACGATGACAACGCTGCGACTGAGTGTCGGGTCGCCGGTTGTCGCCGACTCCTGCAGGAACGGCTCGGCAAAGGTCATCGCCAGCAACGCGCACAACGCCATGCGGGCAGCCAGCAACAACAGTTCCTTCAGCCGGCTCATCCGGTAACTCCGGAGAAACTGATCGGTCAGGAACCGGGTCGTCGAGAACCGCAGCGTACGCGTCTTCCGCGACCGGCTGAGGTGAATCAGCAACGGGATCGCAGCCGAGAGCAGGCCGACGAGGTACAGAGGTGTTTGCAGTCCGAACATTGCGCTTCTTTTTCAGAGCATCTGCTGACGTCGGGCGAGGTAGGCACCCAGGAACCGATCGAACGGGGTGCCGGTTTCGGCAACCGAGTAGTCAATGCGGGACCCCAGGCAACCCTCGCGGAGCGTATCGAGGAACCGTTCGAGTTCCTCGAGATAGCTGGCGCGAAAGGCTCGCGGATCACTGGTAATTTGACGACCCGTCTCCATGTCCTCGATTCGACTCACATCATCGAAGGGGAACGACAGTTCATCGGGGTCGAGTGTCTGGAAAACGATCACGTCGTGCTTGCGGTGACGGAAGTGCTTCAGGCCGCTGACGATCGCTTCGGGGTCGTCGAAGAGATCGGAGATGATGATCACCACGCTGCGGCGCTTGATCGTCTCGGCCAGTTGGTGAAATGACCCGGCCAGGCTGGTTTCACCGCCCGGCTCGATCGCCTCGAGGTGGTCCATCAACACCCGCAGGTGCCCGGCACCCTGGCGGGGCGGCACCAGGTCACGGACATCATCGTCGAGGGTGACCAGGCCGACGGCGTCGTGCTGGCAGGCGATCAGGTGGGCCAGGCTCGCACCCAGGTAGCTGCCGTACTCGAGCTTGCTCATGCCACCGGTGCGGCTGTAGGACATCGAGTTCGACTTGTCGAGCACGATGTAGCACCGCAGGCTGGTCTCTTCCTCGTACTGCTTGACGTACAACTTGTCGCGACGGCCGAAGACCTTCCAATCGATGTGCCGCGGGTCCACCCCCGGGGTGTACTCACGGTGCTCGGCGAACTCGACACTGAACCCGCGATGCGGGCTCTTGTGCATCCCCGCGTAGAAGCCCTCGACGACCAGGCGGGCGGCCAGCGAGAGGTTCTTCAGGCGGGCCAGCGCCTGGGGGTCGAGGTACTTCAACTGGGTCGGGCTGGCGGTGGCCATCCTAGACGTAAGCCTCCGCCGCGGGTGCCTCGATCGTCTCGAGCAGCATCTCCACGATCCGATCCGGCGAAATGCCCTCGGCCTCGGCATGGAAGTTGGTCATGATCCGGTGCCGCAGCACCATCGGAGCCACTTCCTTGACGTGGGAACAGGTGACGCTGTACTCGCCGGAAATCGCCGCTCGGGCCTTGGCCCCCAGCACCAGGTACTGCACCGCACGGGTGCCGGCGCCCCAGTTGATGTATTCCTTGACGAACCCCGGAGCGATCTCGTCCTCGGGTCGCGTGGCCCGGGCGAGGTCCACGGCGTAGCGACCGACGTGGTCGGAAATCGGCAATCGCCGCACGATCTGCTGCAGGTTCAGGATCTCCTCACCTGTCAGCACCGCATCAATTTTCACATTGAGGTCGGCCGTCGTCGTCTTCGCGATCTCGAGCTCCTCCTCGGGCTTCGGATAGCTGATCCGGATATCGAACATGAACCGATCGAGCTGCGCCTCCGGCAGCGGGTAGGTCCCTTCCTGCTCGATCGGGTTCTGCGTGGCCAGCACGAAGAACGGCCGTGGCAGTTCGTAGGTCTGTCCTCCGGTGGTGACCTCCAGTTCCTGCATCGCCTGCAGCAGTGACGCCTGCGTCTTGGGCGGCGTACGGTTGATCTCGTCGGCGAGCAGGATATTGGCAAACACCGGTCCGCGGACAAACTTGAACTCGCGACTGCCCGTCGACTTGTTCTCCTCGATGATGTCGGTCCCGGTGATGTCCGAGGGCATCAGGTCGGGCGTGAACTGGATGCGGTTGAAGTCCAGGTCGATGGCATCGGCGATGGTACGGACCATCAGGGTCTTGGCCAGCCCCGGCACGCCGATCATCAGGCAATGGCCCCGCGAGAAGATCGCCGTCAACACGTCGTCTATGACTTCCTGCTGACCCACGATCACCTTGGCGATCTCGGTCTTGAGTCTCTCGCGGGCGACGCCCAGCTTCTTGATCGCCTGCAGGTCGTCGCTCGATGCGGACGGTGTGGCGGCGCTGGCGGCGTCAGCGGAATCGGACAGCAGCGGGTTGTCGTTCGAGTCGACCGACATCTGAATCTCCTTGCGTCTCGTCCATCGTGGACGCCCGACCGGGGCCGGGGTCCAGGAATCGGGTGTTCGTCAGGTACCCGTCCCTGGGCAGGAGACCGCCGGCCGTCCGTGGCAGGCGGGGTCAAGTCATCCAGAAATGTGAATTCAGTTCTGCAGGGCGTAGGCGACCATGTTGACGGCCAGTCGCCGACAACTCTCGGCATCGTACCCGTTGCCGTAAGGATCGCTGACCTGCTTGAGGTGCGTGATCATGTCGTGGGGCGAGTAGACCATGACGAGCCGTTTGCCGAGCGTGACGCCCCAGAGTTCCAGGGGACGCTCGCCACCGGACTGGCGGTCACGGACGCCGGCCACCTTGTAGAACGAACGCATCAGCGGATGGTCCGACGAAATCAACTCGAGCTTCTGCTGGGGAAACAGCGTGCCGGCCAGCGAGCGGGCGTGCTGATCGAAGGCGCTGCGGCCACAACAGTTGTTGACAAACAGGAAGCCTCCGGCCTGCAGGTGGCCCCGCAACGAGATGATCTCGGAATCGGCCAGCCGTGGGTTGCGGTGACCGGTCATATAAAGGAACGGGTAATTGACCAGCCGCTCGGGTTTTGCCTCGACCCCACGCAGGTCAAAATGCACCGCCAGGCTCGAATCGACCGCCAGGTGACGCAACCACTGCTGGGTGCTGTTGGGATCGGGATTCCAGTCGCCGTTGTGCTTGAGCTGTGCCATCTGAAATCGCTGGCGGGACCGGCGGATCGGAGCCTGCAACTCGCGGGTCACCGCCTGCACCTCGCCGAGCTGGCGCAGGCCGGCGACGTAACTGATGACGTTGACTCCCAACCGGATCGCATCGCCGGGCAACAGGCGAGACCCGTGAGGGTGCACGTGCTCGTCCCATCCACAACTCATGTCCCACGGGGTGAGAATCACCGCGGTGCGACAGCCGATGTTCATTCCGATCAACTGCGGCGGACCCTGGAAGTCGTGCTGCACACCGTCCTCGAACGTCCGGTAATGCACGTTGGTGTACTTGTGGTAGGCACGGAAGACCGGGTGATCGAGTTCGAGCTTGTCGAAGGAACGGTCGGGGAACATCCGGACCACCTCGCCCATGAACGATCGCCGGAACTCCTCGCGGCCGCAGCAGGCATCCCCCAGCAGTGTGCCACCGTCAAGAATGTACTGCCGCAGGGCGGCACGTTCGTCCGGGTTGAACCCGAACATCTCGTGACCACTGATATAGAGGATCGGGATCTTGGTCTTCTTGTTCGCCTTGTGATTGGCCACCACCTCCTGGATCGACAGGTGACGCCAGCCGTACCACAGGCCCAACTCGTAGCGACAGTGCCGCATCAGGTTGTCGACGTCGCCGGGATCGGTGTTCCAATCCTGCGTGGTTCCGTACTCGAGCTTGGCGATCATCAACGGCGGGGCCGGCTCGGCCTTCGGTTCGCTGCGGCGCAGTGGAGTCACCGGCAGCGGCAGCGGCGGGAACCCCTCAGCAGATGTCTGTCGCTGTGGGTTCTTGCGTGCCGGAGGACCACAGGTGCCCAGCTTGCGAGTTTTTTTCGGCTGGTTCTGCTGGGCCGTGGCCAGGGTCACCAGGCCCACGGCAAGTACCAGGACCAGGACCGCCCTCAGGATTCGGCCTCCCACTCCGGCGTCCAGCTTCGTCATCCGCTTCATGCCCTTACCCTCTTCACGGTGATCCGTGTCCAATGACCGCTAACTGCTCACATCGTCTCTTCGCTCAGATTCCTTCACCTTCGCTCAAACGCGTTCAAACCCGCTCAGGGCTTGCCGGCTGCCTTGGCTGGTTTCTTCTTGTCAGCTCCGGGAGCCCCCTTGGCACCACGCAATCTCACCCCGCGCTTTGTCGAGGGGGCCGCGATCCGGCCCAACTCGACTCGAGGCAGCTTGGATGATACCGAAATCCCTCCCAGTCGGCCGTCGAATGTGACGGACTTCTGAATATATCGACTTCTCTGCATACGTTCCCGATACAGCACCGTAAACAACTCGTCGGTCCGCTTCAACCAGGTTTCCTCGGGTCGCTCGAAGTGCCACAACTCGGCCCTCCAGATCAACTCGCCCGGCTTCGACCCAAAGAAGGGCCGGGTGCGAAGTTTGCTGATCAGGATGGCGGCGTGCTGGATGTTGCCCTGGATGGTCAGGATCCGCACCTCGTCCTCAAACTTGTTCAGCCGGTTGACCTTCTTGGTGATCACCTCGATGTCCTCGGCCGCCAGCGGTTGTTCCTCGACATAGTCCGAGCGGGGCACCTTCAGGTTGATGCCCTCCAGCCGACAGCTGCCGCCAAAGTCAATCTGCAGATCATAGATCTTGCCGGTGGCGAGCCCGGCGACGGCGAACCGACCGGTCGCGGGGTCGACGATCTTACCGGTGGTCCTCTTGCGAGTCTTCCGCTCGATCACGGCCACCGCGGTCAGGCCCTTGGCGGGAATCACCACGCCGGTGATTCTCGGCGTCAACAGGCCCTTGGCCTGAGCGGTCGTTTCGGCCGGCGCCCCGAACACGAGGGCAACCAGCAGTGCGACCGTCGGGTAGAGCGTGTGATTGCGGTTCATGCGATCAACGTTGGTAGGCGGGCAGGTAGTGCATGTAGACCTCCAGCACCAGCGAAGCCATCGCGGTCCAGTAGACCTTGTTGCGACCCACCACGCTGGCCGATTCCGACGACATCCCCGGCGGGTTGTCCCAACTGCCGTCCTCGTTCTGCTTCTCGAGGAACATCTCGCGAACGTGCGGATGCCACTGGTTCCAGTACTTGCCCCCGGCCTGGTAGTTGCCCTGGATCGCGTAGTAGTGGAAGTAATAGAAGTAGGTGACTCCCCCGGACTTGCCCCAGGTGACCGGGACCTTGGCCATGTGATCGAGTGCCTTGGTGACGGCGGGATCGTTGTAGTGGCCCAGCAGTTGCAACGAGAGAATTCCGGCGGCGGTGGTGTGAGGCCCCTGCGCCGGCCCGGTGTAACCGAACCCGCCCTTGGGGTGCGCGCAGCTCTTGATGTACTTCACGGCGTTGTCGATGGTCTTCTGCGGCACGGGAATCTCGGCGTTGTTGGCCGCTCGCAGTGCCACCACCTGCATCACCGACACGCTGACGTCCTGGGTACTGGGATTCGGCTGGTACCGCCAGCCCCCGGCCGCCGACTGGCAACCGACGATCAGGTCGACCGCCTTCCTGAGCTTCTCCTCGAGTTCGGGGTCGGGATCCATCCCGTACATCTCGGCCATGCAGAGGGTCGTCAACCCGTGCGAGTACATCGGGCCGGAACCGGGGATCCGTTTGGAACGGAACAGCCCGCTGTCTTCCTGGGTTCGCAGGATGTACTTCTTACCCCGCTCGAGCACGTCGGTGTAGGGCCCCCGGCCGGGCACATGGCCCCGGCCCATGATCGAGAGAATGGCCATCGCGTTGGGTGCGTTGCAGTCGTCCCAGGCTCCGTCCATCGGCGACCCGTCACGGATCTGGACACCCTCGAGGTACTTGATCGAACGATCCAGCGAGCGGGTGACCCTTTCGATGATCTCGGTCTCGGTCAGGATGTCGGCCGTCGCCGCCTTCGCCGCGGGCTTCTTGGGCTGGGCCTGCACCCGGACCGACCGCGTCGATCCGGCCACGAACAGGCCCCAGGCCAGCGCCACGACCAGCGTGGTCACCAGTGTCGCAGCCGGCCAGCGGAAAGGTCTTCGGGGAATAATCATGAGAAACCAGTCGGAACGGTTGATGCGAGGGAGTTGATCAGGAGAGTCCCATCAGGCGGCGGATGGCGACATCGATCGAATACACCAGGACCAGCACAACCAGCACCAGCCAGTTGTCCCAGATGGTGGCCTGGTCCTGTCGACGGGCCTTCAGGGTCGTACCGGTCAGTTTCCGGTCAAGCGATCCCAGTTGATCGAGCGGTATCAGGGAGCCGCCGGTGGCCTGTGCCAGCCCCTCGAGCGTGGCACGGTTCAACTGTGGCTGCCGAAACTCCTCGGGAGCGATCATCACGTTCAACAGTGCCTCGGCCCCCAGTTCGGCGTCGCCCGTCGGCGGCGTAAACGTCACGGCGTGCTTGCCGGCGTCCGTCGGCAGAAAGCTGCCACGGAACAGCCCCGGCTGTCTCGAGTCCCGCTGTAGCTGGACCGTCTTGCTGCCGCCGGGCCCGTTGACCGAAACCACCAGTTGTTCTTCGTCGCGAGGCTTCCCATCCGCATCGGCAAACGCGGTCAGTTCGATTGTCGCCTCCTCGCCCGGCTGCACCCGCACCGGCCGGACCTCGATGAAACTCTTCGCGCCTCCCGACTCGTCCCGTGGCGCCATGAACCTCAGGCTCTGACCCCAGAACTTGTAGAAGAAACGATCGCCGACGGTGCGTCGCCAGAGCCAGGTCGAGTCGGTGGCAATGAACATCACCTTGCCCTCTCCGGCGGGGTGCCAGGAGATCAGCGGCAACTTGCCCTGGGCCAGCCGCACCGACGGATTCCACGCCAGGATCTCCGCCCCGGCTGCCGGCCGTTGGACCGCGGCGCACCAGTAGTACTCCGGCATTCGACTCCAGACCACCTGGTTCCGCCCGATGTCCTCGTACAGCCGCATCGTCTCGTGCACCGCGCCACTGGCCGAGACCTCCATCCGGAACGGCTCGAACACCTTCGCTTCAATACCGGCCACACCCTCCTTGAGGGCCACCGGCAACAGTTCGTGGAAATCGGGGCCGTAGGCATGCGGCATGTGCTCGGGTCCCGCCTCGACGATCAACCCCACGCCCTGCTCCTGCACGGCACGGATCAACAGGTCCTCGCGTTCACGCGAAAGGAACTCGGGCGAAACATCTCCGAGGATGATCACGTCGTACTCGCCGATCTCCTCGATCGTCGCCGGAAACGCCTTCTCCTGCTCGGCTTTCGGCTGCCGCCGCCATTCGGTTTCGACCACGATCTCGGGATCATCTTCGCTGAGCCGTCCGGCCACCCCGTTGTCACGTCTCATCGCATTCTTCAGGAAGCGAAAATCCCAGCGAGGCCGACCGTCGACCAACAGCACCTTCAGCTTTTTCTCGCTGACCCGCACGTAGGCCACGTCGTGATTGTTGGCTCGCAGTTGCTTGCTCTCGTTGGGATGCTCGGGCACGCGCACTTCCAGGTACTGCGGCCCCGCCTCCTCGGCCACGAAGGTCAACTCCACCTGCTGCTGTTCGGTTCCGCTGAGCACCAGTTCCTTGGTCGCCAGCACCGTCTCGCCCTCGCGGCTGTGCGCCACCAGTTCGACGTTGACCGCCTGCCCGTCGAACCCGTGTGCCTCGATCGTCGCGTGAACCCGCACGGTGTCCTTCTTGGCCACCAGTCCACTGGTGTAGACATCGATGATGGCGACATCCTGGATGTCGGCGGTCGACCCGATCGGCACGGCAAACACCGGTGCGCCATCGCGACGGTAGGCCCGGGCCGTCGCGGCCGCGTCGGCCGGACTGGCGCCGCCGGTGTTCTGACCATCCGAGAACAGCAACACCCCGGTGACTCGCTGGCCGGCGGCACGATCGAGTACCCCCAGCACGGCGTCACCGAGATAGGAGGCGTTGGGCTGGCCGACCGAGATGCCCGAGGTCGCTTCGGGATCCGACGTGGCCGTCTCGTCGGAGTTCATTTCGAGCGGTTCCAGTCGCTTCCCGAAGGCAAAGTACTGCACGTCATACTTCTCGGCCAACTTGTCGAAGACCGGTTTGCGAGCCACCTTGACGGCCTCCTCGGCCAACTGCACCCGCCCGTACCCGTTGATCGTGGCACGGATCTCGGCGTCCATGCTGCCGTCTTCACCGACGGCCAGTCCCGCCGCCCGCGCCACCGCCAGCCGCTCGTCATCGGTCTCGAACGGACCCGCCGGCAGTTGCATGCTCTGCGATGCATCAAAGACAACAGCCAGGATCGGCTTCTTGTTGATCTCCTCGGTCAACCGCAGCACCGGGCTGGCCAGCACGACAATCAACATCGTCAGCACAAAGACCCGCGTGACGGTCAGGGCAACGCGGAAACCACGGCGGACGGTTGCCAGGTTGGCCCGCTGGCGGCTGTAGATGAACCAGGCGGCCGGGATGACCAGCAGCAGGGCATACAACCACAACGGACGCTGGAACGCGACGTGCGTCTCGGAGATGTTCTCGACCATCTCGTCGGCCACGCCGATCGATCGCAACAACGACTCGAGCATCTTCGGACTACGCCCCCCTCCGTGGTCGACTCAACGAGCCGAACGCGGAGTCACTTCTTCGACCCCTTCGCCCGGACCCGCGACAATTTCTTGAAATAATCGCGGATGAAGCCCCGGTAGGCCTTCGGCCCGTCCTCACGCAGTCCTTGCAACAATTCTTCCCGTTCCTTGGGTTGCATCTTCAGAATCACACGCCGCGTGGCGACATCAAGCTTGCTGAGATCCACCAGCACCTGGTCGGTGCCTTGCCCGTCGGGATCCTGGTTTCCAATCAACTGGTTGGCCAGGGTCTGCTGAGGCGGCATCGGCTGGTTCTTCTGCTGATTCTTCTGCGGATCCTCGCCCGGCTGAGCCTTGGCCTGCTGTTGTTGCTGTTGCATCCGCTGCATCATCTTCTGCGCCTTACGCGTCAATGCATCCTGCAACAACTGCTCGAGGTTCTGCTGAGCCTCTTCCTTGCCCTGTTGCTGCTGGTCGCTTTGCTCGGATTTCTGCTGGGCCTTCTTCAACTGGTCCTGGAGATTGTCGAGCGATTTCTGATCACTCTTCAGTGCCCGGCGGGCGCTCTCGAGTTCCTCGAGACGCTGCAACTGGTCGCGGTTGCGTTCCTGTTGCTCTGGGTCCGAGGACTTTTTGCCGTTCTCCTGCTGCTTCTTGAGCTTCTCCTTGAGATCCCGAATCATTTTCTCGAATCGTGGATCCAACTCGGCCCGCAAGCCCTCAAGCTTGGGCAGAAAGAACTCTTCCTCGGCTTCCTTGTCGTCGCCCTTCTTCTTCTCGCCCTTCTGCTTCTCGCCCTTCTTCTTGTCGTCCTCGTCTTCCTTGGTCGGTTCACCTTCGTCGGTGTCCTGTTCCTTGGGCGGAATCTTGTAGTTCTTGTCCTCGGGCTTGTAGGGCCTGTCGGGGAACGCCCGCTGTTGCTGCTTTCGCTTGGCGTCGAGCAGATCGGCGGTCTCGTCGAGTTTCTTCTCCGACTTCTTGGCAACATCCTTTTGCTGTTCGCGGAGGGCCTCGAGGAGATCCTTGGAGGTGAGGTCCTGCAGGCTGTCCTTCAGCAGGTTTTCCTCTTTGCCCTTCAGGGCCTCGAGGTCCTTCTGCATCGCCTTGAGGTACTCCTTGAGATCCTGCAATGCGTCACGAGTCAACTCGGCATTCTGTTCCAGCAGATCCTTCTTGAGATCCTTCATTGCCTGTTTCAGATCGTCACGGCTATCGCGCTGCGCGCGGGCCAGGGCATCCATCCGTTTCTGGATGGACTCGAGATCCTTCTGGACCCGCTCGGCCTTTTTGTTGATCTCGGGCAGCTTCGTGTCCTGCTCCTTGGGTTTTGTCGCCTCCTGGAGATCCTTGGCCAGTTGCTTGAGCGGATCAACGGCGGCTTTTTCAAACGCCCCTTCCAACTGCTTGATCTGCTCGGCCACCTGCGGTGGCACCAGCGGGTTCTCCTCGGCCTGCTTGGCCAGTGCCCCCAGGTCGTTCTTGACCTGTTCAGAGAGCGCGGCATTCTTGTTTTCATCGGCGGCCAACTTCGCGAGTTCCTTTTTCAACTCGGCGAGTTTCTTCTGCTCCTCGGGGTCCAGTTCAACCGGCTTCTCCGCCTCGGGCTTGTCGGCCTTCTTCTTGTCATCGGCGTCCTTCTTCGCGTCCTTCTCCTCGTCCTTCTTCTTCTGTTCCTCGGCGTCCGCCTTGGCCTTTTCGATCTTCTCGGTCAGGTCCTTGTAGTTCTCTTCCAGTTCATTCGACTTGTTCTGGATCTTCTTCTGCTGCGAAATCAGCTCGACCAACTTGTCGCGGAAGGTGTCGGTCTGTTTCTCGAGCTGTTCGAACTGCTTGTCGGCGGCGGCGGCGTCGTCCTTGATCTGGATCACGTAGTCGATGGTCTGGCCGCTCTGGCCGTTGCCGTCACGGACCTCGACCCGGTAGGTCAGCGTGTCGCCGGTCTTGAGTCCACGGTCGGACAGGTCGATCGTGATGTCGCGATGATCGTTCTGCAGTGGCGGGCTGAGCGTCACGACCGGTTCACCCACGAAGGAGTCCTGGTCACCGGTCTTCACGCTCAGGACAATATCCTTCACACCGAAATCGTCGAACGAGGTGATAAACACCGGCACCGGCTGCGGCTGGGTCAGGATCAGTGTCTGGCGGGGCCTCTCGATGATCACCTGTGGCGGGTTGTCGGGGATCGCCACGATCTTCGCCTCGGCCATCGTCAGGTTGTAACGGTCGGCCCTGTTCTTCAACTGGACGCGGTACAGCCCACTCTCCAACAGCGGGAACACGCCGGTGAAGTGGCTCTGCCCCTCCTTGAGTTCTTTGGCGGGAACAGACGATTTCAGGTCATACGTCTGGCCGGTCGGCACCAACTTGACGACGGTCTCCTGGGCCGGCGGCATCGCCCCCGATGTGCCCCAGACGGCCTGGCCGCCATGCAGACTGAACATCATGCCCGAGACAACCCGGCCGGCCAGGCCGACCGCGGTGGCGGGAACTTCCAGCGTCACCAGGCGACCCACCTCGGGCAGATCCCCGACATGGAACCGCGACGCGGTACCCGGTTTCCCCTCGCCGATCAAATCCTCTCCCCAAAACGCCCGGTGCTCC
>Ga0310342_100001441_pt1 | contig 14782 bp, 13 predicted proteins | sample S15DNA20500_MG_FD_206155 | JGI IMG/M metagenome (GOLD analysis project Ga0310342, IMG submission 206155) | Marine microbial communities from station ALOHA, North Pacific Subtropical Gyre - S1503-DNA-20-500_MG | ecosystem: Environmental > Aquatic > Marine > Oceanic | place: Pacific Ocean: North... | reverse complement strand
CTGATGGGCACAGCCCAAACCGGCACCGGCAAGACCGCAGCCTACACCCTGCCGCTCTTACAGCGCCTGTCCAAAAACTCGCGCCGGCCTCACCGGGGCACGCCCCGGGTTCTTATTCTGGCGCCCACCCGTGAACTCGCGGCGCAAATCGGAGACAGCATCCGCACGTACGGTCGCTTCCTACGCCTCCGCCATACCGTGGTCTTCGGCGGAGTCAGCCAGTTTCACCAGGTGAAAGACCTGAACCGTGGAGTGGATATACTGGTGGCCACGCCGGGCAGGCTGCTCGATCTGGTTCAGCAAAAACACATTCGCCTCAATCAGGTCGAGGTCTTCATTCTCGACGAAGTGGACCGGATGCTGGACATGGGTTTCATGCCGGACATCCAACGGGTGTTGGCTGAAATCCCCTCCGAGCGCCAGACCCTGTTCTTCTCGGCTACGATGGCCCCGAAGATGGTGTCCCTGGCCCACACCATGGTTCACGACCCGGTGCGGGTTGCCATCGCACCCGAACAGCCGACGGTTGATCTCGTTTCTCAGAAAGTTCTGTTCGTAGGAAAAAAGAACAAGGATGCCCTGCTGGTCTCCCTGTTGAACGATCCCAAGATCAATAAGGCCATTATCTTCACGCAAATGAAACACGCAGCCAATCGGGTCGTGGATAAGTTGTTCGCCGCAAACATTCGCGGAACTGCCATCCACGGCAATAAGACCCAGGCGGCCCGCACCAAGGCGCTGGATGGTTTCAAGCGCGGGCGTTTTCGAGTATTGGTCGCCACCGATGTGGCGGCGCGAGGATTGGATGTCGACGACATCACCCACGTGATCAACTACGATCTGCCGGTGGAGGCCGAGACTTACATCCACCGCATCGGACGGACTGCCCGGGCAGGCGCTTCCGGCGACGCAATTTCGTTCTGCTGCGCCGAGGATCGCGCCTACTTGCGGGATATCGAACGCCTCTTGGGAGAACCCGTTCCCGCTGAAATGGAACACGAATTTCACTGCGATGAGGCATACCGGTCCAGGCAGGCCGCACCGAAGAATTTCGGCCGCGGCAATGGCGGCGGCGGGGGCAATGCCAGGCGCGGAGGCGGCGGGGGCCACGGCAGGGACGGGCGGCGCGGCGGACGCCCGCAAAGCAAATTTTCCCGCGATCGCACCAGAAGCCGCAAGCGCAGCAGCCGCTAGCCCGAACTTCGTCGTAAACTTTGTCGCGAGCTTTGTCTCAGAGCTTCCGCCGATTAGGCTCGCGAGTTAGGGAAAGCCAACTCGCGAGCCTAATCGAACCGCCAACCTAGTTCGACGAATCACAGCCGGTTCCTAAATACTGCTAGAACAGAACGACGAAGCTCGCGACGATGGGGAGGGGTAGGCCGCTACTCTCAAGCAAGGTTTCAGGAGACCCTGAAACCAAAGACTCTCACAGCATGGAAAATCTGGCCCAGCCAGGAGCCCTACTGAACCCTGAGCTCTCGATCAAGCAGAGCGGAAATGTCCGGACGGTCCATGTAGTGAGCCGGCTCAATGAGGGCACGCTGGAGTGGAGTCAATTCGTCCGCGAACTCGCGGGACCCCAGGTTCCCAACGGAAACCATGCCGGGCGTGTAGCGGTAGATTAACGTTCTACGTTCGTGGCGCCCTTGCCATGGAAGGGTCCCATGCGTCAGCGCCTCGGTAAAAATCACCGCGCTGCCTGCCTTCATCGGGACTCGCTTCAGGCACGCCGCATCCGCTTCCAAACGGCGTACTTCCCGGGGGCAAGGGAAGTTTGCCTTGTGACTCCCGGGGATACAGACAAAGCCTCCATCATCCGGCCCAACATCGGTCAGGGCGTAGCTGACCGCCATCAGGTTGTTATGCATTCGACCATCCTGGCATTGGAAGAAAAACGGGGGAGCGATTCCGGGACGCTCGGGTGCACCCCCGCCATGAAGCACGAATCCCTCGCTCCCGGTTGTCATGGTAATTCCATCCACACTGTCGAGCCGGAACTCGGGACCGATGGCCCCGAACATGTAACGGAGCACGGCGAGCAGAGCGATCAGATCGCGAAAGGGCCGGCACCAGGGCGTTTCCCAGAAGAGAAATCCGCCGAAATCACCGCGGCCATGAGAGCCCTTCAGGGCGTCTGAAGCCCTGCCGCCTTGGGTATCGTGACGACCATCCAAGGCCTGCCCGGGTCCCCGGACCCGTATTTGATCCTGGTGGTGATCAATCGATTCGTTGAGGGCCCGAACCAGTTCAGGACTCAAAATGTCTTCCGCGACCAGGTAGCCGCGGAGATCGAATAGATAGCGTTCGTGTTCCGTCATGAACTTGCCGAACTCACCCTTCACCGAGTCTTTGACCGTTCGTTGGTCCATAGGCTAGCATACCAAATATGACGGTAGCAATCGGTACATCACTCCATTCGACAAAAATACGGACAACGAATTGCCATCCGTGATCCACCAGTTCCTTGCCGGGTATACCGGATACGATGCGATCAGCAACGAAGCCCGGATCATACGCGGGCATTTTCGTGAATGGGGTCATCCGTCGGAGATATACACGGCCCTGGCGCATGCACCCCGCCAACTGTGCCACGATGTGCGAGAAGCATCCGTCGCAGCACAGGACCTGGAAGCGAATGATGTGGCGCTGCTACACCTTTCGATCGGTTCCCCGGTCAATGAAATCTTCGCCTCGCTGCCCTGCCGCAAGGTAATTCTCTATCACAACGTAACGCCTTCCTGTTTTTTCGACGGACTGAATCCCGATCTTTCCGACGCGCTTGATCAGGGCCGGCGACAGGCTGGCCAACTGGCGGGTGTCGCGAATGTCAACCTGGCGGACAGCGCTTTCAATGCGGGCGAACTCCACCGAATGGGGTATCGGGATGTCGACATCCTGCCGCTGATCGTCGATCTGGATGAGGCGTCAAAATCGGTCGATTCGGAAGTCCGTTCACGGTACGAGGATGACGCGCCTACGGTTCTGTTCGTTGGGCGCTGCGCGCCCAACAAGGCCGTTGAAGACGCGGTAGAGGCGTTTGCCCTGTACCAATCCGCATACGCCACGGATGCACGATTCATACAGATCGGGTCCGCCGCCGGCGCGGAAACCTACGCCTCACTCGTTATCGCAACGGCTCGCGAGCTAGGGTCCGAGAATGTTGAAATCCTGGGAAGTCGTCCGCAATCGTACTTGAACGCGGTCTACGAACAGGCAGACCTGTTCCTCTCCATGAGCGAGCACGAAGGCTTCTGCGTTCCGCTGCTGGAAAGCATGCATTACGACATCCCGGTCCTCGCCTACGAAGCCGGGGCCGTGCCGGAAACACTCGGCGGCGCAGGGGTCCTGTTTTCAGACAAAAACTTTGCCGCGGTCGCGGAAATGATGCATCGGCTCATTACCGACACATCGGTACGGCAACCTGTTCTCGCGGGACAACGGAAACGGCTGGCGGCGTACAACGCGCGTAATGTTGACCGCGAACTCCGCGAAAAACTGGGACCGGTGATCTAGCCCGCTTATCTCCCATCCCATTTGGTGCTGTCCGTCCACGCCCGCTTATTGTATAAGAAGCTCAGGAATGCCGGCAATTCATCAGCTTGTGGCGGGATTCAACCGGGGCGACGCAATCAGCAACGATGCCCTGGTGCTGCGCGGCATTTTTCGAGACTGGGGATTCGAGTCGGAGGTTTTCGCCGAACCGCAAACGATTCATCCCGCATTACGGCGCGAGGGTTTCCCCGCGCCTGCCTTGCGGAAACGTCTCACGAAGAAAGACGTCCTCGTTCTTCACCTCTCCATTGGCTCAGATGTAAACGATCTGTTTGCCGGGCTGCCCGGTCGAAAGGTGATCCGCTACCACAATATCACCCCGGCAACGTATTTCGAAACGCTCCAGCCACGCACCGCGGCATTGCTGAAAAGGGGGCGAGAGCAAATGCGCCGACTTGCGGGCGTCGCAGAACTGAATCTCGCGGTCAGTCAATACAATGCCGCCGAACTCACGGCCGCCGGATACAGCAACGTCCGGGTTCATCCGATCGTCCTGGACTTTGCCGACCTCGATCAACCGTCGAATCAGAAAATCGAGAAGACCTACAGGGACGGAGGCGCGAACGTGCTGTTCGTCGGGCGGTGTGCGCCCAACAAAGCACTGGAAGATCTCGTTCGCGTATTCGGCTGTTTTCAAAAACATGTCGTACCGGCATCTCGACTGATTCATGTCGGTTCCTACCAGGGAATGGAAGCCTACTACGGCATGGTCAGGATCCTGGCCCGCAAACTGGGCTTACAGGATGTGCATTTCATGGGCTCGGTAACACAGCGCGACTTTGTTTCCTTCTACCGTGTGGCGGACCTGTTTCTCTGCCTGAGCGAACACGAAGGCTTCTGTATACCGCTCTTGGAAAGCATGCACTTCGACATTCCTGTTCTTGCCTACGACGCGGCGGCCGTTTCGGAGACCCTCGACGGCAGCGGCATCCTCGTCACGGAAAAGAAGGCCGAGCCGATCGCAGAGATGATGGGCAAACTGTTGCATGACGACGGGTTGCGCGAAGCAGTCATTCGCGGCCAACGGGGTCGCCTGGTCCGGTACCGGTCCCGCGACCTGCCGAAAGAACTTTGCGCGCACCTTTCGCCGATGCTTGGGGTCTAAACGAACTTGTTGTAAATCCGTAAAGTAGCGGAAGTCGCCGAGACTTCCGGTCGGCGACTTCGGGGCGCGAAGCAATGGGGACTTGTTCGATCGCGGATGGGTTCAATTCGTAGATCCGCTTGTGATTTCGAATCCCGGCGAGTCGGAACGGACTGGAACTGATTTGCTCGGTCTGGTGATCGGTGCCGTCGGTAGGAAGGCGTTGGCCGTAATACCTCTTGTATTGTTCATAGGTCAATTCCTGCCGCTGTTCCAGCATGGCATGATGGCGTTCGCCCTGCAGGTACCGTTGGTATTCTCCGCAAACAACACCACTGAAAAAGGAGGCCATGCACCCGGAGCCGTAGCTGAACAGGCCGATACGGCGGCCGGTAAGATTCCGGGCGGAATTCTCCAGCAGCGAGGCCAGACCCACATAAAGGGATGCGGTGTAGCTGTTTCCGGTCAGCCGGTTGTAGTGCAGTGAATCGATGTGACGGGCCATCGTGGATTCCTCGTCGGCGTCGGAGTATCCGCCAAGGCGCGCGAGAACCCGGTTGGCCTTGCCCGCCATTTTTGTGAAGGGCAAATGAAAGCAGAAGTAGTCGCAGTCATTGTATCCGCGGCCTGACTCCCGCCGGTACTCGCTCCACGACTCTTCCAGCGCCTTCATGTACACTTGGATCGAAAATTTTCCGTCCACCAGCGCCTCATCAAGATAGTTCGGACGCCAGAAATCCATGACGTCCTCGGTGTACGAGCCACTCTCGGGATCAAACACGATGAGCCGCGGCGTGGCGGAGATCACCATGGCAATCGCACCCGCGCCCTGGGTGGGCTCACCAGGGGTGTTCAGGCCATAGCGCGCTTCGTCGGAAGCTACGATCAAAACGCGTTTCCGCGGGTTCTGCGCCACCAGGGCGAGCGCCATTTGGAGCGCGGCAGTGCTGCCGCAGCAGGCCTGTTTAATCTCGAAAGACCGGCAATTCGAGGGCAGGCCCAGCAATTGATGGACATAGATTGCCGCGGCCTTGGAATGGTCAATGCCCGACTCGGTGGCGAACATCAGCGTGTCAATCGTTGCGGTATCGATCCCCTTGACCGCATGCCGGGCTGCCGCGGCGCCCATGGTGACGATATCTTCGTCGGGCGGGAGCACAGCCATCCGCTCCTGCCCGATACCGTACAGGTACTTATTCGCCGGCACGTTCCTCACCGCAGCCAGCGTTCTCAGATCCAGAAATTTTTCCGGTGTATAGAACGCCAATGATTCAATGCCAATCATTACGCGCACATCCTTTCGCCTTCGCCGGTGCATCCTTGCTTCTCCAGCGTTCGATTCGGATTGGTTATCGCCCTACGCGGCGCCAAAGTCAAAACTGATCTTATGCGAATTCCTGGCATTATTTCCTCTTCACTCAGTCCAACCAAACGCTGACTACTTTCAAACATGTTCCCAATTCCCGCCCGCCAACACATCCGAGCCGGTCGTTTTGGCAACGCGCACATCGTAGCGGTCGAGGGTTTTTCCCGCCATTTCCCCGATCAGGAGACACTGGATCCCGAAGGGGAGATATCCCATGTACCCCAGCACCGGCATCTCGAATACTTTGGCCCCATGGACGAATGGGATGGAGTAAATCCACCGGGCCAGGCTGTAGGTATTCCAAAGCTCCCAGAAGAATCCGCAGATCAGCGCCGCCACTGCAGCAGTGATCAGGCCGGTCCACCGGCCCCCGCCAATCTGGTCGATCAAGGTCCGAGATCCAAATACGGACTGGACCCCAAGCACGACGAGCATCGGTGAGACCCAAACCAGCGGAAAGAGATAGTCCGGCCAAATTCCGATACACATCAACCCTGCCCCCGACAACATCAGAAGCAACACACCCGTGAGCCGTGAAGCCCTCACCCTACCCCCGGGCCCCCGCCCAAACGCGCGGTCGAATGATGGGAAACTCTGCAACCACGCCTGCGTCGAAAGCACTGCCGGCAACACCGTGGAAAATGGAATCGTTGCAAAGAGGACATACTGGGCAGCCGACATCTCCGATACCCCTCCCACGTAGTACCAGTTCGCCACGAATCGGTTCAGGTATTCAAAGAACCACCAGAACCCGGCACTCAGCGGAAATAACAACAGGAAGTAGCGAGTCCTGGCCGTCATCAGGCACCGGCCCGTCCGGCGGAATGTCATTCCGTTGATCACGAAAATGTACGCCACCCATAGCGGCGTGAAGGTGTGCAGCTGAATGGACGAGAGCCACTCGAACCGGGTCCATGCGACCCCCCACGCCGCGATGCCTCCTGCCAGTCCCACCCACCCGAACCAGGGGAACCGGGCCACCGGCGCAATGACCTCTGCTCGCCGTGCCGCCCTGATCAGCGGAAGGCCGATAGCCGTACCTACCAGAATCCCAATCGCGCCGAGCGCCACGAATGCGGGTAGCGAGAAAGCGGCGTGTGACGTGATGATTGTGAGCGGCGGAAACTTCAGATAGGGCGCGATGCTGCCGCCGGAGAGCACAATCCCGACCAGGGGAAGGCCCACCAGCATTACGATCAAAACCGCAATACCAGGAATGGCTGAATTGGATCTATTCGTCTCGGTCGACATGCGAAAGTTCTTTGTGGCGTAAAGCCTTGCCTTGAAAAATAAGGACGCAATGTGGCGTCCCCGCGCGAAATCCGGACTCCCGTTACAACTGCTCGGTCAGCCCTCCCAGGAAATTAAAGTTGGGCGAATCCGCTGCCATCGCCTCGGCGGCGCGCTGCAGGGCCGCTTCCAGGGCGCCCAGGTATTCGACGAAACTTTCCCGACCTGCATCCGTCAGAAAAACCGTCGTTCGAGGTCTTGCGCCAACGAAACGTTTGTTGATTTCAACTGCCTTGGCTTCTTCCAGCGTTTTCAAATGCCGGCTGAGGTTGCCGTCCGTCAAATCGCATTGCTCCTTCAACTCGTTGAAGGACAAGCCTTCCGTCGCACCACCAAGCGCGGACATGATCGATAACCGGCTCGGCTCGTGAAAGACTCGCGGCAACGCAGAGTAGGGGTTCTCACGCAACGGTTCGTTCATTTCTTTCAACTCCTTCCCGCGCATTGGTGTGGACGTTGCGAGTGCCGTCATAATGCAGCACCACTCCGCCCACGACTTCTCCAGCGCAAAATATGATGCCCATCGGCCATGGATTCTGAAAATTCATCTCGGGAGCGAGCAGGCATATCGCTCCGGCTGCGATATAGAAAGCCCCGACCCACCAGATCGCTCGAGGCAGCACCATTCGCGACGCCATGTTCGTCAAACCGAACAGGCACATCCAAATTCCGAACAAGTATTCGTACTGGCGGTTGAGAATCATCGCCGCGGTCAATAATCCGCCCACCGCGATCGGGGCAATCACATCGAGCGTAGGTTTCAGGACGCGAACGTCGCGCCGGGTTACCGGGTCCTTCCAGAACCACCAGATCACCGCGCCGGCATTCAGCACGAACGCCACGATAAATACGATGCCCCACCCGATGACGTGCCAACGATTCGACTCCGGAACAGCGGGGGACGCCATGACAGCCGCCGCCACCAGTGCGAAAAACCCCATGGTAATCCGAATTCGGCCGGAGTAGCCCTTGAACCGCCGCCGCTCCAGCACCGCTTGTTGCAGCTCGCGGACATGCGCAATTGTTTCCTGTATCCCTGGTACGCTCATCCCTATCGAAAATCCACGGTTTTTCATCATATATCAGCCATTCATAAACTTTGCAACGCAAAGGTGACGGAGAGATGGACCCCCTTCGTGCTCTGTTTGTTCAACTGAGATTGGGACTAATTTGCTGCAGCCTCTCCTTCAGCGTCGTGATTCTCTTCCTTGTGTCCATCTGCTTGACCGCGATTCCGATTGCCTTCCGAGTCCCGACGAGAACGACAAGTCGGCGGCCGCGAGTGATTGCAGTGTAGAGAAGGTTTCTCTGCAGCATGATGTAGTGCTGGGTGTGCATGGGAATCACGACGCACGGATATTCGCTGCCCTGGCTTTTGTGGATCGTCGTGGCATATGAGAGCATCAGCTCGTCGAGCTCTTGAAAATCGTACTTCACGTCACGGCCATCGAACGTGATCATCATTTCTAGTTCCACTTCATCGATGGCGCGAATGCATCCGATGTCTCCGTTGAAGACATCCTTGTCATAGTCATTCTGAGTCTGCATGACTTTGTCGCCTTCCCGGAACACCATGCCGAACCGCTCGATCCCTTTTCCGCCCGGGTTCAGGGCGTTCTGCAGCCGTACGTTAAGATTACGCGCGCCGAGTTCCCCCCGCTGCATGGGGGACAGCACCTGGATGTCTTGCAATGAGTCCAGGTTAAAGCGCGCGGGAATCCGGTCCCGTACCAGTTCCACGATCCGGTCGGTTGCTTTGGCGGGATCATCCGCTTCGAACAAATAGAAATCGGAATCCTCTTCCCTGGTGGGGAAATACGGCATGGTGCCGGTGTTCACCTCGTGTGCGCTCCGAATGATTGCGCTCTCGGCGGCCTGGCGGAAAACTTCATTCAGCCTGCACACCGGGACGGCTCCGGACAAGATGAGATCCCGTAGTACGCATCCGGGCCCCACGGAGGGCAACTGGTCGACATCTCCCACCACGATGAAAGCTGCTTGTGAAGGAATCGCCTGTACCAGCTGCCACGCGAGAAGCACGTCGATCATGGAAGCTTCGTCGACGACGAAGACGTCCCCTTTGAGCGGGTTGGCCCGGTTGTGCTTGAACGTTCCCTTGCGGGGATCAAACTGAAGAAGCCGGTGAATCGTGCGCGCATCGCGACCGGTGCTCTCCGATAACCGTTTTGCCGCTCGCCCGGTAGGTGCGCAGAGCACAGGTTCGAGCTTTTTGGCGGCGAGCACCAGCAGAATAGAATTTATCAGGGTTGTTTTGCCGACGCCAGGACCGCCGGTAATGACCATCACCTTGGAGCGGACCGCCTGCTCGATGGCTTTCCGCTGTGAACCGGCCAGTTGCAGAGCCACCTTTTTCTCTACCCAAGTCACCGCCTTGTTGATTTCGACCGGGGGACAGGGATGGGTCCCGCGGCACAGATATCCGATATCGCGAGCGAGTTCAGATTCCGCCCGGTCGAGCGAAGCCAGAAAAATCAGCGGCCCGCCGTCGGGGCCCTCCCGCAGCACCAACCGTCCCTGCTCGATCTGTGCGTCGATCGCGGATTCGACCAACAAAGAGGGAATCTCCAGAATTTCCACGGCGGACTCTACCAGGGACTCCCGAGGATACGCGCAGTGACCTTCGGATGTCAGCTCCTGCAGCACGTACTCCACCCCGGCCTGGGCCCGAAGATCGGACTCTTTGGAAATACCGACCCGCATGGCGATCTGGTCTGCCGTCTTAAAACCGATGCCCCGAATATCGGTGGCCAGGCAGTATGGATTACCCTGGACGGTCGGGATGGCTTCCTCGCCGTAGGTTTTGTAAATCCGGTACGCACGACTGGTGGATACGCCGTGACTGAACAGGAAGGTCATGATCTCGCGCACCGACTTCTGCTCGTTCCAGGCCTCCTTGATTTTTTTGCGGCGCATCGGCCCGATCCCGTCAATGCGCTCCAGGTGTGCCGACCGCTTTTCGATGATCTCAAAGATCTCTTTTCCGAAGGTCTCGACAAGCTTTGATGCGTAGACCGGCCCGATCCCTCTGATCATCCCGGATCCAAGATATTTCTCTATTCCCTCAAGGGTATCCGGCGCGGTAGCACGAAGATCGTCCGCCTTGAACTGGCGGCCGTGCTTGGGGTCCATGATCCAGCGTCCACGCGCGTCGACCCACTCGCCGCTGGTAATGCCCGCCGCCGTACCGATCACGGTCACCAGATCGCGCAGACCCCGCGCCTTGACGCGCAGAACCGCGAACCCCGTTTCATCGGAGTGAAACGTGACGCGTTCCACCGTCCCGTTGACCCGGTCGTCTGAGATCTGGCTCATGCAAGCGACTTGTGGGTTCCGTCACAGAACGGCTTGGTGCCGGAGCGCTTGCAACGGCACCAGGCGATGGTCTGAGCTTCCGTAACGGTTATTTCCATGGGAACGAACTCCGTATCTCTGTGGGATCCGTCGCAGAACGGCTGCGTCGATGACCGGCCACAGGCGCACCAGTAGTAAGTGCCGGGCTCCATTTCCTGACAGGCCGGGCTTGTGTCTGCAATTTCGGGTTCCGCCATCGATTCCTCCTGGTTGGGGTGTTCTCTTTTCAGGACCGTGATTCAACGGCCCCGCGGGAATCCAAAAGGATTGCCCTTCTACAACGGAACTGCGCGTTTAAACGATTTTTGCCAAGAAAAAACTGGCAAAAAATAAACCATCGCGTATAATTAGCCAAGCGATGAGAGGCTCATACGGAATAAATCCTGTGCCACGTGGACTCACACCATTGCGGCTTGCTGTGTCCTGCGGCAGGTCCATCCACTAACAGAAGGAGACCCCATGAACGTCCCTGTCAATATCACATTCCACAACACGGAAAGAACTACCAACGTCGAGCAATTCATCCAGGAGCAAACCGAGCGCCTTCAAAAATTCCATAGCCGTCTCCAGCAGTGCGAGGTAGTGATAGATCAGCCCCATCACCACCACCAGAAAGGCAACAAGTATCAGGTAAAAATTGTCCTTACGGTCCCCCGGCAGACTATTGCGGTGACGTCAACCACTTCAAGGAACGGAAACCACGAGAATCTCTACAGCGCCATTCACGATGCATTCGACGCCGCAAAGCGAAAATTGAGGCAGAAACGGGAGAAACCACGCGGGCGTAACGTTCGAAAGGGGACGAAAAGTTCGGAATCGGGCGGGCCTACCATCTCCGCCTCCGCCTGATTTTTCAGGAAGTCCCCACAAAACAGACCCTTGGAGAGATTACCGAGGCTTGCCCTTGCGCAGGGAGGGGCTATTTGAGATATTTACTCGTCAACTCATGCGCAAGATGATCGATAAGGCCCAAGCGGCTCTCTGTGTCACCCTGCTGTTGCTTCCTGGCACGGTCAGCGCCAACCAGGACGCAATGGATGCGCCACCCCGCGTCATTCCTGTGGAGGGGTACGCCGCATTGGTGAACGATCGCGTCATTCTCGTAAGCGATGTCCTGATTGCCCTGGCCCCGACTGAAGCAAAGCTTCGGAAAACCTTTCACGGACAGGAACTGATGAAGAGAATCTCCGCGGCCTATGATCGCACCCTGACCAATCTCGTGGACCGGGCGCTGATCCTTGAGGAGTTTGCGGAGAAGGACGCCACCCTCCCTGAACGTGCCGTGAAAGACCGGATGGGTGAAATGATCCGAGACAGATTTCAAAATCGCACGGAACTTCTCCATGTCCTCACCGCGGAGCACACGACACTCGATGAATGGAAGGAACAGGTAAAGGAACAGCTTATCATTCAGCTCATGCAGCGTGATAACATCCTGAACAATCTTGCTCTTTCTCACGGCGATTCGCGAGTCCTCTACGAAGATCATCGCGACCGCTACTTTACGCCGTCTAAAGTTAAACTCTGGATGATCACCATTGCGCGGGGAACAACCAAAGAGGAGACGCAGGAACAGGTCGGAAAAATCGAGATGGCGCATTCTCGACTGAAGGATGGGACAGAATTCTCGGAGGTTGCCCGGGATCTCTCCGAAGGAAGCAAGGCGCGGCGCGGCGGAGATTGGGGCTGGCGTAATCCTGATGAGCTTCGGCCGGAAATCGCTGAAGCAATCAGGAAAACGCCCACCGGCGAGGTGAGCGAAATCGTTAAGGCTGGTTCGAAGTTTTATCTCTACTTCATCGAAAAGCGAAAAAGCGAAAAGATCGTCCCCTTCGCCGAAGCAAGGCAGGAACTGGAACGCGAATTGCGGGACCGGGAGATGGAACGATTGAGCGAGGAGTGGATGTCGCGCCTGCGGAAGAAATACTTCATCAAGGTCTTCGCAGACCAGGGTATCAACTAGCCTCAACGTGGATCCTACACGTCCCTCCGAGCTCCGGGAGTTGCTACATGAGTTGGGCTTCAAACCCAGCCGGTCTATGGGCCAGAATTTCCTGATCGACGGGAATATTCGTGACATCATTCTGAATGCTGCGAATGTCGCGGCCGAGGACTCAGTACTGGAAATCGGCGCGGGCCCGGGAGTATTGACCGTGCCGCTCGTCGAACGCGCCAAACGTGTTGTGGCGGTGGAAAAAGACGTACTCCTCGCCCGCTACCTTCAGTCAATTCTGCTCGACCAGCCGGGCTTTCAGCTGATCGAAGACGACGTTTCCCGCATCGATCTGGAAAGTTTGTTGTCCGAAGCAAGATGGATTGTCGTCGCGAATCTGCCCTATGTCATCGCAAGCCGCCTGCTCGTGGATCTCGCCATGTCCGATCACCGTCCTACCCGAATGCTGGTCATGGTGCAAAGCGAAGTCGCGGACCGCCTTCGCTCCCCTCCTGGATCGAAAGCGTATGGACTTCTCTCCGTACTAACCGGCCTGCGATACAAGATCCGGAACGTGAAAAAAGTACCACCCTCCTGCTTCTGGCCGCGCCCCCGCGTGTGGTCGGCGATCGTTTTGTTCGAAGAAATTCGATCCCCGGAGGTCACGCCGGATAACCCGGACGGCTTCCGCAAACTCGCTCGCCACGCATTTGCCCATCGCCGGAAACAACTGGGCGGGATTCTTGCCGGGCCCGGCAGTCCACTTCCCGCGACGACCGAACGCCTGGCCGAGGTGCTGGATGCACTGGGCGTGGATGCCTCCCGGCGCCCGGAAACGGTGGATCAAACCACCTGGTGCCGTCTCGCCAACGCCCTGGGGAAAGAGGCCGCGCGGTAGTGTAGAATCAAAATAACGGCCCAATTTGCGGTTACTAGTTCCTCGAAAACGCCTTGCTCCTTGCCATCGGAACTACGCCGCGGCCGAAACACCCATCAATGTGCAACGTGCGAAAATCACGAAAAATCCAAGGAAACGGAACGATCTCAAGAAATCCGTTAACGACGCTTTGCGCGCCGAAACCTGGATTTTCGCTGCTCGACGTCCTCCTCCGGCGGCGCGAATCGTTCCCGCGCTTTGCGGTCCCCGGTAGCTCATCTCGTCAATCTCGTGCTCGCCTTGCCCCACGGTAAGAGTCTCTCCGAGCGCTGCGCGGCTGAAATCAGGATTGCTGATGCCTTCCATTCGCGTCGAGCCGACGTGGCTTTCATCCTCATTCAAGACCATCGGCGCTTCGCCGGGTCCGCGCGAGATCCCCCCCTGGGACCAGACCTTCGCGAGTGCAACGGCCGAACACAGGTTGGTTCCGGAACCGCTGCATTTTTTGCAGGCCCCGGTCCCATTTTTCAACGCCTCCATCAGCGGCTCCATCTCGGCTTTCGTTAGCTGGCGAAGATTTGCAGGGTCGATGTTCTGAAGCTTCTTCAGTAAATCGGCATCCAGCGCAAGCTGCCCCATCTTCAGCCCGCTTAAAGCGGACCCCATATACTTTTCCCAGTCGTCGCGTAGCTGAACCGGCACGGCATCGTCAAACTGCTTCAGAGCTTCGAGCCCCGCCTGGGCGGAATTGATGTCGCGCGCCAGCTCGCGGATCGCGCCTGCTCAGTTTGCTGACGCAGGCTGTCGGACGCTTCCAGGCTGCTGTGGCTGTACCACTCATCCATCGGTTGCAGGCGCAATTCCTTCACCTGCTCGCGAATCGAATCGAGCCGGTCCGGTTCGATAAACTCTTCTTCGTCAAGTGTTTCAATCCACTCCTCCACTTCCTCCCACGCCAGGGGCTCCTCCATCTGCCGGGCCGCCTCTGCGTCCTCCGGACGAATGGGGACGAGGATTGCCGACGCAAGCAGGATTGCCGACACAACGGGATGCACAATAAACCTGCGCCAGCGCCAGCCCAGCCCAGCCCCGGAACGAACCAACGGCTCCGGCCATTCGCCGACGCCGGCTTCCGCCGTGGTCAGCCGATTGTGGAGCCGATGCACGGATTCCAATCGGACCAATCCGTCGGCAACCCGTCGGCAACCCGGTAGAAACGCCGGCGTGCTACAAAAAAACAGATAAGTGCCCCCGCCGAGAGTGCCGCTACGAATGCGGTCAGAATCCAGGAAAATGATACCGGCTGTC
>Ga0310342_100001438_pt1 | contig 14798 bp, 13 predicted proteins | sample S15DNA20500_MG_FD_206155 | JGI IMG/M metagenome (GOLD analysis project Ga0310342, IMG submission 206155) | Marine microbial communities from station ALOHA, North Pacific Subtropical Gyre - S1503-DNA-20-500_MG | ecosystem: Environmental > Aquatic > Marine > Oceanic | place: Pacific Ocean: North... | reverse complement strand
ACGGCCCGGGACGCATCCTCCACGTCCACTGGCTGTGGCTTAAAGGTGGCCGGGTGCGCCGATTTCTCCGTTCGAGACGACTGGCGAACAGCCTCGACGAGGCCCGCTCCCTCGGCTGGCGCGTCGCCTGGACCGCCCACAACATCATCCCCCATGACACCACGAGGGAGGACCGGTGGCTCGCCGAGCGACTCGCGCGCACAGCCGATGGGGTCATCGCTCACACGGAATCCGCCCGGGAGGCGCTCCGCACGACCTTCCGGCTCGATTGCCCGATCCGGGTCATCCCGCACGGGCACTACCGCGACGCCTATCCCCCTGCGACCGACCGCGACGACGCGCGGCGCCGGATCGGCCTCGACGACACGCGCCCTGTCCTCCTCGCCTTCGGCCAAGTGCGCCCCTACAAGGGCTTCCAGGATCTCGTCGAGCGCTTCCGTCAGACCGACCTGGACGCCACCCTGGTGGTGGCTGGCGATCCAACAGACCAGCGCGCGACCGCAGACCTGATCGCGCGCGCGGGCGACGACCCACGCATCCGCCTCGATCTCCGGTTCCACGACCCCAGCGAGACGTCGCTCCTGTTCTCCGCCGCCGACCGCGTCATCCTCCCCTATCGCAAGGTGACCACGTCCGGCACCCTCGTCCTGGCGCTCTCGCTGGGACGCGCGTGTGTCATCCCGGACGATGCCTCGCTGCTCGACATCTCCGGCGAGGCCGCCGTCGAACGCTTCCGCTCTCTCGACGACCTCATGCCGGCGATCGCGCGATCCCTCGCGGCCGACGACACCACCAGTGAACGGGCGGCGTGGCGCCGCTCCGAGGAGCTCACCTGGGGGCCCATCGGAGAGCGCACGCTGGAGTTCTTTCGCGAGTTGACGACCCCCGAGGTCACGGCCAGATAGGACCCGAGGCCGCTACGCAGATCGCCGCCTGCGCGCCGACCATATGGCGCAGCCCACGCACACGGCGACACCCCCGAGCAACACAAAGAGGTCCAAGGCCAGGGGTACCTGTTGCTCGCGAGCGAGGCCGAGGGGATCGTAGTAACCGAAGGGTCCGGCACGGGCGACCCAATCGGGAGCGTCCTTCCACATCTGACTTACGACGTCCACCAGGAACCACCCGATCGTGATGGCCGCGAACACGAGCGTCGCCTGTCCTCGGTCGCGAGAACGCACCGAGACAAGCAACGCCAGGGACCCGAAGAACAAGCTCAACGCGCTGGCCTCGACGGAGCAGAGGAGATACGCGCCGAGCGGGACGGCCCCTAACTCGCCGCAGAGCGCCGACCCGATGACGGAGCCGAGGAACGGCCCGAGCCCCATGACGATGCTCACGGGGACGAGAAAGAGGAACACGCTGCTCACCAACCGCGACCGCGACAGCCTCGTCGCGAGGATCAGGTCGAGGCTGCCACGACCTCGCTCCCCAGCGGGTTGCGCGAGCGCCACGATCGCCGGCGCCAACACGTATGCCAGCAGCGTCATCGGATGCATGTAAGGCCACACGAACGCCCCCTCGGGCCGAAGGAAGTTCGGGAGTTCGGGGAACCAGTTACGCATCAAATCGAGCATGGGCCCGATCACGCTCCGCTCCTTCTCCATTGTCGGATAGATCACTCCGACGATCGAACCGATCATGACAGGGAGCATCACGCAAAGCCCGCACGTCCACCAGTGACGCCGCATCAGGAACGCGAGCAACACCCGGGTCATCGCGTGTCCTCCCCGACGACCGATCGGAACACCTCGTCGAGGGTCGCCGGTCGGATCTCGACCTCCACCAGTCCATCACGGGGAATTTGGTCGAGCAACTCACGTGGATCCCCGTGATGTTGCCGGCTCTCACGCCGACCGTCCGCGTAACGGAGCACGACGGTCCGCGGGCGCGACTCGCGTAGCTCGCTGACCGTGGATTCCATCCGCAAACGGGCCCCGGCGATGAGGCCGACGCGATCAGCGCAGCGATCGATTTCATCGAGCACGTGACTCGACAGGAACACGGTCCGGCCGGCCGCGCGACGGTCATTCACGAGCTCGATGAACGCGTCGCGCACGATCGGGTCAAGCCCGGTAGTAGGTTCGTCCAGGACCAGTAACCGAGGGTCGTGCTGAAACGCCGCCACGATGCCAATCTTCTGTCGCATCCCGGTCGAGTAGGTCCGCACGGGACGCTTGAGGGCATCGAGCGGAAACCGCAGCCGCTCCAGGAGCTGATCCCTCAAGATGGCCTCTCGACCAGACAGCCCCTCCAGGAACCTCAGGGTCTGGAACCCATTGAGGAACGGGAACAGGGCGAGGTCCCCCGGCAAGAACCCCACGTGGGCACGCAGCGCCGCGCCGCCCGCCCGGACCTCCGATCCGAAGACCCGAACCTCCCCAACATCCGGGCGCAACAGGTCGAGCAACAAACGGATCGTCGTGGTCTTGCCGGCGCCGTTCGGTCCGAGGAAACCGTACACCTCCCCCACATGAACCGCGAGATTGAGGTCGAGGACACCAGGAACCTCGCCGAAACGCACGGAGAGGTCCCTTGTCTCTATGGCGTGTTTGTCCTGAGCCGTCACCCGTCCAAGCCAGCGCCGGCGCCGGCGTCTTTCTGGGGGTCCAGGCTCTCCATGGCTCGGTAGAGAGCCGGAATCGCACGAGCGACAAACCACAGCCAGTACCCGGCACAGAGGAGGAAAAAGGCGGAGACCGCGTACGACTCCACCGCCCCCAGAAACGCGACGGGACGGCCCCGTACCTCTCCTTCAGTGAAGGCACCCGCCACCTCCAACTGGATCGCGATGACAAAGGAAACGCCCACCAGAAACGAACCCACGACCACCAACGCGGGCGCGTCGCTGGCTGCACGCGCCAGGAACGGCGCGCGCCTCTCGGCCCCGTCTCCGAGGGCGATGACGACTGACCGCAAGAGGACCATCAACGCGAACGCAGACCAGATCGGCAAGAACACACACGCGATCAGCGCCACAATCACTACACGCGAGGCAGGCATGGGGAGCTCCTTCCCGAGCCGGCCTTCACCGTCCTTGTAGATCGCGTGCAGCCAGATGAAGTGAAGCACCAAAGCCCCAAAACTAACGGACTCCGCGGCCACGGCTGCGGCCCCCTGAGCAGGGAGGAAGAGCGAGACGGCGTGCGCGACGCCGAACAAGCCGACACCGATCAGGTACGGGACATGGACCTTGGGGACGCGCATGGAGTGCCGTTCAGCGGCGCGCGATGGTAGCAGATCGTGGTACAACCAGCCGCATGCGCAGCCTCCTCCTCCTCGCCACGCTCTCCCTGCTCCCGACCTCCTACCTCCGCGGGCAACCGGAGCAAGCGGCACCCGGGCCTGACCTCGTCATCATCGGCCCGGTACTCACGCTCGATGAGTCCAGACCCCGCGCCAGCGGGCTGGTCATCGACGCCGGGAGGATCCTGAAGATCACCGACGCGGCCTCCGCGTACGCAGCCGCGGGACCGGGGACACGGATCGTCGAGGTGCCCGCGAGCGGTGTCGCGATGCCGGGCATCATCGACTCTCACGCCCACCTGCGCGGGGTGGGAACCGCCATGCGCCAGCTCGACCTCCGCGGCGTCGAGAGCCCGGCCGCTGCAGCCGCCCGCGTCAAGGAGTGGTGCGCCGAACTACCCAAAGACGCCTGGGTTGTGGGTCGTGGGTGGAGCCAGGAGTTGTGGGAACGCAAGGAGTTCCCCGACCGGGAAACGCTCGACCTCGTCTGCGGAGGCCGCCCCTGCGCCCTCCGTCGCACCGACGGGCACGCAGTGTGGGTGAGTTCAAGGACGCTCGAGCTCGCAGGGATCTCACAGGGCGCTCCCAACCCGGCGGGCGGCGAGATCATCAGAGACGCCAAGGGGAGGGTGACCGGCGTCCTCGTCGACAAGGCCATGGATCTGATCGAGCGCGTCATGCCGAGAGAGGATGATCCAGACGAGATCGCCGCGGACCTCGAGGCCGCTCAAGAGGAGGCCCTGCGGCTGGGGATCACGACGTTCGTCGACGCGGGGGCTGACCCGGCGACCCTGCGGCGCCTGGCCGACCTCTACTCCGCCAAGCGGATGAAGCTGCGAGTCCACGCCATGGTGTCGGTGGACGACGAGGCCTCGGCCAGCCAGGTCTTCGCAGGCCCGCCAATCCTGAGCGCCTATGACGACCGCTTCTCTGTGCGGGCGATCAAGCTATACGCGGACGGGGCCCTCGGATCGCGCGGCGCATGGCTCCTCGACTCGTACGCCGACCGAGCCGACCACCAGGGATTCGCCATCCTGCAACCCGCGTTCATCGAAGACGTCGCGCGGCGAGCTCTCAAGCTGGGATACCAGGTCTGCACCCATGCAATCGGCGACCGCGGCTGCCGCGAGACACTCGATGCCTACGAGCGCGCCCTCGACGCGACCGGGTCCCACGGATTGGACCACCGATTCCGAATAGAGCACGCCCAGATCTTGTCCCGCGAGGACATCCCACGCTTCAAGAAGCTACGGGTCATCCCTTCGATGCAAGGATGCCACTGCACGTCCGATGGACCGTGGGTGCCGGATCGCATCGGTGACCAGCGCGCCGTGGGCGCTTACGCCTGGCGAGCCCTCATCGACGCCGGGTGCATCATCCCCAACGGCACCGACTCCCCAGTGGAGAGCCTCTCCCCCTGGCGCAACCTCTTCAGCACAACGACGAGGTTCATGGATTTGCCAAACGGCAAGCGGGAGGCCTTCTACCCGCGACAGCGCATGAATCGCCACGAGGCCCTCCTCAGCCTGACCTACTGGGGTGCCCAGGGCAGCTTCACGGACGACCGACGCGGCAAGCTCCGTCCCGGCTTCCAGGCAGACGTAGTCGTCATCAACCGGGACCCCATCAAGTGCAGCGCGTGGCACATGAGTCGAATCGGGGTCGTCGCGACCATCGTGGCCGGTGAGGTCGTCTACGAGAAGTGAGCTCAGGGGGCGTCGTCGCTCCCTGACGCCCCGTCCGCGCCGGCGCCAGCTCCCCTGCGCAACGCGAGGACGATACGGCCGGTGCGAATCAACTGGGCGCCGTACCAGATCGTGACGGCGAAGAACGCCAGCTTGACGAAGGGCGCGAACGCATCGGACATCAGCCGCAGGGGACTGACAAAGACCGCCTCCGCCAAGGTCAGCCGTGCGCGATCGACCGCATCCCACCAGTAGTAGAGGAGCACGACACACATCATGCTGGCCAGGTTGCCTGCCCGAAGCCAGCGCCGGGCCATGTGCTGACTGACCACCTCCCACGGATCGTCATCGGCGCGCCCGTAGGTCGCCCGCAGGAGGACGTGGGTGCAGACATGGCAGACGACGATCGGCGCCAGCGGCGGCACCAACGCGAGCACGACCGCGACGATGGTCCAATGAACCGCCAAGCGCCCAAGGACCGCCAGCAACAGGACCGTCAAGGCAGACGACACCATGACCGCCCCGTAGAGGAAGTCCCCGCCCTGCCCAAACACCACTTCGGCCGCGAGCCACGCGACCACGAGGAGAGGCTGCAGGACGAAGACGATGATCATGAGCTCGGCTCCGTCCGGGTCGCCCGGGAGGTGACGAAGCCAAGTCCGATCAACGTGACGCCGCCGGCCGCCAAGGCGAACAGGTAGGGCAGCTCAAGGGGCTCATCGGGGACGTCCGAAGACAACGCCCAGATCACCAATATCCCGTTGTGCGTCGCGTGTGCGAGGACCGCAGGCCAGACGGAACGGCAACGCACCACGAGAAGCGCCAGCACCACACCCAGGACCGCTTGCGGAAAGAACCGGTGCACGCTCATGTGGAAAGCCCCGAACAGCACCGCGCTCAGAACCACCGCGCCGCGGATTCGGAGCATCCCACGAAACGCCTGCAGCACCAGCCCGCGAAACAGCAGCTCCTCGGCGAGGGCCGGGACAACGGCGACACAGAGGATCACGACGACGGCCGGCCCGAGGGACTCCATGAGTCCAGCGATCTGCTCGGCCACCGCCTGATCTGGCTCCCCGAGGAAGCTCCGCTGAAGCTGCCCGACACAGAGCGACACGCCGACACCGCCGGCGCCGACCAACGCGCCCGCGAGCCAAGAAGGGACCGTCGGAGCGGAGAGCCCGAGCCCAGAATTCAGACGCACCATGGCCAGCCGCGGAAGGACGAGGGCCAGGGCCACCAACCCCGCCTGCGGGACGATGATCTGGGCCCAGGCGGGCGCGGCCAGGAGCCGACTTCCGACATGCATCATCCAGACAACACCGAGCAGCACGCCAAGCACGGCGGCCTGGGCAGGGGGCCGCTCAGGGCGCGGCACTCCCGGGGGTGGTTTGAGCCCGAAGACCTGCTTGCCTTCACGGAACAGGACTTCTTCACGGTTGAACAGACTCGCCGTCCAGAGCAGCGCCGCGAACGCGCACCCCAGACAGGTCACCAGGGTGATGACGATCTCCGGCCCAGGGAAATTACCGACCAGCAGAGCCTTCATGAGGAGCGCCATGTTGGCGACTGGAATGACGGCGAGGGATGTGTCGAGCTGCATGTTCGGCAACAAACCGATCATGGCGAGGGGCATGACGAGGAGGAGCGCCGGAGTGAGGTAAGCCTGCCCCTCCTTATAGGTGCGGGCGAAGGTGCTGACCGCCAGGCAGATCGCGCTGAACAGGGCGGCCATGATCACGAGACCGACCACGATCACGGCGAACGCGAGGGGCGAGATGCTGAATCTGAGATTCCCATCGACCTGCGAGATCATGGTGGAGAAGCCAGAGAACGTGAGCGCCATGCTGCCCAGGTTCATGAGGGCGGCGAAGACCGCCACGGCGAGGACGGTCAGGTACTTGCCCGCGACGAGCTCGACACGGCTGACAGGCGACAACAGCAACGTCTCCAGGGTGCCCCGCTCCTTCTCCCCCGCGGCCACGTCGAGGGCCGGATAGAAGGCGCCGGTCATGGCCATCATGATGACCATCATGGTGAGCATGCCCCCGAACAGATGGCCCCCCTTCTGCTCCGGGGTCGACTGGTCCCCCGTTTCGGCATCGATGACGAGGGGGACACGCTCCGTACGGTAGGCCAGGACCGCGTCCTTGAAGGCCCTCCACACGACCCGTGAAGACTCATCCGCCGACCGGTGCAGCGGCTCCAGCCGCACCTCTTGCCGCGCCCGCAGTCTCTCTTCCAGGTCGCTGGGGATCTCGCAAGCGAGGAAAATGTCACCACGCTCCACCGCCGCGCGGGGGTCCGATACGGCGGTGAACGAGAACCGCTTCACGTGCAGCAGCCGGGCGGCGAGGCTGCCGCTCGGCGGTAACCCCTCCCTGACGAGCGGTTCGCCGTCGACGGTGATCATGACCGGATAGGTCTGCTCCTTGAGCTCCTCCACCCGGCTCTTGGCGAGGCTGCTGAAGCCAAGCATCAACGCCGGGTAGAGCAGCACCGGCAGCACCAGCATGGTGAACAGCGTGCGCCGGTCTCGCAGGACGTCGCGTAGTTCACGACGCAGGATCGTCCTGACGATACGCCACCTCACGACGATCCTCCGGCGACATCTTCGTCGACAGGCACGAGTTGAAAGAAGATGTCCTCGACCGAAGACCCGCCACCGCGCTGCACGACCTCGTCCTTGGTCCCGGCCAGCAACAAGCGCCCCTCGTGGATGATCGCGACGTCGTCACAAAGGCGATCGACCTCACTCATGATGTGAGTCGAGAGCAGCACTGTCTTCCCCCGATCCCGCTCGCTGGCCACGAACAACACGACCTCGCGCGCCACCAGCACATCGAGGTTCGCGGTCGGCTCGTCAAGGATGATCACCGGGGGGTCATGGACGATCGTCCGTGCGATACTGACCTTCTGCCGTTGCCCGGCCGACAGCTTCCCGCACGCCTGGTCGAGAAACGCCTCCATCTTCAGCATCTCGGACAGCTCATCGACGCGGTCCGCCACCCGCGAGCGGTCGATCCCGAACAGCTCACCGAAGAACCCGATGACCTCACGCGCGGTCGAACGCTCGTAGAGCGCCGTCGCCCCCGACAAGAAGCCGATGGAGGCGCGCACCTGCTCAGCATCCCGCACCGAGTCGAAGCCATTCACCGTAACCGTACCCCCGGAGGGGCGCAGCACGGTCGACAGGATACGCAGGGCCGTCGTCTTGCCGGCGCCGTTAGGCCCGAGCAAGCCGAAGATGCGCCCGGGTGCACACGAAAACGATACGCCATCCACGGCCCGAATGAGGCCGCGCTTCCGATCCTCGAAGACCTTGGCCAAGGCCTCGACCTGGATACCGCCTGGTCTCATGAGCGCGCTCCCCGATGTCGCGCGGATGGTCGATCAAACGGACTCGGCCAGGACAACCGTCGTGTTGTCGCGACCGCCCGCTACGTTGGCCGCATCCACGAGCACCTGCACCGCCGTCTGGATGTCATCGCCGCGCCCCATTATCTCGGCGATCTCGTCATCATCGACCATGTCCGTCAGCCCGTCGGAGCAGAGGAGAAACCGGTCACCAGCCGGGGCAGGAAACACCTTGATGTCTGCCTTGACCTTGCTGGCCGTGCCGACGGCACGGGTAATGATATTGCGTTGCGCGGATTCCCTCGCCTGTTCCTCCGTGATCACACCCTGCTTGAGCTGGGTGTTGACGAACGAGTGGTCCTCGGTGAGCTGGGACAGCCCCCCCCGCTGGCTCCATCGATAGCACCGGCTGTCGCCCACGTGAGCGAGGATCACCTGACCATCGAGACCCAACAAGCAGATGAGGGTCGTGCCCATCTCGCGGTAACGCTCGTCCTCCTGCCCCTTGGCGTGGATCTGCCGGTTCACAGCGCGGATCCAATCGTCGACGAGGTTCGTCCCCATAACCCCCTGTTCACCGCGATCAAGCCGCTCAATGCTCCTCGGCATGTCGCTCTCGATATGCCGGGACAGTCCCTCCACGGCCATCTCGGAGGCGACCTCTCCGTAAAGACGGCCGCCCATGCCATCCGCGAGGATCGTGTACTGCTTCTCGTCGGACACATGGAAGCGGTCCTCGTTATCGCTTCGCTTCCTTCCGACGTCCGTCAAACCACAGAAACGTAGCACAGCGTCCGACCCCCTCTTGCGCGCGAGCGTCACGCGTCGGCCCCATCCTACGGGAGCCGGTCCTCAAGTCCACGTCAGGCTTCGGACGACGCTTCTTCTGCTCGAGAGGCCGGCGACTCACGGACACCAACCGGCTCCGGACGACGGGCTCGCGTCCCCCTCATCACCATGACGACGCTCTTGAGCGCATAACGGATTCCAACCGCGCCATAGACAATCCAGTTCAGGAAAAACGGGTAGCGCTGAACCAGGTGCTTGCGATGAAACAACACCATCGAACGATGGAAATGCCAGTTCATCCGGTGGGGCGCGGTCGTGCACGACGCGCCCTTGTGGTGGATGACCTCCTGGTCTCCCAAGTAGTAGATCCGCCAGTCACGCTTCTTGAAACGCCAACACCAATCCAGGTCCTCCCCGAACATGAAGAAGTCCTCGTCCAAGACCCCCACATCCTCCAGCGCCGATCGGCGGAGCATCATGAACGCGCCGACGACGGAGTCGACTTCGTAGCGATCGCCCGGGTCCTTGAAGGTCTGACGATAGCTGCCGAAGGTCCTGCTCTTGGGGAACACCCGATCGAGTTGAAGGAACCGCGCGGCGGCTGACAGAGGCGTCGGAAAACCGCGGCGACAAGCCTCGTCCATCGCTCCGTCCGGGCGGACGACCCTTGGTCCGACCACACCGACGTCCGGGTTCTGGTCGAGGAACGCGATCATGGGCTCGAGGGTCCGCTCAGGGATCTTCGTATCAGGATTCAACAGCAGGACGTAGCGCGCCCGCGTCTCCTTGATGGCGCGGTTGTTCGCCTTGGCGAAGCCCTCGTTGACGTCGTTGCAGATAAGGCGGACATCGGGATACGAAACCGAGACCATCTCCTGCGAGCCATCAGAGCTGTCGTTATCAACGACCACGACCTCGACCTCGAGCGCACCGCGCGCCGTCTCGATGCTCTCGAGGCATTCCGCCAGCAGCGCCGCTACGTTGTAGCTCGCGACGACCACCGCCAGATCAGCCGGTACCTGCGCGTTCCCTTCGGTCACCGGGGTCTCGACTTCCTTCTTCTCAACGTCCCAGGAATCCCGAGCACGATACGGGGATACGCACGAACGACCCCGGGCTCGGTCACGAGGAGGAACAGCACCAGCATCACCTCCACCGGCACATAGAGTGCCATTCTCAGCAGCAGACTCAAAGCCGACTCGTTCTTGAGGATCGTCCACCAGCGATTCCTCAGACTCAGGATACGTAGCTCGAGGGGGATGGTTTGACGCCCTCGCTCCTTCCAGCCCCGTTCGTGCGTGGCGACGGCATCGGGCACGTACGCCACCCGAAATCCGGCACGGCGCAGCCTCCAGCCCAGATCCACGTCCTCTTTGTACGCAAAGAAACGACGATCGAGGACCTCACCTGCGCCATCACGAGCCGCATCGAGGGCGCTCCGGCGAAACAGGGCGCAAGCCATACAAGCAGCGTCGACGTCATCACGCGTGGTGAACGCCCCCTCCGCCGGCTCCCCCATCCCACGGTCACGCGCCCTCCTGATCGGGCCGAGCCGAATGCCGGCCGAATCCAGAGTCGTGCCATCGGTCCGAACAAGCCGGAAGGCCACCGCACCCACGTCCTGCTCGCTATCAAGGACCGCCACGGCGCGAGCGACTGAGCCCGCATGAACCGTCGCGTCCGGATTGAGGGTGAGGACGTAGTCGCCGGTCGTCGCCTCGATCGCCTCCGCCGCCGAGGCGGCATACCCAGGATTCGCCTCGCGCCGGATGCGTTTCGCTGGCTCGAACGGCAGCGCGGGGGCCTCTCCCCTCGCTGCGTTCTCTACCACCACGACCTCAATCCCGAGGCCCGTCTCGCGGACCTCTGCCGCCAACGCCGCCAGGCATTCATGCAACCGCGGATCATCGCCGAGAACGACGACGATTGCAGATACGCTGGCTGATAACGGAGAGTCCATCACTGGTGCTTCCGAGCGACTAGGGGGCCGGATGATACCGCCAGCGGTCTCCTCGCGCCGCCGTGTCCGCGGCCCAGCCCCCGCGTCGTCCGGGGCGGGCCGGCGCCGGTCCCACGAATCAGACCCAGCCCGACTCCCGATACCAGGCCGCGGTCTGCCGCGCGCCACGCTCCAGATCCGTCGGCGCGACATCGCCGAGGATCTCGCGGACTGCGTCCGTAGCGCAAACCCAACCAGGCGCCAGTATCTCGGGGAGCTTGGAGAGGCTCACGAGTGGAGGACGCCGCCTGAACGGCTGGGTGAGAGATCCACACAGCGCGATGATCCTTGGCACCAGATGCGGCACGCGAGGACGGGGAGGCACGCGCCCCATGGCACGGCCGATGGCGCCGACGAATTCCATGTAGCTATAGACGTTTCGCTCCGCGACGTAGAAGACCCGGCCCGAGGCGCGAGGCTCAAGCGCGAGCTCAACGATGGCCCGTGCGAGATCGGGTCCGTAGACCACCGAGTAGTGCTTGTCGCGCCAACCCACGATGGGGACGACACCACGACGGCAGAGCTTGAACAGCGTGAGCACGTCTCTCTCTCGCGGACCGTAAACCACCGGCGGACGCACGATCGTCCACGGGATCGAGCCCGCCTCGGCCCGCAAGGCCTCCTCCCCCTCGAGCTTAGAGACCCCGTAAGGGGTCACCGGCTCGCACGGGTCCGTCTCCCGCCGCGGGGCGCCCCGTACCCCCGGCCCTGCGGCCGCGATGCTGGACACCAAGACGAAGCGCTTCAGGCCCGGGGCGGCCTCATGGCACGCCGTCACCAAGCGGCTCACCCCATGGACGTTGACCTCCCGAAAGGCCTGCAGGCTCCTCGCCCGGGTCAATCCGGCCAGGTGAATCACCACGTCGACCCCTCGAACCGCCTCCCGGCATGATGCTGCGTCGGCCAGGTCGACCACCCGGATGCGGTCTGCGTGGGCCTCGAGATCCCGACGATCTGACCCCGCCCGCAGCACGGGAAACGCCCGTAGCCCCTGCGAGACAACGGCTTGCACCACGTGATGCCCGATGAAGCCACTGGCACCGGTCACGAGGATCTTCAAGCGATAGACCTCCCTTCACCGGGGCTTTCCAGCCCCCGCCCAGGTGTTAAGAATCTGCCGGGCGTAGGCCAAGGTGGTCGTTGCGCGCCGCGCTCCGGTGCTGCTAAAGTGACGCCGCTCATGGGTTTCCGTGCGCCAAGCGGTGCCTCCCGGATGAACCTGGAATGACCACCCCCGGGGGCAAGGGAAGGAAAGCTGTGGATCTGTTCGATAAGTGTCGGCGATTTCGCCGGGTCCGCGAATTGATGCGGTTGGGGGTCTACCCCTACTTCCGGGCCATCGCGGAACATGATTGCACCACCGCCACGGTGAATGGCCGCAAGGTGGTCATGGTGGGGTCCAACAATTACTTGGGGCTCACCCATGATCCCCGAGTCGTCGATGCCGCCCAGGAAGCCACCAAGCGCTACGGGACATCGTGCACCGGCTCCCGTTTTCTCAACGGCACGCTCGAGCTTCACGAGGAGCTGGAGCGGCGCCTCGCCGCCTTCATGAAAATGGAATCCGCGGCGGTCTTCTCCACCGGATTCATGGTCAACCTCGGCGTCCTCAGTTCGGTGGTCGGCAAGAGCGACGTGCTCCTCTGCGACCGTGAGAACCACGCCTCCATCATCGACGGGGCACGGCTCTCGTTCGGCCAGACGCGGAAGTTCCGTCACGGTGACATGGAGGACCTGGAGCGCCTCCTCAGAGAGTGCCCGGATGACGCGGGCAAGCTCATCGTCGTCGACGGCGTGTTCTCGATGAACGGCAGCATCACCGACCTGCCCTCCATCGTTGAGCTCGCTCGCAAGTACGGCGCCCGTGTCATGGTCGACGACGCCCATGGCATCGGCGTTCTCGGGAAGAGCGGACGCGGCACCCTCGAGCACTTCGGCATGACCCCCGACGAGGGCGGCGGAGTCGATCTCGTCATGGGCACCTTCTCCAAGTCCCTCGCGAGCATCGGAGGCTTCATCGCCGGGAGCGAAGAGGTCGTCCACTACATCAAGCACCACGCTCGCGCCCTGATCTTCTCCGCCAGCCCGACCCCGGCGAACACCGCCGCCGCCATGGCCGCGCTCGACATCATCGAAAAGGAGCCCTGGCGCATCGAGAAGCTGCACAAGATCGTGAGCCGGGTGCGCGGAGCATTCGGAGAGATGGGTTACGACACGATGGGCAGTGAGACACCCATCGTCCCCATCCTCGTCGGCTCTGACGAGGACACATTCGAGTTCTGGAAGCTCCTCGACGAGCGCGGCATCTTCGCAAATCCCGTCGTCGCGCCGGGCACTCCGCCAGGGAAGGGCCTCATCCGCACCTCCTACATGGCGACCCACCAGGACTCCGAGATCGACCGCGTCCTCGAGGCTTTCGGGGAGATCGCGCAGCTGCGTCAGGCCCAGATGGCCGGCAACCTCGCCCGCGGCGGCCAGTAGCGACATGGCCCCGTCGGCGGTCCGCGTCGATCCGGTCGATGGCCGAAAGGACCGCGAGGCGTTCCGCCTACTCCCCCACCGCCTCTACGCGGAGGACCCGTTCTGGGTCGCGCCCCCCAACAAGGACATCGCGCGTTTCCTCCACCCGAAGCGAAAGCACGCGTTCTACGGCTCAGGGGACATCCAGTGGATGCTGGCTCGCAGAGACGGCCGCGTCGTCGGTCGCATCGCCGCCATCGAAAATCGCACACACAACGCCCACCACTCCGACCGAACCGGGTTCTTCGGCTTCTTCGAGGCCGAGAACGACCCGGAGGTGGCAGGGGCGCTCCTCGAGGCCGCCGGGGCGTGGGCGACGGATCGGGACCTGAACGCCCTGCGGGGCCCGACCTCGCCGTCCCTCAACTATGAGAGCGGCTGCCTCGTGGACGGCGAACCGGGCCCCCCCTTCCTCATGATGCCGCACAACGCGCCGTGGTACGCAGCCCTGATCGAGGCGCACGGCTTCACCAAGGTCATGGACCTCTACGCGTTCCTCGCCCACGAGGACCGTCACGACATCCCACGCTGGAAACGCATCAGCGACAAGATCCTGAGACGCAACAACTTGTCGCTGCGCCCGTTCGACAAGCGAAGATTCAATGAGGACGTCAACCTCATCATCGAGTTGTTCAACGACGCGTGGTCGCGCAACTGGGGGTTCGTCCCGTTGACGAAACTCGAGACCGCCGCGCTGGCCAGGGACCTACGTCCCATATTCCGTCCGTCGCTGTGCTCGTTCCTGGTCCGGGACGGAGACGCCATCGGATTCTGGATGGGGCTGCCCGATTACAACCGTGTCCTGTTGAAGCTCCGGGGGCGCCTGTTCCCCTTCGGATTCCTCAAGCTCCTGCGCGCCAAGCGTCGCATCGACACCATGCGTGTCATGCTCATGGGCGTCCGCAAAGAACACCAGCACCTGGGGCTGGATGCCTGCCTGTACGGCGACATCATCCGCGCCAACGAGAGCGGCATTCGATCTGCCGAATGCAGCTGGATCCTCGAGACCAACACGCCGATGATCAACACGCTCGAGCGCGCCGGCGCGCGACGATGGCGGACCTACCGGATCTACGAAAAGCCGCTCACACCATGAGGACAACGCCGCTCGCGGCCTCACCCGTCGCCCGGCGCACCCCCTCGCAGTAGCAGCCCACCTGTGCGACCCATTTGTCGCGGCTGTCCTCTGCCGTCGATGTCTT
>Ga0310342_100001437_pt1 | contig 14803 bp, 8 predicted proteins | sample S15DNA20500_MG_FD_206155 | JGI IMG/M metagenome (GOLD analysis project Ga0310342, IMG submission 206155) | Marine microbial communities from station ALOHA, North Pacific Subtropical Gyre - S1503-DNA-20-500_MG | ecosystem: Environmental > Aquatic > Marine > Oceanic | place: Pacific Ocean: North... | reverse complement strand
CATCGCCTCGGTCGGCTTTTTCTCGAGGTAGTCCGCGATTGCCATCGGCTGATAGTTCACTTCTGATTCCCAATCGAAACGCAGTTCTCCGTCCGCACAATCCTCGATGAGCAGCAACTGTGCATCTGATTTCCCCTCGATCATCACATCGATTCCGAAAAACGGATAGTTCTCCACTTCGGCAGGCTTGATATCCCCGATCGACTGAAAGCGGGCACTTGTCAGTTCGCGTCGCTGGTAATACTCCCTCATGAGCGGTAGAACCCGTGCCCGGTGCCTTACATGCTTGGATTTCTCCTCCACCGAGGTGGTCGCCAGGTACCTCCTGACCACCTGCTCTACCCTCTCCAGGAGTTCTTGAGCATCCCCGGATTGCTTCCTCCTCTCTTCCTGCTCGGCCAAATTCTTCCTGGTCTCCTCCTTCTCACCCTTTATCAACATGAATAATCCCCCCAGCCCCATTACGAGAAGCAGCACTCCGATCAGGACCAGCCACCCCATCGGCGTGGTCTTCTCTGGTTCTCTTCCCTCGAGGTCCCAGGCGACCCCGAGTTCTTCGGCCGCAGCCTCCGGATCGGCCTCCATCTCTTCCATGGGATTCAGATCCCGGTCCACTTGCATGCGAACCTTCCGCTCCCCCTCCAGGGATGGCAGCGCATCAAGCTCTTGAGCCAGATCGCTCTCGGGGCCGGGCAATCGGACTACTTCCTGATCGGGAGCAGGCGTGATTCCCTGCTCTCCTCCACTGGGTCGACGCTGGTTCGTCATCGCAGGAACCCAATCTGCTTCAAAAACCCTCCACTGGCAACCCTAGACCCTGCCCGCAGACCTCACAAATATATGCAACATCACTGGCCGAATCCCCTGCCATACCCTACAACCCGCTCTCATGAGCCTCTCCCGCCCGCCCCGAGTTCTCATTGCAACTGCGGGCTTCGGCGACGGACACAACACCGCCGCCCGGGGCCTCGCCAGGGCCTTGGAAGGTCAGGCTGAGCCCCTCGTGATCGATCCCTGCGAGGAGGCCTCCCCCTGGTTCAACAACGTTCTGCGCAATGGCTACCGCTTCGTGACCACCTACCTGCCCCGCACCTGGAAGCGAATCTACAACAGCGTGGAGCACCATGACTTCTCCCGTCAGAAAATCCCGTTCATGCGCGCTGTGGAAACCGCGTTCGCAGCACGGGTGAACGGATTCAATCCGGATGTGATCGTCTCCACCTATCCCCTCTACCCCTACTTTGTCGAACGCTACATCAAAGGTGGCGGCCGCCCCTGTCCCATGGTCACCATCGTCACCGACTCCATCGAGATCAATGCCTCCTGGCGGATGGCCCCGACTGATTTCTGGCTTGTCACCGACCGGGAAACGAAAAGCTCGTTGATTGAACAGAAGCTGCCGGAAAAAAAAATCATCGCGACAGGATTTCCGGTGGATCCCATCTTTGAAAAGCTGTCGCCCATCCCGACAGACAACCACGCCAGACCCTTTCGAGTTCTTTACTTTCCCACTGCCAGCAAGTCTTCCCTGGCCCCTACGGCCCATGCCGTCCTGAAGCATCAGGACTGGCCCATCGAGCTTACCATTGTGCTCGGACGAAATTTCCGGCGACTCTACCACCTCGCGCGGAAACTCGTGGAAGCTTACCCCAATCGCGTCCGACTCAAGGGATGGTCCCGCAGAGTTCCGGAACTGCTCTGCGAGCATCACCTCGTAGTGGGCAAGGCCGGTGGCGCCACCGTTCACGAATCTATCGCCGCAGGCTGCCCCATGCTGATTCAGCACCTCGTCCCCGGACAGGAAGAGGGCAACCTCGAACTACTGCGCCGGATTGGAGCTGGTGACCTCGCTGAAACCGGACCAGCCCTGGCCGCCGCGCTGCGCGATCTCCTTTCCGATCGGGCCTCTCACTGGCGCAGGCAGAAACAGCGCCTCGCCCTCCATGCTCGCCCGGCGGCCTCCAGGGTGGCAGCCAGCTTTGTTCTGGAACTCGCTGCAAAAGCCCGGTCCAGTCCGGTCGCCGACTGATCATCCCCCCCAATCGCCGTGCCTGTGCCCCCCACTGCCGCCCTCTTTGATATCGGAAATGTCCTCGTAGAGGTTGATTTTGTCCGGGGATTGACTCCGCTTGTTCCACCAGAAGCTGGCGCCCCCCACCTCCGCCTGCGGAACCTGCTGGAAAAGTGCAATGAACTGGAGACCGGCCGAATCGCCCCCGACGAGTTCATCGCCATGGCCTCTGAATGCCTCGCCTTCACCGGTCCGGCCGAGGAATTCCAGGACGCCTGGAATTCCATTTTCCATCCCATGCGCACGATGTGGTCAATCGTCTCCTTCCTCAAATCACTCCGCCTGAAGCTCATTCTCTTCTCCAACACCAACTGCATGCACATCGAGTGGCTTCTCACGAACTACGAGATATTTGAGGAGTTCGGAGGGCGGGTCTTCTCCCACGAAGTAGGTTTCACCAAACCCGACCCGGCCATCTACCACCACGCCATCACGGAATTCAACCTCGCCCCGGAGGAAACGCTCTACATCGACGATCTCCCGGAAAACATCGCCACCGGCCGCACCCTGGGACTTCGATGCCACCAGTATTCACGGGAGCGACACCACGAATTCATTGCCTGGCTCGATCAGGAATTCGGCCTGCCGGGCGGGGGGTCACACAGCACAACAGCCTCCACCTAATCCCTGGTCTTTTCGGCAAAAAGCCGCTGCATGGAGTCGAGATACTCCGAAACCGGGCCTTGATGACGGCGGGGTTGGGTTTGCAGTTTCTCCTTCAATTCGACAAAGCTCTCGAAGTCGCCCGTGAGTTGCTTTGAGTTGGTGATACGGTACCACTCAAGGTAGTCGCGAGCCCGGTTTCCAAGGGAACGAAGCCGCTCGCGTTCCCGGGCAAGTTCCTGCAGACGCTCCCCAATCTGCTCATCCCGGTCTGATGCAATCTCACCCAGAAGAGTAAGATACTCCACTAACACCGGCCGATGGGACGGGAAGGCACGATACAGGAACTGCCCGCCCCGTTCCACCACCGGGCGAATGGAAGCCTGCCGTTGCTTGAGAGGGAGCGCGAGGAGATCGCGGAACTGATCGGTCCCGACTTCGATCAAATTACCGGAGGGATCATTGAAGCGCACCATCAGGAGAGCCTGCAACTCCTTCTCCGTCTCCTCGATGGTGAGGACATGGGGAAACGGCTTCTCGGCCATCTGTGCCAACTGGAGGGCCCACCACTTGGAAAAGCTCTCGGGACCCAGGTTCATGCCCGGAAAATGCTTCATCAGCAGCGCCATCTCATCCCCCTCAAAGGTGGACAGTTCTCGAAACATTGTCCGCATCGACTTCCGCCCACCATTCTGCTCAAGGAGGGACATGACCAGTGCCCCGGAAGAAGCCCGGAAGGCCGCCCGTGCAATCGAATCCATCTCCTCAAGCGGTCTCATCTCAAGGAGTTTCTTCACCGGATAGAGCTCATTTTTCCTGAAGAGGGCCGCATAGAGAGCGTGCTCGCGCTCGCCCCGCTTCCAGCGAAAACTCTCAAGCATGCCCTCCACCAGCCAGACTGGAACTCCCACCGATTCCACCGCCTCATCTCCCCTCCCCCGCAGTCCGTACTCGATCAGGAGGAGCTCCAGGAGGGCAGGTTCCAAGCCGGCGGGCTTTCCCCGGGCCAGGAACACATCGAGTTGCAGACGGTAGCCCCCAGGCACATGAAAAAAGTTCGTCTTCATGGGGGCCGCGCCATCACGAAGCTGAATCGCAATGACATGTTCCCATCCCTCCTCGTCCTTCCCGATGGTCTCCAGAAGAGCCCCCCGGGTGCTTTCCGCCACCGAGGCGATGGCCCCCCGGGTGACGAAGTCGGCCCCGTGTACCACGAATTGCCGCGATTCGCTCTCGGTCCGCTGAGAGGGGGCCTTGGACTCCTCCTCACCCACCAGTTCCAATGCGATGGAAGGAGCAGGCTGTGGGGCGGACTCCGGGATGACTTCCCCCGGGCGTTCCGGCAGCGGGTCGGGAGGCACCTCTCCCTGACCCAGGGCAAGAACCGAGAGACCGAATGCCCACGGGGCACAGGCGAGACCTGGACGGAAATACTTCACAAGGAAAAGGAAGCACACTCATGCCCCAGAACCCTCTCCATTGCAAGGAGCCAGGCGGCCAAGTAGTTCCCTCCCCACGGGCGACACTTCACGAAATGATCCGTCCTCCTTATTCGGCGAATCGGACTGACAGGCTACCGCCAGTCTTCCGGAGGGGGGGCTCTTCCGGTGGGGACAACTCCATTACACCATCCGAAACCTTGATCTGAAACCGGCCACGGAACATGTCCCACACCTGCTTGGTCTCCTCAGCGTAGGCTTCCCGGAGGGCGGTAAAGGAGGAATTCGTCAGAAGCATGAATCCATTGAGGACACGGGTGCGACCCCACTTTCCTTTTCTGCGACTCACCGAGGTGTTAATGCGACCGTCTTCCTGCTTGCTCTGTTCCGGACGCAGGAGCATCGAGATCGTGTGCCGTTTTCCCCACACCTCCCGCTCAATGATCACCTCGATGACATCCTCCTCCAATCTCACCCACACTCCGCGAGAAGTCACAAAACTCTTGAACCAGCCCTCCTGCTCGAACTTGAGAGTGCGACGGATGTAGTTGTTGATCTCTTCTTCCGTGATCTGCACCCCATGCTTGTTCTTGACCGCATTCTCAAGCACAGTGCTAAGATTGCGTCCTCCCAACAGAGGGAGCGGGGAATCATTCCGATCCTTCTGATACCCCTCGATATCGGAGAGATCCTGGGGATCAAAGGAGAGATAGGCCAGCCCCCAAATCACCACCAGGCCCAGCAGTGACACAAAGAAGAGATTCTTGAAGAAAGTGCCTCTCTTGGTGGGTGGGGGCGCCTTACGCTTCCCCTTGCTCGAATCCTTGCTCGAATCCTTGCTCGAATCCTTGCTCGAATCCTTGCTCGAATCCTTGCTCGAATCCTTGCTCGATTCCTTGCTCGATTCCTTGTCCTTCTCGTCTTCAGCCATCGCTCAGTGGGAAGTATTTCGTATCCCACGGACACTGTCGAGAAATCAGAGTCCGGCTGCCGGGGTCACAATGTCACTCGTCCTTGGCCGCGCCACCTCCCCCGCTTGCACCGGTATCTGCCTTCGAGCCGGATCCGGAGGAATCACCTGATTTGGACTCCTTGGGCTTCGAGGCCTCCGACTCCTTCTTGGCTCCCCTCTTGTAGGACTCGCTGCGGTAGTCCGTCTCGTAAAATCCCCCTCCCTTGAAGATAATGCCCGCCCCGGTACCCAGCAACCGTTTCACCGCTCCATCACAATCCTCCTTTGGACAGTCTTTCAGCTTCTCGTCATTCATACCCTGGAAGAACTCGAAGCGATGTCCGCACTTTTCACAGACGTAGTCGTAGGTTGGCATGAGGTTGGGTTACAAAGCACCAAGACCGCTCCTTGGCAAGAGGGATGTCCCGTGGATCCTCTTGCATCCGTCCGAAAGGCTGGAACAATGAAGCCCCCCACCCGCTACTTCGCGAAATCCTCCAACCCGTGAGCCAGGAATCGAGCCAGCGCACCTCCACCTCTCCGGATTGGAATCGTGCACTCATCATGGCCTGGCTCGCTGGAGCCCTTGCCCTCCAGATCCCCTTCCAGCGCACTCTCAAACTCGGACCCGGAAATCTCGGCTACAACATCCTGATGGGAGCGGCCGCCATCACCCTCGGCGTGATAACGCTCGTCAGCCTTACCCATTTCTGCCGTCGTCTTCTCGAAAACAGCTCCAACGAGTATCGAGCATATCGCCTCACCCTGGGAGCTCTCGGGACTGCCAACTTCATCCTTCTTGTCTCCCTGTTTCCGGCTGTTCCCTATGGCCTCTATTGGGCAGCTCTGGCCACCCTCGGTGCCTGGTTGGTCATTCTCTTCATGCATGTCTTCGACGTTCTCCGAAAACCGGGCAAGGAGCAGATCCGCCACGTCATCCGCTCCCGTATCCGGCACAAGTCCTGGCCCTTCAATGGTGCCTTCTGGGTGCTGGTTCTGCTTCTGCTTCTCGTCCGCGATCTGACTTCCTTCGCAGAGATCAAGGACAAGACCGTCTGGGAATCCCTCCTCCTCATTCTGGGTCGCGTCCTTTCACTGGGCGGCTTCACGGTAGCGGCAATCCTGATCTCCCACGCCCTTCTTGCCTTTTCCCCTCCCTGCACCCGCTGGCCGGTCATTGCTGGAATCGTTCTCATTCCTCTCGTGGTCCTGGCCGAGTCCGCCGCCAACCTGTACTGGCATCAACCCCTGGTGGATCTCATCAACAATCTTACTCTCGACGGCAAGTTCGATATGCGCGGGGAACTGGAGGCCGCGGGAATCAGGCAGTCCCCCCTGCAGGTCACTCTGGCCGTGCTCGGAGTAATAGCCCTCGCCGTCGGAGCCTACTTCGGCCTGCAGAGACTCTCCCGCAAATTCAATCTCCGCCTGCGTACTTCGCGAGCTGTCCTCATGTTTGGCGGACTGTGGATGGGTGCAATCGTCCAGCAGTCCCTCAGCATGGTGAGCGTGCGCAAGGAAGTCTGGCAGGCCGAGCATGCCACCTTTTCCATCCATCTGGGCCTTCTCCGGCCCGATCCCGGCCTCGAAAAGCTCTCCGTTCGCTTCATCCTCACCCAAACCAGGAGTGAGGAGGAGCAACTGCTTTCCGATCCCCTGCCTGCTCTCGAGAGGAAGCCCGATATCTATATCGTGATGGTGGAGACCTGGCGCGCTGATACGGTACGTCCCCCGATCATGCCCTTCCTCTCCCGCTTCGCGAAGGAGGAGTGCCAGCAGTTCGACATCACCTTTTCCGGATCCAACTGCACCCCGATCTCCTGGTACACCCTCTTTCACAGCAAAATTGGCATCGACTGGCGCAATGCCCTGGGAGAGGCCCGGGAACCGGGAGGCTTCAAGGGCTCCTACCCCATCCGCCTTCTCCACAAGCTCGGCTACCGCTGCAGCGTACGGGCGGTATGCGATCTGGCCTACAAGCAGATGTGTGATCACAATTTCGGGACTGAGCACAAGTTTGCGGAGCAGTTTCTCGATGCCTCGATGATTCCGGACGGCCTCGGAATTCCGGAACGCGAAATGGTGATTCTGGATGATCTCAAGAGACAGCTGGAAGACACGCCCAAGGGTGGCCACCTGCACTTCATCTCCCTCGACTCGGCCCACTACAACTACTACTGGCCCAACAAAGACTTCACCCCTATCCACCGGGACTGCTCCACCATCGACTTTGGCACCCTCAAGCCCACCCCGGGGCAGATCCGGGAAGTGGTCAAGCGCTACGAAAATGCGGTGAACTGGATCGACCGGCAGATGGAGGAGTTCATCACCTATCTCAAGGAGCAGGGCCGTTACGACAACTCGATCATCATCCTGACCGGAGATCACGGGGAGGAATTCCAGGAAAACGGGGCCTGGTTCCACTGTTCCAGCCTGCGGCGGGAACAGGTCGAGGTGCCTATCATGATCCGGTGGCCCGGGTGGGTGCGGAACCAGCCCCGCCAGACTCTCGTCTCCCACATGGATGTTATGCCCAGCGTCCTCGATGCGCTGGGTCTGGATCCCAGGTACTTCCAAGGGCTGGCCGGCTACTCCGTACTGAGTGATCACCCCGGGGAAGCTCTCCTCAGCACACGCTGGCCCGGCAAGTCCGGCATTGGCGTGTGCCTTGTGGCTGACGGAAAGAAAGCCAACTTCAAGGCTACCAAGCTCTGGCTCGACCGAATTCCGGAGACTCTGTTCTTCATGGGATGGACCGACTTCGGCGACCAACCGCTCGATCCCCTCCAGATCCGCGGGCCCCGCCGTTGCCAAGATGCTCTCCAGGATCAATACCCGAATTCCATCGATCGTCATTTTGACCGATTTCAGGTGGCCGAGTGACCCCTCTCCTGCTCGAATCCAGTCCCACCCTGGAATTCCTACCTGGCATGAATCGTTTTCTCACCCTGTTTCTCATCTGTACCGTTGCGGTACTTCCCGGTCCCACCTTTGCGAAAGACAAGGTCGTCAGGGTCTTCATCCTGGCCGGACAATCGAACATGGAAGGCCACGGCCGCATTGCCGGGGAACAGAAAGGAACCCTTGAAACCGTCTCCCGGGACCCCGCCACCGCAACCCGCTATCGAGACCTGCACAGGAACGGCAAGTGGATCACCAGGAAGGATGTGTGGATCACCTGGCTCGACCGAAAGGGCAAGCTGGGGGTGGGAGGTTGGGCCGCCAGGGGTGCCATCGGTCCCGAACTGGGCTTCGGCTGGGTGGTGGGCGACTTCCTCGACGACCCCGTCCTCCTCCTGAAGTTCGGACCGGGTGGAACCAGCCTGGCCGGACCCTGGCGCCCCCCCAGCTCCGGATCGCACCCCAGTGGCAAGCCACGGGGAGACGGTATCGGCACTCAGTACGATCACCTCATCGCAAACGTAAAACAGCGCATGGTCAACCTGGCGACGGAGTTCCCGGAACTGGCAGATTACCGTCCCCGGCTCGCAGGTTTCGGCTGGCACCAGGGCTGGAATGACGGCTGCAGCAAACCTGACTGCCTCCAGTACGAGACGAACCTGGCTCATTTCATCCGCGATGTGCGCAAGGCCCTCAACTCTCCCGGCCTGCCCTTCGTTATCGCGGGAAGTGGATTTGGCGGATGGGAACAGAAGATCGACCGCCGTCTCATGATCATGAAGGCACAGGAAGCCATCGCCAAACACGACGAATTCAAGGGTGACACCCGCTATGTGGAAACGCGGAGCTTCTTCCGCGATGGGCCCGTCTCTCCCCGCCCCATCCGCTACCACTGGTGTTGCAATGCCGAGAGCTACTGGTTGATCGGGGAGGGTATGGGCCGGGCCATGGTGGAACTGCTGGGCGGGCCCAAGGCTCCCCCTAATGCTGCAGGGCCCTGATCCGCGCGGACACGGACATCAATCGGGTCAAGGCATCTTCTCCGCGGCTTGCCTCCCGCCGTTCCTCTGCTTGGATGGCCGGGTGCTGATCACCCTGACCACCGACTTCGGGACCAGCGACTGGTTTACAGGCTCCATGAAGGGTGTGATCTCAGGGATTGCCCCGGCCACCCGCATTATTGACATCACGCACCAGATCCCCCCTGGTGACCTGGTTGACGGAGCCTTCACCCTGGCTGCCTCCTCGCCCTACTTCCCTGCCGGCACGATCCACGTCGCAGTGGTCGACCCGGGAGTGGGGAGTGCCCGCCGGGCCATCACCCTGCGCACCCGGCGCGCCATTTTCATCGGCCCCGATAACGGTGTGCTCTCCTGGGCCGTACGGGAACAGCAGATCGAGGAAGTGCGGATCCTCAACAATGAGGACTGGTTCCTTGAACCGATAAGTCACACCTTCCACGGGCGCGACATCTTCGCCCCTGCTGCTGCCCGGCTAGCAACCGGTGCCCGCTTCGATGAGGCAGGAGATACGATTGAGGATTACGTGCGTCTCCCCTGGCCCGAAGTGGTGGAAGGGGACAACGAGGTGCGGGGCGAAGTTGTCCACATCGATCGCTTCGGCAATGCCATTTCCAATCTGCCCGCCTCCGTCTTCCCCCGGGAATTGCTGGATAGCGGTGGCATCACCACAATGTGCGGCGGACGCCCCGCTCCGCTCCGTCATTGCTATACGGACGTCCACCTCGGCAAGACTCTTGCCATCCTGGGATCAAGCGATCTGCTTGAACTCGCCATCAATGGCGATGACTTCGCCGAACAGAATGGCATCGAAGTAGGATCGCCAGTGCGTGCCAAATGGTAGGGGCGGGGGAACCCCACCCGTCCTGCCATGATCCCGCTACTCCACGCGGGCACGGTAGAATCGCCGCTCCTGACCAGCTGCGGCGGGATCAAGTTGCGAAGTGGACGTCCCCGTCGCCAGAATGCCTGAGGACGCGTCGACCCAGTTCACCATGTCCGAACTCGCTTCCAGGGTGTAACTCTTGCCCGGAACACTGTTCCAGGTGGCCGTCAAGAATCCGGTAACCGGATTTCTGCTCAACCTGATGATCCTGAAGATGGACGAAGCATCGAGGGGGTCAGTCCCTGCCTGCACTTCCGCACCGTCCAGAGCCCCGTCAGAGTCGGTGTCGGGTCTGAGCGGATTCGTTCCTGCCAGGGCCTCATCGGTGTCACTCAATCCATCCCCGTCAGTGTCGAGGAGAACTCCCGCTCCCGGAGTTCCCCCCACCACTGCACTGGCTCGCCAGTTGGCCGGGTCGTTATAGTCACCCTCGATATCGATGACTTCGAGGGAAGGTCCCTGTCCGGCCGGCGTGACCGGCCAGGGTGCCACCGTATCGTAGTTGAAATCATGAATGATGTTGCCTGCGTCGTCGCGCAGAACAATTTTCTCTCCGCTGTTGGACAGAGATCCCCCCGTCCACTCACCCATGATGCGGACGGCACCTCCGTATTCCGCCTGGAAGGTGGCAGTATCGGCCACCAGCACGGCATGTTCGTCAGGATCGAGAGTGAGCGCACTGAAGGTGAAGGCATCGAAGGGATCGCCCCCGTCGAAACTCACCCCGTCGAGATTCAACGGAGTGTTGCCGGTGTTGACCAACTCCACGAACTCCAGATTGATCCCTCCTGTGGGCTCATACATGAGCTCCGTGACCCGGAGATGGTTTACCGCCGGACTGGATACCGAGGGATCGATCACCATGACATAGTCGAACCTGAAGCGGGCCGCCCGCGCGGTATCATTGGCTGCAAAAAGGCCACCCCGGCCCATCGTGGAGGCGACCGGCATGACACGCGAGTAAATCGTGGTCCAGACACCAGGCTCCAGGCGTCGCTCAAAACGCAGACTTCTGCCCTCGCGCCGGATGCGGATCACCGCCGTTCCCCCGGAGTAACTCCGGTTGTAGAGCTGCGTATAGGAGCCTCCGCTGGAGCGTTTGATCCGCAGGGCGTTGCCATCCTCCATGCCGAAGACATACCGTGATGAGGTCGCGCCTTCCTGAATCTCCAGGATGAGACCGGCTATGAAGTCCCCGCGCTGAACCGAATCGAGCGTCATGTCCGTCTGCAGCGTGAAGTCCACACTGTCCGGAACCTCACGCCACATGACGGGGTGGGAGGGATTGGATCCGGTGAGGGGCGTGGGCGCGCTGTCTCCCAGCTTCACTACCAGGTTACCCGGCCGGTCATTGAGGGAATACCATGAGTCTCCGCTGTAGTCATGACGAACCTCCATATTCTCGAGGGTCCACCAACTCTCCAGCAGGCGGTCGGTGAAGGAGCTCCAGCCGGAATCGGCATAAACAGAGACCTCCCGCATTTCCGAGTATCCTTCTCCGTTGGCATCGGAGGCGGTTACCGTGATCTCGTAGAGACCCGGGTTCCCGAAGATCACTTCAGAGGTATCGACGGTGGGATTTGTCAGGATCGCTCCAGCTTCCGGATTCACGCTCCACGAAAAGCTCAGATTGGATCCTTCCGGATCGTAACTGCCGGTGGCATCCAGATCGAGGTCATCGGCCACGGACACGTTGAAGGAGTCCGGCCTGGAATCCACCTCCACCACAGGACGGGCATTCCCGGACTTGTTCACGTTGACGGCATCGGTGTGCACCACGTTTCCGTCGCGATCGAGTCCCTGGATGGTGAGAGTCGTGAGACCCTGCCTGAGCTGGATCCCGTTGATCGTCCAGCTCGTTTCCGAGTTGAAAACCCACTCCGCCTCCGGATGACCAAGAACCCCCACTGTGAAAACGTTGTAGGGGCTGGTGCCTCTGAGGGAGAGAGTCTGTCCGCTGGTGCTGATTGTCCCGCCTCCGCCCGAAGTCACGTTGAAGGCCATGTTCAGCGAAGTCGATCCGATCGCACTGCTCCGGGCGTTGTTGACCCGGCTGTTGTTGAAGTTGTTGTAGGTGGAGGTATTTGCCGAGTAGGAACCGGAAGCCGCCTCCTCCAGGCTCAGCCAGGTGCTCAACCGTCCCGACCCGGCGGTGTACTTGTCGACCATCTCACCGATGTAATAATTGAGACGCTGCCGGACATATGGCTTATAGAAAAAGTTGCGCACGCCCGCCAGGTTTCCGATGAACTCTGCCGAGGTGCTGCCGAAGGTGAGATCGGAATCCCACTGAGCCAGCTGCCACTTGCCATCGGAGTAACGCCGCAGGAAATACCCGTTTTTCCCACGGTTCCGTGTGATATTATCCCAGTCATCGACCCAGCCGCGGACCGCCGCATTGGCAGCCATCAGATCAATATCCGCCATTCGTTCGATCTCCGCCCGGGAGAAAGTGTCCTGGCCGACCAACTCCACCCAGTTGATGAATGAGGAATAATCATACTCGTCCTCCCGGGAACGTTTGATCCACTCCGCATGGTAACGTTCCGGTTCACGGGTTCCCTTGTAACTCCAATCCGCATTCCTCTGTCCCCGGCTCCAACTGTCCTCAAACCACCACTCGTCGTCGATGCGGTAAAGCTCCCCTTTTTCACCCTGATCCCAGTTGCGCTTGAGAAAATCGTTGGCGTTCGGTTCCACATCTTCACGCAGGGAGGCACTGCTTCCGTTGACAATCACGCGAACAAACTCGTTCTCGTTATAGGCATGCCCGAGGAGGTATAGCCAGTAACGGATGATCCGGTTGTGATAACCCCTGCTGCCTCCCGCATCATTGTCAATCGAGCGCCGGGTGTAACCCCGGAAACGGCGATCCCTCGGTGATTTCCACTTGGCACGCGCTAGGCTCTCCCCTTCCGATCGCGTCCACGGACTCCCGCTCTTGCGGATCTCCGAGTTGTAGATGATCTCACTCTCATTGCTGATGAAGGTCGCATTGAAATACTGGTTCGAGAGACGTGGGAAGGCATAGTTGTTCTTTGACTCTCCCGATGCTCCCCCGCCGAGATAGTCGATATCACGGGCCGAGATAACAAACCTCTGCGTGCGCAGGTCACTTGCGATATTGCTGTTATCTACCACGTAGAGGGCTGGTGCCTCGGGCGCCAGTCGGGGCACATGATTCGTGCCTGCCGCAGAGGCGGCCTCCACGTAAAACTGCGTAATGGTGTTATCGCTGCGGGAAGGAAGCGTCGTGCTGTAGATTCCGTCACTTGCCACCAGGTCGCCATTGACACCGCTGTCATTCATGACCTGGGTTCCCCATGAATTGCTCCAGGTAGCGTTGTCCAGCCGATGCCGCAGGTTGACGGAAGTCAGAGGACGCACAGACTCCACCCGCGCCGTGATGGTAACTGAATCCGAGGAGGTGGGCACCGCCGGGTTGTGCATGATCTCCGAGAGGGTGGGCAAGGGACTGGCTTCCGTCCGGGAGTTGGGCGCTCCCGGCGTCCCCAGGTTCCGCGGAATGGGTAACCGGATGATATCCCCGAAGCTGCGGTCCCAGGTATGCACAATCAGGGTGGATTTACCATACACCCAGCGGGCCTGGCACTCCCACACCAGGTTGTCATTGTCTGAGATGGAGGTCACATCAATCTCACAGCGATTCGCCTTCACGTCTCCGTGACCGGTCGAGACGATGCGGAATTCGTTTCCGGACATGTAACTCTGATAATGAGTGCCCTGGCACAGCCAGCCGTTGGAGGCATTTCCGTTGGTAACCACTCTTTCTCCGTCATTCGGAAGGAAGTTGGACCCGGCTCCGTTCTCTTTCAGGCTCATGTTGCGCAGAGCGATGTGGGCATCTCCCACCGCATGCACGTGGAGTTCCTTGTAGTTGGAACTGCCTCCCCGCGAGTTGTTCTGCAGGTACTGGTCGGAAATGGTGTAGGTCTGGAAGGTTGATTTTCCGGACTCATCAGAGTCGGCCCAGGCGCTCGGCCTTGAGTTGTCCATGTCGGGATTCCGCAACTCGAGACTGCTTCCAAGTCCACCCGCCAGGAAGGGCCATTCACCACCGGTGGCATAGTGCACTTCGTCCGCAAGGTTGCCCCACGAGTCAATGAGCCGGACACACTCTCCACTGTTGCTGAGATTATCGGTGAAGGGACCGACGACGCGTGCACCCGGATGGGCCTGCCTGGTATACTCCGGGTTGGAGGCAACCACCAGGTATTCCCCCGGAGCAAGGCTCGTGCCACCGGGAAAGGCGTATCTTACTCCCTCGTCGATTCTCCATCCCTCCAGATTGATTGCAGAGCCAGAGTTGTTGTACAGTTCAATATACTCCCCATCCCGCTGGCTCGAAGGGGGCTCCACCATCAACTCGGTCATCACGATGCCCGTTTCCCTGGTGGGATTGTTGGTGGCGTCCTGACTTCCCACCACCGAAGAGTAAAACTCCCCCGATCCATCCGGGTAGGCAGCCGAGAAATCCCTCCCGGACGCCTGCTTCACAACGGCGGCATCGATCACACGGTTTCCTGCGTCAATGAGCCAGAGCACTTCGTCGCCACCTCCCGTGGAGAAGGAAACCGGCCAACTCCTGACCCCCTGGGACGAAATCGATCCAGTGAGGGGAACCTTGTCGGTGAAATCACGGCGACTCGAAAGAAAGAGCCCCGACATGTTCTGGGTGGCCCTGCTGCCATTATGGAGTTCGATCCAGTCGATATCCCCTCCTGCATCGTAGTGCACTTCATTGATGGCAAGCACGGTCCCGAGTTCCGAGGCACTTGAGTTGACCGCATCCCGCGTGGGCGAGGTGAAAAGGAACCAGCTGCCTGATCCTGATGGCTTGCGTCCCAGGGAACGTCCATCGATGGGCATGGCGGTATCGACTCCGTTCACGATGGTGGACCCGTCGCTCTG
>Ga0310342_100001434_pt1 | contig 14813 bp, 13 predicted proteins | sample S15DNA20500_MG_FD_206155 | JGI IMG/M metagenome (GOLD analysis project Ga0310342, IMG submission 206155) | Marine microbial communities from station ALOHA, North Pacific Subtropical Gyre - S1503-DNA-20-500_MG | ecosystem: Environmental > Aquatic > Marine > Oceanic | place: Pacific Ocean: North... | reverse complement strand
TGGGACAAGGGAGACAATGGGATTTTAGATCTCTCCAGGGCGTATCGTTTGAAACGTTCGACTGGCTGGTTGATTCCTCCGGGGGTTCTGCACGCGCCCGGATCGTTATGTACTTACGAACCTCAATGGGGAAGCGATGTCTTTGGTATGTACCAGTCGTTGGTCGAAGGACGTGAAGTTCCTTGGTCTTTGTTGGTCAAGGACATGCCGCAGGACAAGCACCAAGACTTGGACTTTATCATCGATTCGCTTGATTGGGAGAAGAATGTTGACACGCACTTCAAGGATCACAATTACGTGGAACCGATGGTTGTCAACGAGGGTGAAGGTTGGTTCGAACGCTGGATTGTTTACGGAACAATCAACGGTGCTCAACTGTTTAGCGCCCGGGAACTAACCGTCCAGCCTGGAGCCAAGTGTACGTTAACCGATGCTGCGGCCAGTGGTTGGATTACGGTACAGGGGTCAGGCAAGATTGGTGATATGAGTCTGAGAACGCCAACACTGATTCATTTTGGTGAGGAAACGGAAGACGAAGTATTCATCACTTTTGAAGCGGCTCAGCGCGGTGTAGAAGTTGACAATACGGGTGGCGAGCCATTGGTTTCGTTGAGATATTTTGGGCCGGATGCGTTTGAAAACGTTCCTAACGTGGGCGACCATAAAAGAGGATGATCAGAAACAATGAGTACACAAAGCAATAACTATCCCAAGCTCCACAATGCTGCCTGGCCAGGGGTCGTTGGTAAGGGACCTGATTCTGAGCCGCCGATCGATTTGGACACTATGTTGGATTTGACTGCAGCGGCAGAGGTGGATGGCATGCGATTCGATGGAATCGATTTATTTTTGTTTGCACCTCATGTAGAAATTGATGCCTCAACTGAAGAACTCAAGCAATTGGCTGAAAAAGTACAGTCCCGTAACCTGGTAATTGGAACGGTTGTGGCTCCGGTCTGGCCCCCTACCGATGGCGGATCTGCGATGGGGGACGCGGGTGAGCGAAAGAAGTTCATTGAACAGGTTCGTAAGGGTTGCCAGATCGCGTCCCAATTGCGGGAATTGGGGGTTCGGCCGTACGGAGTGATCCGAATTGATTCGGCCACCGATCCGGGCAGTTGGGCTGTGGGGAATCCAGACAGCAACTCACGAAAGATTGCCGAGACATTTCGTGAAGCATGTTTGATTGCCGAGGATCATGGCGAACAATTGGCTGCTGAAGGAGAGATTTGTTGGGGTGGCATGCATAGTTGGAAGGAAATGTTGAAGCTCTTGGAGTATGTTGATCGACCCGACACGATCGGTTTTCAGGCCGACATGGCGCACACATTGCTCTACTTGCTTGGATACAATTGTCCCGAAGATGCCATTTTGCCAGTTAATTTTGACTGGTCCGACCGCGATCAGTTCGATGAAGCGCTGCAAACGCTCACGTCAGCGTTACGCCCTTGGACGATCGACTTTCACGTTGCCCAAAATGATGCAACCGTGAAAGGATCAGGATCGCACGACAAGACGGGCCGCCATTGTTTGCCCAACGATCCCAACGGGAAACTTGATATCCCACGTGACGCGGGACATTGGCTCCGTGATGAGAACGGTTCACTCACAAAGCGATTTCGCCACATTTGTTGGGATGGCTGTATGTTTCCAAACGAAGTGATGTTGGATGCAGGCATCTGGAACGACGTCTTGGCCGCCATGTTGGCTGTCCGAGATGCTCATGGTTGGTCAGAGTAAAAGAGACCATAGACTTAGGAATTTCTCACGATGTCTAAACCTTTGAATATTGGGCTGATTGGCTGTGGTTTCATGGGCAAAGCTCATTCCAATGCCTACTGTCGCGTCAATAATTTTTTCGAATTGGAGTACCATCCGGTGCGCAAAGCAGTTTGTTCCCGCACCGAAGAGAACGTACAGGCTTTTGCCAATACGTGGGGCTACGAGTCGGTTGAGACCGATTGGAGACAGCTGCTGGCCCGAGATGATATTGACGCAGTAGATATTTGTGTTCCGAATAATCACCATTGTGAAATTGCAATTGCGGCAGCAGAAGCGGGGAAAATAGTGTTTTGTGAAAAACCTTTATCCATGAATGTGGCTGAAGGTGAGGAAATGGTCCAGGCGGTTGAAAAGGCTGGTGTTAGTAACATGGTTTGGTACAACTTTCGGCGTGTGCCGGCAGTGACTTTGGCCAAAAATTTGATTGATGAAGGGCGGCTCGGCAGAATTTTTCACTACCGGGCTGTTTTTCTGCAAGATTGGACGATTGCTACGGACTTGCCCCAGGGCGGGGCTGCGTTGTGGCGCTTGGATGTGGGTGCGGCTGGAAGCGGCGTGACAGGAGATCTCCTGGCCCACAGCATTGATACTGCACTCTGGCTTAACGGTGGCGTCCAGACGGTCAGTGCAATGACCGAGACTTTTGTGAAAGAGCGAATGCACAATCTGACGGGTAAGGTTGAACCTGTTGGTATCGATGATGCCTGCGCTTTTCTGGCAAGATTTCAGAATGGATCGCTGGCCACTTTTGAATCGACGCGATACGCTCGTGGTCATAAGGCCTTCTACCGATTTGAAATCAATGGAGAACATGCTTCGATTGCTTGGGATTTGCATGACCTGCATCGTTTGAGTTATTTCGATCATCGTGACGAAACAGAGGTAAGAGGTTGGCGGTCAATTCATGTCACTGACGGCGATATGCCGTACATGGGAAATTGGTGGGTGCCGGGTCTCCAGATTGGTTATGAACACACGTTTGTTCACCAAGTAGCAGATTTTCTGACCGGTCTGGCCAAAGGTGAGTCTGTAGAGCCCACGTTTCGGGATGCACTTGAAACTCAAAGGGTCTGTGAAGCTGTGCTTCAGAGTGCTCAATCAGGGCAATGGACGGAAGTCGGTTAGATGGATCCGGTGGACGGTGGTCGTTGGGGCGATTCGGTCAGGACATGGTTGGCGGTTGTCAGCGGGTTGGTTTGATCGGCGTCAGGATACAACCCTCAACTTTCCAGGTTCGCAATTGCTATCCGCAGCCGGTTGTTATTGATCAGTAGGCAGGTGAATTTGAGTCATACTGCCGATCGAGTGGACATCCTCTGTGGTCGGACAAAAAACGTGGCCACGGTCCCAACATGAACTATTTTGCTCACGGTTATCCACACATCGACCGTCCGTGGTTTTTGGCCGGAACAGCCTTGCCGGACTGGTTGAATGTGGTCGAGCGTCGCGTCAGGGTTAGAAAAGATCAAGCGAGTCGGTTCATCACCGATAGCGATTCGCAAGTGGCCGAATTAGCCAGTGGAATCGTACAACATCATCATGACGATCATTGGTTTCACTCAACAGCCGTTTTTACCCAGCTGTCATTGTTTTTAACCCAGGAAATACGGTACATTTTGCCTGCCGACGCGAGCTGGCGGCCCAGTTTTCTAGGGCATATTGCGATAGAATTGTTGTTGGACTCGGCGTTAATCAACCGTGATCCAGCCCGATTGGATGCGTATTACACAGCCATTGGTCGGATCGATGCGGAGCAGCTTGAGACGGCGGTCAACCGCATAGCCCGGCGACCTGTCGCTGGGCTGGCTGATTGGATTGGCATCTTTCTGAATGAGCGGTTCTTGTATGACTATACCGAGGATGAGAAACTGTTAAAACGGTTGAATCAGGTCATGCGTCGGGTTGGTTTATCGCAGATTCCGACCGAGTTCAATCACTTGCTGCCTGCAGCTCGTAATCGTGTTGTGGAGAGGATGGAAGACCTGCTGGCCTGTCCAGTTGAACCGAATTGAACGATAGGAAATGACCTATGAAGTATGGGATGAATCTTTTGCTTTGGACCGGTGTCATGACTGACGAGATGTTGCCGGTACTTGAATCACTTAAGCAAATGGGATTTGACGGTGTTGAAGTTCCCATCTTTGAGCTTGATGTCAAGCATTGGGAAAAGTGGTCAGTACGGCTTGACGACCTGGGATTGGCACGCGCGGGCGTCACAGTTCGTAATGAGGAAGACAATCCGATCAGTGCCGATCCTGCAATACGGATTGCGGGCGTTGAGAATAACAAGCGTGCTTTGGACTGTTGTCAAGCCGTTGGAGCGACACATCTGGTAGGACCTTTTCATTCTGCGATAGGATTCTTCACTGGCCAGGGGCCCACATTGGATGAATGGGAAAGGGGGGTCGAGTCCATGCGTGAGGTGGCCGAGCATGCCGGCCAGCTGGGCGTGACCCTTGGTATCGAGTGCCTCAATCGGTTTGAAACTTATTTATTGAACAGTCACGCCGACGTGGCAAAGTTTGCTCGCCAGGTGGATCATCCCAATTGTCGAGTGATTTATGACACGTTTCACGCTAACATTGAAGAAAAGAGTATCCCGGCTGCAATCCGTGATTGTGCAGATGTATTGTGTAATGTCCACATTTCAGAAAATGATCGCAGCACACCCGGTCAGGGCAATGTTAAGTGGCCGGAGACCTTCGATGCACTGTTCGATATTGGCTATGACGGTTGGCTGACGATTGAAGCATTTGGTTTGGCTTTACCCGAACTGGCTGCTGCCACTAAAATCTGGCGGAGAATGTATGAAAGTGAAGAACAATTAGCGCGGGATGGATTGGCTTTTATGAAAGCAGAAGTCGCCAAAAGGGTAACCCAATGATTGGACCTATGGAGCCCGATCCCCAGGACGAGGCGTCGGCAGGCGAAGATGAGACCGACGGTGAAGAGGTATCTTTAAATTCATTAAGCGAGGCATTTGCGTCGCTGATGGATAAGGGGGAAACCTCTGGCCAGCAAGAGTCTACCGATTTTAAAGAAGAAACCGGCAGAAGAGAAAAACCGGAAGATTCATGTGCTGAGCGATCTGATTTGGCGAGCGCAGGCCAGGCAGATCCATCACTTGATATGGCCGTCATTCCAGGTGGCGAAGTGTCGCCACAGTCAATACTCGAGGCGATGTTATTTGTCGGTAATGAAAATAATCAGCCTCTAACTGTCAAGCAAGTTGTCCCGTTTGTGCGCGGAGTCACATCAGAGGAGGTGGAGTCACTTATTGAGTCATTAAACGAATCCTACGAATCAGAGGGAACTCCTTATCGGATTGCACCAGTAGGAGCCGGATATCGCATGGTGCTCAGTGGTGAATTCGATCGTTTACGTGACAAATTCTACGGGCGCGTGCGGCAGGCGCGCTTGTCGCAGGCAGCTGTTGAGGTGTTGGCGATTGTGGCCTACAAGCAGCCGGTTACTCGCGCCGACGTGGACAAGTTGCGTGGGCAATCGAGTACGGCCATGTTGTCACAATTAGTACGGCGGCAGATATTGAGAATTGAACGGCCGGACAAGAATCCCCAGAATGCTCAATATTTTACGACTGACCGTTTCTTGCAACTTTTTCATTTAGAAAATCTTGACGATTTGCCACAGAGTCAAGATCTGGACCGAGTGGTGTGATGTGGGTTCAGACTCTAAAGTACGATACATACAGGATGCTAGAAAGTAGTCGGTTGTGGCAGTACGGAACATTGAAATCCGATCTGGTAACTAGGTTTTTTGTGACGATCGGGTTATAACAAACGTGGTTCGTCGATGTCTTTGTAATACGATTTTGAGATTCCGCAGTGAAGGAGAAACGGCAATGGATACAATCCGCTCGATGATTTTGATTTTGCTATTTCCGGTTGTAGCCAATGCTGCCGATTGGGCACAGTGGCGTGGCCCCTATTTCAATGGATCAACAGACGAGACCCATTTGCCGATGAATTGGAGCCAGACGGAGAATATCGAGTGGAGTGTCGAACTTCCCGGACCGGGTGCAGCGACACCCATCGTTTCAGGAGATCATATCTTCATTTCCAGTACCGATAGTGAATCAGGTAAATTGCTGGCGATGTGTCGGGACCGAAAAAGTGGCGAGCTGCGATGGACGAGGACCGTTGGCAGCGAAATTCGTAAGGATAGTCGAAGTACGTTTTCGTCTCCGTCACCGGCTACGGATGGCGAAACGGTCATCTTCTTTTTCGGCAACGGGGAAATGATTGCCTACGATTTCTCGGGTCGTCAGATGTGGAAACAGAATTTAGGTCCGTTTGCTTTTGGGTGGACTTTCAGTACGAGTCCCGTGTTATATGGTGGCAAACTTTACATGCAGATATTGCAGAATCGTGGATCCGGAGGTGACACAGAGTCGTACATTCTTGCGATGGATCCCCGGAGTGGAAAACATTTGTGGAAACAGATTCGTCCCAGTCGCGCTGTTGCGGAATCACTTGAAGCGTTTACGACGCCTATGCCCTATGAATATAACGGCCAACGCCAGTTGTTGGTGAATGGAGGGGATGCGGCCACCGGCCATGATTTGGAAACGGGTGAGGAACTGTGGCGTTGGGAAACGTGGAATCCGGGTAAGATTGAGCACTGGCGGCTGGTGCCGTCGCCTGTGGCTGGCGATGGGGTTGTTCTGCTGTGTGCACCTAAAAGGAGTCCTGTTTACGCGATGCCAACCGATGCCAAGGGACAATTGGAAGATGATGCGTTGTTATGGATCAGTGAAAACGATCGTAACGTAACCTCAGACGTTCCGACCCCTGTATTTTACGATGGGGATTTCTTTGTACTCAGTAAGACGCGTCATGCCATTTCTCGAGTCGATCCACGCAGTGGCGAGATTCGATGGTCCACCTCGCTCAAGAGTCGCAAAGAATTAGAGGCTTCCCCCTTGGCAGCAGACGGGAAGATTTATTTATTGGATTTCGATGGTGTCGCGACAGTTGTGGATACAGAGAGTGGAAAAGTTCTGAGCGTTATTTCGATGGAAGATAAAGAGAACTTAGGTGAAAATCTGATCCGTTCATCGATCATTGCAGCTTATGGCAACTTGTTCATTCGTACTAATACACGACTCTTCTGTGTGGGAAAGTCGTAGTCATTCTCCACCAACGGAGGCGGACAACTCACTCAAGTGAGCCTGGATCGCTAGTCCTGGCGAGTCGACAACAATGACTCCTGGGGGAAGCTCGTCTTTTGCCCCTTGGCTCTCTTTGGCTGCCGTCGCCACAACAAACATGATCTCGATGTTCTTGTTTTGTGATGCCTTGAAAAGTTTCGTTGCACAGTCTTGTAACGATTCACTCGTTCGTTGAATCCTGACGGAAATCGAGTTACTGCCTGTTTCCGTGCAAAGTAATGCATCCATGCCGTTGTTTCGCTGTACGGGAACGAATTGAATCCCCGTTAAAAGTGCGAGAGAGGATTTGTCGGCATTGTGGTAGGAATGACGTCCACGACGCATAAGTTGGGACTCTGTCTTAACAGGATTTTTTAAACGCTCTTTTGTTAATTGAATCGCCTTTTCAGAAACATCGATGCCAATCGCTTTTCGTCCATTTAAAGTTGCAGCGACCAGGGTTGTACCGCTACCACAAAAAGGGTCGAGGATGATATCCCCTTTATGAGAAGCGATTTGAATGATTCTTTCCAGTAGCAGCAATGGCTTCTGAGTTGGATATCCCACCCGTTCTTTAGCTTTTGGGTTGAGGTATGGAATATCCCAAACATCACCAAGTGGAACACCTTTTTTGATTCCCTTGGCAATCACTTCTCCCGATTGTCGGCGTTTGTAGATCGACTTGCCGTGTTGATCACGAGTCCGTTCCTGCAAAATTTGATCTACGTTGGTAGCGGGCGAGTAATCTTCCTGGAGCGTATTAAAAGTGTACGTGTGTGACTTGGTGTAGTAATAAATTGTTTGGTGGGCGGGAAGAAGTTTTCGTTGGGAATTGGACCATCGTCGGTATGTCCAAATGATCTCCGATCGAAAATACTCATATCCAAAGAGATGATCCAATAATTGCCTGATCAGGTGAGCAGCATTGCGATCACAATGAAAGAAAAGTGCGCCGTGTTGGTTCAGGATACGTTGGATTTCAACAAGACGTTCTCGTAGGAATTGGCAATAATCCAGTTCGGATTTCCAGATGTCATTGAACGAGAATGTCTGTTTTCGATCCCGAGTTTGTAAAGAATGAGCCTTTTGTGTGAAGAATGGTGGATCGAGATAAACCAAGTCCACAGTCTCAGTGGGAAGGTCCTTGAGTACTTCAAGGCAATCACCACAGAATAAGGATGTTGGATTGGGAGTTCGCATGATGAGTGGCCGCACGATCAGAGATAGCCGAGTATTCTCGGAAAAAACGGATGATTTTGATATGCGAGTTTGTTGGAGCAGGAAGTTAAAAAGAGACGACCGCTAGAAGTCAAAACTTTTGTCTTCTTGGTTACCCGTTTACGAACGGAAACCAACTGGTTACCCCTCGGAAGCGTGGTTTGATAGGATCTTTTTAAACAGCCTAAATGGTTTGTTAATAGAGACTTACCGAATTGTTTAAAAACATGCGCTGACGGTTGCTGGGACCGTTGGTAGAATCACCCTTCACTTTTTTGACTACCCAGTCCGATCCCTGTAGGTGGCGTAGACTTACGATAACATCCGAGATTGCTCATCACACATCTTATTCTTAACCTTAAGCTTTTTCACATTTTCCTCACTTATCATGCTGTCGACTGTTTTTGATTTACCCGGTTGCTCGAACAAGTAACTCTTTGTATGTACTCAACGATGTTTCAAGGGTGTTGGGACAACCCTCGTATTATCCCATGCTGTATTTCCACATCGCTTGCCCACTGGATTGACTGAATTGATGTCGCGTCGTACGAGTATCGCGGGGCTTCGCCAGGCTGCTCCCATTGTGTTGCCGTCGTTGTTGTTGTGTGACTTCGGCAATTTAGAACGAGAAGTGGAGCGTTTAGAACTGGCGGGCGTAAGTGGTTTACATCTGGATGTCATGGACGGCAATTTTGTGCCCAATTTTACTTATGGCATGCCCATTGTAGCAGCGTTACGAAAATTGACTGATTTGACTTTGGATGTGCATCTTATGATTGATGATCCCGGGCGATACGTAGAAGACTTTTATGAGGCAGGGGCAGATCTGGTTACGATTCATATTGAGTCGACCGATCAGGCAGCGCAGGTATTACAAAGGATCCGCAACACGGGGGCTGCTGCCGGTTTGGCGATCAATCCGCAAACCCCCCTCTCACGAATCCAGGGATGTGTTGAATTGTGTGACCTGGTGTTAGTGATGAGTGTGGAAGCCGGGTTTGGTGGTCAGTCGTTTGATGAAGCGACGATTGGCCGGTTACGTCAAGTGAAAGAAATGACGAGCCCGGAGTGTCTGATCGAAGTAGATGGTGGAATCAATCGAGACACGATTGGAGCTTGTGCTGATGCTGGCGCGAAGTTGTTCGTTGTGGGCTCAGCCATTTTTGGCAAACAAGACTATACGGCTGCAATCGCTGAGTTGGCGAGTTGCGCGGTTATTTCATAGGTTATTGGAATTTTACGCATGATTCGAATTGTGTTGGCTCGGCCCGGATCTACGGAGCTCGATGAGCAGGAACGGATTAAAGGCACGTTGGACATGCCTTTAAGTGATCATGGAAATCGCCAGATTGCAGAAACGGCTCGAGAATTGGCTGCCGTGGATATCCAGGTTGTTTATACTTCACCTTGTCAAGCAGCGTTCGAGACGGGACGTGCGATCGGTGAATTTCTAGGAGTGAAGGTTAAGCAGCTTGACAAGCTTCAAAACCTAAATCAGGGGCTTTGGCAGGGAAAACGAATTGATGAAGTCCGGCAGAAACAGCCCAAAATTTATCGCCGTTGGCAGGATAACCCGGAGACCGTTTGCCCACCCGAGGGGGAAATGTTGGAACAGGCCCGCGACCGCATTCAATCCACGTTGACTAAAGTGTTAAAGAAACACAAGAATGGGGTGATTGCGTTAGTTGTTCCCGAACCACTGGCTAGTTTGATTAGAAATTTTCTTGACGGGGCCAAACTTGGTGATTTGTGGAAGGTTGAATGTGACTGTGGTAACTGGGAATTCATTGACGTCGAGTCGGAAGCCATTGTGACCGGTTGATGTGTTATGAAGCGTACCAAACGAGGTGTTCCGGAAGGAGTGTGGCAACCGTGCCCCGGTTGCCAGGAAGCGATCTATCGCAAGGAGGTGGACGAACGTCTGGGCGTCTGTCCTGAATGTGGGTATCACTGGTATGTGACAGCCCGTGATCGAATTGCTCAGGTCCTTGATGAAGGCACTTTCGAGGCCTGTGACGAGGACCTTTATCCGGCAGACCCTCTGCAGTTTCAAGACAAGAAGCGCTACGCTGATCGACTCAAGGCCGAGCAGGAACGGACTGGATTGTCAGATGCTGCGATCACAGGGACAGGGATGATTCGAGCCAGGCGGGTTGCCTTCGGTGTAACCGATTCCGCATTTATCATGGGAAGCATGGGATCGGTTGTAGGTGAACGACTCACCCGTTTGATCGAACGGGCCACTGAACAGCAGCTGCCTTTGATTGTGGTCAGTGGTTCAGGCGGTGGAGCTCGCATGCATGAGGGCATTCTTTCGCTGATGCAAATGGCGAAAGTGTCCGCTGCGCTGGCCAGGTATGATGAAGCGGGTGGTCTGTTCATTTCAGTGTTGACCAATCCCACCATGGGGGGCGTTGCCGCGAGTTTTGCTTCATTAGGAGATGTTATTTTTGCCGAACCCAGAGCATTGATAGGGTTTGCCGGACCTCGGACGATCAAGGCAACGATCCGCATAGAATTGCCTGAAGGTTTTCAGACCAGTGAGTTTCTCCTGGAACATGGATTTGTCGATCGCATCGTACCACGAGCGAAGCTCAAGAGTGAAATCGCTCGGACCATCGACTATTGTGGCAAATAACGATGAGTGTCTTTGAACGTTTTAAGTCATTTCTTCATCGTGGAAAACTGGATGTCCAAGCAAGGTTTGACTTGTTGCGCGAAGCGGTGACTGGCAGCATGTCATCGTTTTATGTTGCCCGTGATCGTCAATCCGATCAAGTTGTTGGTCTGAAGATTTTGGATCCACAGAAGACGGACCAGTTTGAATCACGTTTCACGGGACTTGGTAAGCCGAGTGAAGGCGAAATTTCTTCAAAGTTTTCTCACCCGAACATTGTTTCGACGCTTGAGTATGGCTTGACCAATAAAGATGAGCCATATCTTGTGATGGAGTACCTGAACGGTGACGATTTGAATCGCCTGATGTTGAGCCAGAGTCAGCGTTTGAAGAAGTTTCGCCTTATCTTGTTGCGGCAAATGGCGGAAGCCTTGGCAACAGTACACGATTTAAATTTCATTCATCGTGATATTTGTCCCCGCAATTTTATTTGTCTTGAACAGGGGCGTTCTCTGAAGTTGATTGACTTCGGATTGTCTGTGCCGGCGACTGAGGAATTCACACGACCTGGAAATCGTACGGGGACGGTCAATTATATGGCTCCCGAAATCATACGTCGACGGACTACTGATCAGCGAGTCGATATTTTTGCATTGGGTGTGACTGCTTATCAACTGCTTACCTTCGAACTTCCTTGGCCGACACATGATATGACGGGTCAGGCAGCTTTGTTGCATGACACACAAAAACCGATCGACATTCTTTTGCACCGTCCGCATTTAAGCCCTCGACTGGCCAAATTGGTGACTGCTTGTCTGGAGGCGGATCCCGCTCGTCGACCCCAAACGGTAACGGAGTTTTTGAGAGGGCTCCGAGGTGTGAGTGATGAGGAAGGGTAGGGCTGTTATCTGGAAATGCCGGACCTGAGAGAATGGATGAAAGGCAAAAGGATGAATCGCGACAATCGAAGTCCAGCAACGGGTTGGCGGAAGTGATCTTGTTGATTGGGTGCTTTTCGAGGACCATTACACGGGTTGGTGTCGTCATTAACCATGCGTAGTGAACCATTTACGACAAATTATGTACACGGGGCCATGATCTCTACCAGGCCTTGCCCTGTCCCAATTAGATTTCTATACTGGTGAGTTCGACACTGATTTTATAAGCATGGGGTTGCTTGAATGACAATCGATAAGAGCCTTAGAGTCCGGCGCGGTTTGGTACGCAGCCGCAGTGTATTAAAGCGGGGCGAGCGGATTGCCAAGTTGCTTGAGGCGGATAGATGGAAAGAAGGCGATCCGCCTGTGGGGCTTGCCAAGGTGCGTGTTGTCAAGCTAATGCTCAAGAAGAAGAAGAAAGAAAAGAAGGAAGAGTTGACGGAAGAAACCGAAGCCGCCACTCCCACCGAGGAAACCTGATTCCGAAATCCAAGGCATTGATGCAGGTAAGCGGGATAAACTTTTTGTGGCTTCGTTCGATTATGTGGTCGTTGAATGTGTCGGAAACGACCAGGTTATCTTTGCTCACTGCGCAAAGTGAGTTTTGTCAATTCGGGTGGGCAGTTCAACCGAATTGGTTGAACCCCTGAGATACCCCGTGTGACGTGCATCACGGTGGGTGGCTCGAAAAAGACCCCCGAGGCATACTTGACGCCCATCCGACTGGGACAGGTAATCGGTCCTACTACCGGAAACCGAATCTGGCCGCCATGTGTGTGTCCAGCCAGCATGACGTCGAAATCGTGTTGTTTTGCCCAGTGGATCTGATCAGGTGAGTGTGAAAGCAACAAGCGAAACAGCCGGTTGCCGCTTTGCTCCGAGGGACAATCTTCCATGCTTGGCGCTGGTTGGAACCATGGCAGTTGGTTTCCGGCGATGACCATGTGTGATTCACCAATTTTTATGATCTTCCAACAGCCGCCAATGGGATTCAACCCGCATTGTTTCAGTGTGTCGACCAAAAGGTCTTTGTCCGGAATTTGTACGTCGTGGTTTCCAAAAATAAAATAAGTACCATAACGGCTGTTGAGATGGCCTAGAGTTTCCGGTAACCAATCCATGCATTCTGGGTTGTCGATCAAATCTCCCGTAATGGCGACGATGTCACCTGCCAGCGCATTAGCTTCTCGGACAACCTCGTTAAAGTAGGTCTTTTGAATATTGCCTGTAAAATGCAGATCTGAAAGATGGACGATCGTTAAGCCGTCCAGCTGTAGTGGCAGACGGGGAATCTTCAACACCTTTTCATGAATCGACAAATGGAATATTTGATTGGCAGGAATCCACGACAGAATCCGAGTTCGAGCTGTCCCGATGGGAGGTGAATCCAGCCGCTGGGCAATATCAATGTGGACGGAACGATTGCTTGTCAATTGTGGGTTGAGCTGTAGATAGTATCGATGCCATACCGCCCATGGCAATGTGATACATCCCATCATCCAGGTATAGATTAAGTAGATTGAGCCAAACTGGGCTTCACCAAACGCGGTCCATGCTCTACCGGTTTTAAACGGGTTGTTGACAGTGTCAGTCAAATAAAGAATTGGCAGGAGTCCGATCAGCAGAAGTGACAGCAGGCTCGCAGCTTTGCGGATGGGACCGGGAATCGCCAGAGCATGCAATCGGTTATTGATTGCAATCCAGGAGATACAGTGCCCCAGAAAGGCCAAGGTGGCCAAAGCAAGGTTCAATAAGATCATTGATTTACATTCAACCGCCGCCGTCAGGTTTGGGGAACCTTGGGTTCAACGTCCAGGATTAATTCAACCGTTTCGAGCAACTGATCTAGACGGAAAGGCTTGTAGAGTATGGCGTTGGGGTGTAGGCCGTTCTGCCTTGCTTTGACGATCGAATGGCCCGGATCGTAACCGAACCCTGACATCAGCACCAAGGGGACCGGGTCCATGATTTCCTTCAGTCGTAGCAGAAGTTGGTGGCCGGACATATCAGGAAGTCGCACATCAGCAATGATCATGTCGTATCCGTCTTTCAGGTCACTGTTGCGAACCATCAAGATGGCCTCATCACCCTTGTGTGCGGTTTCAACAATGCAACCGTAGCGTTCTAGCAGATCGTGGGCGGCACCACGAACCGTTTCATCTGCATCGACTACCAGGATGCGGCGACTGCCAAGCTTTGGCCGTCGAGGAAGTTGGACCGATGGTGGAACCGCTTCGGCTGGAGTCATCTTTTGACCCACTTTGTGGATCACTTGTTTCACTTGTCGAGCATTACGCAGGATCGCTTGAAGCCGGCCAACAACTTCCGCATCATGGCCGATGTATCGCTCCATCACGTTGACTGCCTCGTTTAAAATTTCGTCCACTGGTAGGGCGACAGCACTATGAATGGCTTCGACGCTTTCCTGTGCCGTGTTGGCCTTTTGAGCAACAAGCAATTCCAACGTGTTCAATGCCATGGCAACGTCACGTGAAAAGATTTCCAGGAATTGTAGATCACTTTCGTTGAATCCCCGCGGTTCAGGGCTCTCAACGTTGAACGAGCCAATGACATGATCGTGTAAAATTAAAGGTACTGTCAAAGAGCTTTTAGCTCCTTTAAATCCCTCGAGATACAGCGGATCTTCTTGCGTGTTTTCACAAAGATAACTTTTGCCGGTGGCCGCCACAAATCCGGTAACGCCGTTGTCTTGCGCCTTGGCAAATAAGGGACGTTGGGTCGCCAAATCATCCAGCCCGACTGCCAACAGCGGTTCGAGCTGTCCTGTCTTTTGATCGAGCAACCGAATTTCCACTACGTCAAAATGTAAGAGATCTTTAGTGAAGTGGAGAATGTTCGATTTCAGCAAAACGATCCGATCTTCGACCGTCATATCGAAGACTTCTTCAGGAGTCAGGTCGGCCAGTTCAACACCCGCCTTATGAATTGCCGCTAGCTTCTGTTGCTCCAACATTTCGGTTGTAACGTCTCGTACTGCAACAATCAGGTGTTGTGGTGAATTGCTATCTGTTGATTTGCTAACTTCCAAACTTGGAGCGGCATGTACTTGGAAGTAACGATTTTCCTT
>Ga0310342_100001433_pt1 | contig 14816 bp, 10 predicted proteins | sample S15DNA20500_MG_FD_206155 | JGI IMG/M metagenome (GOLD analysis project Ga0310342, IMG submission 206155) | Marine microbial communities from station ALOHA, North Pacific Subtropical Gyre - S1503-DNA-20-500_MG | ecosystem: Environmental > Aquatic > Marine > Oceanic | place: Pacific Ocean: North... | reverse complement strand
TCCACGACACCGTCAACATCATGCCCGCGTTCAGGGATCTTCCCTTTGAGGAGTTCAACGCCCGCTATTATCGTCCTCCCGTCCAGATGGGGACCATTCTTCCCGATGGGCGTGCTCTGTTCATGTACGACGATCGGGAAAAGACGATCGAGAGTATCGCCGGCTTTTCCGAGAAGGACGCCAAGAAATGGCAGGAAATCTGCGATAACTACGAGGAGTTTATCGGGACCGTCATCATTCCGGCCCTTTACAGTCCCCCATCACCGCCGTCTGAGCAGATACTGGTGCTGGAAGGTTCCCCGGAGGGAATGGAGTGGCTTCGGATCATGCGTATGTCACCCGAGGAAGTGGTGGATGAGTGGTTTGAAAGCGATGCCGTCAAGGCGATGGTCCTTCACCAGCTCGCCATTCCCCGAGGCGTGCTGCCGGACTACACGGGGCTGGGGGCCATTGTACCGTTGATCGTTTGCCAGGTGGAACATTCTCAGATCGCCCTGAGTGGCTCCCACACGCCGGCCCATGCCATGTGGCGTGCCCTGATACGAGCCGGTGGAGATACCAAGGCCTTGGCCCACGTTTCCAAGATTCTGGTTGAAAAGGGGGAGGTCAAGGGAGTTGAGCTGGAGACCGGAGAGCAATTCTTCGCGCCGACCGTGATCAGTACCATCGATCTCAAACAGACCTACTTGAAGCTCCTGGGGCCGGAACACCTGGAGCCGGAGGTAGTGGACAAGATTGAAAACTTCCGCCTGGACGAATTCTCGGTATTCGGTGTCCATATGGCGCTCAGGGAAGCTCCCCATTTTGAGGTTCAAAAAGGCTATGAGGACATGAATCAGGCCTTTCGATTGAATATCGGCCATGATAGCCCACAAGACTATACGGAGATATTGGGCGATGTCCGCATGGGAAGGCTGCCGGAAAAGCTGGCCTTCATTGCCAGCGTTCCCACCGTTTTTGATCCCTCCCAGGCACCGGAAGGCTTTCATACCGCGTTGATCTGGCAGATGGTACCCCGAAAGCTCAAGGACCACACCTGGGAAGAAGTCTCCGATGAGTACATGCATCGGTGCATTGCTAAATGGCGTGAATACGCCCCGAATTTGACCGAGAAGAACATCATAAAAGCGGTGGCCCAGACCCCGGTGGATATCGCCAATCGAATCATCAACATGGCTGAGGGAGGGGTCTTCATGGGTCGTATGGTCCTGGCGCAGATGGAGGGATTTCGGCCAATTCCGGAGCTGGCTCAGTTCCGAACCCCCGGGGTAAAGGGGTTGTACATCGCAGGATCCTGCATGCACCCCGGCGGCGGAATGATAGGGGGTCCGGGAGTGATCGCGGCCGATATCATTGCCCAGGATCTCAAGATCGACAAATGGTGGGAAGACGAAGATTACTAAGAGAGCATGACAAGGAGAATTCTCGTTGATTAAGATAAGGAACAGCTTCCTGTGTGATAAACCGATCGGTGAAGTATTCGGGCTCTTCGCCCGGATTGATAAGTTGGCCTGGGCCTTTCCGACCGTCAATCGGGTCGAGGTCATCGATGACGACAATGTGGCCATCGGCATCCTGTTGAAGATGGGTCTGTTGCCTCTCGACAATAACCTGACGCTGACGGTGACGGAGCGTACTAAACCTAGCAAGTTGGTCGCCGAAGGAGTCGCAACGCCGGGCGGAGGGCTGGCCAGAGCCGCCAAATTGATCGGTGAGGATGAGGGGCTTACCTACATTGGAATGCATCTGGACCTGGAGGTCGTAACCGAGGAAAGATGCCGTGTTCGCTATCTCATTACCTGTGATGCGACGGGCAATCTAAAAAGAATCTACGACGCCATTATCCGGGGACAGCGGAGGAAACTGGAGGCAGAGTTCATCGCCAACGTGGGTGAAATCATGGGTGGAGCGGTGATCGAGGAAAAAGCTCCTGCTTGACAGCGCTGAGCCGCAAAGAAGAGTTGAAGTTCTTGGGATGGCTCCTTGGGTTTTTCGGAAGAACTCCTTGATCGAAAGGAATAAATAAGAAATGAGGGAAGAATACGACGGGATCGTGCTCGGCGGAGGTCACAATGGTCTCATCTGTGGGGGCTACCTGGCCAGGGCGGGTCTGAAGGTCCTGGTAGTGGAGCGTCACCTGGAGATTGGTGGCGGTCTGGATTCCCACGAAGGCACCCGCAGCGGCTTCTGGCACAACGTGCATTCCAATAATCACCGCGGTGTGTGCGACCTCAAGTGGTACAAGGATCTGGAGCTGGACAAGATGGGACAGGAGTACATCCGGCTGCCCATTTCCGTCGCCATGCTCACCAAGGATCATAAGGCCATTGTCTGGTACGCCAGCGAACCGGAGAAAACGGCTGCCTCCATCGGCCGGTTCAGCGAAAAAGACGCCAAGGCCTTTATGGAGTACCACGAAAAGTATAAAGGCATGGCTGGTGACATCTTCGCCCGGGAGCAGACCTCTCCGCCGGTTCCTTCTGAGGAAAAGAGGGCCGTCCTGGAAAAAAGCGAGGTGGGGCGGCAGTATCTCGAGTGGCAGCCCAAGTCCATTAATGATGCTGTGTGCGAAATTTTTGAGAACGATGTGATTCGAGGAATGTTCTGTTTTCTCTCCGTCATTCGGGGCTTCGAGACCGATTCCCCGGGTCTTGGACATATTGTTCCGGCTGCCCTGGCCTCCGGTGTGAGTACACAGATGTCCAAAGGCAGCACTCACAAGCTGGGACACTCGCTGCACAAGATGATCACCCTGAGCGGCGCGGATCTGATTGACGGGATGGCCGTCAAGGAGATCCTGATGGAGGACGGTCGTGCAAAGGGAGTCGTCTGCCGGGACGGAAGAGTATTCAAAGCCAATAAATTTGTTGTCAGCAGCCTCAATCCCACCCAGACCTTTCTGGACATGGTGGGAGAGGACAATTTGGAAACGGACTTCGCCAACAAGGTCAAGAACTTCAAGTATTCCAATACCACCCCGCTGTTCACCTTGCTCCTAGCCCAGAATGAGCGCCTTTACTGGAAGGCAGCCGAGTGGGAACCCGATGTGAACGATGCCTGGTACCTGATTGCAGGTCTGGAGGGATTTGGCGATATCCCAAAATTATACGAAGACTGCAATGCACGAAGGATTCCCAAAGGGAAGCAATTGCTGGGTGCCCAGCCTGCTCAACATGATCCGACCCAGGCCCCTCCTGGCAAATGTACCTCCTTTTGGTGGCAGCTTGCACCTGGGAATCTGGCCGAAGAGCACGGCGGCCCGGACCACTGGGACGACGTCCGCGAGGAGTTTACTCAGAGTTGCGTCGATCACCTGGCTCACTATGCCGAAAATCTCACACCAGACAATATTGTCGAGCAGTTCGGCCAGACACCGATCGATATTGAGCGCCATCTTCCCAACATGGTGGGCGGAGACATTCAGGTCGGCGAACTCAGCGAGGACCAGATTCTGGACAAACGTCCTTTTCCTGAATGTGCCCAGTACCGAACTCCCGTCCCGGGTTTGTACCTGTGTGGGGCTTCCTGCCATCCCGGTGGGAACATTACGGGTTCACCGGGCTACAATGCGGCCGGCATCGTCTGCAAAGATCTGGGAATGGAGCCGTGGTGGAATCCCCCGGATGCGCTCGAGCACTGGAAGTCATTGGCCAACGGAGACGAAAAGTAAAAGTCTCAGGGCCGCTTCTAGAACAAAGCCACCTGATCGTGAGGCAAGGCTGGCATCACAGGTGAGAGGATACGCCGGGTCGCACGAGCCGATAAACTCCCTTTAATCTAGATTCTCTTGTGCGGATCGTGTACTGCCCAAACGGCTCCTGGCGGCCAGGCTTGCAGATCCCAGCAGCATCCCTTTCACCACGCCCCCGATCACCCAAAAGACCTGATTGGAGGCCGGGGTCAAAAGAAGGCCCTGAAGGGTTGTAACGCCCTCTCCCACCACACCTCCTCCTTCGACACTGAAGCGTAGCGCGCTCCATTGAAAAACATAAGCAAGGGAGTAGGACCCCAGAACCATCAAACGGATGCACAGGGAGTAGAGCACAACCAGGCTGGCCAGAGTCACAAAACGAGGCAGTTCCGTGCTGTTGGCCAGCACCAGACCAAAGTAGACAGGAACCAATAACTGAAGCCAGACAACGCCTACGATGGTGTTGATGGCTGAGGTGCGCCGGATTCCTCCAGCACAATCCGCACCACGATTACCCCGAAGGTAACAATCAACGGCCATTTAAGGAGAGTTTTCATTGCCTAAAACTATACTTGAATGAAGCCCGGACCACAAAGCCTCTGTTTCTTTAGAGCTGCTCCGTTGACTCGTGCTGTCGCGCGTTCGTGGAGTTCACGGCTATCTTGTAGCGGCCGCTCTGTGAGCGGCCCATCGGAAAGTCCGGAGCCCTGAAGGGGCGGCATAGAATAGCCAGGGGCGTGAGCCCCAGGTGCGTAGAGTTATCAATAGAAAGAGCCCTGTAAGGGCGATGTCAGATCCATTGGCGGGTTTCCTACCTGGCCCTTACAGGGCTCCCTGGTTTGCCAAGCTTTCAATCCTGGAGCTCACGCCCCAGGCTATTTCACATCACCCCTTCGGGGTTCTGGAGCCGATACCACCAATACCCTTCATGTCTTCCACCTTCCGGAAACGTGAAACGTGAAGCCTGAAACCTGCAACGCGCTGGAGTTCCGGAATTACTGACGGGTCCTCCAGTGTCTCCAGCGCCAGAACGGCCTCCTCGCGGACCTCCTCCTCAGGATCATTGAGGGCTTCCAGGCAAGCGGTGAGAACTTCGGGCGTGGCGTCCCAGCCGCTCAGTTCGTTAACGGCATAGGCTCGATCATCCGGGTCGGGAGCATAAAGGGCTTCTTCAATGAGTTGGTCCAGTTCTTCCTTTAGTTCGGCTTCGTCTTCTTCCATTTCGTCTTCGATTCGCGGGCCGCTTCTTTTTCTGGCGCTTCGGTCCTCCCATCCTGGAACCGAACTGAAACCGAGGCCTTCTGAATCTTCTTCTGTCCGGGTGCTGAAAAACTCAGGTGAAGCCTGCCGTGAATCAAATCTTCCCGGGGAAGGGGTTCGTGCTGCTGATCAAGGAGTTGGGATGACTTGCTGGAGGGAGGAGCGCCGAAAAAAATTCCGGTAGAGGCCGAAGGCCACCAGGGCGGAAAGAAGAACAACAATCCACAACTGTTTTGACATGCTGTAAGAAAAGTATACCTGACTTTCAGAGCAATCGTGCAGGAAGGGCTCGGCCTGCGGAATGCATCGTCCGGGCTAGTTGGACTGTGCCAGTCCATTCGCGTCGTGGACGATTTGTCCTCCAAGACCGGTCAGGACGACCTGGAGGTCGAGAATCTCATCTATCGGAATCGTGAAAAAATCCCTGTCCAGGATCACGAAATCAGCATACTTCCCGGGTTCCAGCGTCCCCAGGGTATCCTCGGCCAGCAGGTACTCCGATGCCCAGGTAGTGGCCATTTTCAGCGCCGTGACGCGATCGATGCCCTCCTCCGGCACCAGGGCGACCACTTCCTGATCACCGAGGGAGATCCGGCGAGTGACCAGCTGATGGATAGGCAGCCAGAAGTTGGAACCGGCCGCCTCCAGGGTGACCCGGTGTCCATCTTCGATCCAGGTCTTGACGGGCATCACAAAGGGTTTGAGCTGGTCGCCATAGATCTCCAGTAATTCAGGCACCCGGACCAGATTCCGGGGAGTGACATTGATGATGATTCCGTACTTCTTGATGCCCGCCATGATATCGGGCCTATTTCCCAGCAGGTAGTTGTGCTCGATGGTGGTTCTCAGGCTTTTGATGTACTCGACCGAGAGATTTCCCTCCCGCATGGCCTCTTCCAGCATCTGGATATACAGGCGTGCCCCGTGGCTGGCGGTCCCGTGGGCCTGGACCGGGCGCCATCCACTCAGGATGGCGGCCTTGTAGGATTCCCAGGGTTTGCCGCCGGGACCCGGGCATCGTTCGCGAGCCTTGATCTCGGGCGGGGCTTCCAGGTCCGAACCCAGGCAGGGATCGTTGAAAACGGAATCCCAAATTTCATTGCACATTCCGTTTAACCAGAGCATCTCACCCCCGTTGGCGTGGTCGGTCCAGGCAGCGCCGCTGGCCTTGTAGAACTCGCGAGTGAAGTTCAGGCCGAAATGACGGCCCCTTTGAGACTCGATGTAGTAGGCCAGCCGATGGGGCAGTTGGCGTTTTCTATTCAGGAGGTTGTAGGCGGCTGCCACCCGCGGGATGACGACCCGCGTTCCTACCGCTGTGATCCCCAGTTTTTGCAGGTCCATCCCGTAAAGCCGCAGCGTTTCGGCCAGGTTTTCCAGGGGCTTATCCTTCCACCAGAATTCCCAGCTCAGGGCATCGACCCCGGGAACCCCCGTGTATCCGTTCCGTGCCGATCCCGGGCCGTTCTCCAGATCGACGCTCTCTTCGAAGTCGGGGAACACGGTCTTCATGGCTTCCATGGCCACGTCGTTGAAGATGGGATGAGTTCCACCCACTTTGACGACCACCGGGTGGTCCGGGGTGGCAGGGTCCCACTGCCGCCTGTTGAGGCTGCCGGCAAACACCCATCGATAGGTCGTGCCCAGAGTGCCGCTGGGGTTGCCTCTGAGATCCACCGTTATCCAGTTGCCTTTCGCTATTCCTTGAACTTCGATGGCATTGACGATGGCCTCCCGGACCTTCTTGGCGGTGGCCTCGGCGGTTTCTTCGGCAACCAACGTTAAATTGACGCTGGGGTCGTTCAGGCCCTGGGCGGGTCCATAACGCCGGGCGGCGGCCGTATACAGATGGAAGTGGGTCTGAATCAAGCCCGGAATCACCGTGCGGTTCCCGGCATCTATGAAGTCCGTCTCGGGGCCGGCCAACTCTCTCATCTCGCTGTTGCTGCCCAGGGCCATGATCCGCTTGCCCTTGACGGCCATGGCCTGCTGGATGTGTCCCGGGGTGCTGGGGTGATTACTGCGGTCATCCATGGTCACAATGGTGCCGTTAGTTAAAATCAGGTCTGCATACCCATGCTTGCCTACCAGAGGGGAGACCTCTTGAGCAAATCCCGTATTCAAACATAGCCAGCCGATCAGAACCAGTACAACGCCTTTTGGATTCATCAGATTCCTCCCTGTTTGAGTAAGTACCACCATTTTACCCTGATTGGGGGCAGTGGACCCAAAGGATTGGAAGAAGAAAAGAAGGCTGGTGCCGGAGGGGAGACTCGAACTCCCACGGGCCGAAGCCCACTGCGCCCTGAACGCAGCGCGTCTGCCAATTCCACCACTCCGGCACATGGCGAGATGTCTGATTCGCTGGTAAGAGTTTACATCGGCAGGCTCGTGTTGTGAAGCCGTCTGGAGGAGGCGGGTTTCGGGTGCGTCCTGAGCCTGGATCAGGCGTCATTTCTGCGATTTGACAAAAACCTCTGTGGGGCTTGAAGATGTCCGGCCAAGGGGATAAGGTAGCCTCTAACAGTATCTGCATTAACTCAAACCTAGGAGACGATGAGATGAAAACCAGACGGGATTTTCTCAAGGGAGTCGCGGTCGCCGGCACAGTTTCAGGAGTCGCGGCCGAAACCGAGGCGAATACCGCACCTGCCCAGGTCCAGACCGCCAGCACTATGTCTGCGTTGCCACCCTCCAGTTATGTGGAGGCGATGGAAGCGGACGTTCCCGAAGGCTACACCGAAGCCCAGGCCGCCCACTATTTCGTCCAGAATGCCACTTCGGATTTCATGGCGGATGTGGTCAGGAGCCTGGGAATCGATTACATCGCCTCCAACCCGGGATCCAGCCACCGGGGCTTTCAGGAATCGATTGTCAATCATGGCGGCAACCGTTCCCCTGAATGGCTGACCTGTCTGCATGAAGAATCCTCCGTGGCCATGGGCCACGGCTATGCCAAGATCGCTTACAAGCCGATGGCGATGGCCTGCCACAGCACGGTCGGACTCCAGCACGCGTCGATGGCAATCTACAACGCTTTTTGTGACCGCGTTCCGCTGATTGTCTTCGGAGGCAACCATCTGGATGCTGCCGATCGCCGGCCTGGTGCGGAATGGTCCCATGCGGCACAGGATCCCTCCAAGCTGGTCCGCGATTTCATCAAGTGGGACGATACCCCTGTTTCGGCCCAGCATTTCGTGGAATCGATGCACCGGGCCTACAAGATTGCCACCACGCCTCCGATGGGACCGGTGGTCATCATCCTGGACGGCCACCTGCAGGAAAAGGAACTGGGCAACGCCCCGACCATTCCCGATTTCACGCCGACCACTCCTCCCCAGGGGGAGATAGGGGCCCTGCGTGAGGCGGCGCGACTGCTGGTCGATGCAGAACGGCCGGTGATCCTGGCCGACAAGATGGCCCGCACGCCGGCGGGAATGAGCCGTCTGGTCGAACTCGCTGAAGCCTTGCAGGTCCCGGTTGTGGACCGGGGCGGACGCATGAATTTTCCTAACGATCACTATCTGGCGCAGGCCGGACGCGGTGGGCAGCTCATCCGTGAGGCCGATGTCATCCTGGGACTGGAGATGTTCGATTTCTGGGGTGCTGTCAACAGCATGCGAGATCTGGTCCACCGCGAGTCAACACCTCGCACGCGTTCCGATGTCAAGCTCATCAGTCTCGGCGTCAACGACCTGTTCATCAAGGCCAACTATCAGTACTTTCAACGCTTCCTTCCTGTCGATCTTTCGATTGGTGGTGATGCCGAAGCCACCCTTCCGTCTCTCACCGAGGAGGTGCGCCGGGCCATGTCGGACGCACGCCGCTCCCGGATCGCCGAACGGGAGACGGGGTTGCGTACCTCCTATCGTGAAATGATAAATCAGGCGCGACAAAGAGCCACCTACGGCTGGAACCAGAGTCCGGTCAGCACGGCCAGGCTCAGCATGGAGGTGTACCGCCAGATCAAGGATCACGACTGGTCTCTGGTCTCCCGGACCATGAGCGGTGTGCCGCGGCGGCTGTGGAAGATGAACCAGCATCACCAGTTCATTGGAGGCCCGGGCGGCGGCGGAGTCGGCTATGGAGCGCCCTCATCGGTCGGTGCCGCACTGGCCAATCGCGAGCACGGCCGCCTCACCGTCAGTTTTCAAGCCGACGGCGACATCAATTACGCGCCCGGTGTGTTCTGGACGGCAGCTCATCACGGCATTCCTCTTCTTTCGGTCATGCACAACAACCGTGCCTATCACCAGGAGGTGATGCACCTTCAGAGAATTGCCACCCGGCGGCAGCGCGGCGCTGACGGCGGAGCCAAGGTGGGCAACACCTTCGAGGATCCCTATATTGATTACGCCACGCTGGCGAAAAGCTACAGCGTGTGGTCGACCGGTCCGATCAGCGATCCGGACCAGCTGGAACCGGCCCTCAAGCGTGCGGTGGATGTTGTGGCCAACGGCGAACCCGCTCTGGTCGATGTTGTGTGCCAGCCCCGGTAATGGACCCATATTGTGCATGATCTGAGCTCGAGGAAGACCACTATGAATAATAAGAGACATCTGATCCTGGTTGTAGTTGGTGTGGTCGTTCTGCTGGCCGGTGCCACCATCGGGGCCTCGGTCACTCAGGAAGGTGATGCGGCCGACCAGGGTCGGGCCGACTTTGTTGAAGTGGGTTGTTATCAATGTCACGGCTATCAGGGGCAGGGGGGCGCAGGGCCCCGGCTGGCACCCGATCCCATTTCTTTAGAAAACTTCATGAGGATCGTCCGGCGGCCTCCTAACGTGATGCCCGCCTATTCACCCGCGGTGGTGAGCGAGCAGCAGTTGGAGCGAATCCACGCCTACCTGGAATCGATTCCCCAGCCGCCCGACCCGTCCACCCTTCCTATCCTGTCCGGGGAGTAAAGGGGCTGGAATTCCAACCGGTTTCACCGGGCGTTGAAGGCTGGGCAATGACCTTTAAATAGCCTTAGCTTAATAAGCCTAAACTACCATTAATAAGCCATAAGAATGGCCAGTAATTCAGGTAGCCAGAAGGGCGCCTTGCCTGCCTAATAGGTCAGGTAGGGGCGCACGGTGTGCGCCCTGCAAGTCATTGATAAAGCATGGCCTGTGGGCACACGCCGTGCGCCCCTACTAGCCTTATTCAAGATCCAACGGATTTTGAGACGGCTGAGAAATGCGCCTTTTAGATCCATCAGGGATCAAGTTCCAAAGAGTCCCACTCCGAAAATACGGGCCATGATAAGGATAAAGCTCAGGCCCGTAAAGACCGCCAGGCTGCCCCAGCCGAACAGGGTGGCGAAGGTCGAGGGGTAGAATACCTTGTCTTCTTTGGGAATCAGGGTGAAGCAGTAGTAAAGATTCAAAAAGAAGATAACGGGAGCGATAAAGAAGGCCAGTGCCGAGGCCACCAGCACCAGCCAAACGGGTCTCGGGATGCCCGCAATCATGGCCACCGCGGTGACCAGGGAGTAGGCCATGGTGATCCGGTAAATATTGAATTCCGAATACCACCTTTTCCTATGTTCCGAAGTCAGGTCCTCCTTTGCAATGCCGGGCAATTGAGAAGTGGGGCGAAAGAGATTCCGAAAACAGGCGGCGACGACCCGAGGCCAGCCGTCAAAGTAGTTGAAAGCGGTGGAGAAGGTTGCCGCGAAAGACCCGGCCAGAAAGATGATCATCATCCAGGGGCCGACGCTGGAGGTGAAGATCCCGGCGATTTCCCCGATCACGGCGGTTCCCTCGACCGGATCGGGGTAAAGCCATACGGCTGCCAGCAACAGGAAGATGCAGGCCAGCAAAAAAGAGATAACATGCCCGATACGGAAATCCCACAGCGCGATCCTGAACCACCTTCGGCAGTATTCCCGGGTATGGGCGTCAACCTGGGTAATATCAAAGGCGAGGGCTTCCTTGCCGGACCTGAAAGGATCAAAGGAGTCGATTTTTCCGGTCCTCTCCAGTTGATCCCGGATTCTTCCCGTTCCGACCTTCTTGGCCTTGCCCCATTCGGAGGCCTGGAGGGAAACGTCCATTCCCGTGGGCAGCAGACCCAGGAAGGCTGCGATAATGAGCCAGGATCCTGCGGGAGTATCAAAAGAGAAGAAATGGGTCAGGGAAGAAAGGGGGGCGGGCTGGACCAGATAAACGGTTGCCGCGCACAGAACCAGCAGTCCCGCTGAGATCTTGGCAGCCAGTTCCAGGTACCGGTACCTTCCGCCCAGCAGAATCCCAACCGACAGCACCCCCAGCAAGAGCCCATAAATCGGAATAGGAATATCCACTCCCAGGTAGGAAGAGACAAAATAGTAAACGACCGCTGCTGCTGCCACCAGTCTGCCGGCCTGTCCGATCGCGCATTGAATCAGTGTAGTGATCAGGACATACCACAAAGGCCAGCCCTTCCAGGCGGTGGCGTAGGCATCCAGGATACTGCGGCCCGTGGCATGGGTGAAGCGGAAGGCCATTTCGAACCCGTAGTACTTGAAGACGTAGGCGACGGGAATACACCAGAGCAGATCAAAGGCGAAACGACCTCCTGCCACCGGAGCGGTGATCAGATGGCTGGTGCCGATACCGGTCATCATCAGGATCATGCCCGGGCCAAAATGGCTGAGCAGTCCGACCGGGTTCATTCCGGGGAGAACCGGGGGTTCCGGGGGTTTGATTGTCCTGGTTGTCGAGTTCATAGTGCTTGCCTGACCGGGTTACCTGTCGGCCATCCGGGCCCGGAGTCTGACCAGCGACAAGACGACATCGAGATTGGGAGTCGGGATGTCGACCAGGAGGCCCATCTCGGCAACCGTCTCGACCAGGGCCCCGATCTCCATGGGCCGGTTCCTCTCCAGGTCCTGGAGCATGGAGGTCTTGTGAGCACCCACATCTGCTGCCCAGTCGATCCGTTTATCCACATCAACCGGGAACCGGACTCCCAGCCGGGTCGCCACCAGGTGGGCCTCGGTCATTATCTTGTGGATGACTCCTCGGGTTCCCTCATCGGCGGTGATTTGATCCAGGGTTGCCAGGGTCAGGACGCTCACCGGATTGAAGGAGACGTTGCCCCACAACTTCAGCCAGATGTCATCACGGATTTTAGTGCGGACCGGGGCCTTCAATCCGGAGGCTATCAGGACCTGGCTGAGAGCCGTGATCCGGTCCGACTTGCTGCCGTCCGGTTCACCCAGCATGAAGCGGTTCCCCTGAACATGCCGAATGACGCCGGGTTTCACAATTTCACAGGAGGGATAGACGACACAGCCGATGGCCCGTTCCGGCCCCAGGGTCTTCCAGATCCTGCCCCCCGGATCAGCACTCCGGAGTTGATGGCCCTCCCAGGATCCTTGAAGTTTGTGGAAATACCACCAGGGAATTCCGTTCTGGGCAGTCACGACAGCGGTTGCAGGTCCAAGCAAGGGGGTGATCTGCTCCACGATGCCGGCGACGGAATGGGCCTTCAGCGCGATGATGACATAGTCCTGAGGTCCGGCCTGGGTGGGGTCGTCGGTGCAGGAGACCTCCACCGTTCTTGATTCGCCCTCCTTGAGCAGAGTCAAGCCGTTTTCCTGCATCGCTTTTAGATGGGCGCCGCGGGCAATCAGCGTGATTTCATTTCCGGAGAGAGCCAGTTCGGCTCCCAGATAGCCACCGATGGCGCCGGCACCGTAAATACAAATGTTCATGCCAAAACTTTTCCCCGGTTCAGGTCAGACCGAGCTTTTCAGCCAGGCCAATCCGCTGCATTTTGCCGGTCGGCCCTTTTGGAATCTCCTCGAGGATAATTACCTTTCGGGGAACCTTGAAGTCAGCCAGTCGCTGGGAGGCAAACTCGCGAATCTCACCCTCGCTGGTTTCTGCCCCTTCCTTCAAGACGATGGCCGCCGCTACCTCCTCGCCCAGTTTTTGATGGGGTAGGGCGAAGGTAACCGTTTGTGCCACTGCGGGATGAGTGATCAGGACCTCATCGATTTCAAGCGGAGAGACCTTTTCACCTCCCCGGTTGATGATCTCCTTGAGGCGGCCGGTCAGGCGCAGGTAGCCCTCTTGATCGAGCACCCCTTGATCGCCGGTACGAAACCAACCATCGGTAAAGGCGCCGGCGTTGGCGTCGGCGTTGTTTTGATAGCCGTCGGTCACGCTGGGTCCCCGGATGACGACTTCACCGGTACTTCCCGGGGGGAGATGGCGGCCGGCCGGGTCCATGATGGAGATCTCCACCCCGGTTGGAAGACCCACTGCACCGGGTTTTCGAACTGCCGGGGGAAGGGGATTGCTGGCCATTTGGTGAGAGGCCTCGGTCATTCCATAGGCTTCAATCAGAGGTGCACCAAAGGTCTCTTCCAGTTCTTTCATGACCGGGGTCGGCATGGAGGCAGAGGAGGAGCGCAAAAAGCGCAATCGGGTGGAAGCTATGAACTCCCGGTTGCGAGCGGCCCGTCCCAGGATGGCCTGGTGCATGGTGGGTACGGCCGTGTACCAGGAAGGTTGAGCTTCCTTCATCGAGGCAAAGAACTTGAGGGCGTTGAACCCCGGCGTGCAGAAGACGGAAGCACCTGCCGCCAGTGAGCTCAACACCGCGGCTATCAGGCCGTGAATGTGAAAAAGCGGCATGACGTTCAGACAGCGATCCTCGGGGACGAGGGCCAGACCCTGGAGGATGTGCCGGGCAGAGGAGCAAAGATTGCGATGACTTAAAGGGACGATCTTGGGCCGCGCCGTGGTTCCCGAGGTGTGAAGAACCAGGGCAATATCCTCCGATACCGCAACCCCTCCCAGGGAAGGCCCGGATGTCACGGGTTTTCCCACCAGATCGAACTCGATGGTGCGGGGGTCGGAACCGGTCTTCAGCCGAGCCACAGGAATGCCCAGTTTTTCTGCTGCCGAAAGGGCCGGCGTCCGGCTCCCTTCCTCCACTACCAGCAGGCGGGTCTCCAGATCCGAGAGGTAGAAGTCAAACTCCTCCTCCCGATAGCCCGGGTTCAAGGGTGCGGTGGTCGCCCCGGAGGCGATGGCCACAAAGGCCGCTGCCATCTCGGGCCCATTGGGTAGAACGATGGCCACCGGGTCATTGCGACCGACGCCAAGCCGGTTGAGCTGGCTGATGGTTTTTTCGATTTGCCCCTGCAGGTCTGAATAGTTCAGGGGTTGGCGGTCCGTGCCGGTGATGGCAACGGCCTCATTTTCTCCATTTCCCAGCAGGTCGAGCACTCTTTGATGATCTGGCATGGTTCTGCGTCAGTATAACCCACGGAGTCGGTTCCGGTGTCCGACAGTCCCAAGCAGGGGAACGCGGCCGTGTAGTGGGTACACCACCAAGACACCAATAAGAATTTCACCACAGAGACACAGAGACACAGAGAAGAACATTTTTCATCTTTTTTCCCTTACAGACTCAGCCGACTCGATCGTGTAGCGGCCGCTCTGTGAGCGGTAATCCGGAATCGGCGCGCTGGGGCGGCGCCTCCCACACTCCTGGAGTTCCTCCTGAACGGAATTGGAATGGTAGGGGCGCACTGAGTGCGCCCACAGCAGGAACTGTGAAGCCAAGACGGGCGCACGGCCCTGCGCCCCTACTAGCCATTTCATTTAAGAAGACAGTTCGGGGAATGGGGTCGTTGAAGATTCCGGAATGTGGGAGGCGCCTCGGCCGCTGGTCTTCGACCAGCGCGTTCCACGTTCCAGCTTCTACGTTTCACGAAAGAAAGAACAAAGTCCCGCGCCGATTCTGGACGAGGGCACGAAGGCACCCACGCACGAAACTATCCCTCTTCCAATCGCTTGGTGAAGTAGGCCTGGGAGAGTAGGAACAGGGCCAGGAAGCCGGCTGAAATGAACAGATCGAATCCAACGAAACCCAGGGAGCC
>Ga0310342_100001432_pt1 | contig 14817 bp, 13 predicted proteins | sample S15DNA20500_MG_FD_206155 | JGI IMG/M metagenome (GOLD analysis project Ga0310342, IMG submission 206155) | Marine microbial communities from station ALOHA, North Pacific Subtropical Gyre - S1503-DNA-20-500_MG | ecosystem: Environmental > Aquatic > Marine > Oceanic | place: Pacific Ocean: North... | reverse complement strand
ACATTTTATTAGCAGAATTTGGAATGAGGACGAGGGTGTTCTCACCTTTGAGTGGGTCCTTCTAGTGACACTGCTTACGATTGGGGTTGTCAGCGGTTTAGCCGCTGCTCGCGATGCGGTCATCGATGAACTGGGTGATGTGGCCCAGGCTATGATGGCGCTGGACCAGTCGTACACGATTGATTTCCCACTGGCAATTTCGGTGCACACCACGACCGTTTCCAGTGCATCGGATTCGTCATTCATCGACGCAGTGGATTATGTAGATTGTGCAAGGAATGGCATTCCAGGCGGTCAAGGTACTCAAGTGGACACAGATTCCTAATTGTGAGTGTTCCAAGCCAAGCCGGTCGAAAGTTGGTTGAATGTGGCTGTTTGCCTCTTAAGTGAAGACCCTAATTGGCCGCTTGAAGCTTTCGGATGGGCTCGGTTTGAGTAGCCAAAAATGACAATATGTTGAAACATCTGATTTGGTTGTGTTAGCGTCGCATCTTTTTTTGTTTGAGATCCGTAACATCAACTGTGTGTTTTCCTGCGCGTCATAGACTCACCTAGACACTTCCTAAGTCATGATTATGCAGTAGTTTATATCCCACTAAACGGTTGTATTGATTGTAACTGTTGTGTCGGTGGTATGGATTTTGCAGGATATTCCTTTCTTCAGCGTCCGCTTACTCGCGCGTGTGCGCGGTCCGTCTGTCCTGCATTTGGGATGGTAATTCACAATCAATCATCTGATTTTTTTGTACAAGGAGTCACCCGTGAAGCATTGTATCCGTCGAATTTGGTGTGAGGACGAAGGTGTTCTCACCTTTGAGTGGGTTTTATTAGTGACGCTGCTAACGATTGGGGTAGTCAGCGGTTTAGCGGCTGCTCGCGATGCGGTCATCGATGAACTGGGTGACGTTGCTCAGGCCATGATGGCACTGGATCAGTCGTACACGATTGACTTCCCACTGGCAATTTCTGTACACACTACGACGACTTCCAGTGCATCGGATTCGTCATTCACCGACGCGTCTGACTACTCGGATTGCGCAAGGACAATGATCCCTGCAGGTCAGGGTTCGCAGGTTGACGTTGATTCTTAAGCAACGGGGAATTTTAGGCAACGAAGACTGTTTCCTAGAACAATTGATGGCATTATGACTCCGCAGCGGTATCGCTGCGGAGTTTTTTATGGCTAGGCTAGGGTTCATTGCTGGGAAAACACGCTAAAAATCAAAGTTCGCCACGATCCCAACATTCTGTATAGCAAATCCACGGTTCGATACGGTGTCTCTCCGTCTGGTGTCAGCCGTTGTTGCCTTCCTTCCCGACATCGGCTTTTACAAAAACCGATTGTCCCATAGGCGTCATCATCAGTTGTGATACCGATTGCCTTGAAGGTGCAAGTTTCATAAGCAATTTATATATAAAGGGTTAGGGTAGTTTCGGGACAGGATCTACCCCCTTGGTCGGGTCACCTGAAGTGATACGGGCGACGATCGACGACTTTGAATTCGAATCTGAAAAGTTTTTCCCCAGCAGAATGGCAAATCGCTGGTCCCGTCGGTACACGTTCCTCGGGTAGAAGCCGTTGGGTGGTTTCCAGGAGTTTCGTTGGTGTTTGGTTGGATTTGGCGCCAATTAAATGTGATTTTGTTGTTTTGACCTTCAAACGCGATTGGCCTGACTGTTTGCATGGTGAAACATCTCAACTCTATCGGCGTCATTGGGGTCGGTCGGATCAGAAACGGTAAGTTCTGCGCTGTTGAGCTGTTGCAGCGCTCGACCCTCAAACCGTCATGGAATTCCTCATGCGGTTGGTATGGATAATGCAGAAAATACAACCTGGACCGTTTCACGTTTCAATTCAAAGTTGGTCCGAAGTCAATCCGTGCGATCCGATCTACGTAGGGCGGGTCAAATCCACCTTTCTCTGGGCTTTTGACAAAGCATAAGGAGTTCCCCAACATGAAGAGTTATTTATGGCGTTTATGGCACGAAGATGAAGGTGTCTTGACCTTCGAATGGGTATTGCTGGTTACACTTTTGACAATCGGCGTCATCAGTGGTTTGGCTGCCGCTCGCGATGCGGTCATTGATGAACTGGGTGACGTTGCTCAGGCGATGATGTCCCTGGACCAGTCGTACACAGTTGACTTCCCATTGGCGATTTCTGTGCATACGACAACGACCTCGGGTGCATCGGATTCTGCATTCATCGATGCTGCTGACTATACCGATTGCGCTCGAGCGACGGTTCCAGCAGGTCAGGGTGGCGAATTGGATATTGATTCCTAGTCGGCCCTCCCAAATTGAAACATTACAGATTTTCGACCCGGGGAGTGTTCGCCCTGAGACCCGTGTCGGAAAGCACGGCTCCGCAGCACGGTTTGTCCGTGTTGCGGAGTTTTTTTTGTTTTTGGTGGCAAGTTTGTCGTTGGTTCCTAGTTGGCTTCTAAAATTGGAACACGATGTATTTTTGTCCGAGGCAGTCCCTGCTTAGAAACCGTGTCTAAAAACATGTAGTTTTATTGTTTACTTTTTGAAACAGGCAGGCGGTTTATAACGTCTGCCTGTTTCGTTAAAGGAACATTCCCGCTGCTTCCAAGCCGGGATTTCTAATCATTGTTCTGGCTATAAGTTCTTATTTTGAAAAGGGTTTTGATCATCTGGTCAAGCCAAAATCTCGATGGTTTGCTGGCGGCATGGAACCTGCAATGAGGTTTGAAGTTAGAAACGGCTGTTCAGACATGTTAACGCAGAAGCTTGAACAACTTTGAGCAGGGTATTTAATTTTCATAAGGTTTGTATTGTTTGTTCGGAATTTAGGTAGACGTCAAGAAGGGTAACAAAAATGAGACGTAGAATTCAAAAAAGCGTTCGGAACCGAACGGGTGTCCTTTCCTTCGAGTGGGTGCTTCTGTTGACATTATTGGCCATTGGCGTGGTTTCTGGTTTTGCAGGTGCTCGCGATGCGATCATCGACGAATTAGGAGATGTTTCCGAGGCGAGTATCTCGATTGACCAGAGCTACGATTTGCCAGGTCTTCCCGATTTAGGGGTCCCCGATAGCGTTTATTCAGATGTGAAACCGACATTTACCGATTGTGACCGAGTGACGGCTCCATCCGGCCAGTCAGATTCGTTCGATGTTGATTCCTAGTCAAGAGGAACAGTACGGAAATAGGGTAGTACTGGCGTCCGCTTGCCGAGGCAATCGTTAAAAGTCAGAGATTTAGGAGGCCATTCTCGATGGGGCTAACGTATGTTTTTATGGGCATGGTCGTGCTTTACACGGCGTTAGCCGCGATTGTCGACTTTCGATTTCGCAGAATCCCAAATTATTTAACCGTTCCTGCTGCTGTATTAGGATTGTTGTTTCATGCGTTATGTGAACTGCCATTGGGGATCACGATCGTTGATTCCCTGGCTGGATTCGCAATTGGTTTTTGCCTGCTTTTGTTGCCGTGGTTACTAGGAGGGGGCGGCATGGGTGATGTGAAGTTGTTGGCCGCATTGGGCGCCTGGCTGGGTCCCAAAATGTTGTTAATTGCCTTTGCCGTGAGTATCGCCATGTCGGCAATTGCTGCCCTGATTACGTTAACTTACGCTGCAAGTACCGTGGGGATTTCAGCTGCCAAGGGCAAGTACCTAGCGAAGAATCAGTCAGAACGTCGACGCAGGAAAGGTCCTGTTCGAGTTGTTCCGTTTGCAGTTCCAGTAGCGATGAGTACATGGTTGTTACTGGTTTGGCAGTTTTATTCTGGAAATATGGTTACAGGTTATTAACCGTTACTGAGTTGGCATTGTTGATGAGCCAGTCCCGCCACAAACCGTATGGGCCGACAGTCCGTGTAGGTCGCCGACAAAGCCGGTGTCTGCGTGGTGTGTTGACCATTGAAATGATTCTCACTCTACCCATTCTGATGGTTGTGGGATTTGCGGGACTTCAGTTGAGCATGATGTTGATTGCCTCACAGGCTCTGGGTGCAGCAGCCCATGTTGGAGCTCGGGAAGCGACCCGTCCTGGCGCCAGTGCTGATAGTGTGGCTGCCAACGTTAGTGGTGCATTGCAAGGCTTTAATTTTCAGGACGATGTTGAGGTCGTCATTTTTATCAATGGGTTAACCGAAATTGTCAGTCCGCTTGTCGATGCTGTTACCGGCGACGAGGTCTCAGTCACCGTACGTGTTCCTGCTACAAAAGTGGCACCCGATGCACTGAAGTTTGTCGGGATTACCTTTTATGAAACTAACCTTCAAACAACCTATGTTATGCGCAAGGAGTGAGCCGACCGTGTCAAGTAAGGTCCGCCTTGGTTTTGTGCCACTTCTCGTCGGAAGGAGTATTTCCAAATGAGACGTATCAGTCCTGCCACCGTGACCATTGGCGTTCTGGCAATTTTGTTAGCGCTAGGGGTTGCGTATTATCTGAAACCTCGAGAGACGGTGGAACAGACGCAACGTGAGAGACAGATTGAGATCGTTGTGGCTACCGTCAATCTGGTTGCGGGCAGTGAAATTATCGGAGAACAAGTGGTTGTCCAAACATTCAATGAAACAGAATTTGAAATTTACGAGAAGGAAAAAGATAATCTCCTGACCAATGCAAATACGGCCCGTGGCCGTTTTATCAACGCTTCGGTTAATGCCGGTGATCCCATTCTTAAATCAGTCCTCTATGAAGTCGGAGAACGGCCGTCCTTGGACCTCAAATCAGGCGAGGTGGCCAAGATGATTACCGTTACCGGCACCAGCAATTCTGGTAACTTCGTTCACCCGGGATCGGTTGTCAACATTTCGCTGACTGTCAGTGGGACTCATCCGATTCTTGGAAACCGTGACCCGAATGAATTAATCAAAGCCCGACAGGATGCAGGTTATGACGTGCATGATGAAGACACTGAAGTAACCGGTGGCTCTGTCGATGAACTTCAGGGAATCGGAACACGGACATTTTTACACAATGTTCGTGTACTCAAGGTCAATGTTGACCGCACGCCCTTGCGACGGGTTGCCAGTCGAACGGCCTTGTTAACGGTTGCGGTAACTCCGCGACAAGGTCAGTTGTTGGAATTAGCTCAAAATCTGGGAACTTTACATGTCGCTTTGATTGGTGCTGCTGTTGCGGCTGAAACGACCGAAGCACCAGCAGAATTTGTGACAGCAGCAGACCTTGGAATTCCCAGGATTGATCTCATTATCCCCCAGGTACCTCCCAGTCCGGTGGTTGAACCCCCGCCGAAATCGCCGGCTCCGAAGCGCGTGGAGGCATGGAGTGGGAGTGACCGCAAGATACTTACTTTCCCTGCCGACCAAAATGACGATGTTGGCGAATTGCCCCTTCAGGGTGAAGCTGCCTAGTTTGATATTCTGTCTCCCCGGTAATGTTGAGCAGGCATGAGCCATGTTCACTAGTTGAATTCAGCTGCGATTATTTTGAATTTACAGAAAATGTGCCAGTAACGATGGGAGATTTCACATCGGTTGAGAAGATAGAAAACGTATTTTTGAACAACCTTTCATCCAAGCGTATGACGCACCCCAATTCCAGGACCAGGCGATTTTCTAAGATAGGCGATCGACGTCATTTTCGGCGTTCTCAGTCGGGAATGATGACGCTGCTATTGATCGTCGGTTTGGTGATCGGTTTGCTATTGTTGATGTTGGTGCTCAATTGGATTTGGCTCGTAATGAACAACCGGGATGTGCAGCGGCGAAGTGATGTGTTAGCACATGCCGCCGCAGTGGAACTATTGGATGAGGGCCTTTTAGAGGAAGCATCACCAGATCAGTCCGATGATATTTTCGCTGCTGAAACGGTAGTAGAAAGCTTTCGTATCCTTAATAACCGGGTTTCGTCTCCGGTACTCAAAATTGAGCCGACTGATGTAACAGTGACTCCCTTGTGGGTGAAGGACGTGACTTCTCCCAACTATGTGTCCTCGGCTCCTTTCAACACTCTTCGAGTCGAGCTTCATCGAATGGCAACGGGAGCCAACCCGGTACAGTTGTTGATTCGTGGTTACGGTGGGCCGGAGGCGATTACCGTGTCCACGACTTCCTGTGTGACCTTGGATAATCGTGTGGTTGGATTTCGGCCTGCCGAGGCGTCGCCGACACCGTTGGCACCTTTGGCAATCGAGGCCGATGCCTGGTTTGTCGATCGTGTCTCGGCTGGGACCGATTCCAATGGGAATAACCGTAAGGAAATCCAAGTGACCCTGTTTTCTGCCTCTGGAGCAGGCTCATCCAGTGCGGCGTTTGTAGCATTGGATCAGATTGTTCCAGTTAACTATGATGATGTGGTGGGTCAGATTCTGGATGGAATTTTTCCGGGAGATCTAGCCTCACCCGTCCTCGGACCGGTGTTTCCAGATGCTCCCCTGCCGTTACCAGCCGAAAATCATAGCAATATGTTCACCCACGCCCTGGTGTCGGCATTTAATACGGTGGCTACTAGCGAGGATTCGCAACGTATATTTTTACTGTACGCGAAACCGTTTTCCGACCCATTAGAGATAATCGGATTTATCGGTGCAAATGTATTGGAAGCGGCAAATCTGGGCAGTAGTGATTTTCAGTTGGCCGTTACTTTGGAGCCGGTCTTTATTGTTCATTTTACCGCCGAAACCAATCCGCTTGCTCCTGAAAATGTATATGTTCACAAGCTTCGTAGGATTCAGTAGCGTGAAGAGATCCTGCTGATCTAGGAGAGGAGTTCTGGACGATGAGTTTCAACTTGTTCCGTGCGGGTGAGACTTCCCAGGTTGTCGATGAAAACGACAATGAGATTGGGCGACCTGAGAGCGTTTCTCCGGATTCGCTGGAGGCTGAATTTCAGAAATTCAAGACAGGCGTTCATCGTGAGTTGATTGATAAGATCGATCTGTCACGAATTGCTGAGATGAACGACGAACAGCTCAAGGTCCATGTGCGCCGTTTGGCCAAAGCGATTTTGCGAAATCATAGGGTTTTACCAGCATCAATGGACGAAGAGCGGTTGGTTGATGAGCTGATTGCCGAATCGTTTGGGTTGGGACCGTTGGAGCCATTTATGCGGGATCCAGACGTAACGGATATACTAGTCAATGGACCACAGGAAGTATTTGTTGAACGGTTTGGCCGCTTGCAAGAAACCAGTACCGTTTTTGCAGATGAAGATCATTTGCTACAGATCATTGGGCGTATCGTAACGCGTGTCGGCCGCCGGATTGATGAAAATTCACCGATGGTGGATGCCCGTTTGCCTGACGGATCGCGCGTGAATGCGATTATTCGACCGTTGTCACTTGCCGGTCCCGTATTATCCATTCGTCGTTTTGGCCAGACGCCCCTGCAGCTGGAAAATTTATTAGATTTTGGCACACTTTGCCCTGAGATGATTGCGCTATTGGAGGCAGCGGTCGAAGGGCGAATGAACATCATGATCAGCGGTGGAACGGGTGCGGGAAAGACGACATTGCTGAACAATCTCTCGCGGTTTATTCCGATCGACGATCGACTTGTGACCATCGAGGATTCAGCTGAACTTATTTTACAACGTAAGCACGTTGTTCGGCTGGAAACACGGCCCGAGAATATCGAAGGTTCTGGCGAGGTGTCCCAGCGGGATCTGGTGCGTAACGCATTGCGAATGCGTCCTGATCGAATCCTGTTGGGCGAGGTTCGGGGTGGCGAAGCGCTTGATATGCTCCAGGCAATGAATACCGGTCATGAGGGTTCGTTAACGACGATTCACGCCAATGACACTCAGGATGCTTTGTCACGGCTTGAAGTGATGGTAGCGATGTCAGGTTTTGACTTGCCGGTTTCGGTGGTCCGTCGTTATATCAGTTCAGCACTGACTCTGTTGATTCATATTGCACGGCTTAAGGGGGGCGGGCGCCGCGTCATGCAGATATCAGAGGTCCTTGCGCTGGATGGCAAAGAGTACCAGTTACGGTCCTTATTTGGTTTTGCACAACGGGGTGTCGACGATCTGGGAAATGCCACAGGTAATTTTTATGCAACGGGACAAGTGCCACACTTCCGTCATCGCCTGGACGAAGTGGGTATCGACCTGCCTGAATCCTTGTTTAAAGAACGACTTCTCGAAACGCCCGAGCCCAGTGCACCAGCAGAACCAACTCTACGTGCATCTGAAACAGATGACGACTCGGAAAGTGGCCTAGACGACCTTATGGATTAAGGGAAAATTGAACGATGACAGCAACCACCATCATTCTGGCGACGCTTGCGGTTGCATTACTCGCATTGGCCATCAGTATGTTGGTGCGAGATTTGTTAAAACCCAGATTGACGAACCCGGAATTTCCTCAGTTGGATGAAGGGTCGCAAAATGACTTTGACCGGAGCTTTTCGGATTTGGTCAAAGACACGGGGTCGACTCTGGATGTTAATACGGCCCTCGCATTGATTGTAGGTGCCGGTGTGGTTTGCGGAGCAGCCGGTTTTGTTGCATTGGAAAATTTCTTAGCCGTCGCCTTTGGGCTTGGCGTGGGTGTTTTGCTGCCAGTGACAGTCTTCTTGATTATGCGGTGGCGGCGATTAATGGCACTGCGCGGAAGTTTACCTGAGGCGCTTCAGGTGGTGGCTGACAGTGTGCGGTCAGGTCGAAACCTGGAACAGGCTGCCGAAATGGTAGCGAGCGAATTAGAAGGTCCGATAAGCGAAGAATTCGGTGCGAGTGCTTCGCGATTAAAACTGGGTAATTCCCCCGTGGTCGTGATGGAACAGATGGCAAATCGCATTCCGCTTCCTGAGTTTCGCGTTTTTGCTACAGCGGTGATGGTGCATCAAATGGCCGGTGGTAATTTGGCCTTGTTGACCGAGCGGATGGCTCATGCGGCTCGTGATCGACAGGAGCTATTTGGCCATTTGCGCGCAGTTACATCAGGCAGTCGATTGTCAGCGGTTGGTATCGTACTGGGATCGATTCTGGCTGTGGTGTCACTTGTGTGGTTACAACCGGAATACGTGGGTGCCTTTTTCAGTAACGAGATGGGACCAACATTGTTAACGATTGCTGTGTGTTTGCAGGCGATCGGAGCAATTTGGGTGTGGCGAGTAATGAGGGTAATCTATTAATCATGTTTGAAAGCTTATTTTCCATACTGATTGCCAACCAATGGCTCCTATTTGTAGTCATCCTGGTTGCCGCTGTTGTTGCAATACTGACTGTTCACTTGCTGTCAGGTCTGCGGAAAACCGACGATACAGCTGCTTCGACCATTGTTTCCGAGGTCGACGATTTTGATTATCCCGACTCTGAAAGTGATGGTTTGTTCGGTTCACTCACACCTGCTTTGGCCGCACAAATACCAGAATCAGAACAAGAATCCAAAGACTTTTTGAAATTACTGCGCTCTGCAGGGTTGTATCGACCATCAGCTCGAGCCAGCATTTATGCAATCCGATTTGTGTTGTTGATTGTGCCACTGGTAATAGGCGGTATTTTACTGGTCGTGCTTTCGGATCATTATCGTTGGCAAATTATTGGCGGTACATTAGGGGCTGCCGGCGTGTTGACGATTTTACCTCGTTTCTACGTCTACCGCCGGAAAAATTCGCGATCACGCCAAATTCGAGAAGGTCTGGCCGACATGATGGACATGCTTAGCATGTGTCTTAGCGGTGGCCTGCCAATCGGGCCGAGCTTGGAGCATGTGGCTGGCAATCTGGACAACTTTCCTGCACTGGCCGAAGAGTTGCAAATTTTGAAACGACAAACGGAAGTCGGTGGTTTAAAACACGCACTGGACGATTTTGCTGATCGAATTGCAATTTCCGAGGCACGACAATTAACGTTTTTATTGGCCCGGGGTGAACAGTTGGGAACTCGACTGTCGCATTCGCTTTTAGAACAAGCGGATCATTTTCGAGCAACTCGTAAACAGTTGGCGACGATGCAAGCGAATCGAGCTCCAGTTCAATTGAGTTTGCCGCTCTTGTTCTGTTTTGCTCCTGCAGCGTTGATTTTGTTGATGTCTCCGGCTTTGTTGGAACTCCGCGATTTCATGCGTGGGTCGTCTGATCAGAATATTACAACTGGAAATGCAATCAGTGAAATTCAAAGCCTTGATCAGAATCAGAGTGGGATAGAGGCGGTGTCGACAACAACTCCATGAGGCTTCCAGTCACCGTTTAGGTGGCATCTATTTCCGGCTTTAAGGTTTCGACTAACAGCGACAGTTATTTGTGCACGGGGTGTTGTTTTGTAGCTGTGACAATTTCTAGCTATCCGGTCAAATTGCAGCGTTGTTTTATCCCGATTGTTCGTCGGCACCGGTGAGTCCGAGCTTGGCAAGCCAGCGGCGTCCACTTGATTGATCATCATTGGTTTGCCGGTTCAATGGACTGTCGAGCTGCTGGTTCTCGGCTTGCTGCTTTTGAAAAGCTTCCATTTGTTCATCGAGTCTGGTTCTTTTCCTGGCGATTGTTGCGCGCTCGACTGACAGGTCGATTTCCGCCTGGCGGAGTTTGTCTCGCCACTCTTCTTGGATTGTCCTGAGTTTTTCTCGCTCGGTGAGGATCACTTGATCGTGGTCAAGTAGCTCGGCAATCGTATGATCATGGGCAACAACGACTTCCGAATGACCGGATTGTGTCTCGAGTTGTTTTCTGAGCTCGGCAATTTCTTTTTCTCTTTCTGTGACGATTTGATCGGTGATGCTGATTGCCCCCGTAACGGTCAATTTGTCGTCTGCCTGTTGTGGACAGTTGTCATCAAATCCTTCTAATTGCGCGAGTAGATGTTGTTTTTGTGTTTCCCAGTTCCAGTCTCCCGTTGGAGCCGTAACGGGGTAACTTGCCTGCTTGATCGCCTCAAGCTCTTTTTCAAGTTTCAATTTATCGGTTTGGATTGTTCGCAGATCTTCGATGGCAAGTTCCAATTGCATATGCAAATCGTGATCGTCAGCCTTTTCAGACGGATCCAAAGAATGAGAAATGCCATCAAGTTGTTTCTTGAGTGCTGCGATTTCGACCGTTGCTTGATCGGCCCGCGCAGTTTCAGAATGACAGAGTTGGTGATTCTGTTCAAATTGTTGAGTCAGCTCTTCTAATTGAACTGTCAGCCGGTTGACCTGTTGCTGACTGTCCTCTAATTGGTTGACCAGTTGTTCACTGAGTTGTTGTTCCGGTTGGTTAAGCCACAACTCGAGATTGTCGAAATGCTCTCGCTGTCGGCTGATGAGATCGTGCAAGCAGTCACGTTGCTCATCGAGGTGTCGAGCAAGGTTGTCGTTCCAGCGGGCTTTTTCGTTGGTTGGAGGGATAGGAGTAGTCATGGATTTCACCGTGCAAGAAAGGAGGTTAAGACTGGTGTTTGATAAAAACTCATAGATTTTTGATAAACCGGTTCATTTTTGCGTCCAATAGTTTCCAATTGCTACCAAACACCTCCGTGAAATCTTTTTGACGGTTTGCCGAGGAATACGCGGAGAAAGGCTTTCGGGATGCTGTTTTCTTCAAGTACTGTGCGTACCGGTTCGGCTGTAGCTCAGAAAGGAAGAAAGTGAGTGCCCATGCCTCGGCATAGGCCGCTTCCGGATTGTGTTCAAACAGTTTGTCGGAGGCGATGATATGCGGTAAGGCGTTTTTATGTCGGCGGGAGCCAGTATAGTTCAAATAACTCTTTAAACGATCTCGATGAATACGATCGGATGGATGAGGATAATGGGATGGATTGCCTACGCCCGGTGCTTCAAACATCGTGGCCAGTCCTTCCACGATCCACTTGGGAACTAGGCCAAAACGGATATGGATTCCCGTGTTGAATGCTAACTGGTGTACAGCTTCGTGAATGGTCGTTGCCGCGTTGACGTGCCAGTTGGATCTGTCAGCCTGTCCGGCTGTAACGTCATACAGAAGGACACGATTCGTGGTCGGAGAATAAAAACCAAGCAGGCCTGGATTTAAACGTATGCCATCACGGCTGGCCAGTCGAACAAAGTCGGTTTGCTTGTGACAGACAATGGCTATGAGTGGAAAGGCCGGAGGGGTTGGTTGTAAGCCGCGTGTTGTGAAATAGTGGACAAAAGAACGATACAGGTCTTCGAATTGTTTTGCCCAGACATCTCGTTGACCTTTGGGATGGACGACCAGGTAATGGCCCGTACCAGAGACGTCGAACCGTTTTCCGAATTCTCGATGAAGATGCCCACGCATTTCTGCTGCTGAAAAGCCGTAAAACTGGGCGGGTGACTTGGTGATGTTTTTGGCTTGGGACGGAGCGAAATCGAGCAATGAACCATCGCGAGTAAGCAAGCGGGCCCGTTGGTTGGACCATGAAAGGGGTTTTCCCTCAAAATGTTTCCCCTGCCAGTCCAATTGTACGGTGAAAGCCACAGCCGGATGTGATCTTATGCCGACAATCGTGAAAGCCAGGATAACCGCGATCGTTGGAGCAGACTTTGTTCTGCTGCGCATTGAAGAACCTTTCAAATGATGCCATTTCACCATGCAGCTGATTTGTGAGAGGACCAACGTGGCGCATTCCTTGCGACCATTTCGTTTGATATGCCCAGGGAGAGATGTGATTGAGAGGGGCAATCAAGTTTACCCTAAGTTATCGTCGCAGTGACGACGTTTTCTGCTCTTGAAGCGGATATTGAAAAAGCCCGGCCCGTAAAATCATACTTGGCCGGTTGTCCAATAAGTGGCGGGTCTTGTAATTTAATTTGTTTTACCGCGATACGACGCCAGGAAATGAAACCTAGTGTAGAGATGCCAAATGGTACGATTAAGGCAGGCCATCATCATGGCAAGCGGGCACGAAGTTTATTATTGAATCGACTGGCGTTCGGTTTCATCGGCGGCTTCGAGAATGAGCTCCCGGATATTCTTGAGTGTTTGTAACTCCCTGGTAAGTCGCGGATGGACGAAAATTCGTACGCGTTTAACGTAGTCGTCGAACTGTTCCTGTGCCAAAGTACGAACCATGGGTGAAATGTCCCCCAACGGGCGATACCGATGGTCTTTTGGGAAAAAAACGTCGACGTTGAAATCAACTTCACATTCAACCGGTGGTGCGTCAAAAAGTATTTCTTCGTGGTCAATGCGACATTCGGCTTGTCGACTAGCAAGTTTGGCAAAATGATTTGAACACTCGGCAAGCCATGGATAAGGACGTCGGGCAAGCTGCTGATAAACGTCCTTATCTTCAAAAAGACTGTATTGTGCTAACCGCTTGTAAAGTTGACGTGTCGATCCAAAAAGACCGTTTAGCAATTCGCTTGCTTTTCCAGCGGGTGCGGCCTGCACCAGTTGTGCGATCATGGGTTGTTCAGTCGAGCGGAAGAGCTGGTTAAGATCCAGTTGTGAATGAGACAAATAAAAGGCGCGCTGGAGCATGGCCGTTGCCGATCGGACGGCGTGGTGCCAATAGACTTCACTGAACATGACGTATCGTGCAAACACCATCATTTCTGCTGCCGTACGTCCTTTTTCGCTGATTGCCAGACCATCCCCAGCTTCGTTCAGTGTCAAACTTCCGATCAGCCTTCCCTGATCAAAATTCATGCCATAGGGGACACCTGCGTGAAGACTGTCTCGCATTAAATAGTCCATTTTGTCGACGTCAATCGGTCCCGACAGCATGCTGTCGAGGATGGCAGACCGCTGGTCGCATGGCTTGCCAGAAAGCAGTGCCACGACATCGGTAGGGTCAATTCCCCAGTCGCTCCGCAGCAGGCTGGCGATCACACCTTCGAGCAAAAAACTTTCGGCCAGCCGTTCGTGAGTTGGAACGCCAGCCAGTTGTAAATCCTCCATGGGATGGCAGAATGGCCAATGCCCCAGATCGTGTAAAAGCGCTGTGACAATCAGCTTTTCGGCATCTTCCCGTGCCATGGTTGCGATGAATCGTTCATCATGGGCCAGGTGTTTCAGATACAGCAAAGTGGTCCGAAACACGCCCAGCGAGTGTTCGAAGCGGGTATGGTTTGCAGCTGGATAAACAAGAGATACGAGCCCCAGTTGAGGGATTTGTGATAATCGTCGGAATTCGGCAGTGTCCAGAATTCTGCGAACACGCGGAGTGAGCGGAATGTCTTGCTCTGGTGGAATTCGAACCAGGCTTTTTCTCGCGTCCAGAGATTGGATTTCGGGGATTTCAGAAAGCTTCAACATTCCAGGTGCTCAAATTCAAAGTCAGAAATGCCATATGACCCAAGGTAGAGAGAAAGTTACTGCTACCGATGGACGTGTTTACCTTCACGACAACGGATTCCTTAAAACGGAGTCATTCCCAGAATCAGCCGTAACAATACGGTAACGGCCAAGTAGAAGCTATAGTGGAAAAAACCGTTTAACATTTCCAAATCTAAACTTGCCAGGGCTGTGATGGAACCGATCAGTGCGAGCGGTGGAATGAAAAATGCGAGTTCCCAAATTTCGGGTGGTGCATTGAGTTCCAGAAAGCTGCGCGTGGCTGCATAAAGGCCCCAAAGTCCTGCGTAGACGAGCGCACACACGGCGGTACGAATCATCAGGCTCGAACCACGGTAGGGTTCCAGTTCGCTGTCTCGCAAGATGCTGTAGCCGCCAAGCACGATGGGAGGCGCCAGGACAATCGCTCCAACTGCCAGCAGAATGGGCGAAACCTCTTTGCTATCCGAGCCAGGTCGGAGTAAAAATGCGGTTAAACCGATCAGAATCATACCCCCCAGCACACCGACCAGCATCACAGGAGAAAAATTTGATTTCTCCCTGGTAATTGGTTTCAAAACCAACTTTCCAGCGTTATCTTTTGTCCCTTCAAATTCGGGGGCATCGATGATCACCTCATCTTCCTTTTTAGGGATGGTGATCTGTACCTTGCATTTGG
>Ga0310342_100001430_pt1 | contig 14824 bp, 3 predicted proteins | sample S15DNA20500_MG_FD_206155 | JGI IMG/M metagenome (GOLD analysis project Ga0310342, IMG submission 206155) | Marine microbial communities from station ALOHA, North Pacific Subtropical Gyre - S1503-DNA-20-500_MG | ecosystem: Environmental > Aquatic > Marine > Oceanic | place: Pacific Ocean: North... | reverse complement strand
CTGCCGGCGAGCCGTTCTATGCGACAGTGGCGTGTACGCCCACGACAGCCTTGGTCACTGCCGCCCAGACTGCGGAGAACAAGGGGCCAAGTGACTGGAATGACGTATCGAACTGGGGAACGGGGGTTGTGCCGGTCGCGACCGATGAAGTCATGATTGATACCGATCAGGATATCAGCTATGGGCTGGGCCAGTCATCCGTCGCGCTTAATTTTTTCCATGTGCAACCAGGGTCAACGGGCAGGATTGGCACCCGTGACCACTACCTACAGATCGGCATGACTGCCGGCAATCAGATCAAGGCGCAATTTGCGGGGACGGGCGAGGCGTTCGTTGATTTCGGTGAAGGCAAATTCGGCCTATGCACGGTACTCAATACGGCCGCGGCATCAGACAGCAGCAACTCGGGATTGCACCTGTTGGCTGAAGCCACAAGCTCACTCACCTTGGATATTCGTGGCGGCGACGTGGGCCTGGCGACATTCTCTGGCGAAAGCAGTGCAGTCAAAAGCGTCATCGTGAGTGAGCCTGGGGAGGTATCAAGCAAGTTTAGAATGGGTGACGGGGTATCGACTATCACGAATGTTGATGTGTCGGCAGGTACAGCGGTGATGAGCCGGAGCGGTGTTGCCGCGACGATAACGGCGATGAATGTGCAAGGGGGGACGGTAGTGCTGGAGGGCAATAAGCTCTTCGTGACTACGCTCAACCAGTACGGCGGCACGATCTATGCTGACAACATCAACAGCGAGTCCGGAATTACGACGTTGAATATCTACGCTGGGACTTTTGACACGACACGAGCGGCGAACTCTAGGGATATTGACGCGCTCAATATTTGGCCTGGCGGGACGTTTCTTAGAGCTGGTGACGGCGTGACTATAGGTGCTGGCCAAGTTGTGAACCTCCAAGATGTCGGGGCGCAGCAAGTAACGGTGGCGGCTATTTAGGCTCTAGTGCGGCTCCTGGAGAGAACATTCTGGGTGGAAGTCCCAGACGGGGGCTTGGCGATAAGGAGAGTTTGTTATGGCTAATAAGCGGCGGTCCAGACGTGGGCTAAACGGCGGGCTCAACGGCCCGACGGCGCATTTCAAAGCAGATCTTGGCAAGAAATACCCGAGGGGGCAGCTTGGGGGAACGGCCGCTAGGGACATTGCGGCGATGGGGCCATCGTCTCTTAGCGCGAATTACGGCCAAGCGTATGAAAGGCTCAGGGGAGGGGGAAAGCCCCCGCCGCCGCCCTCGCCGACACTGAGTAGGGACATGGCCAGGTTCTCCGCCACTTCCGGGAGGCCCCCGTATAACGTCTTTGGATACCACGGTCTCCAGAATCTCGCTGGAGCCGGCTCCCCACGTCGCGAGGTGAGGAAGCCACGGGCCGGCACTGATCTTCAGCAGAGCGAGTCAGTCCATCCCCCTGTCAGCCAAGCCGCTACTGCGCCGCCAGTTGACATCAGCGGCTATGGTGCCGGCCCCGGCAAGTGGGAACATCTGCCCAAGAACTTTGTCAGCCAAGCCGCTACTGCGCCGCCAGGTGGCCTCGGCGGCTATGGTGCTGGCCCCGGCAAGCGGGAACATCTGCCCAAGAACTTTGTCAGCCAAGCCGCTACTGCGCCGCCAGGTGGCCTCGGCGGCTATGGTGCTGGCCCCGGCAAGTGGGGCGTTGCCGCGGGGGCTGCGGGTGGAGCAGGAGACCAAAGCGGCGCTACTGCTCCGGTCGTAACCCAGGCGGTTGCCCAGCCTTCGGCGGAACAGCAAGCGCAGGTCAGGCGGGACACAGATCTATTGGAGCGAGGGAGGAAGTTTGCTATGGATACTCGCGGGACGACAGCGCCGCGGCAGATCTCGGCCCCTCGGCCGGATCAGCAGTATCCGCGGATACCGCCATCGGTCAGCGCCCCGTTCGCAGAGCGTAAAACTTACGGCGGGATGGGGGGCGACATTAGCAAGTCCTTGGTCGGCGGGTATGAGTCGGGGCACGCTGACGCATTGGCTGCTGGCAAGACGCCGGAACAAGCTCGTGCGGCTGGTATTCAGCGTCGAAGAGAGGTGGAGTCGCGTATTTCCCTCGTGCGAGCGAAGCTACAGTCTCCAGGCCCGGCTATCAAGGTCACTAATGCGCAGCTTGATGCGACTTACAAGGCGAACCCGAGGCTTGCCGATCAAGCAACGGAGGGGGAAACCCAGGAAGAGAGGGACTCGGCGATAAAGGAGCTGTTCAGGCTCGCGGAAGAAGCGGCCCAAGCGGAGCAGCCGACAGAACGACGCCCAGTGAAGCGGCAAACGGCCCGTGAGCTGTTCGGCGAGTTGGTCGTTCCGTATGCGTCTGGCAAGGCTCAGGCCGAGGCGCTAGCTAAAAGTCGAGCTGAACAGCAAAGGATCGCAGCGTGGCGAGATCCAGAAGTTCTTTCGGCGACCCTGGATCGCCAAGGGAGGGCAGACGTCGCAGTAATTAACGCAAGAAGCAAGATGGGCGTAGCGGGCATAGAGGCCCGCACCGATGCAGAGCGGCTTAGAGCCGAAGTTGAAGAAGAAAAGAATCGCCATAGTCTAGAGGTTACAAAGCATGGGCTAGCGGTTACAGAGCATGCGGCTCAAACCGCGCAAGACCAAGCCCAGCTTGATTTCGATAAGAGGGTTCACGCGGACACAGTTGCTTTGGAAAGAAAGATCGCTGCTGGCGATATTGACATGATTCACGCGGAAATCGCGAAGATTTATTACGGCATGCAGAGCGAAATGGTAGCAAGCCCGAAGATTCAGCGGGAACTGTTCAGCGCGATGCTCGACACGCATGCGAAATTAGTTCGTCAGTCGGGTAGTGATAGTAAGGCCCTGGCAACCAAAGTCCAGGTAATGCTTGACCAATTATACACCCAGTTGGTGTCGCAGAAATCGCCCCCACCGCCTAATCCTCCCGCTCCCAATAGGGTTACTGATGTGCAGATTACCGATTTCATGAATAACCCGCCCCCAGGGCACGAAGGCGATGTAGCTGTACTCTCGCAGGAACCTAGACCTGGAGACAGCCCGAGGCGATTGGCGGAGCTAGAAGAGGCTAAAAAAGTTGCGGCGGCATCAATGGCCGCGGCCATAAAGAATATGTAAATGCTGAAACGGCGACGAGGGCAGCCCATGTAGGACAAATTTATTGTGGCTTTAGATCCGACACAGACTGATCCGACACAGACTGATCCGACACAGACTGATCCGACACAACCTGGTCCGATACAGACCGAACCGTCACAAACAGATCTTGGGGGGCTTGACCGTCGCATCCGCGACGTGTTTTCGCGGAAGAGGCAACAGGATACTGCCGATGCCGATGCCCGGGTAGGCGATCTGTCGCGTCGAATCCGCGACATGGCGAGGGCAGCCAACGCGGCGGCAGCCAACGCGGCGGCAACGCCTCAGACGATTCGTTCCCAACTGAAGGCCCACGCGACTCCGCAAGCCTCGCATCCTGGCCAGGGGCTCGCTCCGCCCGTGGTGAGGGAAGCCCCAGCCCTAGCCGGTACCGAGGTGACGCCCGATGCCGAGCCTCTGTACGCCGGCCAGCCCGGAACTTGGGAATCTCTTGGAGCGGAGCCCCTTAAAGCTGATGAAGGCAAGCCTGGGCTATTCACGCCAGAGGCTCGGCATGAAATGGCGGAATCTGTCAGGAGAGGAGATGTCAAAGAGTTGCAGGGAATTGCGATGCAACTTCGCAAACTCGATGATGACCAGAAGGCGAGGGAGACCGCCGCTCGCCAGGCAGGCGTAGAAGGAGAGCCTCAGTTTACAGGCGATTTCGTATTGTCAGGGGGGAACGTCACTGAACGATCTCTTCTTATAAAACGTCGAACTGAGATTGAGGGACGAATAGCAACAAAATCGCTGGAGCCGAAAGGTTTCCAGGAAGTGACACGGGCAGCGTTTATGCGGGGCGAATGGATCCCATTCTACGCAGGCGCTCCAAAGCTCGTGCGGGCTATCGAGATCCTCAACGCGGTGACATCGGTGAAGAAGGGGGAGATGTCGCGAGACGACGTAGCCTTGCTCTTGGAGTACGACCGGGAATTGCGTCAGGAGACGAATTTCTCTACTGGCGTGGCTGAACTTTTGGTTCAGTTGCCGGCGTTCGCAGGCGAGATCGCTAGTACGGGCGGTGCGTATACGGCGGGGAGAGTAGTTACGAAGAAAGCCATCTACGCTGCCGTTCGCAAGGCGGTTGCTCGTTTCGCAAGCAAGGCTACTGCTGGCAAGGCAGGCACGGCTGCTGCTGTCAAAGGGGCTAGCAGTTTGGCAGGAGGCAGTCGGCTAGCACTTCGCCTTGGGCAAGCGGGCGGGATCGTTGGCGGAACGCTGTATCGGCTGCCGTTCTTCCCTCACCACGTTGCATTGAACACGGTTCGGAACATGACGGGCAAATCGATTCGTTTGTCTGACAAGGAAGGCGAGCAATTTAACCTGGCCGTGCATGAGGATGGCGACAACTTCCTAAAAGCGCTTGTTAAAGGTACGGGCAGCACTGTGGTGGAGCTGTGGTCTGAGATGGCTGGCAAGGGGATAGCGATTGCTGGGAAAATGATCCCTGGCGCGAAGGTTGGGCTGCTGAAGCTCCGGGCAATGAAGGCGGCGTTGATGACCCGCTATTTGCAGAAAGTCCCCGGCGCGAGGATGGAGAAGCTGTTCGACGAGCTTCGTACAAAGGGGGCCTGGCATGGCCCATTGGGAGAGATTGGCGAGGAGGAATTAGGCAAACTTGTGAGCTATGCGGTCCAGTTGGACGAGAAGTATGAATTCACGTCGCTGGAACAGTTCTTCCAAATGTACGTGGCGTTCCTCGTCCCCGGAGCTGCCCGGGCTGTGGTGGGAGCGCCGGTGCGCGTTGGCAAAGCGATCGAGAGAGCGAAGGAAGAAGAAAGACGTTGGGCTGCCAAACGTACTGATCCAACGGTTGCACAAGAACCACACGAAATGACGGCAGATCAGTTTAAGGCCGCCCCGACGCTGCCGACGCCGGCAGAAGGCAAAACGATTGTTTATCACGAACTGAAAGAAGAGGGCGAGCTTGACTCGGCGCTGGAAAGCGGGCTGCAAACGCCGAGGTTTTGGAGGAAGGCCAAGGCAGGTGAAGGGCCGAAGGGCGTCATCGTCGGCACAACTGATCCGTCGTCATACTCAGGCCAGGGTGTTGTGATTGGCGTGGAAGTCCCGAACAGCCAGGTCACGGCGGTCGAAGGGGAAGGCGTTCATATCACCAGGGACGTTGCCGCGGACCAAATCGTTTACGTAGACCGCCTAGCGTCATCGTCTGCCTCGGATTCTACCGCCGGCCCCCTTTCCTCCGAGCGAGTCTCAGAGCATGCGTCTGAGCACCACCGCGCCTACGTAGAAGACGCCCTTGCCAAAGGCAAGCCCGTTCCCGCGGAAGTCCTTGCCGACTATCCCGATCTCGCTGCGCCACTCGCTGTTGAGGCTGAAGACGTAGCCGCTGCCGAGGCGGCCCGCGGAGCACAGGCTTCACTGCTCGGCATAGATGAAGCTGTTGAGAGAGGCAGGATAGACGAGGCCGCTGCGACAGTCGCCCGTTATCTGTTGACGGAGGTTGACCCGGATTTTGATCTGAACTCGACGCTGGAAATTTCAGCGGCAATCGCGGTTGCGACAGCAGAAGCGGAAGAGAAAGGCGGATATGTCCGAGCGCCAGGAGAAGTGGCGGCAGCCAGAATTGCTGGCGAGACAGTATCTAGTGGCCAAGGCGACCAAGTACGGACGGCAGTCTCGCTCTACAAGGGCCACGACGCAGATACTGTCGTCGAAGAATGGTATCACCGGGCGTACGACCGCCTCGGCGCGAACGACAGGGCCGCATACCAAGAATATCACGACAACAGTGGGGACGCTCGGCCGGTCAATGAGCATTTCGCACAAGAAGGCAAGAACTTTTTCTTCACCAAAAAGCTCTACAGCGGGGCCGCGAGCTTTAGGCCGGTATTCGAGCGGATCCAAGAGGCGCTCCTGGGTATTGCCCGCAAGATCGGCGGCATCAAGGGGGCAAACGTCCCCGAGGCGATCGAGAAGCTCTACAGGACGGCTGGTGAGCCTCGTGCTGCCATGCCCGTTGCCAAACCATCGCCTGGCCAAGCTGCCTCCACTGCTGCTGTTCGTGAGGCTGCTCCTCCTGTCACACCCACTGGCCCCACCGCCGAGGCCCCATCGCCGACAGATGTACGCGCCCCCACGCCCCCCGATGCCGAGCGCCGCTCCTACCAGATACGGCCCGCCGCCGTCACGCCAGAGCAAGACCGAAGGTACATGGCGGCTGTTAAAGCAGGAAATACCAAGGCGGCGCAGAAGTTGGTGGACGCGGCGGCTAAGAAGGCTTCCGCATTGACGTTCGATAGCGAAGGCGGGCCATCGTCGGATGCTACTGCCTACAGTGCGAGAAGAAAGTCACCTCCCGATAATACGGAGAAGCGATACAAAGCGTTTAGGGTCGTGGGCGGCCACCTTCGCTCGCTCTACGCGACGAGCGAAGACAACGTCCCGATGGGCGTGTGGCTCGACGCCAAGGAGGGCGGCGAACCGTTCGAGGTAGAAGGAAGAAAGTATATTAAAGGCAGGGGCATGGACCGTCTTGCCTACCGACCCGGATGGCACACCGGCACGCTGCCGTACAATCCGCAGGGGGCAGGGAGGATAGACGAAAGATACGATAAAAAGAATCCGACACCGGCACACCCGTACAGGCACGTCCTGTACAAAAATATCGTGATTGCGGAGGTCGAGATTGCGGCGGATAAAAACTACCAAAAGGAGTATGAGGAGGATGCCGTAAGAGTTAAGGGCGGTCCAAGGAAGGGTGAGATCAACGAGAATTTGTCCGGCCTGCGATACGTCCCAAAGGATGGCTACTACGACTACGCGACAAGCGAAACCGCCAGAGCGACACCGGGCAACTGGTCTATCTCAGGAAGCATGAAGATCAACAGGCTGCTGACCCACGAGCAGGCGAGCAAGATTCTGAGTGGCAAGGGCGTAATGCCTCAGTTGCGGGTGGACGGCGGAGAGTTCGTGAATGACAACGTAGGAACTGCCACCGAGGCATCCGACGCGAGTAGGTTCAAACTCCGCGACCCCATCACCCGCGACGACGCCGGCAAGGTCATCCCCCTTAGCCAGCGGTTCGACCCGACGAAGGAATCCATCTCCTACCAGATACGGCCTGGGGAAGTCACGCCAGAGCTGGGAACGGGGAAGCAGGTATTTAATTTCACCGTCATGTCGGACAAAATTGACATTATCCGAGACATGGCAGGGAGAGGGGATATCGCAGGATTGCAGGAGGCTAACCGAGCAGTGGTTCGCCACGCCCTGGCTGACGTGCCGCCTAAGAGCTACAAGGTTGAGGTAGAAGATGTCCAAGGGGTTTGGGAAGGGACAACCGAGCCAGCCGTAGCTGTCAAAGTGGAGGCTAAAAGCGAAGGTGCGCTTAATGCTATTCGGTCACGCATGTCGGCATTGGGTGCGATGTTTGACCAAGACGAAGTTCACGAAATTGAGTTGGACGTAGATGTCCCTGGGAACATTGGTTTAGGCGGGCGGGCTGGATTCGATCATTATCAGCCGTATGCCATAATCACACTAGACAGGGGAGCAAGCTGGAGCGAGGTGGAAGACGCCAGGGTGAAGTCGGGGATTATGGGGGCATCGTTTGATGGCGTAAATATACTGGTCTATAATACCCACGAGACCCCACAGGTTTTTGCAAAAAGAGTTCTAGCTTTACTAGGAGCCATCAATGACGCAGGACGAATTCGACCGTCTGTTAAACGAGGGACTGCGAGAATTCGGCGCAACGGTCGAACGCATTCCACCAAAGAAGGCGTCATCGGGTACGCGGAAGGTTCAGTTCTTGATGGCGAATCATCCCCGCTCGCAACCGACCTCGCCCTCCGAATCCTTCGACACACCGGCGGGCGACTGACAGCACCGACCGCCCGTTCGCTGTTCACCAGGGAGGGCCTGACCCCCAGGCAGATCGCAACGCAGCGGGAGATTGCCGACGATTACGAGGCTGCTCCAGACAACGACCTATCGAATCCCATCGTCCAAAAATCCTACGACGCTCTAAATGTTGCCCTTGTCGAGCAGTGGTATGACATTATCGATGGCAACATCAGGATAGAGTTTGTCCCCTGGAAGCGTACCGAAGGCGGCAAGGTCGTTGAGAAAGAGCCGTACCCTAACTCCAGGGCAGTTGTAAAAGACATTAGGCAAAACCGCAATTTGCGGGTGCTGCTGACAACTCCCGAAGCTTTCGGCCCAGAGGGAATCGACTTCTCTGGTCACCCATTGCTAGAGCAGTCAGGGATTTCCGGGCAGGTCATGGACGAGAACGGGAAGTTCTCTGAACAGGAGGTAACCTACAACGACGTATTGAGGGCGGTCCACGACGCGATCGCTCACGGGCTTTATGCGGACTCTTTCGGCCCCATAGGCGAAGAGGGTGCATGGAGGGCTCACGTTGCAACCATTGCCGACCCATGGGCGAGATGGGCGATTACTACTGAAACAAGGGCACAGAACTCTTGGATTAACTATGGCCCTCCGGTTAGGGATGCGACTGGGGGAATAGAGTTCGATGCCGGGGCTCCGGGGCATGTTCCCATAAAGGAGCGTGGGTTCGCCTCGCAAAAGGCGATCCTACTTCCGATTAAGCATATCTTGACCGGCAACAAGGCGGTTGACGCGCCGACACAGCAGCTCATTGAGTCCTTAGACGCCAACGAAAAGCGGGGCAGCCTTCTACCCGAGCGGCAGATGCGGCACGCCGACGCTCCGGTCGCCGAGCGCCGCTCCTACCAGATACGGCCTGGGGAGGATGCCGGACGCCATGCCGCCGTGGCCGAGGGGATCCTGAGCCTTGGCGAGGAGGGGGTGCTCAGGGAGGAAATCAAAATATACCCAGAGGCCAGGACTAACGAGGACCGGGAATCGAAAAGGATCCTGGCGTACGACGCATCCAGGTACATGGAGGACGAGTATGTGGCGCTGGGTTTCGAGCCGATGCCGAAGCCGAACGAAAAACTGACTGACAAGCAAATGGGTATTCTTGCCACGCGGCTTGCCAAAGAGGCGAGGTTGGCAGAGAAGGAATCGTCCGACGCAATTGGCTGGTATTTCGATAAGGTCTACGAAGCCCTCCAGACCATGTCTGAGTTCCTGCCAGGTCTTATGGTTAAGTCGGAGAAGCAGTTTATTTTTAAGGTGTCCTTGGCGATCACAAGTGACGGGGAAAAGGTTGTTGAGAACTTCCGTAAGGCGGTTCGCGTGTTTGGCGGCTGGAACAAGGACGCGAAGAAACGACCACTGAAAGTGTCGAGCCACCGATCGGGCGTCAACAAGAACCTTGCATTAGTCGGGGCATTGGTCAAGAAGTACGGATGGGAGTCGGTTGACCGGTTCTTCGCGAAGACGTACACGGTTCGGCAGTTGAAAGAGGCCGGGTTTGATGTGACTGGCGAGGCGGTGACCGAGACGGTTTACGGCGCTTCGATCCTTGGCCCCAAGATCGGCTCGTTCTACAGCAACCTGAGTGGCCGGTTCGACACGTTGACCATGGACTTGTGGTGGACCAGGACGATGGGCAGGCTGATGGGGGTACTGACCTTACACAACGAGAGATTGGTAAAGGAGAACATGAAAGACATGCGGGGCCTCCTGAGTACAGAATATCTGAAGGAGTTTAAATTCGATAAAAAAGAGGTGGAAGATAGCGATGAAGTCGCATTGCAGTATGCCGTTAAGCTCAAGGCCCATAACGGCACGATATTCACCAAGTATTCCACCAGCAGTCTCAAGGAATCCCTGGAGGATGGTAAGGAGTATCTTGGCGTTGCGAATGTGGAGGCGTCGACGAAGGAGATCACAGAGCCAACCAGCCAAGCGTCTCTTAAAGATCTGATGGACTGGAACGAGGCGCGCCCTGCCAATACTGGGGTCGTAATAACCAATGCGATGATCGTGCAGGCGGTGCTGACTCAGCAAACAGAGCAAAACAGGGTTAAAACTGACGAGTTCAAGAAGGCCAAGAGGGTCTACGCGAACTCATTTGGCCTGTACAACGCGCCCGGAGGGTCTACTGACAGAACGCAACAGAGGAAGGTAGCCCAGCGGGCAATTGAAATCTTCAACAAGGGCAGGGCGGTAAAGATTACTACTGCGGATTTCCAAGCGCTCCTGTGGTATCATGAGAAAAGGATATGGAACGGCCTCCACGTATCAGGCAATGAAGGAGATATCGATTATGCCACAGCGGCAAAACAAGTCGGAGAAGAGATCAGGCGAGGCCACAGCAAGAAAAAGGAAGATGGACCAACCCTTAAGATCCCCGGACTACCAAAGCGTACAAGAACATCAAGACGATTGGAGCAGGAGAAATCCGACCGGAGTGGTGCTCCGGGGGGCGGATTATTTGATCAAGCAGATGTTGAAAGAGGAAGGAAAAAGGAAGCAGTAGAGGAGAAGGTAGAGGGGGCGTTCCCGGAGGCCCCCGGCATCTTGGTCCATCCAGACGTGGTGAAGCTGTATCAGCGTAAGAACGTCGGTTGGGATCCAGCGAAATTAACGCAGAAAGATATTGAACTCTTCAAGAAGACCGGGAAATTCGAGACGAAGGCCAAGAGGGGCAAGAGGGGCAAGGGGCCCACGATTGCCAAGAAGAAAGCGACGGCCCCCGCGAAGCCCCAGAAACCTGGCCCCGAAACCCGCACCTCCTATCAAATAAAACCAGGTGATCCGATAGAGGTCGAGATGGCCCAGGTGGCAAGATGGGGCGCTGCGCAAATCCTGGAGTCTGGCAAAAGCTTTGAGCCATGGCTGAAAGCCATGCGGGATCAGTGGGGCGTTGAGTTCATGAAAGGGAACGCCCGGCGGCTTTGGTACCAGGCGAACATGATGGCCAATGTGGAGCCCCGGAGATGGAAGCGTCCCAAGGATGTTATCGAATACGTCGCTGGCCTGAAAAAGGAGGGGGAGGTTGCCCTGACTCCCCGGGAGGCACTTGCGTACGCATTGAAGCACGAGGCGAAAGGGGCTAGGACAGCGCATCGTGCCGGGCAAGCAGCGACCGCGAAGGCAACTCGCGCCGGGGAAAAAGAGACTGCGAAAGCAACTCGCATCGGGAAACAAGAGACTACGAAAGCAGTCCGCGCCGGGGAAAAAGCAGCTAAGAAAGCGTATCGAGCCGGGCAGCTAGATCTGTTAGCGGCACATCAGGAGCTGTTCGAGTTCGCCAAGGAGCATCTCCCGATAGAGGAGCAGCGGAAGATCATCCCCGCTATTTCAGGGGCCAGGACACAAAAGCAGCTTGCTAACGTCATAGTGGCGACGAACCGCATTCTTGCGAATTACGAGAAGAGATCGGCAATCGAGGAGTTCGAGAAGGCGAAAGGCCGCATCAGAAAAAAAGGTCTCAAGATCCTCCCCCAATACAAGAAAAAGATCTTTGAGATTCTGGATAGCATTGCGGGATCTACGCCTGGGGGAGGCGTCATTAAGTCCATGGAGTCGCTGGAGAAATTTCTTAAGAACGAGGAGGATCCAGACGTTCCGTATTCTACGGTCGCAAAAATGCTGTCGGTGCTGAAGATCGAGGCGGGCGAGACAAAGCTATTGAGGCAAATGGAGGCCGGGGATATCAGGGCCATCACGGCTACTCTGGAGCACCTGCTCCACCAGAACGCGATGATGGGGAAGATGCTCGGCAGGCGGAAGGCCGAGAAGGCGGAGGATCTTCTAGCAAAGATAATGGATGAGGCGGCAGCACGGAATAAGGAAATCCTCCGTAACCGGTCGGCAGGTGCCATTCGGGAGGAGGCCGCGGCCCCGAAGCAGGGCAACGCTAAATGGGCGGTGATTTCGGCCCAGTTGAGCATGGATACGAAGCTGAACGCGGTGTTTGGGAGGGTCAACGAGTCGGGCGTTCCTACGGAGGCGTACAAGCTGTTCTTTGAGGACTTGCAGGCGGGCGACCGCAAGTTCATGCGTTTGCGGTTCCGGTTCGAGGATGCATTGAAGGCGGCGCTTAAGAGCGTGCGGTACAAGACTGGCAGGCTTTTGAAAGATGGCTTGCCCGAGATTGTGACCGAGGCGGTAACGACGGAAGAGCTGGACGAGTGGTCGGAGCCGTTCACGGCAAAGCGGAAGAAGCCGCTGGGCAAGGCCAAGCGGGTTACGATTGAGTTGCCTAGCGCCTACGAAGACATTGCCGTGACTACAAAGGATGGGCAGATCAGATCTACCCGGCAGATGCGGCTTAGGCGGCAGCCGCTGCCGAGTATCGAAATGAGCGTGGGCGAGATGATCAACTTGTATGCCCAGTGGCAAGATCCTGACACTAGATATCAGTTGACCCGGAACAATTCGGGCGGGATCGTGTTTGCCCGCTTGGCCACGCAGGACACGCTTCGCCCTGCGATTCTCCGCGCCGCTGACGTTAAAGCAATCATCGCCAAGATGACGCCAAAGCAGAAGGCAGTTGGCGACATACTGGTGGAGTTTGTCAACGGTGATCTCGCCACGGAGTTCGATAAGGAGTGGATCTCGCAAAAGGGATTCTCGATCGTGAACCCTGGCCGCACGTATTACCCAAGATCGCGTGGTGCTGAGTTCGTTAAGGCCGATCGCGACCCGTCAATCCAGATGAAAGACGCGGTTAGCATGCGGCTGGATCAGCAGGGCATTATGAAGGAGCGAACGGGCGGCACTCAGCCGATCGTGGTCAATGACGCATTCGCTCACATCACGGGGTATGTGAACCAGGTCACGGCGTTTATGGGCAAGTCCGAGCCGGCGAATAATGCACTAAAACTCCTCGGGAACCCGAATTTGCGGGGCATGCTGTTTGAACGGATGAAATGGCCTAATGAGTTCATCGAGGATCTTAAGAACAGGATCATCACCTATCGCGGCATGGACGTGGGGCAAAACGAGAAGTTCGAGTCCTGGGCCAGGGGACTAATGACTCGGTTCCATGTCGGGGCGTTGGGTGCCCGCCTGCATATTGTGCTGTACCAGGTTCCGAGTTACATGCTGGCTATGACCGTGATCAAGGCGAAGCATCTGGCGCACAAGCCGGTGGCGATGACAAAGGCACGGCGTCAGGAGATGAGCGAGGCGTCATCGGAGTTGCGGACCCGTATCGAGGGGCGGTCAGCGCAAATCATGACCCCGTATCAAATCGGCAGCACCGTTCGGAATTTCTGGACGGGCGAGGACGAGACATGGGATCGCGTTAATAACGTGATATTGAAGCCGATCCATGCCGCCGACATGTTTGTGATCGCCAACATCTGGGAGGCAGCGAAGCTGGAGGGCCAGGACCAGGGATTGACTGGCGAGAAACTGATTGAGCATGCCGCCCGTCGTACGGAGACGACTATTAGCAGGACGCAGCCTTCATGGGATCTGTTGTCAGCGCCGCAGATGGCCGTTGAGGGCCGGAAAGATCTCGGCCAGCGAATGCTGACTCTGTTCAGTTCCCAAACCGGCAAGCTCGTAAATATGGCTGCGAACGCGGTGATTGATTACACCCATATCGAGAAGGGCAAACGGACAGCCGCAGACCGGGCCAAACTGGCCGTGGGTGTGGCGGTGCCCCTTTTTATCCAGTCAGCGTTGATCGAGTTTATCTATAGGGGCGTAACGTCACTCTTGCGTGCAGGCATCCCGGATCGCGAAAAAGAAACGTGGTTTTGGAAAATCTGGCAGGTAGCAAAGAGATCGGTCAGCATGTTCCGCGGCTACGGTACGGGCCTGGAAGCAATAATGAGTGTTGCCGAGTGGACTGTGCGGAAAAGCGCAGGGGTTGCCCAATCGCGGGTACGCGGCTTGCCGCTCGGCGAACTGGCCAAGGACGTGCTTGAGTCGGTGTCGGAGATCACAGAAGCGATTGACGAGGCGGCGCACGACGAGCGTTACACGGAGCCATGGCGAGCGGGCAAGTCAAAGGCGGTGGAGAGCCTGTGGCAGGCCAGCAGGCCCGTTACCCAGATCGTTGGCTTCTTCGGCGTTCCAGTAGCAGGCGTGATGCAACTCTTGCAACGCTGGACGAGGCCGCGGACGGTGCAATATTATTCAGCCATGCTCCGCGATGCTGTAAAGTGGGACGATAATGAACGCTTGCAGCATGCCATGGATTCGCTGGAAGAGTTGGGCGTTTCCATAGATTCAATTGATAAGCGAGTGGATCGTGCAGAAGAGAAGCGGGCGAGAGGCGAGTAGATCGCCGAGCCACGGCCCCAATATTTAAGCGGCGTTAATCGCCATCGCAATCAGCTCAATAGTCGCTGTAGTGTGGAGCTGGCCCGGGGTGCAACGCAGCAACCGCCAGCCGTTCGCCGCGAGCAGGTTGTATTTTTCCATGTCCTTGATGAACCCGCTCCCCCGGGTGTGGCGACCCTGCTTCCACACGCCGCCCTCCTGTTCGAGTGCCAGTTTGCGTTCGGGCCAGGCGTAATCGAGCCGAAATTTCCGGTTGGCGAGGAATTTGAATTCAGTGTCGGGCATGGGCAGCCCAGCTTCGGCCAGCATGAATCCGAATGCGGCGTCCATGTCTATTCGCCACCGCCATCGTGTTGGGTGTTGCTTAGGCTCTGGTACATGAGAAACCGCAGGGTGGTCAACGCGCTTGTCGTAGCGGAGAACCCGGCCATCGCACTACGCAGTGTCGTTGACTGGTTTTGTAGCACACGGGTTTTCAGCTCGTTCAGTTCGGCTTCCGTCAATCGGCCAAGCCGGCTGTTGACCTTGAATCGCAAGGAATTCCTGGATTTGT
>Ga0310342_100001428_pt1 | contig 14837 bp, 11 predicted proteins | sample S15DNA20500_MG_FD_206155 | JGI IMG/M metagenome (GOLD analysis project Ga0310342, IMG submission 206155) | Marine microbial communities from station ALOHA, North Pacific Subtropical Gyre - S1503-DNA-20-500_MG | ecosystem: Environmental > Aquatic > Marine > Oceanic | place: Pacific Ocean: North... | reverse complement strand
ATCTCGGAGAAAATGACTGTCCGTAAAACCAGTCGAAACCGATGGGACGAGACTGGCTCCCGGAAAATGCTCACGGGTCACGTCCTCAATTAGCTGAAACAACCCCGTTTCGGCTGAAGACTGCGCCGGCGTGAAGCTCATAAGTGTCCGGACGCCAGCAGAGTCGCCCAGAACGCTTTGTAGCTCTCCAAAAAATGCTTCCGGGTCTTGGTCCGGAAGGAGTCGGCAATCGAGTTCGGCCCAGGCTTCGGTCGGGACGACATTGATCTTGTTGCTCCCACTAAGTCTTGTGATGGAACAAGTGTTACGTGTAAGAGCAAAGTGTGAAGGATTGTGAAGAAGCAGTTCGTTGGACACGCCGTCAGTACGTATTGCCGTGTCCATATCGGCATAACGGTCCTTCCACTCTGGCAGCATCAAGGGAGCGAGCCCTCTGAAGTAACGATCCACGGCTGGAATGACACGAGCCTCAAACTCGTGCACACGCAGTCGGTCGAGTGCAGCCACGAGTCGGGTGACCGCCGTCGATGCCAGCGGTCGCGACCCGTGCCCAGGCTGGCCACGGGTTGTCACCCGAATCCAGTACGGCACTTTCTGTGTCACTTCGACGGCAACCTGGACATGCTCGTTCACCACAGTGCCTCTTCCACCCTCGTTCAGTACGTAGCCAACCCCGTTGAACAGTTCGGATCTCTCTTCGACAAGCCAACCGACACCAAAGTAGCCACCGGCCTCCTCGTCAGCGGTGGCCAGGTAGATCACGTCACGGTCTAGTGTTGCGCCTGAGCGATGCAGGCGAAGAAAGGCTGCCAATTGCACGATGCCAAGCGTCTTGGTGTCAAGCGTGCCACGCCCGTAGACAAACCCGTCCCGGACCTCCCCTGACAGGGGATCTGTCGACCAGTAATTGGGATCGGCTGGCACAACATCGATATGATGAAGCAGTAGCAGCGCCGGCTCGTCACCACCCTCGATCCGAGCCCAGATGTTACCCCGCCCTGGCGCAGACTCCGCCATCTCGTAGGCAACACCCTCGGCATCAAAGATGCCAGCCAGAAACCGTACCCCTTCGATTTCATTGCCAGGTGGATTAATAGTGTCAATTTGAATGTATTCCTGAAGCCACTTAACCGCCTGGTCGGCAAGATCCCCGGCCGAGTCTTGGGTCACCACCGGCACCACAGAAAGAACACCTGCTATGAGTATCCCAGTTACACGCATGCCAATAATCCACTCGAATTCAAAATCTCATTGACTGGCCGGGAAAATCCGCGAACTAGAGAGCATTCTAGTCGATCCAAAGAAGTCCTTAGGTGCCGAATAACGTCTTCTGGCAAGAAGGGATAAATGGCGGAGGGACTGGGATTCGAACCCAGGAGCGAGTTTCCCCGCTAACGGTTTTCAAGACCGCCGCCTTCAACCGCTCGGCCATCCCTCCTTAACTCCGTTGGTGATCCCGACGACACCGAACGGTCTTGTGCCCGGATCATTCTGTACGCGACAGTCCCACAACGCCTTACTCCATCTTCAACGTATGGGTTCGATAATCTCCAGACCGCCCATGTAGGGGCGGAGAACCTCGGGTATTACGACCGAGCCATCGGCCTGCTGGTTGTTCTCCAAGGTCGCGATCAAGGTTCGTCCAACTGCTAGGCCAGAGCCGTTAAGAGTGTGGACGTACTCCGCCTTCCCGCTACCGTCCGGACGGTACTTGATGTTGGCACGCCGCGCCTGGAACGCTTCCGTGTTACTGCAGGAGGAAATCTCGCGGTATTTCTGTTGACCGGGCAACCACACCTCTATGTCATAGGTCTTGGACGCCGCAAAACCCAGATCGCCGGCGCAAAGGGCGACAACACGGTACGGAAGCCCGAGTCTCTTCAACACCGTCTCGGCGTGCCCGGTCAATACTTCAAGTGTCTCGTATGATTCCTCTGGTCGCGTGTAAGCAACCAGTTCCACCTTGCCGAACTGGTGCTGGCGGATAAGTCCACGCACGTCAGCACCGTAAGAACCCGCTTCACTACGAAAGCAGGGTGTATAAGCTGTATATTTCCTCGGCAGTTCGCGACCATCCAGGATTTCGCCCCGGTGTAGATTCGCCAGCGGGACTTCCGCGGTCGGAATGAGATACAGGTCCCAATCGTCACTGATCTTGAACAGATCCTCCTTGAATTTCGGTAGTTGCCCGGTGCCGATCAGTGACTCGGGGTTGGCAAGGAATGGTGGCTCAACCTCGATGTAACCGTGTTTGGTCGTGTGAAGTTCGAGCATGAAATTAGCGAGTGCGCGCGCCAGTCTGGCACCCGCTCCCATCAGCACAGAAAACCGCGCCGCCGCCAACTTGACGCCACGTTCGAAATCGATAATTCCGAGGTCAAGTCCTAGATCCCAGTGTGCCTTCACTTCGAACTTGAAGACAGGCCGGTCGCCATGCCGGCGTGTCACAATGTTGTCAGCCTCACTGGCACCCACCGGCACACTCTCGTGGGGTAGGTTGGGAAGCTCCATCAGAATAGCTTGGCGTGCCCGCTCAACCTTCTGCAACCTCGCTTCTTGCGCCTCGATCGCAGCCGCCTGCCGCTGCCCAATCGCCATGAACTCGTCTACTGGCTGACCGGCACGTTTCGCCTTGCCAATTTTCGCGCCCAGCTCTTTCCTCGCACGACGGGCCTCCTCCAACGCCGGAAGAATTTCACGCCGCTCATTGTCCACACGACGTAGCTCGGCAATCGCCTTTCCAAAGCCGTTGCCCCGCAAGCCAAGTCGCTCTTCGACGTCAGATTCCTGTTCACGAAACAAAGCTGGATCAAGCATCGTCTACATTCTACCTGTCCTCATTCCGTCATCCTGAGTTAGCATCGGTTCGAATGCCAGGATCACGCGCTATCCGGAAGGTCGTCTTCCCGGCCGCAGGCCTAGGAACCCGTATGCTACCGGCTACCTGCATCCTGCCCAAGGAGTTGTTGCCGATCCTCGATAAACCAATCATTCAGTATGGTGTCGAAGAAGCACTGGCCTCGGACCTGACCGAGATCATACTGGTCAGCGGTCCGGGCAGGACGATACTCAAGGACCATTTCGACCAGCATCCCAAACTGGAAGAAATCCTTGCAAGGCGTGGTAAGTCAGCCTTATTGGACGGTCTGCGAGCAATCTCGGAACGGATGAACTTATCTACCGTGCTCCAGGACGAACCGCTCGGGCTCGGACACGCCGTTCTCGTCAGCCGCGAACTTGTTGAAAATGAGCCGTTTGCCGTAGCGCTAAGTGATGACGTGATCGATGCTGAACCGCCTGCACTCCGGCAGATGCTCTCAGTGTTCGACCTCGTGGAAGGCCCGGTGTTGCTTGTCGAACGCGTACCCCCTGATGCTTTACACCGTTACGGGGTCATCGATGGAGAACCCATCGGGGACGGTCTGTTCCGTGTGAACAATCTCGTAGAAAAACCTTTACCAGAAGACGCGCCTTCAGAACTGGCCATCATTGGTCGATATCTATTGACCCCCGATATCTTCGACGCCCTTGAAGACACGCGTAGGGACGATGGAGGGGAAATCCAACTCACCGAGGGGCTCCAGAAACTACTCGAGACCCGTCCGATCCACGCTGTAGAACTAAACGGCATCCGCCAGGACGCGGGAAACAAGCTCGGCTACCTCCGTGCCATCCTTTACTACGCGCGGAAACACCCGGAACTCGCGGAATACTTGTCGGACCTAATGCGGACCGTGGAATTAGAGAATCCGCCTCTGTAGTACGTCACTAATCAGCGGTCGGTAAATGCGACGTAATTCGTACGTTGATCCTCAGGTCTTACTGCTTGGGGACGCAGCGTCCCCTGCTGACGATTCTTTCGCCGTCTTCGATGACCCGGTCGGGGTTCCTGCGTCGCCAGATTTCGTGTCTGGTTTGTCCGTCTTCTTCTCTTCTTTTGAGCCCTTTCCGCCTGGTGCCTCGGTCTCGGGCGCAGTGCCTCCAGCAGCACCCTTCTTTGCATAGTCGGTTACATACCAACCGGTACCCTTGAATTGGATCGCTGGCGAAGAAGGCAGCTTTCGCACCGTCCCGTCACATTTTGGACAAGCGGTAAGGAGAGGATCCGAGAACTTCCGAATTTGTTCGAAACGATGCCCGCAGGAATCGCACTGATACTCGTAGAGTGGCATTCTGCCGTCCGTGCCCCCGGACCGTCACCCCACCGGAGGAATCACCCCCTCCCGCCCAAACGGATCAACACGACGTGATAACGATCCGATAGTAGAAGGACCCAATAGTAGCCGGTCGCCAAGCGAAGCGTCAATCGAGTAAATCGTCGCCGGTATCACCGACCAACAGCATACGGTGCAACCACAACGGAATTGAACCTTGCCCAAGCAAGCGATCGTGAAACGACTTGAGCGTGAACCCGGAACCCTCGCGCGCCAGCAGGTCGTCTCGAAGTTTCAGCAATGCCAGCCGGCCGACCGAATAAAGCACGTAATCAGGATCAAATGTTCCGCGCTCGGCCTCCCGACGAGCACTGCCCTCACCGAGATAGGCTTGCCTCCGGAAGAAGCATACTCCCTGCTCCACCGACATGTCCTCAGTATGCAGCTTAATCCCGACCACCATGCGCGCCAGGCGCAGAAGTGCTTCGACGATCTGCCCTAGTTCGACCGTGTCATCCCCACTGGCCAAGCCGGCTTCAATCATCATCTGCTCGCAGTAGTGCGCCCAACCTTCTGTGAATGACACCGGGGCGAACAAATTCGACTTGCGGAGTCTAGACTCAACCTTACGCTGGTGATAAAAATGGGAAAAATGCCCCGGATACACCTCGTGCACGGACACCGACAATAGGGTGGCAAGGTTAAGATCACGCAGGTGCTCCTCTCTGCGCTCCGTAGACCAGGCCTTGTCGACGTCCGTGACGTAGTAGTACGACGGGAGTGACTTCGGCTCGAAAGGCCCTGGCATCCACACGCTGGCTAATGCCCGGCGATAAAAGTCCGGGGTCGCCGCGACAATAACCTCGTCACCATCCGGCACGGTGACGAGTGCGTTCCGCTTTACAAAGGCCAGGAGATCTCCGAGTTGGGCGCGGGTAGCCTGAACAACCTGGCCTGGCAACGGATGCCGCGTTTTCACCTTGCTCCAGACGTCAGCCGGCTCCGCTCTCGCATCGATTCTCCCGGCGACATCCTGGAACTGTTCTTGGGTCTTGGTAAGTTCACGCTCCGCGATCGCAAGAAGCCGCTCGGCGGAAAGCGAGATTCCGTCCCGATGACGGAACCGGCCTTCGAATCGATCGCGCCCAAGTCTGAACGTGGCACGACTCCTTGGGGCCAGGTCGTCGCGCAGGTGGCTGGTGTATCGACGGATGGCAGTTGTTGCCGCTGTCGCCGCGTCAGCGAGGTCCCCTAGGAGGTGTAAATCTTCAAGCTCATGGAACGCACGCGGGAGGTCCCGCTCAATGAAAGCCGTGACTCCATCGAACGTTTCCGCCCCAGTCTTGACGAAAATACCAGGCGGGTCCTTAACGTTAGCCTCAGCTGCTTCAATTAACCTGGGCGCTTGTCGCAGCTTCGACACGACCCGCCGTGCACGTTCCTCGATTGGGGCGTATTCGAACAAAGCCTGACCAGCCAGCCCCGTTGCCAGAAGTTCCGCATAGTGCCGGGGATCGCGCTCCCAGGAACGGACTTCCTCCAACTCGAACAGCTGACCCTTGATGTGATCAGCTAGCGCTCTTCGCTCTAGTTGTTCCTCAGTCGTTAAACTACGTGTCAAGATCTGGTCGAGGCGACGGGCGAATCCTCCAAGGTTGCGCACCTGCACCTCGATGGCCGACCGAGACAGATCTTCGATCCGGTCATCGTGAGTGTGGACCCCGTCACAAGAAGCTGCCGTAGGCGAGCTCTCGTGCAGGAAATCTAGGAACTCGTTGGCAAAATGCGATAGCGGTTCCGTTGTGTACATACGGCCTCGCCTCAACAGCCTCTCGTGACCCGACTAACCGTGTCCGGACACTGATCGTTACTACCCTGAGCCTCAAAGGAGACGAATCCGTACCGGCGTCGAGACGTCTCTTGGGATGTTACAATACCGGGCCTCAAACAGGCTTTCCTTCCGAATCTTTCAATGTCTGGTACGCTCTACCTCATCCCAACACCAATCGGAAATCTCGAAGACATCACCTTCCGCGCGATCCGGATTCTCAAGGAGGTCCGACTGATCGCGGCCGAGGACACACGCCGGACCTCCAAGCTGCTCCGACACTACGGCATCACCACTCGGACTACCAGTCTCCACGAACACAACGAGCAACGGAAATCCCTAAGTCTCGTACATCGTCTCCTGAAAGGAGATTCCGTTGCGCTTCTATCTGACGCCGGGACTCCCGTTATATCAGACCCTGGTCTCCTTTTGGTACGGCGGTCGCTCGACTCCGAAATCGCTGTAGTCTCACTCCCGGGACCGTCCGCTGTAACCACAGCTCTAATTTCTACAGGGGCTCCCACAAACACCTTTACTTTCGTTGGCTTTCCCCCTCGCAGGTTAAATGCCAGAAAAAAGTGGTTTGAGGCACTTGCAGAACAGTCCGGAACATTGATCTTTTTTGAATCACCTCATCGGCTCATCACAACTCTCAAATTATTAGCGGTCTATTGGGGCGATCGGCAGGTTGCTCTTTGTCGTGAAATGACTAAGATACACGAATGTTTGGTCGTTAGACCTATTTATTCGCTTCTTGAGGTCGTCGGTTCACCTCGAGGAGAATACACCTGCGTTGTCTGGCCAACTTCAAGAAATGAAACGCCAACTTTACAACTACCAGATGCCACTAAACTCCTCAAAGAAATGGCTGTTCTGGTAAGGACAAGTAGTTCTAGAAGGGCTGCCATTAGAGAGCTCGGACAGGAATATGGACTGACTGCAAGACAGATGTATTCCCAGATTGAAAGGGCTAAATTAATAGGTCAAAAAACATAAAAATGGTCTACATGTCACTGCCCGCCATCATCATTGACCGAGCCACCGTTGTCTGTTATGGTTCGCAGTCGATTCGTCCCGTCGGTGGACCAGCCACTGTGGGGGTCTTCCGAAGGAGTTCCGATGGCCAAGCAACGTCGGCCGCCAAACAGACGCACCGCCGCAGCAAAGCCCGCTGCCAAGCGCCGGGCTGCGCCAAGAACAGCCGAAAAGTCCACGCGACGCCGGGCCATCTCCAAGACTAGCTCGAATCGTAGGGCACCCCGCCCGAGTGCGAGTTCCCCCAACCGTGGCCCAGTGGTGAAGATTCGTGAGACTTATGCCAGGGCGGTTCGCTTGTACGAAAAGGGACTCCGGGCGCTACAGCGCAACAACTACGACGGTGCGGCAGCTATCTTCCAACAGATTCTCGAGAAATTTTCAGAGGAGCGCGAATTGTGCGAGCGGGCGCAACTGTACTTGAACGTCTGTGAGCGAGGAACAGGTGCTCAGGCAATATCACCGAAGTCAATAGATGAACGAATCTTGGCAGCAACAGTTGCTTTGAATCACCGCGACGTTGATCGAGTACTGTCACTCCTACAAACCGTGCCATTGTCACACCCAAAACAAGACCACGTCCAATATATGCTGGCTCTGGTCCACGCCCTTCGGGACGATTCCGAGATGGCAATCGAGCACCTAGGAAAAGCTGTCGCTCTCAACCCGGACAATCGGGTACAAGCCAAACAGGAGCCAGACTTCGATTCCATTCGAAAAACCCAGGCCTTTATTGACGTGCTCAAGACACCCTAGCACCGTGTCGTTCAGACTTCTGGCACCTTACACTCGCAGGACGCGGTGAACCGTTTACAGCGACACAGAGGCACAGCCAGCAGAATCGATTACACTGCTAAGACGATCGAATTCTATCTCGAATGTCACGACATGTTCTGATCCTCGCTGCCGGCCAAGGGACCCGGATGCGCTCCAGCCGGCCGAAGGTGCTACACCGTCTGGCTGGACTGCCGTTGATTACCCACGTCTTGCGCGCGGCCGAAATATTGAACCCCAAGTCGATCGGCGTCGTGGTGGGACATGTTGCCGACCAGGTTCGTGGAGCGCTTGGAAATCATCCTGCGCTCAATTTCGTACTGCAGTCCGAGCAACTCGGGACGGGCCATGCGCTGCTCCAGGCAGAGTCGCTCTTCCGTGACCGGCGTGGTTCTGTGTTGGTACTATCCGGCGACGTCCCTTTGATCCGATCGGAAACCTTGCGGCGTCTAGTCGAGACCCACGAGCGAATGGAGGCTGCTGCCACGGTCCTGACCGCCAGGATGGACTGTCCTCTTGGCTACGGCCGCATCATCCGAAACGGCACTCGTCTTAGCCGTATTGTCGAGGAACGCGACGCGTCAAAAGAACAGAGGCAACTGAAGGAAATCAACGGCGGGATCTACGTTTTCACACTGCCGCCACTTTTCGACGCTCTCCGTAAAATTCCAGCAGCTTATGGGATCAACGAGATTTATCTTCCCGAGCTCGTTACCATCTACGGACGACTCGGATTGCCCGTCGAAACTGTCGCGGTCAAGAATCCAGAGGAAGTTCGGGGAATCAATAGCCAGACAGAACTGGCGGAGGTCAGACAAATTGTGAGAAACGACAAGAACGAGGAGCTCATGGCGGCTGGCGTCACCGTCGAGGACCCAGCAACAACCTACGTTGACACTGACGTGGAAGTCGGCGCTGATACTATAATCCATCCTGGTGTCATCCTTGAGGGACGCACCACGATCGGTGTCGGCTGTGAACTACACGCAGGTGTGCGGATTGTTGATTCTACGCTTGGTGACAACGTGCTCATAAACAACCACTGTGTCATTCAAGGTGCAACCATCGCAACTGACTCACGAATAGGGCCTTTCGCCCACCTGCGACCAGAAACCGTGATCGGCGAATCGGTGCGAATTGGAAACTTCGTTGAGACAAAAAAGGTTTCACTGGGGAACAAGTCGAAAGCTGGTCACCTGAGCTACCTCGGTGACGCTATGATTGGCTCCGAAGTGAACATTGGGGCCGGCACCATCACCTGTAACTACGACGGTAGCAAGAAACATCCCACTACCATCGGAGACCACGTCTTCATCGGTAGCGGTGCCGAATTGATCGCGCCGGTGAACATTGGGGACAATGCTTATGTCGCGGCTGGCTCTTGTGTGACCGAGGACGTGCCGAAGGGAGCTCTCGGCGTGGCCCGGGGCAGACAAATCAACAAGGAAAACTGGGTCTCACACCGGAAGGAAGGTGAGGAGACACCTCTTTCCGAACTCTGATTTCGATTCTCTAGTTTTATGTGTGGCATTATCGGATATGTCGGAGCAAGACCGGTCGTCCCGATTTTAATCGACGGACTTCGGAAACTGGAATACCGCGGCTACGACTCAGCAGGCGTAGCACTAGTACGCAACGGGAATCTCCAGGTACGCCGTAGTGCGGGCAAACTGGCCAGGCTCGAAAAAACGATCGCCAAACAACCCGTAGACGGCGACTACGGCCTGGGCCATACCCGCTGGGCAACCCATGGTCGGCCAACTGAAGAGAATGCGCACCCCCATCGCGACTGCACCGGTCGTATCGTCGTCGTACACAATGGGATCATCGAAAATTACCTACAATTAAAACACGAACTCAAGAATGAGGGTCACCGGTTCGAAACCGAAACCGACACCGAGGTTGTCGCACACCTTGTCGAACGCGAAACACGCAAGGATGGATTGGAGCAAGCTGTCCGCCGAGCGCTCAAACAGGTCCGAGGTCTATTCGGACTGGTGCTCCTGACAGCAGACGACCCCTTTAAATTGGTTGCTGTCCGGAACGGCCCACCAATCGTGATTGGCATGGGAGACCAGGAGTTTCTAGTGGCCTCGGATGTGGCCGCGGTTCTGAACCACACTCGGGATGTCGTCTTCCTCGATGATGGGCAGATGGCGACCGTTACGCCCGATAACGTCAGCTTTACAGACCTGACCGGTTCCCCGGTCGAAACGACGACCCAACGCATCGGGTGGGATCCCGTGATGGCGGAAAAATCCGGCTACAGGCATTTCATGCTAAAGGAAATTTTCGAGCAACCATGGGCCGTTCAGGAAACCGTGCTCGGCCGCGTTTCCCTAGAATCCGGACAAGTATTCCTTGGCGAGTTGGAGATCTCTGACGATAGATTGCGTGCGGTCGACCGGATCACTATCCTGGCCTGCGGCACCTCCTGGCACTCAGGCCTAGTTGGGAAGTTTTTGATCGAAGAGCTTGCTGGAATCCCGGTCGAAGTTGACTATGGTTCGGAGTATCGCTACCGGAACCCGATCGTTACCCCCACCACACTTTGTATCGTTATAACCCAGTCTGGGGAAACGGCAGACACACTAGCGGCGTTACGCGAAGCGCGGAACAAAGGGGCCACCAGTATCGCTGTTTGCAACGTAATCGGCAGCATGGCGACACGCGAGGCCGACGGCACAGTCTACACCCACGCCGGCCCGGAGATCGGGGTCGCATCGACCAAGGCATTCACCGCACAACTCGTGGCGTTACATCTTCTGGCGCTCTATCTGGCCCAGATTCGGGGGGCACTCCCAACTGAAACAATGGCGCAGCATATTGAGCATTTGAACCAATTGCCACGGTTAATTGAACAAGTCCTCAAGTGTGACCAGGCAATTCAGGTCGTGGCGCAGCAGTTCTCCGCCTATCGGAATTTCCTCTATCTGGGACGCGGAATCAACTATCCGATCGCCCTTGAGGGGGCTTTGAAGCTGAAAGAGGTTTCATACATTCACGCCGAAGGTTTTCCAGCCGGTGAAATGAAACACGGCCCGATAGCGCTCGTCGACGCGAAAATGCCAATCGTCGCCCTCCTGCCCGCCGGGCAGGTGTTCGAGAAAATGACCGCCAATGTGCAGGAAGCCAGGACACGCGGTGGTGCCGTCATCGCCTTGACCGACGACACTCCATCGGACATCGAAAGCTTGATCGACCCTTCTCGCGATGCCTTGATCACTGTGCCAACCTCGCCCCCGCTTCTCACCCCGATCATCATGGTCATCCCACTCCAACTCCTCGCCTACCACATTGCGGTCCGTCAAGGCTGCGATGTCGACCAACCACGTAACCTCGCTAAGAGCGTAACCGTGGAGTGAATGTTCGCGAGATTGGAGATCTAGGATTAGCATGGATTTCCTCCAGTCTCTCAACTCCGATCAGCGCCGGGCGGTCTTGCAGACCGAGGGGCCAGTGCTAATTCTCGCTGGAGCGGGCTCCGGGAAAACTCGTGTTATCTCGCACCGAACGGCGCATCTGATTGGGAACGGACTGGCCGAGTCACATCAAATGCTCGCAGTTACCTTTACGAACAAAGCAGCTGAAGAAATGCGGGCCCGGGTTGAAAGCCTTCTTAGCTCCGACTGCAGCCGGTTGTGGATCTCAACATTTCATTCCTTCTGTACGAGGATACTTCGACGCGAAGGCCCTGCCATTGACCTACCCCACAACTTCGTCATTTACGACTCATCGGACCAGCTGGCCGTTGTGCGCCTGGCACTTCGCCTTCTCGATGTCGACGAGAGGCTACTCTCGGCACGTCAGGCCTTGTCATCTATTAGCCAGATGAAAAACCAGATGACAAGCCCCAAGACCTTGCGCGCAGAGAGCTGGAGCGCGCGCGGTGAACTAACGTCGAAGGTCTACGAACAGTACCAACGTATGCTGAATGAGGCCAACGCGCTCGACTTCGACGATTTACTGCTGCGCACCGTTAAACTGTTCGAGACCGTCGAAAACGTTAGGCTCCGTTACAGTGAACAATTCCGGTTCATCATGGTCGACGAGTATCAAGACACGAATCGACCGCAATATTTGCTTGTCCGACATCTGGCGAACCACCACCGTAACCTCTGTGTCGTGGGCGATCCGGACCAGTCCATCTACAAATGGCGAGGTGCCGACCTACGGAACATAATGGATTTCGAACGGGATTTCTCTGAAGCAACCGTCATCCGCCTCGAGCAAAATTATCGTTCCACTCGGGTCATCCTCGACGCAGCTTCCGCAGTCATCCAACAGAACCTCAACCGGAAGGAGAAGCGGCTCTGGACCGACCGGGTGGGTGGGGCACCTATCTGCTGCTTCCGTGCTGGGGATGAACTGGAGGAGGCGGATTTTGTGACGGCCCGACTACGCGAAGGTCTTGAAGCAGAGGAAGAACTCGCTGGGGTCCTGTACCGTACCAACGCTCAATCGCGTGCTCTGGAGGACGCGTTGATACGCGAGGGGCTCTCCTACAAAATTGTCGGCGGCGTTCGGTTCTATGAGCGCAAGGAGATTAAGGACGCGCTCGCCTACCTACGCTTGTTAATCAACCCTGATGACGACATCAGTCTACGTAGAATTATCAACGTTCCTGCCCGCGGTATCGGAAAGGGAGTGATGGCTTCGCTCGACAGTCTTGAACCGGCTTCGACAGGTGCCGGAGCGCTCTTCGCGCCCGCCAACGAAGTCAATGGTGGTGCCATTGGTTCATTGTGGCAACGTCTGACACGCGTTGTAGAGGAATCGTTGTTGCCTGCCCGCGCTATCAAGTCACTCCGCAACTTTCGCGAACTAATCCTGACGCTCAGTGACATCGCGGGGAGCGAGTCGGTCTCCGAGTTACTCGGTAGATTGCTTGACCAGAGCAATTATCTCGATGATCTCCGCAAACAGCACACGGAAGAAGCCGAGGGGCGCATGGCCAACCTAATGGAGTTGGTCTCGGCTGCACGTGATTACGAGATGCGTATCCCGGATCCGTCGCTTCACAGTTTCGTCGACCGACTGTCTCTACTGTCAGAGGTAGACGAGGAGAGAGGTGCTCAGGAGGCGCGAATCTGGTTAATGACATTGCACGCGGCCAAGGGACTCGAGTTCCCCGTGGTATTTATGGTTGGCCTTGAGGAAGGGCTTTTTCCCCACACACGGTCACAAGACGACACGGATGATCTCGAGGAGGAGCGACGTCTGTGTTATGTCGGAATGACGCGCGCCAAAACTCGCCTCATCCTTACGAGCGCCGCCCGGCGGCGCGTATTTGGCGAGTATCAGGCATCTGAACCGTCGCGATTCCTTGAGGAAATTCCCGGTGAACTAATGGAGGTAATTAAACCCGCATTTTCTACAAAGGCCCACAATTCAACAAATTTTGTCCGATCGCGGCGTGGCCAACGTCGACACTACGTTGAAGCTGCAGAAAAAATCCAGCCTGATTACGGATATGCCTATGAAAACGAGGACCAATCAATTATTAGCGTCTGCCCAGGCACTCGCGTACATCATCCTACATTCGGAGTCGGCACCATCCTTTCCGTCGAGCCGGTAGCCGATGACGTGAAGCTGACGGTCCGTTTCCCAGACATTGGAAAGAAAACACTCCGGGCGAAGTACGCCAAGTTGAAGCCAGCATAAGTCGCAACGCCTACCCACTCGTAGACCGAGGTTAACCCCCCGTGTGCTGGCTGTTCACACCACGGGGTCCTCTCCGGCCATCACATTCTCCATCCCAGCGTGTCGAGCCTTCACCGTATCTCAAACACCAAAGAATCGTTGACAACCTCTTCCATGGTTATATAGCTGCCAAAACCAGCACCATTGATTTCTTGCGCCGCTTCGAGAAGAGTGCGCCTCTCGGGTACAATCCTCCTTGGTGCGGAGATTCATAGTCTTCCTAATCTTGTTTACCGTATGGCTAGTTTTTTCTGGCCATTTTGACGTAATCCACCTAGCACTCGGTGTGACATGTTCCGCCCTGGTCGCACTGTTCTCCTACGACTTGCTTTTTCCGGAGGCACCTTCGTATCGCACTGCCGCCATTGCTTGGCGGGTTCTGTGCTTCTTTCCGTGGCTCTTCTATCAGATCGTACTTTCCAACCTCCACATTTTGTACCTCGTCTGTCGACCGGATCGTTTGCGCCCTCAGATCGTACATTTCAAAACCATTCTGACGAGTGATCTGGCCAAAGTCGCTTTCGGCACTTCAATCACTCTGACCCCGGGAACAGTCACCATGGATATCATCAACGACGAGTTTACGGTTCATGCGATCAGCGACCAGGCGGCCAAAAGCCTACGAAGCGGAAAGATGGAACGGCGGGTCGGGCACGCCTTTATGGAGTCAATCAACCAAGTAATTCCCGGAGGAGCCCCGCCTGCCACCGAAAAAAACGAGGTGCCCAGTTGACAAGGGACACTATGGGACAATATCAACGGTTCTTCACGACTAAAAAAGGTGCCGGGCTATTGCAGAGTGAAGCAACGAGAAATGTATGTCGCCTAACTTTCCTCCACCTCGGGCTATCGTCAAGGGAAAGCATCCAGAATTTCTAGCCCGTCAATTCAGCTGACTCATGTCACCCGCTTTCTTTCTTGGAGCCTCGATTATTGTTCTCGTCGCCGTGGTACTGTCGTTGTATCGCGTTATCCGAGGCCCAAGCATCATCGACCGCATCATCGGTGTTAATGTTGTAGGCACAAAATCCATCGCGGTGATCTTGCTGACCGGACAGCTCTTCAACCGAGTTGAATTCTTCATCGACATCGCTGTCGTCTACGCGCTAATCAACTTCATCGGAACACTGGCACTCTCACGCTATTTTGAACGGCGGGGGTTGTACCGTGGTGGCGGTATCAAATGACAACAGTCGCGGCAATCCTCATTGGCCTCGGAGTCTTTTTCTTGTTTATGGGTGCGGTGGGCTTAGTCCGCTTTCCAGATTTTCTTACTCGGATGCACGCGGCTGGTAAGTGCGATACCCTCGGTAGCCTGCTCTTGCTCGGCGGGCTCGCCTGTC
>Ga0310342_100001427_pt1 | contig 14840 bp, 11 predicted proteins | sample S15DNA20500_MG_FD_206155 | JGI IMG/M metagenome (GOLD analysis project Ga0310342, IMG submission 206155) | Marine microbial communities from station ALOHA, North Pacific Subtropical Gyre - S1503-DNA-20-500_MG | ecosystem: Environmental > Aquatic > Marine > Oceanic | place: Pacific Ocean: North... | reverse complement strand
GTCCCTGTCCAGCGCCGCCATGCCATCGGGACCCAGGGTCAGCAGCACCTCGCCATGCGAGCCCTGCCGGCGCAGTTGCCTGGCGAGCTCGCCGGGGGAGAGCTCACCGGATGCCTTTCCCACGGCTTCGAGCGCTTCCTGGTCGTTGGGTATGACCAGGTCAAATTCATGGAATCCTTCGAGCCGCTCGCGAGAGCTCCCCTGCAGGAAGATGCCATGTCCAGCCGCCAGGGTTGGCAGCTTGTCGAGGATTCGCCTGGTAACCAGGTGTCCGACCTGGTCGAGGACGATGATACCGTCGAGTTCCCCGGCCCTCTCTTCGATGGCGGCCAGCACCCTGTCCTCGAGCCCGCTGTCGATGGGCTCATCCGGCAGCACGTCCATCCTGAGGACCTCCCTCGAGGGGGCGTTCTCGACCCGGGCGCGTATCTTGGTATAGGTCAGGGTCGGTTTGGACGGCAGCCGGATTACTCCGCCGGAATCGATGTTTTTTTCGGCCAGTTGCCGGAGCAGGTCGTCGCCGGCGGGATCCTCTCCGATGAGGCTGACGAGCGAGACGGCGGCTCCGAGGTTCTTCAGGGAACAGGCGAGGTTGCCGGCAGCGCCCGCCGTGCCAACGCGAGAATCGAGCCTCACCACCGGTATGGGCCCCTCTCTCGATATCTCGAACATCTCGCCTTCGAGGTATTCATCCAGGAAGAGGTCGCCGAGGACGAGGACCCGGAGACTGGAGAAGTCATCCAGGGAGGAGATCAGCTCATCGGGCGAGAGAGGAGGTCTCATTCAGTTCTCCTGGTATTCTTCCGGCGCGTCGCCGGTGCGGCTTACCTGCAGGAGGCTCAGCAGGGTGCTTGCCCAGTAGATCGCCCTCTGCACTCTGTCAGTCTCGTCCGCGGCTGGATCGTGGTCGGTAATCGAAACGATGGTGTCGTCTTCGGTTTCAGAGATGTTCCATTCGATACGGCTCAGGGAGCCATCCTGCCAGTGCCAGTCATGCACGAGTCGCCCCGGAGGTTCCAGGTCGAGCACCTCCCGGCTTGCCGGACCACCGCCTTCAGGGGGCGAGACGCCAGCCGCGGTCGGCGCGGCCAGGGGGCATTGAGGCCACCATCGCAGGACCGCGGCTGGGTCGAACAGCTTGCTCCAGATCAGCCAGGGGTAGGTGGGGATCGCGGCCTCGAAGCGCTGCGGCGAGTCGCCGCCCGCTTTTACGTAGTCGAGGCGGAGCTCGGGGGCGCCGTCCTCTATGAAGGTGCGCAGTGTCGGAAGGGCGGTCCACCACCAATTCGGCCGGCCATCGCTGGCGGGCCAGGCAGGGCAGCGTTCGGCGCTTTGGGTTACGGTCAGCTCCGTCTGTTCCAGGCTCGACTCCAGCTCGTAGAGGACCGTGGTCTCCATCTCGCCGATGAACCATCGGTACTCCAGGCGGACCAGTTCCTCGATGTCGAGGAGCTCGAAGTTGCCTTCCGGTTCCACTCCGGGCGCGGCGGGATAGACCGTCCTGCCACTGAAGGCGTAGCGACCGCCCGGGCGCAGGTCGAGCTCCGCCTTATCGCACCACCACTCCTCGAGCTGTCGCGCCTCGGTCAGGGCGCTCCAGACCCGCTCGGGAGGATAGAGGATCTTCTCTCGCCGCTGGGTTTCCCAGGCGCCCCGGGATTTCCGGGACAGGTTGGATACTTGGATCATCGCCATGGCATCAACGCACAGGTTTGTTTCCGGAGGAGGTATTCGACCGGCCGGGTGCATTCCCGCCGGTTCCGCGCAGGCCATCCTCTGTCCCGGCGGGGATCCTGTCGAGGATTTCTTTGCTCTGCCAGCTCGGCATCAGGGTTGTCCGTTCTCATCCTGTGCCCCACCGATCTTCAGGGCGCGGGCCAGCGCGGCCATCAGGAGGGCCGCGGCCGCGAAACATGCGGCGGCGGTGAAAACGCCGGACAGTCCGCTGAAGGGGGTTGCGGCGTTGCGAAGAAAATCAGCGAGCCCGCCTTTCTCGATCCAGCCGCTGAGGGCGGTTCCGGAGCCCATGCCGAATCCGAAGGTCAGGACGAACTTCAGGCCGTAGATCCTCCCGCGCATCCTGGGCGCCGTATAGCGTGCCAGCAGGGTGTTCTCCACCGGCTGTACCGCGAACATGAAGAAGGCCATGGCGCTGGCGGTGATCAGCAGTCGCATGCCGTCAAGCGCTCCGGTCAGGTAGATCAGGGGAACGGTTCCCATCAGGAGGACGACGTAGAGTCCCCGGCCCTCGCGGTTTTCCATCCAGTAGCCGGCCAGCACCTGTCCGAGGCCCCCGATGAAAAAGACCAGGAAGGGGAGATAGCCCTCACCGACGAATTCCCGGAGGAACGATGCCTTCGCGGCTCCTTCGCCGAGCCTCGAAGGCAGCATGGTGATGATCAGGCTGTAGTAGATGCCGCCAAAGAGCATGGCGGCCAGTAGAAGCCCGATAACGGTCTTCGTGCCACCACCCGTTTTCTCTTTGTTCCCCGTCGCGGCGTCGCTGGTTTGTTTTCCCCCTGTGTCGGAGGCACCCAGCAGGATCGCCAGGAGGACCATTGGAATGGCGAGGCCGACGAAGGCCCAGCGCCAGTCGCCTGTCCAATGCGTCAGCTGCCGGGCGGCCAGCGGGCTGAGGGCCGTTCCGAGGCTCCCGAAGAGTCCGTTGATGCCCATGGCCCTGGCCGGCAGCCTGATTCCCTTGGAGATCAGGGCCAGCCCGACGGGGTGGTAGATGCTGGTGCCCAGCCCGATCAGGGCAAAACCGGCCGCCAGCTGCCAGGTGTCGCTGGCGAATCCGGTGACCACACCGCCCGTGGCGGAGAGGAGGAAGAAGGCCACCAGCAGCGGCTTTTCCCCGTAGCGGTCGCTCAGCCAGCCGGCGGGTATCGCACCGACACCGAAAACAACGAGACTGATCGATGCCAGGAAGGTCAGTCTCTCGGGATCCAGGCCTTCGAAGGAGGCCCGGATCTCCGGCTGGATCGCCGTGAAGAGATGGATGTAGATATGTGTCATCGCGTGGGCGATGCACGTGAAGAAGAGAATATTGCGTTCGATCCTGTTTCCGCTGTTCATCTCTTCACTCAAAATTTTTCCAGGTAGGCGATGAGGTCGGCGATCGCCCGGGGCTCCAGGCCCGACAGCAATCCGGCGGGCATCAGCGACAGGGCACGTGTTCTCGATTCGATAATGGCCGAGGGATCAAGCCGCCGGTAGAGTCCCTGCCGCGTGATAGTCACCAGCGCGTTACGGGCGGAATAGATCTGGCGGCCCTGGATCACGTCGCCGTTGTGGAGGATATATTCCGTCAGGTAGTAGCGTTTTGCCACCAGCCTGTCGGGCAGGATGATCTCCGTGAGGAGGGCTTTCCTGCCCAGCCGCCGGGCGGCACCCCGGAGATCGGGACCGACCCGCTGCCCGCCGCCATCGAGGTGATGGCACCCCCCGCAGGAGCGGGAGTCGAAGATCTTTTTTCCTCGTTCAGCGTCGCCGGAGTCCCAGGGAGCGATTGCGAGGAGCTTCTCGACCAGCTTCCCGCCGGCGAGCTGGTTTTCAAGGTACTCATCGAGCTCACCTTTTCGCTGCGGAAGGGCCTTCTCGACCCACTCGCGCCAGCAATCGAGGGCGGCCCGCTGGCTCTTCTTCAAGCCGGGGCGGTACCCGCAGTCAACACCGGTGAGCTTTCCGATACGAAGCGCGAGCTTGTCGCGCAGGCCCAGGTGGGCGGGATCGGAGTCGGCAAGCTGGAGCCAGCGCACCAGCTCGAACACTTCGCCGCCCGGCTTGCCGGGCCGCTCCAGCCGTCCGAGCCCTTTCAGGACGGTGGCTACCAGCAGCAGGTCGTCGCCTGCGAGAGCGTCGAGAAAGAGCTCCCGGTCGCCGGGGGTGGGATCCCGCGCCAGGCCATCGAGCGCCCGGGCGCGCAGGTCACGTCGACCGGCGAGTTTTCTCAGCAGCTCCCGGACCACCTCTCGATCTTTTCCCGTGGAGTTGGAGTTGAGGTAGTCGAGGACCTTGCCGATGGAGGAGGCGATCTTCGGCAGGGGCCTCTTCAGCAGGATGGCGGCTGCCTTGCGGCGGGTTTCTTTTCCGGCGCCGGAGATCAGGCCGAGGTGTTCCGGGTCGCCAAAGCGCGGATCGGCGACGATGGCGGCTCCAAGTTCCCCGTGACGGCGCAGTAGCCGCTCCCAGATAGCACGCGCATAGGTGTTCCACTTATTGTCCCGACCGATCTTCTGCGACCGGATCTTGGCGGGAAGGTCGAGGCCGATACCAGCGACTCTGTCCACCGTTTCTTTGGACCAGTCGCCCCTCAGCCTTGCCAGGCACCAGAGCAGGAACATATCGTCGGCCGCCGCCGAGGTGGCGGAGGCGTCAGCCGCGATGCGAGCCGCGAGCCGGGGCGAGGTAGAGCCCAGCTTGCCCGCCAGGCGGCGCGTCTCGATTGCGATGCGCCGATTGCTGGAGGAGGCCAGGGGCTCGATCGCGGCCAGGGTTCGCCCTGTAGCGGCCAGGTGGACTGAGAGGTCTACACGGTCCCATTGGGTGTCAAAGGTCGCGTAGCGCGGGTCCTCGCCTGCCTCGAGCCGGTCGAAGGCTGCGTTGATGAGCCGCAGCGCGTCGAGCCGATCATCCGTGTTCGTTCCTTTGCCTGTGAGCACACCGAGGGCGAGGTCGAGGCTTTCGGCGGGCAGCTTTCCCCGGGGCGTGCCCCGTGCAAGCACCCAGCCACGGACGATCTTTTCACCGGCTGATTTCGCCGCCGGCAGGCGGGCGGGGTCGAGATGCGAGAGCGAGGCGATGACGGCCTGCCGTAGCCGGCGGTCCTTGTTGTTGGAGAGGCCAAAGACCGGTTCGATCAAGGCTGCGGCATCCGGATTGCTCCAGAAGCGGGCCGCGCTCTCGATCGCGTTGCGTTTTACCAGGGCCGCGTTGTCCCTCAGCAGGGGCTCGAGATCGCCGGGCTTTCCATGAACACCGAGCCAGCGGGCCGCCTGCGCGCGGACGCTCGCGTGGCTGCAGGTCGCCGCCAGCCTGGCGGCGAGCGCGGCCGCTCCGTCAAAGAGCTCGAGGCAGACCTCGAGCGCGCGCAGGCAGTGCCTCGCATCGGAGCAGTTTGCGCTTCCCGGCGCGAGGCAGCCGAGGAATTCCAGGAAGGGCGCGGTGCCGAGCTTCCTGGCTTCGCGCTGCCAGCCGGCTCGCGACCAGGCGCTCAGGGGCTCCGGGGCGTCAAGCACCTCCAATAGGGAAGTGGGCGAGGGCCTGTTGTTCGCGCGCGGTTTCTTTTTCAGGCTGATCCTGTAGACCGACCCGGCGACGCTTCGTCCGCCGGATGAGACCAGCAAGGAGCCGTCGGGGGCCACCTCGATGTCGCTGGGGGCGAAGGAGACCCGGCCGTTGGTCCGCAGGAATATCTCGGGCTCGGCCCGGTAGCTCGCCCCGGCGGCCCCGGGCCTGAAGAGGTAGATTCGTCCCAGCGTCCAGTCGAGGGCGAAGATGCCGCCGCGGTAGGCGGGGTCGAAGAGTCCGTGATCGTAGACCTCCACGCCGGTCGGCGAGCCGCGGTGGACCTCGGCGGTTGGCCGCACGCTGTCGAGAGCGTAGGTCGGCACCTTGCCGGAGCCGATCGAGCGCCAGCCGCAGTCGGCGCCGGGGGTGAAGTGATAGATCCTGCAGGAGCGGTACCAGCTCATCCCCTCGTCGCGTTCGCCGTCGGAGTCCCAGCCGAAGACGGCGCCGGTGGGGGCGAAGTCGAAGTCGTAGGCGTTGCGCATTCCTTCGCTCCAGACCTCGATCGAGCCCGCCTCGCGGTCCATGCGGCAGAAGATGCCGGCGTAATAATGTTTCACCGGTGAGAAGCCTTTCACGCGGGCGTGGGGGAGCCCGCAGTAGTTGCCGCCGAGGAAGTAGAGGCTGCCGTCAGGGCCGATCCGCAGGGCGTGGGAGCCGTGCTCGCCGCCGGTAGAGAGCGGCAGGAGCAGCGTCGGCGGTCCGTCAGCGACACCGTCGGCATCGATGTCGTCGTAGCGTTCGAGCCCGCGTCCGCCGGTGGTGTAGAGCGAGGCGCCGTGGAAGACCATTCCCTGGCAGCCGCGTGCCGGGCCCTTGTAGAAGTCGATCGCCCGATCGAGGATTCCATCGGAGTCGGTGTCCTCCAGCCGCCGGATGTAGCCCGGGCCGCTGACGTGGATTCGGCCACCGGAGTCGAGTGCCATCGAGTAGATGTTCGTCGCCAGGGCGTCGTCGCCGATCTTCTCTATTTTGAAAACGGCGGGGTCGTCAAAGAGAAAGCCGCTCTCTTCGGCCGGCGCGGGAACACCCTGCGCGAGGATCAACGTGAAGATGAAGATCGGTCCGCCTGTAGTTTTCATGCGCTCGGTTTCGCTTCGATTCGTAAGACAGATGCTGCTCAGGTCACCAATGTAGCCGAGGGACGAGGCCCGGTCTACTCTACCGGTCGCTTCGGGATCCTTGACAGCCGGATGCGGGTTGCCTATTTTGATGGGCGCGATTCGGGCAATTTTCTTCCAGACGAGGTAAACGGGTGATGGGCAAATTAGAGAGCAGGGTAGAGGCGGAGCGCCAGGCGATCGTCGCCGCGCGCGAAAAAGGAACCGGGGCGACTCTGAAGACCTATACGAAGCTTTCCGGCCCCGGCTGGCTGCAGGGCGCCATCACCCTCGGCGGCGGTTCACTCGCCGGCAGTCTCTACGTCGGCGTCATCGGCGGCTACGAGATGCTCTGGCTGCAGCCGCTGATGATGATTTTCGGAATCATCATGCTCAGCGCCATCGCCTACGTCACCCTGTCGACCGGCGAGAGGCCTTTCCGCAGCATCAACCGGCACGTGAGCCCGGTGCTGGGCTGGAGCTGGGCGATCGCCACCCTGATGGCCAACATGGTCTGGGCGATGCCGCAATTTTCTCTCGGCAGCGCTGCGCTCGAGCAGAACCTCCTGCCCGAGGTCTTTGGGGGTGGTTCAGGAAAATACCTCGCTGCTGTGCTGCTCTTTGCCATCGCCGGCGGAATTCTCTGGCTCTACGATTCCGGCGGTAAGGGCGGGAAGTTCTTCGACATCCTGCTCAAGAGCATGGTGGCGGTGATAGTGCTCTCTTTCTTCGCGGTCGTGATCAAGATGAGCGCAAGCGATACCGGGCTGCCGTGGGCGGAGATCCTGGCGGGCTTCGTTCCTGATTTCAGCCTGCTGTCGCAGCCCGCGGCGAAGCTCCAGGCAGCCCTTGACGCCGTTGGCGAGGGAGGACGGGACTTCTGGCGGGAAAAAATTCTCAGCACCCAGAGTGACCGGATGCTCGCCGCTGCCGGGACAGCAGTCGGTATCAACATGACCTTCCTGCTGCCTTACTCGATGCTCAAGCGCGGCTGGAATAAGGATTTTCGCGGTCTGGCGAGCTTCGACCTGGCCACTGGGCTCTTCATACCCTTCCTGTTGGCGACCAGCTGCGTGGTGATCGCCTCGGCGACCCAATTCCATGGCCGGTATGACCCGGCCCTGCTGAGCGGGGTGGACATGACGCCGCGGGTTGAGAAATTGGTGGGTGGATACCACGCGCAGCTCGATTCCCGCATCACGAGTGGATATTCAACTGAAGAGAAGGCGTCCTGGGGCGCTCTCGACGATGATGGCCAGAAGGCCCGTCGTGCAACGGAACGGGCGAAGGTACCCGAGGCGGAAAGGAAAATCGCGGCGATGCTCGTTTCCCGTGATGCGGAGCAGCTGGCTGGTTCGCTGGAGAAGTTGACCGGGAAGAATTTTTCGCATGTCATCTTCGGCATAGGGGTTCTCGGTATGGCAATCTCGACGATCATCATCCTCATGCTCATCAACGGTTTCACCATCTGCGAGATGTTCAACCTGCCGATGAGCGGGACAGCCTACCGGGTCGGGAGCTTCCTGCCCGGCATTACCGGGGCGCTGGGATTCCTCTTCCTTTGGGGTGACAGCGGGGCGCGTTTCTGGCTGGCGGTCCCCACCAGCGTTTTCGGGTTCTGCCTGCTGCCGCTGGCCTATATCACCTTCATCCTGCTGATGAACAACAGGGAGGTGCTTGGCGACAATATGCTGCAGGGCGGTAAGCGCATGGCGATGAATATCGCCATGGGGATCGCCTTCCTTGCCGCCGCGGTGGGCGCCGGTTACGCGATCTGGAACAAGCTGCAGTGGTGGGGGGTCGCTATCGTCGCGGTCCTGGTCGTGCTGGCGCTCGTGATTCGTCCGATGCCTGGAGCTGGCGCTGGCGACGCGGTGGACGCTGCCGATGCGGGTGACCCGGAAGCAGGGGGCGGTGAGGATGCTCCTCCTGCGGAGCCAGGTGAAGAAGCGTAGGAGTTTTTGCGAAGCTGCCGCTCAGTCCGCCTGGCGGCTGCTGCCCGGCCCGTCGAGCAGGCCGCCGCGTTTACGGGCCTTGCCGCTGACGCCGCGGCGGATGTTCAGCTTGCGTCCGTCTCGGACCCCATCGGCGTAGCCCCGGCTGCGTGCGACCCCCGATCCCGAGACGCTCCGGATGCGTGGATTGAGATGACGCCAGTATTCGCTCAGCCGGGAGTCGCCGACCCAGATGAGTCCCTGCTCGCGCTCCAGTGTGTCCTTCTGGCGTTCGAGCTTCTGCTTGAGGCCCTGCAGCAGCCCGGCAAGGTATTGGAGCCTGGTGCCGCGAACCTTCTTTTTCGTTGCCGTGGCGTTCTTGTGAGCCTCCCAGAGAGGCCCTGCGGCGCCCGTTACGTAATCGTAGACATAGGAGGCGATCTCGAGGTTCTGTTTCGTGCCGCAGAGCTGCAGGCGTTTGCCCGGCTTGTCGCGGCGCGGGTTGTAGGAGTAGGTCCAGATCGCCTGTACGAAGAAGTACTCCTGCAGGATGTTCGACAGGACGTATTGGTACTCCTGGATCCTGGCGGCACAGTCGCCGAGGTAAATAAAACCGTAGTCGCGTTCCGTCGCGAGATCTTCAAACTCAAGGTTGTATTTCAGCAGGTATTTCCGCGCCAGGCGCATGGCGGTGGCCGCCTCGTGTTCGTTGGGGCTGCCGGCTAGGGCCAGGAGCTCCTTGATGCGTCCGAGGCGGCGGTCTTTTTCGACCACGGAGTCTTCGAGTTTTCTCAGCGCAGCGGTGTCGGCCTTCGCCGCCGGATCGCAGCGCAGCAGGTCGCAGGCGTCCTTGAATTCCCTGCCGTGGGGAGCCGCGGCGCCGAGCCCGAGGCGCTCCTGCACGTATTGGTGCGCCATCTCGTGGCGCAGGGTATCGACCACGCTCTCCCAATCGTGGCTGAGGATGTGGTGGCGGCTGATCATCAGCACCCGCCGGTTCCCGTCCCAGCTGCCGAGCTTCTTCTTCGAGTCTCCCAGCAGGAAGACCGGGCGCTTCAGGGCGCAGTCGAGGTATTGGTAGTTGACGTGGTCAAAATGCCAGGCGAGGCGCCTCAGCCAGGCGCGCTCGAGAGCCTCGGGGAGCTGCTCCAGGCTTACCGCCGGCTCCGCTCTTTTTCTTTTTTCCGCCATCGACTCCTCGAAATGTTCCGCCCGGGCTTTGATGCCATGGAGAGCTTAACTCCGGCTGAGGGGTCGGGCAAGTTCCAGCCTGATGTCTGCTCGGCGGGTTGGAGTCGGTGCGTGAAACGATTCCCGATCCCGCCCGGATCGGGCGTCAGTGCGCCGTTGCTTAAGAGTCCTCCAGACGCTTCTTTTTTTTACGGAAGCCGACTATACTCGGGGCCAATTAGCGGAGCTGTTTACTCTATGGAACTCTACGTCTACGAAACTCCCGAAGGAAACGTCGCCGATTTTCGGCCCTACCTCGATGGGTTCGATCATTCCTTCGCGGATCATCCCGCCCTGGGATCTGAAGATCGGCGCCTGGAGAAGGTAAGCAACCTGAAGCACCCCGCCTACCAGTACGACCTTGCCGGCAAGCTTTGTTTCATCGGCCAGGCGGTGGTGAGGTGGCGTGAGTTGATGGTCTTCCCTATTGCCTGGGACGGAGAATACGTCCCCGTCGAATGGCGGGAGCCTGGCGGGGACGCAGGGTCCTGATTGCTCTTTTTTCCGTTTCACGCGTGACAGGTGGCGCTGGCTCCGACTCGACAGGCGCTGACGCGGGTTTCGTTACGGGGCCGGGCTTATCGTGAAGCTTTTGCCTCGCGGGGGGCGGGTCTTCCGATTCCGTGGCGGGGGAGGCCGGCGCCTGCGGGGGCAGCTCGCGGCTTCCAGGCTCGCCGGGCTCTTCCAGCACCGCTTCCCCGGAGGGTTTTTCCAGGGGAACTCCAGGCGGCTTCTGAGGCTGGGGCTCCGGGGTCTCTCGTGGGGGGGCTTCCGCGGGCGCCTTGCCGGCCTCGGCCGGGCGCATCGCCCAGGCTTGCGGATGGGACGTCCTGCGAGCCTCGATGCCGGCGAGGATCGCCAGGCAGATGATGATGCTTGAAATGAGCGAACTGACGACCACGACATAATGGTTTTCGAGCCAATTATTTAAACGCCGGGTCATTCGACAATTACCTCTTTTCCAAATTTTTCGCCGAGGTATAGACTGGGGCCTGGCAGGGGTTCGGTTCTTACCATGAACCCCGTGAGAGCCTCGTTTTCCAGAAGCGGGGATTTTCTTTACCTGACGCGCAGGCGGCTGATCATGCCCCGGAAAAAACTCACCGGCAACTCCGGCAATCGTTATGTCGAGGATGCCTCTATGAAGGAACTCGACCAGATCCGGGCTCCTCTTTACAGGGAATTGGAAAAGCTCAGCAAAGATTCCAGCTATCAGCGCGGCAAGGAGTCACATCTGTGCTGTACCCGCAAATACAACCAGATGCGCATATCTCCTGTCGAGGCGAGATCGATCGCCCGAGCGTTCCGAAAGGACCCCCGGCTGCGCGGCAGATTACCAGCAGTTCTTGAGCGCCTCGAGAAGGCTCTCGAAGGGCTTTCCGATAACGGCGAGAGGCAGTCATTCGATTGTCCGCTCCTGGAGAACAGCAAATGCATGGTTCACGGGGTGGCGAAACCGATCGGTTGTCTGGCCTGGCATCCAAGGCAGTACAGCGATCCTGAGGGTGAGTACGGGTTTACTCCCAGGGGCTGGACAGCCTTTGCCGCCAGGGATCGCCTGAACGACAAATACCATGGGGGAGACTGGAAGTTGCGGGTGATCCCGTTGTGGCTGAAGAGGGTCTTTTCCCGGGATCTCAAACACAGGCCGAAGTCCGCCGACAGTGCGAACCAGGGCGACGGGACGGGCCCGGGCGGGAGGCGGAGACGGCGTCGCTGAGCGGGCGGCAATCGCAGGAGTCTTGCGGAGGTTCGCGGAACCCTGTTGCGGGGCCGCTACTTTCTACTCTTGGACTTCTTACCCCAGCGTTTTTCTTTTCCACGGGCGGGCAGGGAGCCGTGATTAGCCTTTTTGCTGCGCCAGCCGATTTTTCCGTTACGCTTGCGGTGTGCCATTGCTACTTCCTGTGCCACTCTGAATAAGGACACGAGGTTAACAGCGTTAATTCCCTGCCACAAGTACATTCTCTATTCCTGAACGCCCGATATACTTGACCTTTGGAATTCGCGCGTGCTTGCGCGGGAAGCTTGCTTGGAATTGACGCGTGATCGTGCAGAATTCCGGGCGAAAGCGGAGGCATCTCCATGGTTCTGCCCCCAGGGTCCTTCGCCGCGGCGAATCGGTCGCGCCGGGGGACGGAACATCACGAAGCGGGACAATCATGACGGAAGAATTTCGAGTTTCCGCGGTCCAGATGGATGTGCGCCTTGGCCGCAAGGCGGCCAACCTCGAGAGCATGGATGCCTTCGCCCGCGTGGCGGTAGCCGATGGCGCCCAGCTGGTCGTTTTTCCTGAATGTTCTCTCTCGGGTTATTGTCTCGATTCCCGCGAGGAGGGATTTGAGCATGCGGAGTCTCTCGACGGCCCCGCCGTCGAGAGCATGACGAGGCTCTGCCGGGAGCTGGATATTCACACGGTCTTCGGCCTGCTCGAGAGCGCTGGAGACAAGCTCTACAACGCCCTGGCGCTGGTGGGACCCGATGGGCTGCTCGGCAGCTACCGCAAGGCGCACCTGCCTCATCTGGGCATCGACCATTTTGTGGATCCCGGCGATAACCTCTCCACGATCCACGAGACCCCGCTCTGCAGGCTGGGGATGAATATCTGTTACGACGGCGCCTTTCCCGAGAGCGCCAGGCTTCTCGCCCTGGCGGGCGCCGAGCTGGTGGTCCTGCCGACGAACTGGCCGCCGGGGGCCGAAGAATTCGCCAGCTACGCGATCAATACCCGGGCCATGGAGAACGCCATGTATTATCTCGCGGCCGACAGGGTTGGAGAGGAGCGGGGCTTTCGCTTCATCGGTCTGTCGCGTATCTGCGATGTGCACGGAAGAAACCTCGCGGAGGCCGATGGAGAGTCCGAGACCGTGCTGACGGCGACTATCGATCCCGCCCAGGCGCGGCGCAAGCGGATCGACAGGGTGCCGGGCAAGCACTGGATCGACCGGATCGCGGATCGCCGGCCGGACCTCTACGGTCCGCTCAGCCGGGAGAATCCCGTCCCGGAGGAATGAGACTTCTGCAACCTGGGCGTTGATAAAGGAGCTTCAAGGCTTCAAACTTTCCACATGAAGGATGCAGCCAGGAGAATTATCGATGCCATCGGAGAGGGTGGCAGGGTTACGGTGATGACCGGAGCCGGGATCAGCGCCGAGAGCGGTGTCAGGACTTTTCGCGACAGTGGAGGATTGTGGGAGGACTATTCTCTCGAGGAGGTGGCCACCCCGGAAGCCTTCGCCACGAACCCGTCACTGGTTCACGAATTCTATAATACGAGGCGCGCCCACCTCGCTACAGTCCAGCCAAACGATGGGCATAGGGCGTTGGTGCGTCTCGAGCGTCTCTTCGGCGACCGCTTCACCCTCATCACCCAGAATGTCGATGATCTTCATGAGCGGGCCGGTTCCCGGCGGGTCCTTCACATGCATGGAGAGATCTACAAGGCCAGGTGCGTCGAGTGTTCCGAGGTGGTCGAATGGATGGGAGACATCTCGTTCGATGATGGCTGCCGGTCCTGTTCGGGTTCGATGCGGCCTCACATCGTCTGGTTCGGCGAGGTTCCTTTCTTCATGGAGGAGGAAATTCCCGACATCTGCGATGGTTGCGCGGTGTTCTTCAGCATCGGGACCAGCGGGACGGTCTATCCGGCCGCGGGGCTGGCCTCGATGGTAAGCCTGGGCGGGGGACTCTGTGTCGAGATCAACCTCGAGACGACCCCGGGTTCCGGTATTTTCGAACTGCAGATCGAAGGCAAGGCGGGAGAGCGGTTACCGGCGCTCCTGGATGAGTTGGAAGCCCTTTTAAGACCTGAAGAGGCTGTTTGAGGCCGGAGGGTGTCCTGTCAGTTTTTGTCGGAATTGGCGTTGTGATCTGTGGTCCGGGGCTTCGGATGAATACAATACAATGAAGCTTCCGGGTAGCGGCCTCGGTGTCCGTTGACACCTGGAGCAATATACGCCGGGCTACCTGCCCGCACAGGACCAGGAAAGACATGAAACGCAAAATACTGACAGGTTTGGTTCTCGCCGTCGCGATAGTCGGGATCATCACCTTCTTTCTGCTGAGGGATTCCGACAGCGAAGATTACATCCTCGACGGGGCTCGACAGCAGGAAGTCGCCGCCGGGAGCGAAGCCGAAACCTCCGGCTCGAAAGCCGGCGCGGAGGCCGGGACGAAGGTCCCGGGGCAGGAGGGCGAAGAGAAGGGGGAGGAGGAAGAGGAGGCGCCTGCTGAACCTCTCCTGAGGGGGAGGGTCGTAGGCGAAGGCCAGGGAATCGCCGGCGCCACCGTCCGGCTCTATTCAACAGGCGAAATCGAAGTGCTCATGCGCCGGTTCGAACGCATTGTTCCCCAGGGGGGGCAGATGCCGAATATACCCGCGCTCATCGAGGCGGTCAGGGGTGAGCTGGAGCGTTTCAGGAAAATGGGGACGGTGCTCACCACCGATGATACGGGGACCTTCGAGCTGCTCGAGGGAGCTCCCGGCGGCTATTTCATGCTGACCATCGCCGATGGCTGGATCTTCAAATATGGAGATGTCGTCAGTCTCGACCCCGAGAGAATAGCGGATATTACCATCGAGCTGGAGCGCGGCAGCAGGATCAGCGGCCGGGTCGTCTCGACCTCCGGGTTGGCTGTGCCCGGGGCTACCGTCATCGCTGAGTATCGCCCTCCCGGCCTCCCCGGCATCGGCAAGATCGTTCGCCGTGTCCTGCGCATGATCAATGGTGAGTTTCTCAAGGGACCTTTTGAGGCCGTGACAGCAGAGGATGGGAGCTTCTCGCTCGATTCCCTGCCTCCGGGCCTCTACGATCTCGCCGCCAGCAGGATCGAGGGCGTCGAGAGTCGCCTCGAGCTGGTGCAGAGCGGCACAGATGGAGCCGTGGTGGTGCTTGGCGGCCCGGCCTCGTTGCGAGGTTTCCTCGTAGATGGAGATGATCTCCCGGTCGGAGGTGTCGTAATAGACCTCGAGCCCATCGAGGAGCGTATCACCCTTCCCCCGTTGGCGGCCGGCTTCGGCGACCTGGCCAATACCTTCAACCACTACCTGGGCTATACGCCCGCGAAGGCCGTCTCGAGCTCCGATGGCAGCTTTATCTATCGCCAGCTGGGCGCCGGCAAGTACCGCGTCAGTATCCAGCAGCCCGGGTTGCTGCCGACTGTTAAGGAGGCGGTGGTTGATTGGGAGCAGAACGTCTCCATCGGGCTCGTCAGGGTCAATCGGGGTAAGACTATCTCGGGCATCGTCAGGTCGGAGGATGGCTCTCCCCTCGAGGGCGCGACC